>Ga0180215_1000142_pt1 | contig 104133 bp, 97 predicted proteins | sample eDN3rd37CBELigBY_FD_128871 | JGI IMG/M metagenome (GOLD analysis project Ga0180215, IMG submission 128871) | Enriched backyard soil microbial communities from Emeryville, California, USA - eDNA 3rd pass 37_C BE-Lig BY (version 2) (version 2) | ecosystem: Environmental > Terrestrial > Soil >...
AAAAGTTTCAGCAAAGTCTAATCCTAATTCTGTAGCTGGTGCGCTTGCTGGGGTTCTGCGTGAAAGAGGTGGAGCAGAAATTCAAGCAATTGGTGCGGGTGCATTAAATCAAGCGGTTAAAGCGGTAGCCATTGCAAGAGGATTTGTCGCACCTAGCGGGGTGGATTTAATTTGTATCCCAGCCTTCACCGATATTTTGATTGATGGTGAAGAAAGAACTGCGATCAAGTTGATAATTGAACCAAGATAAAACAACATGAAAATATGTAGAACCTGTTTGCCACTGCAAACAGGTTTTTCAATGTATAAGGAGAAAACCTTCATGAATAAAGAAAAAATAGTGTTATACTAATATAAAAATTAACGGATTAATATTTGCTCATGCTGCAAACAAAGGAGTTGATATGTATGACAAGAATGAAATCGTTTTATTTTTTAACAAAATGCAGTCATTTTACAACGTTTTATGCATAAATTCGATAAGTTAATATAATTTTTTTCAATCTTTGAAAAAATATTCATATTTTCGTCAAAATTTCGTCGGAAAAGGTTGCTTTTTTTATGTTATAGGTCTAGAATTGAAATCGTTTAGTACTATACGATTTTCCAAATATAATGAAAATTCCTAGAAAACAATTTAGTCAGGCATTTTCTTAGAGAATTTAATCGACTGGTGCTATACTTTATGTCATAGTGACATAATTTTTTACGTATCCAAAGGGGTGGAATTATGGTAAATCAGCTTTCATGGAAGGTTGGCGGGCAACAAGGTGAAGGAATCGAAAGTACTGGAGAAATATTCTCTATCGCATTAAACCGATTAGGTTATTATTTATATGGGTATCGTCACTTTTCGTCCCGTATTAAAGGTGGACATACAAATAACAAAATTCGTGTAAGTACGACAGAAGTTCGCACTATTTCTGATGATCTTGATATTCTAGTAGCTTTTGATCAGGAAACAATTGATGTGAATTATAAGGAATTGCATGACAAAGGTATTATAATTGCAGATTCTAAGATAAATCCAAAGAAACCTGAAGATACAGAAGCATCATTGTATGCGGTTCCATTTACAGATATTGCTACTGATTTGGGAACATCATTAATGAAAAATATGGTTGCTGTTGGCGCAACATGTGCAATTCTAAATCTTAATATTAATGTATTTGAAGAAGTAGTTCAAGAGATTTTCGGGAAAAAAGGTCAGCAGGTTGTTGCGAAAAATATGGAAGCAATCAAAGCTGGATATGATTACTTAAAAAATCAATTAAATGATGAATCAGAAGTAATGGAATTAGCTGAAGCGGATGGTCAAAACAGACTATTTATGATTGGAAATGATGCGATTGCATTAGGTGCCCTTGCAGGCGGCTGCCGCTTTATGGCTGCATATCCGATTACACCAGCTTCAGAAATAATGGAATATTTAATTAAAGAATTACCTCCACTGGGCGGAGCAGTCATTCAAACAGAAGATGAGATTGCTGCTGTTACAATGGCAATCGGAGGGAACTATGGCGGTGTTCGTACTCTTACTGCATCTTCAGGCCCTGGACTTTCACTTAAAATGGAGGCAATTGGTTTATCTGGGATTACAGAAACACCACTTGTCATTGTAGATACACAGCGCGGCGGTCCATCTACTGGTATGCCGACAAAACAAGAGCAATCAGATTTAATGGCCATGATTTACGGAACACATGGTGAGATTCCTAAAATTGTTCTTGCTCCAAGTACGGTCCAGGAAGCATTTTATGATACAGCTGAGGCCTTTAACTTAGCTGAAGAGTATCAATGCCCTGTCATTGTATTATCTGATTTACAACTATCATTAGGTAAACAAACAGTTGAACCACTAGACTTTAATAAAGTTGAAATTCGTCGCGGTAAATTGATTACAGAAGGAATTCCTGAACAGGAAAATAAAGGTTACTTCAAGCGCTATGAAGTAACAGAAGATGGAATTTCTCCACGTGTAATCCCTGGTGTGAAGAACGGTATTCACCACGTTACTGGTGTAGAGCATGATGAGACTGGTAAGCCGTCTGAAGCAGCTCTGAACCGTAACTTACAGATGGATAAGCGCTTTAGAAAAGTAGAAAACATTAAATTTAATACTCCTGTATATAAAAATTGCCCGCATGATGAAGCTGATTTATTGCTTATCGGTTTTAACTCAACACGCGGAGCAATCGAAGAAGCAATGGTACGTCTTGAAGAAGATGGCATAAAAGTGAATCATGCACATATTCGCTTAATTCATCCATTCCCAACAGACGAACTGTTACCTTTAATCCAGAAGGCCAAGAAGGTAGCTGTTATTGAAAACAATGCAACTGGACAATTGGCTAATATTATTAAAATGAATGTTGGATACGCTGATAAAATTAAGAAAGTATTAAAATATGATGGAAATCCATATAAACCATATGAAGTTTATACAAAATGTAAAAATATACACGAAGCGCAAGGAGTTGTTCTAAATGGCAACATTTAAAGATTTTCGAAATAATGTGAAACCAAACTGGTGCCCTGGCTGCGGAGACTTTTCCGTACAAGCTGCCATTCAAAGAGCTGCAGCAAATGTTGGTTTAGAACCGGAAAATTTAGCCGTAATTTCCGGAATTGGCTGTTCTGGACGTATTTCGGGGTATATTAATTCATATGGTGTACATGGTATTCATGGTCGTTCTTTACCAATCGCTCAAGGTGTAAAAATGGCAAACCGTGATTTAACAGTCATTGCTTCCGGCGGTGATGGAGATGGCTTTGCAATTGGTATGGGTCATACGATTCATGCAATTAGAAGAAATATTGATATTACTTATATCGTTATGGACAACCAAATTTATGGTTTAACAAAAGGACAAACCTCTCCTCGTTCACAGGCAGGGTTCAAAACTAAATCAACACCTAAAGGTTCAATTGAACAAGCGATTGCACCTATGGAAATGGCTTTAACAGCAGGGGCTACATTTGTTGCACAAAGCTTCTCTACTGATCTAAAGGATTTAACTGCACTCATTGAAGCAGGAATCAATCATAAAGGATTTTCTTTAATCAATGTTTTCAGTCCATGTGTAACGTACAATAAGATTAACACTTACGATTGGTTTAAAGAGAATTTAACAAAATTAAGTGATATTGAAGGATATGACCCATCTAATCGTGAAGCTGCAATGCAAACATTAATGGAGCATAAGGGTCTTGTAACGGGCTTAATTTATCAAGATACTGAACGTAAGTCATACCAAGAATTACTTCATGGCTACTCTGAAACACCATTAACTAAAATGGATTTAAATTTAGATAATGCATACTTTGATAAGCTAGTAGCAGAATTTAAGTAATAAATGACAAAAAAGCAAGTGATTTTATAAAGAAATCACTTGCTTATTTTGTGCATACATACATTATTTTGCCAAATAGGTAAAAACCCTGAGGCTTTTTCTAGTCTTCAATCAATGATGTCTATTGTTTTCATTCATTTAAGGCATTATACTATTATAATGTGCATGACTCTATCTTTTTATGCAAAGATAGCGAAAGGAGAATATTATATGAATGAAAAACAACGATTAGAAGGTCAACAAGTAGTTACAGCAAATCCTTCGGACAAAAAATCCGGCAAGGATTATAGTAAATATTTTGAATCGGTTATTACTGCACCATCCTTAAAAGATGCAAAAAAACGTGGCAAAGAAGACGTGCAATATCATAAGGATTTTGAAATTGCAGAAGAATTTAGAGGGATGGGCGAAGGCCGTAAATTCTATATCCGTACCTACGGATGCCAAATGAATGAGCATGATACAGAAGTTATGGCGGGTATCTTCCTGGCTCTTGGCTATGAGCCTACTGATACAGTGGAGGATGCCAATGTTATTTTATTAAATACATGTGCGATCCGTGAAAATGCTGAAAACAAAGTGTTTGGTGAACTGGGCCATTTGAAGCACTTAAAATTAGAAAAACCGGATTTATTGCTTGGTGTATGCGGCTGTATGTCACAGGAAGAATCCGTTGTAAATAAAATCTTAAAAACTTATCAGCAAGTTGATATGATTTTTGGAACCCACAATATTCACCGCCTACCTCATATTTTACAGGAAGCTTACATGTCTAAAGAAATGATTGTTGAAGTTTGGTCTAAGGAAGGAGACGTTATTGAGAATCTTCCAAAGGTGAGACGAGGCAATATTAAGGCATGGGTAAATATTATGTATGGCTGTGATAAATTTTGCACGTATTGTATTGTACCGTATACGAGAGGTAAAGAGAGAAGCCGTCGTCCCGAGGATGTCATCCAAGAGGTTAGACATCTTGCTGCACAGGGATATCAGGAAATAACATTGCTTGGTCAAAATGTTAATGCTTATGGAAAAGATTTTACTGATATTGAATATGGGCTTGGCGACTTAATGGATGAAATGAGAAAAATCGATATTCCTAGAATTCGATTTACGACGAGTCACCCACGCGATTTTGATGATCATTTAATCGAAGTATTGGCTAAGGGTGGAAACCTTGTTGAACATATCCATCTGCCTGTACAATCTGGTTCAACGGATGTACTAAAAATCATGGCACGTAAGTATACTAGAGAGCAGTATTTAGAATTGGTAAAGAAAATTAAAGCAGCCATTCCTAATGTTGCTTTAACAACGGATATCATTGTTGGTTATCCAAATGAAACTGATGAACAATTTGAGGAGACATTATCACTTTATCGCGAAGTTGGTTTTGAGGCTGCCTACACATTTATTTATTCGCCGCGTGAAGGGACACCTGCAGCCAAAATGCAGGATAATGTTCCGGTGGAGGTCAAAAAGGAGCGTTTGCAGCGTTTAAATGCCGTTGTAAATGAAATGTCTGCTCAAAGCTTGAAGAAATATGAGGGTCAAATTGTTGAAGTCCTTGTTGAAGGGGAAAGTAAAAATAATTCAGAAGTATTGGCTGGCTATACACGTAGAAACAAGCTTGTTAACTTTATCGCACCAAAGTCAGCCATTGGAACGATTGTGAAAGTCAAAATTAATGAAGCGAAAACATGGTCTTTAAATGGAGAAATAGTGGAATAACAAGAACCGATCGGGGTGGAAATGATGGGGAAATACACAAAGGATGAAATCATTGCAAAGGCAAAAGATTTAGCTAAAATGATTGCTGAGACAGAAGAAGTGGATTATTTTAAACGTGCTGAAGCACATATTCATGAAAATGAAAAGGTACGTAACAATATTTCATCCATTAAAGCTCTGCAAAAACAGGCAGTCAATTTCCAGCATTATGGAAAAGTTGAAGCGTTAAGAAAGACTGAAGAAAAAATTGCCGCGCTTGAGCAGGAGTTAGATGAGATCCCTGTCGTTTATGAATTCAAGCAATCACAAGCAGATGTAAATGATTTATTACAGCTCGTTGCTACAACTATTTCTAATGCCGTTACAGATGAAATTCTCGAGACAACAGGCGGAAATTTATTAAGTGGGGAAACAGGTGCAGAAATTCAAAACAAAAACTGTTCCCATCATTAATTATAATTAATAGCTTGAAAGGTCCGGATATGGTATCCGGACCTTTTCTCTTTTTCGACAAACAATGACCTTATTGCGAAAATAGGAACCTTCTCTTTCAAAAAGCATACAATGCAACATGCCTATATTTTTCTGATATTCATTTAAAAAATAATCGCACACCAGCCTAATATCAAGCATAGGATGAATTGAAAATAAATGAGGAGGTTTCGCTCGCAATGGGAGATTACAGAGAGATAATCACAAAAGCGGTCGTTGCAAAAGGACGTAAAAGTACGCAGTCCAATCATACGATCTGCCCTTCACACCAGCCGTCAAGCATTCTTGGCTGTTGGATAATAAACCATACGTACGAGGCGAAAAAGGTAGGGAAAACGGTAGAAGTTAAGGGCTATTATGATATTAACGTTTGGTATTCTTTTAATAGAAATACAAAGACAGAAGTTGTAACTGAACGTGTCGAATATTGTGATGTCATTAAACTAAAATACCGTGACCCTGATTGCCTGGACGATCAAGATGTTATAGCAAGAGTATTGCAGCAGCCAAACTGTGTTGAATGTGTTATTTCCCAAAAAGGAGATAAAATCATTGTTCATGTGGAAAGAGAGTTTATGGTTGAAGTGATCGGAGAAACAAAAGTCTGTGTAGCTGTTTATCCGGATAAATATGATAATGATGATGATTGGTGTTTAGATGATGTAGATGACGAAGATTTTGAAGATCTGGATCCCGACTTCTTACACGGAAAAAAAGATAAATGATTGATAACTAGGAAGGCTTTACTTCCTAGTTTTTCTTTGCTTGAACAGCCGTGGGAAATGATTCCAGCCATTAGAAAAACCTCCCATACGAGAATGATTTCTTGTATGTTATAATTGACTAATAAGTAATGATAAATATCTTTAGTTATTGGAGGAAATGATGGTCGTTTATACGCCGATGATTCAACAATATTTACAAGTAAAGGCAGACTATCAAGATGCCTTTTTATTTTTTCGTCTTGGAGATTTTTATGAAATGTTTTTTGATGATGCGATAAAAGCATCACAGGAATTGGAAATTACATTAACTAGCCGTGAGGGTGGAGGAGAAGAACGTATTCCCATGTGTGGTGTTCCCTATCACTCCGCTTCTTCGTATATCGAGCAGCTAGTTGAACGAGGGTATAAAGTGGCGATATGCGAACAAACGGAGGACCCTAAACAGGCAAAAGGAGTTGTCCGCCGCGAGGTGGTACAGCTGATTACACCAGGAACAATGATGGAGGGTAGAGGTCTGCAAGAAAAAGAAAACAACTATATTGCAGCTATTACTTATTTTCCTGATGGAACCTATGGATTCGCCTATAATGATTTATCGACGGGAGAGAGTAAGGCTACAATAATAAGCGGGAATTTTGAGGAAGTCATCAATGAGCTGGCATTGTTAGGTGCCAAAGAGCTTGTTGTAGCATCAACCTTTGAAGGTGATTGGCAGCGGAAAACCCGTGAACGTATGAATGTCACGATATCCTTTGAAGATGATGAAGTTATTAAGGAATCCTACCAGTCACTTTTTCGTGATATAACAGAAGAAAAGCTTCAAATTGCGATGGCAAGACTACTAAATTATTTGCACCGAACACAAAAAAGAAGTCTTGGTCATCTTCAGCCTGTTTCCAGCTATCAAGTCTATCAACATATGAAGATTGATTATTATTCAAAACGAAATCTTGAGCTGACTGAAACGATTCGTTCAAAAGGGAAAAAGGGATCACTTCTCTGGCTCCTTGATGAGACAAAAACGGCAATGGGAGGACGGTTATTAAAGCAATGGATTGACCGGCCGTTAATTGATAAAGAATCTATTCAAACGCGTCTCGTGATGGTTGAAACCTTACTGAATGCTTTTTTTGAACGCCAGGAATTAAGGGAAAAACTAAAAGAGGTTTATGATTTGGAGCGTCTTGCAGGCAGAGTGGCATTCGGAAATGTAGGTGCCCGTGATCTTGTCCAATTAAGACGTTCGCTTGAGCAGATTCCATTTATTTATAATCTCATTGAGCAGCTTGGTAATGAGGAGAGCAGACAGTTAGCGGCTCGGCTTGATCCCTGTGAAGAGATTACCGATTTGCTGGAAAAGGCGATTGTTGATAATCCGCCATTGTCAGTTAAAGAGGGCAATATGATTCAGGATGGCTATAATGAAGAGCTTGACCGCTATCGTGATGCAACAAGAAACGGGAAGACTTGGATTGCTCAGCTCGAACGCGAGGAGCGGGAAAAAACCGGCATTAAATCATTAAAAGTAGGCTATAACAGGGTGTTTGGCTATTATATTGAAGTAACAAAAGCCAATCTACACCACCTTGAAGAAGGCAGATATGAACGTAAACAGACATTAACAAATGCTGAACGTTTTATAACACCGGAATTGAAAGAAAAAGAAGCATTAATTTTACAGGCAGAAGAAAAAAGTATGGATTTGGAATATCAATTATTTACTGAGATTCGGGAGCATGTAAAAGAATATATTCCAAGATTACAAGCTTTGGCCAAAACAATAAGTGAATTAGATGTTTTGCAATGCTTTGCTACAATTAGTGAAGAACGGCATTATGTTAAACCTGTTTTTTCAGATGACCGCCGCATTGTGATAAAAGAGGGCCGTCATCCTGTAGTAGAAAAGGTGATGAATGCCGACCGGTATGTACCAAACGACTGTGTTATGCATTATGAACGGGAACTTCTTCTTATTACGGGTCCAAACATGTCTGGGAAAAGTACGTATATGCGCCAAATTGCCTTAACGGCAATTTTAGCACAAATTGGCTGTTATGTACCTGCAACAGAAGCTGTTCTACCGATATTTGATCAAGTATTTACAAGGATTGGTGCAGCAGATGATTTAATTTCTGGACAAAGTACATTTATGGTTGAAATGCTGGAAGCGAAAAATGCTATTTCCAATGCAACGATTAACAGCCTTATTCTATTTGATGAAATTGGCCGTGGAACGTCTACATATGACGGGATGGCCTTAGCACAAGCGATTATTGAATATATTCATGATCATATCGGGGCAAAAACATTATTTTCTACACACTATCATGAATTGACTGTGCTTGAGGAAGAATTAGAGCGATTAAGGAATATTCATGTCAGCGCCATTGAGCAAAATGGTAAGGTGGTGTTCCTTCATAAAATTAAAGAGGGACCTGCAGATAAGAGCTATGGTATCCATGTTGCTCAGCTTGCTGGGTTACCTCCAGAGCTGATTAAACGGGCCAATGAAATATTAATGTCTTTAGAACAACAAGATCTTAAAATAAACTTCAAAGATGCCGAAGAAAACAGCAAGCAATCCATTCCTTTAGGTATAGAAGAATCACAGGAACCACACCTTGATGTGGCTGCTGAAAAACACGCTGAGCCGCAACCAGCACAATCAAAGGTAGAAGAAACACAGCTTTCCTTTTTTGCTGAGGAACCGCTACAGCCGAAAAAAATCCAGTTGGATGTAAAGGAAAAACGTGTTCTTGATAAGATTAAAGAGTTGGATATATTAGACATGACTCCGATGCAAGCAATGAATATACTCTATGACCTTCATAAAAGGATCAAAAGCTAACGGAGGTGTGTGAACATTGGGGAAAATAATACAGCTTGACGATGCGCTTTCAAATAAAATAGCCGCAGGAGAAGTGGTTGAACGGCCTGCATCTGTTGTGAAGGAATTAGTTGAGAATGCCATTGATGCTGGTGCTTCTATAATCGACATTGAAATTGAAGAAGCAGGACTTGCGAAGATTCGGATAAGTGACAATGGAGATGGAATCGAAGAAAAGGATGTTCCAATGGCGTTCAAACGTCATGCTACAAGCAAGATAAAAAATGAGCATGATTTGTTCCGTATTCGTACACTAGGATTTCGAGGTGAGGCGCTACCTAGTATAGCCTCTGTTTCGAAATTTGAGCTGATTACTTCAACGGGACTTGAGGGGACTAGGATTGTCCTCGAAGGAGGTAAAATAACAGCACTGGAAAAAGCTGCTGCTCGCAAGGGTACAGATATTACGATAACCGAATTATTTTATAACACACCGGCACGCTTAAAATATATGAAAACGGTCCATACAGAACTAGGTAATATAACAGATGTAACGAATCGCCTTGCACTTGCACATCCGGAAGTGTCGATCCGTTTGTTTCACAATGAACGAAAGCTACTTCATACAGCGGGGAATGGTGATGTTAGACAAGTGTTGGCGGCTATTTATGGAATCAATATAGCCAGAAAGATGATTCCACTTCATGTGACCTCGCTTGATTATACAGTTGATGGATTTATCGCTCTTCCTGAAATAACAAGAGCATCAAGAAATTATGTATCGACCATGATAAATGGACGTTTTATTAAAAACTATCCGCTTGTGAAGGCAATTCAAGAAGGTTACCATACTCTGCTTCCAATCGGCAGGTTCCCAATTGCATTGATAAATATTGTCATGGATCCGATTCTTGTTGATGTGAACGTTCATCCGTCAAAACTAGAGGTACGGATTAGTAAAGAACAGGAATTGAATGAACTTGTTACGAAAAGCATCAAAGAGGCATTTCAAAAAAAGGAACTAATACCGTCCGGTTTATCAAAAAACAGGGTCGAAAAACCGCTATCAGAACAAACAGTGATGCGGCTTGATCACATATCTGTACCTGAACGTGCTTTTATAAGAAAGGAAGAAGCTGTACCTCACGCCGCAGGTACAGAAGCCGTTTCTCTAATGACTGATGCTTCTCTTATGGATTACGGCAAACAACAACCGGAAGCTAAAGGGGTACTTGCCATAAGAGAAGAGCATTTTGACAAAGATAGAGACGTGAGCTGGCCATCAAAGCAGGATAATCAGGAACTACTAGATTACTCGGATTCTATCGAGCCAATGGCTCCTGAAGAATGGACGCAGGCTGGTTCTTCATATGTAAATGCAAATGATCTGGGGAGTGAGGATGTACAAGTACTGCCTGAGGAAGTAGATAATAGCAGAGTACCGCCACTTTATCCAATTGGACAAATGCACGGAACCTATATTTTTGCTCAAAATGATAAAGGACTGTATATTATTGATCAGCATGCTGCACAAGAACGAATCAAGTATGAATTCTATAAAGAAAAAGTAGGCATGGTAGCTTCTGAATTACAGGAACTCCTTGTACCCATCACGTTTGAATATTCAACAGATGAATCGGTTAAAATCGAGGAACACAAGTCAGAGCTTGAAAAGGTGGGTGTGTTTCTCGAACCATTTGGTTTTAACAGCTACATTGTTAAAGCACATCCGCAATGGTTCCCCAAAGGTGAGGAAAAGGAAATCATTGAAGATATGATTGAACAGCTGCTCTCGATGAAGAAAGTGGATATTAAAAAGTTGCGGGAAGAAGCGGCGATAATGATGAGCTGTAAGGGCTCGATCAAAGCGAACCGCCATTTGCGAAATGATGAAATTCAAGCATTATTAGATGAACTTAGACAAACCTCTGATCCGTTTACCTGTCCGCACGGCCGTCCTATCATCATCCATACATCTGTCTATGAACTTGAAAAAATGTTCAAGCGTGTGATGTAGATGTGTACAGATTATCTATATACAAAAAAATGTCCATTTATGGTGCATAGCACCACAAATGGACATTTTTAATTTGCTGCATATAACAATTTATTCAAATATTGCAGTGATTTACCTGCTCCGATTGCGACACATTCAAGTGGATTTTCTGCTAGGTCTATCGGAACGGCAATTTCTTTTGCGAGCCATTCTTCCATTCCCTTTAATAATGCTCCTCCACCGGTCAGGATGATCCCGCGATCCACAATATCACCGCTAAGTTCTGCAGGACTTTCTTCCATTGTTGCCCTTATTGCCTCTAAAATTTGTAACAATGATTCTTTTATAGAATCACGAATTTCAAAAGAAGATAAAGTAATCGTTTTCGGCAGGCCATTAACTAGGTCACGCCCACGTACTTCTTTTGTTAACTCTTCATGGTCAACTAAGGCATAACCGATTTCCATTTTAATATTTTCTGCTGTACGTTCTCCGATAAGAACGTTATATTTTTTTCTAACAAATTGAATAATATCATCATCTAAGCGGTCACCGCCAATTTTAACGGTATGACAGGCGACGACGCCTCCAAAGGAAATGATTGCAACCTCAGTAGATCCACCGCCAAAGTCTATGACAACATTTGCCACCGGTTCATCCACAGGCATTCCGGCCCCAATAGCAGCTGCTACCGGTTCTTCAATGATATAGACTTTCTTCGCTCCCGCATTACGGACTGCATCCTGGATGGCTCTTCGATCAACGCTTGTAGAGCCGGAAGGTGTACAAACCACTACATTTGGTTTTCTTAATGAAAATCCGAGTGCCTTAGAAGCCTTCCCAATAATGTGACGCAGCATTTCTGTTGTTGTATCATAATCTGCGATTACACCTTCCTTCAAGGGACGCACTGTAACGATGTTTTCCGGTGTTTTTCCTATCATTTCCTTTGCTTCGTTCCCTACTGCAATAACTTTTTTTGTTACTGTATCAATGGATACGACGCTAGGTTCATTTATAGCAATTCCTTTATTTTTACTATAGACAAGTGTATTAGCAGTACCTAAATCAATCCCTATTTCTACATTCGAAAACATTCCTATTCTCACCCAATTCATAATAATTCACTCACTCATCTAACCTTAGCACGAAAATGAGGACAGAATGTGATTGTTATACAATTTTAAATGAGCTGTAATCTTTCAATCACAAGGCTGTTACATGAGTAAAATTTATGAATTAATAATATTTAATAAAAAGAAACCTTAATCCTAACATCTAAATGAATAGTTCTTTATAAAATGGTCATAATGAATAGATGTTTGACTGCTTTACTAACTAAATATGGTATGATAAGGATGGTAGCCAATAGATGGCAGCAATACCGTATTTTTACGTAAAAGGTAGTGTAGAGATTGACTTTGAAATCTAAGCTTATTGTTTTAATCGGGCCAACTGCCGTTGGTAAAACAAAGACCAGTATTGAGCTGGCAAAAGCTTTTAACGGGGAAATCATCAGTGGGGATTCCATGCAGATTTATAAACACATGGATATTGGGACTGCAAAGATTAAGCCGGAAGAAATGGAAGGGATTCCCCATTATTTAATTGATATTAAACATCCGTCGGATTCTTTTTCAGCAGCGGAATTTCAAGAGTTGGTAAGGGGAAAAATTTCTGAAATCACAAGCAGAGGAAAACTGCCGATCATAGCCGGTGGAACAGGACTCTATATTCAATCGGTTTTATTTGATTATCAATTTTCGGAAGCACCATCAAATGATGAGTTTCGTAACAGATTAGAGTGGCAGGCTGAAAAAGAAGGGAACCTCTTCTTGCATAATCAATTATTAGAGCTTGATCCTGAAAGTGCTGCTAAAATTCATCCCAATAATGTAAGAAGGGTGATAAGGGCATTAGAGATTTATCATTGTACTGGAAAAACAATGAGCGAATGGCAGGAAATGCAAGAGAGAGAGCCCTTATACGATGCGGCCATTATTGGCTTAACCATGGAGCGTGACAAACTGTATACTAGAATTAATAAACGTGTTGACATGATGATACAAGAAGGACTAATAACTGAGGTAGAACAGCTATTTCAGCAAGGAATAAGAGATTGTCAGTCCATCCAAGCGATTGGCTATAAAGAACTGTATGATTACTTTGATGGCAGGGTTTCCCTTGATGCTGCAGTTGAAAATTTAAAACAGAATTCACGCCGGTATGCCAAAAGACAGCTTACCTGGTTTCGTAATAAAATGGATGTAAAATGGTTTGATATGACAGCAGCAGACCAAGAGCCAGAAAAAAAAATAAATGAAATTTTCTCTTATATTGAAGGAAAGCTTAAAATTAAATCGAATACATAATGGTAGAGACAAAAGAGGAGGAGCTTTATACATGAAGCAATCAGTAAATATTCAAGACCAATTCTTAAATCAACTCCGTAAAGATGGAACCAATTGTACGGTATTTTTATTAAATGGATTTCAAATTAGAGGCCAAATAAAAGGCTTTGATAATTTTACTGTACTTTTTGAATGTGAAGGAAAGCAGCAGCTTGTATATAAGCATGCAATTTCTACCTTTGCTCCGCAAAGAAATGTACATATTGATATAGAAGCACCTCAACCAAAATAATAAAAAATAAAAAACATTCACATAGTTATGTGAATGTTTTTTTGTTGTTTGAATATGGATGTTCTGTCCTAGGAGCTCCCGTAATTGTTCATGAATGAACTGCTGCTTGAATACAAATAGAATAAGTGCCTTTATTCTGAACTGTCACAAATAAATGTTTCTGGGCGTATACTGTTTAGAGAATGTGAGGTGAAGAGTTTGGAACAACCGATGCGAATGAAAAACAATGGACAAATTAGTATTGTTTTAAATTCACAGAAGCGAAGTCCTATTTCAGGAGATATCAATCCAACTTCTGTTGCTCCAAAGTCAATTCCGCCGGAACATACTGCGTTAAAAGAAATTGAAGCAGAGCTTGCTTCACTTGTCGGTATGGAAGTAATGAAAAAGATGATTAAAGAAATTTATGCATGGATTTATATTAATAAAAAAAGGGAAGAAAATGGTTTAAAGGCTGGTAAACAGGCTCTTCATATGATGTTTAAAGGAAATCCAGGAACAGGAAAAACGACAGTCGCAAGATTAATTGGGAAATTATTTCAAAAGATGGGCGTGCTTTCAAAAGGTCATTTAATCGAAGCGGAACGGGCAGATTTAGTGGGAGAATATATTGGCCATACCGCACAAAAAACAAGAGACCTAATTAAAAAGGCCCTTGGCGGTATCCTTTTTATAGATGAAGCTTATTCACTAGGTCGCGGCGGGGAAAAGGATTTCGGTAAAGAAGCAATCGATACGCTTGTAAAGCATATGGAAGATAAACAGCATGAATTCATACTAATCTTAGCTGGGTATTCACGAGAAATGGATTATTTCCTCACGCTTAATCCTGGTCTGCACTCCCGCTTTCCGCTTGTTATTGATTTTCCTGATTATAATATCAATCAGCTTATGGAGATTGCCGAACGAATGTTGAAGGAAAAAGAATATACCTTAAGTCATGAAGCAGAAAAAAAACTTCGAGAACACCTATTATGGATAAAAACAACGTTAAATCCTAGCAGCTTTTCAAATGGACGTTATATAAGAAATGTACTTGAAAAATCTATTCGAACTCAAGCAATGAGATTGCTGATGCAAAATAACTATGATCGTCACGAGCTAATGACACTTCGCAGTAATGATCTCGTGTTTGAACAAGAGTAGCATTAGTTAAAAAAGAGAGTATCAATTAATAATTGGATACCCTCTTTTTTTCTATTATTTATGAAAAAAACAGCATGTCCTGCAGTGCCTGCTGCAGCGTTGATTTGGTTTTAATTTCCTTGTCTATCTCAATTCCTAATTCAATCATCGTATCAGCAATTTCAGGGCCAATACCCACAATAATCGTTGCACATCCTAAAAATTTTATTCCTTTGACAATTTTAAATAAATGATTGACCACAGCAGTATCTACATATGGAACACCTGAAATATCAATTATGAGTTTTTGTGATTTTAACTCACTAATCCGCACCAATGTTCTTTCGCGGATTTTTTTTGCTCGATACGTATCAACATTACCGACGATTGGAAGAATACAAATTTTGTCCGATAACGGGATAATTGGAACGGATAATTCGTCTACCGTTTCACGGTGACTTCTTAACAAATTATCTTTATGGCTGACGTAACTAGCCGTGTAGGCTTCAACAAATTGATCAATGATATCATTTATAAATCTTTCTATTTCAAAGCATTCTTTCATATCGAAATGGATACTTGCTTCAATATAAAAGGATTTCACTGCATTCCAAATAATTCCGCGAGTAGATTGGAAAAGTTCCCATGCTAAATGAATCGGGAAATCAATCTTGGCATGCTTTTCGCTGCTTATTTTTGCTTCGGCCATCACATATTCCGGATTACTGTTTAACATGTAATTGGCAACAGATTTTAAAAGCGGATTTCCCTTTTCTACAAGAGTTGTCCATTCACCTGTTTCTTTTAGCAATGTTGTGAGGTATCCTTTTGTATTTTCTATATAATTTATCCATTCATTTGTATAGAATGATAGATTGTTATTAATAAACTGTCCTAAGTCTAATTTTAGATTGACGGCTTGCTCCATTAAATATCCTCCTGAATTGGAAACCTGAATGTTGTTGTGTTGTATTAAATTTAGAAAAAAATGGTCATTTCCCAAAAAAACTTAAAATAAACAGCATTCCATAATCGTTTCGGAACAAGTCCGCCTCAATGTATACCTTATACCTTTATTTACCTGGGAATAAATGGATGTCTTGCAAGGCCTGCTGTAAATCAGATTTTGTTTTTACTTCATTATCAATTTCAATTCCGAGTTCAATCATCGTGTCAGCGATTTCAGGGCTGATACCTGTTAAAATTGTTGAGCAGCCTAATAATTTAATACCTTTAACAATTTTAAACAGATGATTGACGACTGCCGTATCTACATAGGGAACACCGGAAATATCGATAATAAGCTGGTGGGCTTTTAATTCATTGACACGAACAAGTGTTCTTTCTCTTATTTTCTTAGCCCGGTAAGTGTCAACATTCCCGACAATCGGAAGTATGCAAACCTTTTCAGTTATTGGAATAATTGGTACTGATAATTCATCAACGGTCTCACGATGGCTTTTCAATAATTCCTCTTTATAGTTGACATAGTAAGCGGTGTATGAATCAATATATAAATCCACAATATCGTTTACATGGCGTTCCAAGATAAAAAACTCTTCTGTTTCGAGGTTAATTCCATTTTCTATATAAAACGTTTTAATCGCACTCCATATAATTCCCCTGCTTGATTGGAAAAGTTCCCATGCTAAATGAATGGGGAAGTCTGTTTTGGCGCTCTTTACACCTCTCATTTTTGCATGATCCATCACTTCTTCAGTTTTTAGCTCGGTGATATTGGCAGCAAGTAATCTGAAAAATGGATTACCAAATTCCTCGTAATAGGCTATATCACCGTTTTCCTGTAATAATGATGTGATATAGCTTTTATTTTCTTGAAGATATTGAAGCCATTGTTTTGAATAAAAAGAAACATTTTCATTTAAAAACTTTGATAATTCAAATCTTGAATCAATTGTAGTAAGCATTGATTGTCCTCCTATAAATGTTTCTGCATGCTTGATTGTTTTAGGAAAGGTTAGAATAAAAGAGGTTCCGTGACCTTCCTCACTCGTCACACTTATTTTGCCATTATTGGTTTGGATTGCATTAAATACTTGCGCTAAACCCATGCCCTTTCCGTCCTGTTTCATGGTAAAGAAGGGAGTTCCTAATAATCTTAGCTTGTCTTTTGGTATACCAATTCCAGAATCAGATATGGAGATAATGACATTCTGTGACTCATCACTTTGATCAATAACCAAGGTACCACCTTTAGGCATGGCTTCAATAGCATTTTTTATGATATTAAATAGAGCTTTTTTAATTTGGTCTTTTCTGCCGACAATCATGGCGCTTTCATTTTCAAAGTGCTTAATCACATTGATGGAATAGAGCTGGTTCTGAAACAAAAGCAGAATAGACTCGATCTCAGAAATGACATTGAAATTTGACTGCTTCTCTTGTATAAATTCTGGCTTTGAAACACTCATTAAATCATTTAGAATATGAATGGCCCGTTCTAATTCGCTCTGAGCTATTTGAGAATATTCTTCCTTATAGGTTTGATCCATTAATTGCAGAAAACCTTTCACCGCAGTTAACGGATTACGCACTTCATGAGCGATCCCAGCTGCCATTTCACCAACAGAAGATAATAAATGATTATTCCAGTTATTATGCTCATAAGAGTTTTGTAGGTTTTGAAAATTGAATAGATAAATGTGTATACTATTTAATAGTTCATCCTTATAGGAACGATGGAATAAAAAAAAGTATGGCTGCGAATCAATCGTAGCTATAAATTCATTGGCTCTCCCCATGAAGCACTCGTGCAATTTTGTCTTAATTTCAGTATTTTTGATCTGATGAAAAAGATAGTTTGAATCATTTTCTTCAGAAAATAATAGTTTTTTGGCTTCATTGTTAGCCCGTTGAATTGTACCCTCAGGACTAAGTTCAATCAAACCATAAAGTAATTCATTTGTCATAGGTGATTTAATCATTTATACTTAGCCTTCCCTTCGTTAAACCATTTGACGGCCCGAACCTTTGTGCCTAGATGAATAGTACTTGTGATTTCAAATTCATCCATTAGACGTTTCACTCCTGATAATCCCAATCCTAAACCCGTTTTGGAAGGGACCGAATTATTTAAGACTTGATCAAGATTAGGAATTCCCGGACCTTGGTCAATTGCAATGATTTCTATTCCATAGGAGGGTATTGGTTTAATAAAAAGCTCTCCTTTACCTGCGTAAAAGACAATGTTCCGAGTGAGTTCCATGATGGAAACAACTAATTTGGTTTGCTGGCTTTTGGTCAAACCATGTTCTTCAGAAACTCTTTTCCCTATTGTACTAGCCATGTACACGTCATCTTCTCGTTCAATTACAATTCTGTACAAGTTTTCCAATAGCCTCCTTAAAGATTTCCGTAATTGTGAAATATGGATATATTAGAAATATTTTAACATATTTTTCAAAAGACATGATATTTTTTTATTATATATAGTGAAATTCTTTTAATAAATAGAAAATAACCAATTGTCCAATTTTTCTTATGACAGAAGGTATTTTATAATATATTTATGATATATAATCTGAATTGAAAGGGTTTTCAAATAATTGATTCATTCTATTAATATAGAAAGTTATCGAATATTCAAAGGAGAAGGTTAAAGTGAAAAAAATCAGCACCATCTCAAATGAGTTAAAAGAATGGATTCAAAATACATTAAACAGCGGGGTTAATCCCGAATTAATAGTCGATGCCATGATAAAAAAGGGGTTTGATCCCAGATATTCCTATACAACGATTTTTCGTCTGATTCGAAATCAGACGGTTCAAACCATGGACCAACAGGATCCTTATATATATGAACTGCCGCCGATCGCAAAGAAGGACAGCCTGATTCAAACGAGTGATCACAATGCTATAAAAGTCACTTTACGAATGGAAAAGCCTTTTATCTTGTATTTAGATAATCTATTAAGTGCTCAAGAATGTGACAATCTAATCTCTCTTGCAAAAGATCGCTTAAGACGTTCACAGGTAATCGATTCAGAAACAGGAGAGGTCAAAATCGTTTCAGGAAGAACAAGTGAGGGCACTGAATTTATGGTTATGGAGAACGAGCTTATTACAAGGATTGAGAACAGAATTGCCGAACTGACAGACTATCCAATTAATCATGGAGAAAGCCTGCAGTTGCTTCATTATAATAGAGGGGAAGAATATAAAACACACTATGATTTTTTCCCTGAAAGTAAGGTTGATGCTTCAAAAGGCGGGCAGCGGATTGCAACACTTCTAATGTATTTAAACGATGTTGAAGCAGGCGGGAAAACCATCTTTCCTAAATTAGGCTTATCGATTTCACCTAAAAAAGGATCAGCGATTTATTTTCATTATGGAAATAGTAAAGGTCAGACAGACCGGTTATCATCACATAGCAGTACACCCGTTATAATGGGTGAAAAATGGGTAGCAACGAAATGGATACGGCAAGGGAAGATATTTGAATGATTGACAGCACAATAAAACCATTAGTCCAAACGGTGACTAATGGTTTTATATTAAGAACCTAGGAATTGCATTAGATCCTCCTTATTTTGAATTAAATCCTCTAATGTATACTCCTTTAACACATTCAAAAATGCCTTTAGAGCATCATTTAGGATGAACTTTAATTTACAGGATGGTGTAATGACACAATAATTGTTGTCCTTGTTAAAGCAATCGACAATATGAAAGTCTTCCTCTGTCTTTGATATGACTTCTCCAATATTTATCTCTGCGGGTAGTTTAGCCAATCGAATACCCCCGTGGCGGCCTCGAATCGTTTCGATATATCCAAGTTTTCCCAACTCATGAATAATCTTCATAAGATGATTTTTAGAAATTTGATAGGTTTCGGCAATCTCTTTTATTGTACAAAGCTCAAATTCATTTTTTAATGCTAAAAAAATAAGTACACGTAAAGAGTAATCTGTGTAATTTGTTAATCTCATCTTTGTAACCCCTCTTATGATTTGAGTTCATCTCATTATAGCATCAAAGGGGAATAAAAGTAATTGTGACAACTTTTTGAAAGATGTATTTAAAATATATCTTTATTACCACTGTTGTTATATTATTAAAGGTGTAAAATAAATATATCTTTAAAAGGTGGATGGAATCATGTTAAGTCAAAAAACAATCGAAATTGTAAAAAGCACAGTTCCAGTACTTGAGAAATATGGAAAAGATATTACGACACGATTTTATGAAAGAATGTTTACAAACAATCCTGAGCTATTGAATATTTTTAACCATGCGAACCAAAAACAAGGACGCCAGCAAACAGCCCTGGCAAATACCGTATATGCAGCTGCCGCTAATATTGATAATTTAGCAGCCATCATTCCGGTGGTAAAACAGATCGGAACAAAGCATAGAGCACTTGAAATTAAACCGGAGCACTATCCAATTGTAGGTGAAAACTTATTAGGGGCCATTAAAGATGTACTAGGTGATGCGGCGACTGATGAGATTATTAATGCTTGGGCAGAGGCATATGGGGTAATTGCGGATGCATTTATTGGCATTGAAGCAGATATGTACAAAGAAGCTAAGGAGCAGCCAGGAGGATGGGCAGGCTTCAGAAATTTCGTCGTTGACAAAAAAGTAAAAGAAAGTGATGTTATTACGTCATTTTATTTGAAGCCTGAAGATGGGTCAGCCATTGCCTCCTATCAAGCAGGTCAGTACATTACTGTCAAGGTGCTGCCTGAAGGAGAAAAATACACAAGTCTAAGACATTATAGTTTATCAGATGCTCCAGGAAAAGATTACTATCGTATCAGTGTAAAAAGAGAAGCAGGTATGGGAGAAAAACCAGATGGAGTAGTTTCTAATTATCTACATAACTCCGTTCAAGCAGGGGATATTATTCAGATAAGTGCTCCAGCAGGGGAATTTGTTCTTGATACAAAAGCTGTTCCGGCTATATTAATCAGTGGCGGAGTTGGTCTTACACCGATGGTCAGCATGTTAAAAACGATCGTTGCAGAACAGCCAGAACGTAAGGTAACCTTTATTCATGGTGCTTTAAACAGCCAGGTTCATGCACTAAAGGATGAAGTAGAAAAAGTTGTTAATGAACATGAAAATGCAGCAAGCTATGTAGCCTATTCTGAACCAACTGAACAGGATCTTGCTGAAATGAACTTTGATAAACAAGGTTATATCGATTTAGATTGGCTGAAGTCTATTTTACCGAGCAATCAAGCAGAATTTTATTTCTGTGGTCCAGTTCCATTTATGAAAATTATGTATCGCACGCTAAAGGAATGGGGAGTTTCAGAAGAATCCATTCATTTTGAATTCTTTGGTCCAGCAGGTACATTAGAAGAGGACGCTGTAACAGTATAAAAATGATAAGAAGGCTCTCGCTTTTAACAGCGAGAGCCTTCTTATCATTTTGTTTTGGTATGGTTATGCTTACTCAATATTACAATAGACAGCAGGGCAATTTTCGCAGTCGATTTCTTTTCGTAAATACTGGAGGTTATGAACGGTAATTTTTCCTTTCGTTAATGATATCACACCATCTCTTTTTAAATCATTCAAGATTCGATTAGTGCTTTCTCTTGAGGTTCCACAAAAATCACCTAGCTTTTGATTTGTTAATGGAAGATCAATCAGAATTCCATCTTTTTTCTGGATACCATAGCTATTTGTCATCCGAATAAGTGTTGAAAATAAAGCTCCTTTTTTTCCGTTCAATACAAGGTCACGGAACTTTGTTTGTGTTTTTCGGAAATGGTCACTCATCCATTTCATAAATTCATAAGCAAGTGCACTGTTTTGGAAAATTTGATTCTCGAGTACATCTTTTTTTATGATAGCTGCTTCTCCTACTTCAAGGACAATGGCACTAAGAAGGTATTTAGGTGAATCTGTAAATAACGTTAACTCTCCGCAAATGTCATTTAAACCACAAATTCTTAACACCAATTCTCTACCGTCTGAAGTAATTTTACTAATCTGTACTCTTCCGGAAATAATTAAATAAAGTTCTTCAGCTACTTGTCCCTCTTGGTACAAAAACTGGCCTTTTTCAATTTTTACTGTTCGATCTGCTATGTTTAATAATTCCTTTATCTCAATGGAATGAGTTGGTTTTATTGTAGTAGGCATACATCATCATCCCCGCTTTCAAAACTAGAACAATAGCTCTAGTATACCATACGATAAAATCAATTATTTCTTTTAATTGATGGAAACGGTCAATCATCCTTTTTTTCTTTTATTCTCACTTATGGTACACTTTTTTTGGATGATACTTTTTTTATTAGAGTAGAAGAGCTGTCCTAAAAGCTACTTAAGATTCGTACAGACTGGAGGAAGTCACAAATGAAAAAAATCATAACAGAGCAGGAATACAAGGAACAAATTAATCAAAGTGAATTAACAATTGGGATTTTTACAACCACCTGGTGCCCAGATTGTAAACGTTTAAGCATGTTTATTGATGAAATTATTGAAGAAAACGAGGATAAAGAGTGGTTTACTATTGACCGCGATGAGTTCCCGGAAATTTCAGAGGAACAACAGGTAATGGGGATTCCATCCTTATTAGTCTTTAAAAACGGTGAAAAGCTGGCCCATTTACATAGTGCAAACGCAAAAACACCTGATCAAGTAAGAGAGTTCTTAAAAAGTCTATAAATATGTAGTTGTAAGTGGACTGTCAAAATGAATAGGGTTATGATGAAGAAAGGATACTTTATAAGGTATCCTTTTATTGATTTACGTTGAAATTTGACATAATACCCCTTGAGGTATAACATAAGACTTACTTAGTATAGATAATAATTTATTCATTTGCGAGATATTGAATGATCCATTTATAAGAAAGGTGGATGAATAATGGAATACGATAAAAGTGTGAAAAATCGTCTAAGACGTATTGAAGGACAAATTAAAGGTGTACTTGGCATGATGGAGCAGGGAAAGGACTGTAGAGAAATTATTACCCAATTATCTGCAGCGCGAAATGCGCTTGATCGTACAATGGGTGTTATTGTTAGTACCAATTTAGAGCATTGTGTCCGGGTTAATGTAGAAAAGGGCGAAGATACGGAACACCTTGTAAAAGAAGCGGTAGAATTGCTAATTAAAAGCCGGTAAAAAATTCATCACTATTATGTGATGAATTTTTTTATATTGTATGGAAGGTAGGGGGTTGTCCATATCACTCATCCTTCTTTTTCATACTATAGTAATAAAAGGCAGGTGAGTAATATGTATATGATTGGTTTCTATTCTCCGAAATCAAAGTCAGGTGTAACTGAATTATCTTTATCGATCTATCATTGGTTAAAGGACAATACAGATTTACGTTCCGCTTTTATTTCCTATGGCACCTTAGAAAAAGAGGAAACTTCCGATGAACTCATTCATGAGTTTTCCAAACTAACGCTCACGGAGCAGAAACAAAAAATTAAAAAAATGAAAAAAGAATACAATATTATTATTTATGATGCATCAAGCCAACTGTCAGAAGGAGTCTTAAGTCTTTTGCCAATTGTGGACCGGCTATTTGTAGTCGGTGAAGAACATACGGACTTTGCGATTAAGCTTCACCAGATTATTGAATTCAATAAACTGTTTGATAAGCGAGTGAAGAATTTTATCACTCATTTACAGGGCAATAAAACCTTTATTCTTAGTGAAAATAAGGAGAATCGAGTGATTGGCTTTAATTATACGAAAAAGGATTCCAATAATATTGGACAAATGATTTATACAGATTATGTCACTCATTATGTAAAGGTGAAATTTATTGAAAAAAATGAGAAAATTTTAAAGAAAATTAAACTAATTCCCCAGGAAGAACTGCATAAAGGCCTGTATAATTTAGGGATTGATTTTGAAAAGGGTTTGCTTTTTCATCGATTTGTGATTTTACGTACGGCTTTAGGACAGCCATACAATGAAGCAGTGGAAACATTATTTCCGTTTTTGATACATTCCTCCTACAATGAGCTTTTAGATAAGTTTCATAATGAATTGTATGTGCTTACAAAATTTACAAGTGAACGGTGATTATTTTACTTATCTAAAGGCTTTCTCCATCTAATTGTGTTCCAGAGCGCCTTATTTATTCTCAGGGAAAAAGAATGCAGCAGGAACTTCCTATTCTATTCCTCAACACAGCAGGTTATCGTGTGAGATACTTAGCACAATTTTCAACTTATTATTTTAACTAAACAAACCATAATATGAACGAAAAGCAAAAAAAAAGACAGCAGGAGTTCTTTATGGGAAGCATAACGATTCAGCAATTGGCTGAAAAACTAAAATTAGAAATACTTGCTGGAAAACAGGGTCTAGATCGTATCATTGATAATGACGATATTCATCGGCCTGGTTTAGAATTAACTGGATATTTTCGTTTTTTTCCTCAAGAAAGAATTCAATTATTAGGAAGACAAGAAATAACCTATTTACATTCCCTGACAAAGGAACAACGCGATGAAAGAATCGGCAATGTGATTAAGAAACATCCGCCATGCATCATAATTACTCATAATCAGGAAGGTCTTAACTACTTGATTAAACACTGCAACGAGGAAGGAATTACGCTTCTGCGTGCAAAGGAAAAAACAACGAGAGTAATCAGTACCCTCAATAATTACCTAGAAAAAGAATTAGCCAAAAGTATTGGTATTCATGCTGTATGTATGAATGTCTTCGGGGTGGGCTTATTAATTAGAGGGGAAAGCGGGATTGGGAAAAGCGAAACAGCACTCTCATTAATCGAAAAGGGTCATCGGCTTATTTCTGATGATTTAGTCATTCTAAAAAGAATAGACCCAGAAACATTGATTGGTACACATAATCAAACGAATCGAGACTTTTTATCATTGAGAGGGATTGGTATGATTAATGTACCAAGATTGTATGGGTCGGGTGCGTTTCAGGATGAAACGACAATAAAGCTGGATATTATCTTATCTGCATGGGATGAAAAGAAATATTATGATGCGATGGTTCACCATAATGATATGATTGAATACCTGGATGTTGCGGTTCCCAAGATTGAAATTCCCGTTCGACCAGGGAGGGACATTGCTGCGCTTATCGAGGTTGCAGCAAAAAACTGGCGTTTACAGCAACAAGGCTACACCGCTATAAATGAATTTTCCAAGCGAATTGAACAAATGCAGGAAACACAATAAAAGAGCTGCTGAAAAGTCGTAGAAATACGAGTTTTCAGCAACTCTTTACTATTAGTTCATTAATCTCTTCTGAACTTTCCCATTACCTCAAGCGTTTGTGTGATGTTTACAAATGCATTAGAATCGACTTCTTTAATTTTATGCTTGGTTTCATTTAGTTCATATTTTGTAATGACTGTTGTTAATATTTTTCTTGGTCGATGCGTATAGGCACCCTCTGCCTCAGAAATGGTTATCCCTCTTGGGTGCAGCTTTAGCAATTCTTCAGACAATCGCTCCGCTTGGTCTGTTACAATGGTCAAGGTCAATTTATTTTGATTTGTATAAACCATGTCAACAGCTCGACCAGCTACATAAATGGCGATAATGGTATATAACGTAATATCCCAGCCAAAGACAAAGCCGGAACTAAATACAATAAGTATGTTCATGCAAATATTTAAAAATCCAACCTGCATATTTGTCCTTTTCGAGACGGTTAAACTGATAATATCCGTCCCTCCGGTTGAACTTCCTAACCGGATAATAATTCCCACTGCTAATCCATATAATGCACCCCCAATAACGGAGGATAAAAAGATATCGTCACTTATTGGAATAATCGGTATGTATTTCATTGCTACTGACAGGACAGTTACGGTATATATGGTAAAAAGGACAAACCTTCTTCCTAAGTAAATAAGTCCTATGATAAAGACAGGAATATTGATGGTAAAAAGTATAATTCCTGTATTAATACTAATAAAATGATGAATAAGTGCGGCTAATCCTGCAACGCCTCCGGACAAAAGGTGATGGGGTAAAAGAAAAACATTAAATGCAAACGCAAAAAGGCAAGCACATAAACCCAAACAAATGACGCGAATAACGGTCCGTGACACCATAAAAACACTCCAATTCAATTCACTATGATATAGACATTGATGTAGATAGAAATCTGATTGAACCTCATACATTTTACCATAAAAAAGAGACGAGATAGCTCGTCTTTTTTAGTAAATCCCTCTTTTATAAGTTGTTCTTTTTTTCAGTAAATATGCTTCTGTATAGACAAAGATATTATTCGAATAGAAGTGGTTTGTGTTAGATGAGTCTTAATAGCGCGTGGATTCCGGTAAGAAATAATCCGATGATAAATCCGCATACAGCTCCATTAACACGAATCCATTGCAAATCCTTACCTAGATTATTTTCCACCATATCAATCAGTTCCTCATTTGTTAATTTATCTAAATTTTCTTGGACAAGGTTGCCAATTTGCGAATGATTCTTCTCTACAAACAACGTAATTTGGTTCTGTATCCATTGATCAATATGGGAACGATTTTCTTCTAGGTAATGAAATAGTTGATTCATAATGGGAATCAGATAACGATCGAAGAATGCTTCATTTTCGACGAACTCTACTGTCTGCTTCTGTATATTAGATAGGATATCTATTATCTTTTGATTAGGTTCCCATTTATCTAAAGCATCCCGACGCCATGTTTCTAGCATATCGACAAGCTTTGGATTCTCGCTTAGACCTTGTATCTCATTTTGGATATACTCCACCAATGCTTTACGATTAGCATCCTCTTCATGCTTCAAACTATTTATCCCACTTAATAGAAGATTTTTAATGATACTGCCGAGCTTTTCCTCATTAAGAATCCCTTGAAGCGACTTTACAGCAAACTGAAGAAACCCCTCTACTTCAATATTATTAAGTACGTTCATGGAAATTGAGCCTAGTTTATATTTTGTTTGCGTCTGGCTTAACCATATTTCAGCTTTTTGTAAAATATAATCTAACGCCTTCTTATCAAATTGCTCATTTAGTAACTTTGTGCTTATGTACTGAAGAATTTTGTTCACTTCAATATCAGAAAGGGTTGTAATTAGTTGTTTTTTAATGACAGGGACAAACCTTTCAATATCAATGGATACGATGGTCCGCTTTATAAGCTTGAGAATGGCTTTGCGTGTTAATTCCGACTGGAGCTGTCCTGATAAAAGCGGAATAAGCTTTTCTGTAAAAGAAATATTTTGGATCTTTTCCTGTATGCTCTCCTTTGAAAGCCAATCCCTTTTGATTGTATTGACAAGGGCATTTGTAATTCGGTCACGATTATTTGGCAACAGAGCTGTGTGTGGAATGGGAATTCCGAGCGGATGACGAAAAAGTGCCGTTACAGCAAACCAATCTGCTAATCCACCAACAAGTCCGGCCTCAAATCCCCCTTGTAATAAATCAATCCAAAATGTTCCTTGGAACGGAATGGTTGCAATAAAACCGATTCCCATAATAATGAGTGAATATAAAGCTATCTGTTTTGATTCTTTCTTTTTTGTGCTCATGTTTTTTCCTCTTTATTCATTGATATATATATTTTACTATACCCAAACTGGAATAAATATCAAATAGTAAATGAAAAACACTTCATTCTTAAAATGAATGTGTGATAAAAAATATCACTAATGTTTCATCAAAATCCATATAACGTTCAAAAACATTCATTTTTATAAATTTTTTTGAATGGTTTTGAAAGAAGTTGATTGATTTATGACATCGGTTACAGTACAATGAACTAGAAATAGAAAAGTGTAAATAAGGGGGGCATGGACTTGTTAACTCCTGAACGGCACCAGTTGATCTTACAGCTGTTAAAAGAGAAGGGTATCGTAAAATTACAAGAACTGATTGATATAACAAATACATCTGAATCAACCATTCGCAGAGACTTAATCCAATTAGAAGAAGAAAAGCAATTGAAACGTGTTCATGGCGGGGCAGCAAGACTACAAGGAAAGCTTCAAGAACCAACCATGATTGAAAAATCCTCCAGAAACCTTCAACAAAAACAAGAAATTGCGAAATATGCGGCCGGCTTGGTGGAGGAAGGGGATTCAATCTATTTAGATGCCGGGTCTACTGTAAGAGAAATGATTGAATTTCTACCATCTAGAAATATTGTAGTAGTGACGAATGGCTTAACGCATGTCATGCCTTTGCTTGAAAAGCAGATCCCGACATATGTTATCGGTGGGTTTTGCAAGCAAAAGACAGCTGCAGTAGTTGGGAGAGGCGCATTGGAAAGCCTCCAGAAATATCGATTTGATAAATGCTTTATTGGTGTAAATGGCATTCATCCTGAACTTGGCTTTACAACACCAGATCAGGATGAAGCCATGATTAAAGAACAAGCAATATCACTTTCAAGAGAAGCTTTTGTACTAAGTGATCATACAAAGTTTTCAGAAGTATCATTTGCAAAGATAACTGAAATCAATAAAGCGACAATCCTTACGAATGAGTTAGATGAAGAAATCAGGAAAGTATATGTGGGTAAAACGAAAATAAAGGTTGTGACAATATGATATATACATTAACGCTAAATCCATCTGTGGATTATATTGTCAAGCTAGACAATACCATTCACATTGGTGAACTTAATCGGTCAAGTAGCGAGACCAAATTCCCAGGTGGTAAAGGAATTAATGTTTCAAGGGTATTAAACAATATAGGAATTAAAAGTAAAGCGCTGGGTTTTGTTGGAGGCTTTACAGGTGCTTATATTGAAAAGTATCTTCGTAACGAAGGTATTGAAACAAATTTTGTCCAAATCGATGAGGATACAAGGATAAATGTTAAGTTGAAAACAGGTCAAGAAACAGAAATTAATGCAAAAGGACCTGCTTTATCAATTGAGCATTATGAAGAACTGAAAGAAATTGTTCGGTCTTTAACCGATGAAGATGTCTTAGTAATAGCAGGAAGTATTCCTGCAACCCTTCCTAAAACAACATATGAAGAGTTAGCGGAAATTTGTTCGAATAACGGTACTGCATTTATGGTTGATGCTGAGGGTGACTTATTGATGAAGGTATTGCCGTACAAGCCATTTCTTATCAAACCCAATCATCATGAACTAGGGGATTTATTTGGAACCACTCTTTCCACAATAGAGGAAGTAATTCCTTATGCGAGAAAGTTAATTGATAAAGGAGCGAAAAATGTCATCGTTTCTTTAGCAGGTGATGGAGCTGTTTTTGTGAATGAACATACCGTATTCACGTCAACTGTTCCGAAAGGTGAAGTAAAAAGTTCTGTTGGTGCAGGTGATTCGATGGTTGCCGGTTTCCTCGCTAAATACACCGTTTCCAAAAATATACAAGGATCATTTCAATATAGTGTGGCTGCAGGGAGTGCGACGGCTTTTTCACTTGATCTTTGTACAAAAGAACTGATTGAGGAATTGCTTTCACAAGTAGAAATTAGTGAAACGTCAAGTAAGATATAGAATCAACAAAGAGGGGAGAGCTTTCTATGAAAATAACCAAACTATTATCAAAAGAAACGGTCTTATTAACCATACATGGAAAAAATAAGCTGGATGCGATTAATGAATTAGTTGATGTATTAGATGGTGCGGGCAAATTATCCAATCGTGAACAATATAAAGCAGCGATTTTAAAAAGAGAAGAACAAAGTACAACAGGTATTGGAGATGGAATTGCCATTCCACATGCAAAGGACGCTGCTGTAAGAGAAGCGGCAATTGCATTTGGTAAGTCTGTAGCGGGTGTTGATTATGAAGCACTTGATGGACAACCATCACATTTGTTTTTTATGATTGCTGCGCCAGAAGGAGCAAACAATACCCATTTAGAAGCATTGTCCCGATTAGCCACAATCCTTATGAAGGATGATGCACGGCAAAAATTATTGAAAGCAGCGACTGCCGATGAAGTGTTATCCATTATCGACAGCTATGATCATGAAGAAGGGGAAGAGGAAGTATCTGTCGCAGATAAACAGAACTTTATTGTTGCCGTTACTGCTTGTCCAACCGGAATTGCTCATACCTATATGGCCGCTGATTCATTAAAAGCAAAAGCAAAAGAATTAGGGGTTGACATAAAGGTTGAAACAAACGGGTCTGGCGGAGCAAAAAATGTATTGACCCAAGAGGAAATTGACAAAGCAGTGGCGATTATTGTTGCAGCTGATACAAAAGTACAAATGGAGCGTTTTAAAGGAAAGCATGTATTAGAAACGGCTGTTGCTGACGGAATTCGTAAGCCTGAAGAATTGATAAACCGAGCGCTCAAACAGGATGCTCCCGTTTATCAGGGTGGTGGAGGCCGAGTGGACACCTCATCTGAGGACACAGGAAAGCGGAGTATCGGCGGTACAATTTATAAGCATTTAATGAATGGCGTTTCGAACATGCTGCCATTTGTTGTTGGCGGAGGAATTCTAATAGCAATATCTTTTATGTTTGGTTATAATTCATCTGATCCGAATGATCCTTCGTATAATGCTTTTGCTGCGGCCTTAAATGAAATTGGCGGTGGAAATGCATTTGCCTTAATGATTCCAGTTCTAGCAGGCTTTATTGCCATGAGTATCGCAGACCGTCCTGGATTTGCGCCAGGAATGGTAGCGGGCTTGATGGCCGCAAGCGGTGGAGCAGGCTTTCTTGGGGGCTTAATCGGAGGTTTCCTTGCCGGGTATATAGTAGTTGGCTTGAAAAAGGTATTTGCTAACATTCCAGCATCTTTGGAAGGAATCAAGACCATTCTCTTGTATCCATTGCTTGGGGTTGCGCTGACTGGATTTGCAATGAAATATATTGTGAATACACCGGTTGCAGCGATAAATACTACGATTACTGAATGGTTATCCTCGCTCGGTACTGGAAATGCAGTATTTCTAGGAATTATTTTAGGTCTTATGATGGCTTTTGATATGGGCGGACCGGTAAATAAATCTGCCTATGTATTTGGTACAGGTCTTCTAGCAAGTGGAGTATTTGATCCTATGGCAGCTATCATGGCAGCAGGGATGGTACCTCCATTAGCGATTGCGTTGGCAACAACCATTTTCAAAAACCGTTTTACAAAGCTTGATCGAGATGCTGGTAAAGTAAACTATATTATGGGATTTTCTTTTATTACTGAAGGTGCTATTCCGTTTGCTGCAGCAGATCCATTGCGTGTGATTCCTTCTGTTATGGTAGGTTCTGCCATTGCTGGGGCAATATCAATGGCTTCAGGAATCGGTTTACGTGCACCGCACGGAGGAGTATTTGTCATTCCATTTGTAGATGGCAATTGGCTTATCTATCTTGCTGGAATCGTCATTGGGGCCATTGTTTCAGCCGTTATGATTGGATTACTGAAAAAACCAATAAATGATTAATGAGAAAAGACTGTAAAGCAATAGCTTTACGGTCTTTTTTTTGTTGACATAGTACAGGTAGGGGGAATGATAAAGATAGATACTTTTTTACTACTATCCATACAAAGGAGCTCATAAAAGTAATGGCCAAATTCCAATATAATAGGACCACTATTCATTATGATAAAAGCGGGGAAGGGATTCCAATCGTGTTTATTCATCCGCCTGCAATGGGAAGGATTGTGTTCCGGTTACAAGAAGAGTTAAACAGACACTTTACCGTTATCATGCCGGATTTAAGTGGGACAGGTGACTCGATTGGACCTGAACATCATGTGACGATAGAAGGTTACGCGAAAGAAGTGAAGGCGTTATTAGAGCATCTTACTATAAGGAGAGCGGTTATTTGCGGCTATTCGGCAGGAGGCTGTATTGCACAGGAGTTTGTATTAGAATTTCCTGAAATGGTGCTGGGTTTAATTCTCATCAGCGGCTATTCCGAAGTACAATCGTTAGGGTTTAAATACGAGCATTTAGCAGGTATATATTTTGCGAAGAAATTTCCTGCTTTTCTTCGTTATGTTATCGCAACAAGCCATACAGAAGACCCAATACTTCGTGATGAAATAAGTATTCATATGAAAAAAGCAAATCAAAGAATGTGGTTTCAATTCTATGAGCAAGCTTTACATTACAATTGTTCCCAAAGAATAAATGAAATTTCTGTGCCACTGCTACTTATGTATGGGTCAAAGGATTTTACGAATCAACATCTAAGGACATATGAAAAGAATGCAAATCATCAGGCTGTTATTTTTCCAAAGACTTCTCATCAACTACCAACAAAAAACTGGCAGCTAGTAAACCAAACTATTATTGGATATATGGTTGAAAGGATAGAAAAATCGCATTGATTGTGAAATCAATGCGATTTTTCTATTTAATGGGCCGTTTCCTTGTCTGGTTTAATTGCTATGAACGTTGCAAAAGCAGCAAGCAGGCTGCAGCCGCAAAGGACATAGAATAATAAATGTCCGGTTTTGTCCATTAGAATGGCGAGGACAGGAGGACCTGCCGCAACCCCGATAAAGCGCATAGAGTTGTATATGGAAGTAATGGTACCGCGATGCTCTTTTTCAATGCCGATCGTAATAAGTGCATCAAGACAGGGGAGAACGGCCCCAATTCCAATGCCGCAAAAGAAAAACAAACTTATTAGAAACCAAAGCTTATGGGAAAAACTCAGGACAATTACTGAAATTCCCAAAAGTATGCTTCCAGTAAAAATAATCCATTTCATCAATACTTTATTCTCTTTGATTTTTTTACCGGTAAAAAAGGAAGTTAGGCATAAAGCACCTAATGGAATGGCTAATATCAGACCTTTTTTCACACCTATAATGTCAAACTTCGCTTCGAGCATTTCTGATAGATAAAAAAGAACTCCAAATAGTACAAACATTAAAATGGCTCCTATTAGAAAGATTGCATTAAGCCATTTTCCGTTGTGTGTAAAGGTTTGTTTAATATTCCGAAAAAACTGTTTGAATGGTATCGGCTTTTCTTTTGATTTAGGCGCTTTTACAAAGAACATCATCAGTAAGGTAGAAAACACACAAAAAACCGGGATTGAGAAAAAAGGTAAAAACCAACTGACACCAGCCAAAAGAGCCCCTAGAATTGGACTCAATACCTTACCAAATGTGTTGGAGGTTTCAATGATGCCTAAGGTGCTGCTAACATCTTTTTCATTTTTAAACATATCTCCGACCAAAGGCATAACGATAGGAGATGCTCCAGCCGCACCGACCCCCTGTAATGCTCTGCCAATCAATATTAGCCAGTAGGCATCTGTCATTTTCCATGCTGCCCAGCCAGAAATAAATCCACCAATACCTGCAATTAACAAACTTGGAATAATAACCTTTTTTCTCCCGATATGATCAGACAGGTAGCCGGCTAATGGTATCAAGATAATGGCGACAATCGAGTAAACGGTAATGATCATACTTGATTGAAAGGATGAAATGGCTAATTTTTTTTCCATTGTTGGAAGTACCGGGATAAACATGGAATTCCCTAATGTCATGATGAGGGGGATTGATGACATAGAGAGAATTGCCCATTTGTGTTTATTAGCACCATTACCTTTCTTTATGGACTGTTTAAGATCCAATGATAATAATTCTTCTACATGATCCATGTCATAAACCGCCTTTTATTTATAGTCACCTTAGTAGGATAGCCATTTTTCTTGAAAGTAGCATGGGAAAAATATGAAGAGCTAAGTAAACGAAAAATGTATGCACAAGATTTTTGACTCATTTCTATTTCGTTACCTTTCAGCATAGCTGAAAGGCGTTTGAAATGTACATTTTCCTTAGATGAGTCAAAAATCAACAATGTTGACGGGAATTTTTTTGAATATTTATTTAATAAATAAGGTTGACGAAACATAAATTAAGTATTATTATAAAAATCAAATAAATCGAACGGCTTTGATGAAGAGTAGTAACTTTTCCAAACACTATAGAGAGCTGATGGTTGGTGCAAATCAGTGTGGGAAGAAAAGCGAATGGACTTCTGAGCCCCAAACCGAACCTTTTGAGCAGTAGGCTTTGGCGAATGTCTCATCGTTACAAGAGACAAGTGTTAAAACATTTGTTTTGATGCTTGTTAAGTGAGCTGTTTAAACAGCTAATGAAGGTGGCACCACGGGTTTCTCGTCCTTTTTTGACGGAAGCCCTTTTTGTATTTTAAAAACTATATGTAAATTGTTGAGTAAGAGTAGTACACGATTGAGTTTCGTTGCAGAGAGCCGGGAATGGTGGAAACCGGTACGAATAGATCGCTGGAATGGACTTACGAGAGGCAGTCTGAACCATAGTAGGGCTGCACGGATTTCCACCGTTAAAAGGATAGGGTATAAGAATTTGTACCTGAAAAGAGAAAGCCTTAATTGGCTTTAACTGAGGTGGCACCGCGGTCTATATCGTCCTCTATTCACATGATTGCTATGTGGATAGGGGACTTTTTTTATTTCATAAATAGTTGGAGGTACAGTGAAATGAAGTTGAGTAGAGAAGAGCTGAGTACAGAAGGGTTGATTATCGAGGAAATAGAAGGGGATACCCTAACACCCATTTCCATTTATCAAAAATTAAAGGGAAAAAAGAAATTTTTGCTTGAAAGCTCGTTAAAGCATGAAAACTCAGGTAGATTTTCCTTTATTGGTGCAGAACCATTCATGGAGCTAATTGGTAATGGGAATAGTAGTCAGATTATTAATAATAGTGAAAATAAATATATCAATCAAAAACCACTTGAGGTGTTAAAAACATTATTACCTGAAAAGTCTCCAAAGATGGAGCCGTTATTCCCATTTATCGGCGGTGCAGTAGGTTATGCGGGTTACGATGCTATTCGTCAATATGAAAAGATAGGCAAGATTCCTAACGATGAATTAATGCTCCCAGATGTCCACTTTTTATTTTTTGAAGTCCTTGTAGTGTTTGACCATCTTGAGCAAAAGGTTTATATTGTGGCATCACAGCAGCAAAACGGATCCACTCTTGAAGAATTGGCAAACCAAATTGAACAGACAAAGGAACAAATAAGAATGGGCGTTGCTGAAGACGTTGTGAAAGAGGTAAACCTTTCAGCTTTTCAAGCATCGATTCCGAAAGAGCATTTTATGAACCATGTCATAAAAGCAAAAAAATACATTGAAGATGGTGACATTTTCCAAGTTGTTTTATCGCAGCGATTAAAAGCAGAAATTGAAGGAGATTCTTTTTCATTGTATCGGAAATTAAGAGTAAAAAACCCTTCACCGTATATGTACTATTTCGATTTTCAAGCATACTCCATTGCCGGTGTATCACCTGAGAGCTTGATTAAAGTAAAAGGAAGGCAGGTCATTACGAATCCGATTGCCGGTACAAGACCGAGAGGAGCGAATGGAGAAGAGGATTCGCGTTTAGCAGAGGATTTACTGGCTGATGAAAAGGAGTTGGCTGAGCATAAAATGCTCGTGGATCTTGGTCGGAATGATTTAGGGAGAGTTTGTGAATTTGGGTCCGTTCAGGTAACTAAATTCCTTGAAATTGAAAAATACAAGCATGTCATCCACCTTGTTTCAGAGGTAGAAGGGAAATTGGTGGAAAATTACTCCCCAATTGATGCCTTAATTTCGTGCTTACCAGCAGGAACAGTTTCGGGTGCTCCGAAAATAAGGGCCATGGAAATTATTAATGAAATGGAAAACAGCAAAAGAGGCATTTATTCGGGTGCGATTGGATATGTTTCAGCTAATGGAAATCTCGATTTTGCTTTAGCGATACGAACAATGGTCATTAAGGGGAAGGAAGCCTATATCCAGGCTGGAGCAGGGATAGTATATGATTCCATTCCTGAAAAGGAATATGAGGAAACGCTTCACAAGCTAAGAATGTTTTTGGGAGGGGAAGGTAAATGATTTTATTGATTGATAATTATGATTCCTTTACGTATAACCTTTATCAATATCTTGGTGAACTAGGTGAAAATCTTGTTGTAAAAAGAAATGATGATGTAACCATTGCTGAGATTGAAAAACTCCAGCCCGAGGCTATTGTCATTTCACCAGGACCAGGAAGGCCTGAGCAGGCAGGGATTTGTGTTGATGTGATCCGGTCCTTTTACGAAAGCATTCCTATCCTTGGCATTTGTCTGGGCCATCAGGCGATCGGCTACAGTTTTGGGGCTGTGATAAAGAAGGCGGAAAAAATCATGCATGGAAAGGTTTCAAAAATAAAGCATGTAGAAAAGGATTTATTTCAGACACTCCCCAAGGAGATAGAAGTGATGCGGTATCACTCATTGGTGATCCAAAAGGGAACATTGCAGGACTTCGAAGTTACAGCCTTTTCAATCGATGATGACGAGATTATGGCAATTAAACATAATAGGTTTCCGTTATATGGGATGCAATTTCATCCTGAGTCAATTGGAACGGGCGATGGCAAGCAAATGCTAGCTAATTTTTTATCCGAAATTAGAAAGGAAGTTGTAATATGAAAGAGATATTAGTTCGTTTAACGGCGGGAGAGGCCTTGACAGATCAGGAAATAAAGCAGGCGATGGAGCATTTATTTTCTGATGACATTACGGACAGTGAAATTTCAGCCTTTCTAATCGGTTTAAAAACAAAGGGTGAAACGGTTGAAGAAATAGCAGGACTTGTGAATGGAATTCGTGCAAAAGCATTAAAGTTCAAGAAAAGATTCCCTGACGTTATGGATAATTGCGGCACAGGCGGTGATGGAGTCAAAAGCTTTAATGTAAGCTCAACTTCAGCATTTGTGATTGCAGCATCCGGCATACCGGTCGCTAAGCATGGAAATCGCAGCGTTTCAAGTAAAACGGGCAGTGCAGATGTTCTAGAGGAGCTGGGGATTGAATTGAATCTCTCATCTGGGAGAATCGAAGAGATTATTGAAGAAGTAGGTATTGCCTTTTTGTTTGCTCCTAATGTCCATCCAAAAATTAAACGAATTCAAAAGGTTCGCAAGGATTTAGGAATCCCAACCGTATTCAATCTATTAGGACCTTTAATGAATCCTGTTGATTTAGATACACAATTCTTAGGTGTGTACCGCCGCGATTTAGCTAAAATGTTTGCTGAGGTCCTTCATGCATTGGGACGAAAACGGGCCGTTGTCCTAAATGGTGCTGGATCAATGGATGAAGCATCCCTTCAGGGTGATAATTATTTAGTCATTTTAGAAAATGGTATCATTACAGAAAAGACTCTTCATCCAGATGAAGTGGGGCTGCCGACATATCCGAATGAAGCAATAGTCGGCGGTTATGCACGTGAAAATGCCGAAATATTGCGAAATGTCCTAAAAGGAAAAAAAGGAGCCTATCGCGATACTGTTTTACTCAATGCCGGCATTGGTATTTATGTTGGGGGAAAAGCAAAAAGTATTCAACATGGTGTAGAAATGGCAGAGGAATTAATTGATTCTGGAGCAGCATTTGAAAAACTAAATCGCTTAATTGAAGCTAGCAAAGTAAAGTCAGAGGTGATATAAATGGCAACAATATTAGATACCATTTTAGCAGAGAAAAAAGTTGAAGTTGATAATTTATACAAGAATCAGATAAAGGTGGCGGGGGGAAACAACCAATCACAGCATTCGTTTCTGTCAATTTTAAAAAATGCAGAGGATTTGGCGATTATTGCAGAATTTAAACGCGCAAGTCCATCAAAAGGGGTTATTAACGAAGGAATAGATCCGGCTGAACAAGCAAGCACTTATATTCAGCATGGTGCGAGTGCGGTTTCGGTATTGACAGATAAACGTTTCTTTAAAGGAAGTTTCTCGGATTTAGAAGCAGTGCGAAAGGCCGTTTCTGCACCAATCCTGTGTAAGGATTTCGTTGTTGATACCATTCAAATAGATGTTGCTAAAGCATCTGGGGCAAACATTGTTTTGTTGATTGCAGCTGCGATGAAGGAAGAAAAGCTTGCTGAGCTGTATCAATATGCAAAATCGAAAAATCTTGATGTCCTAATGGAAGTTCATAATGAAGAAGAAGTAGAAGCTGCACTTAGAGTTGGAGCAGAAATAATCGGAGTGAATAACCGCAATTTAAAGAACTTTGAAGTGGATCTATCTGTTACCGAAAGGCTGGCTCCTATTGTGAAAAAGGCTGGAGCGTATCTAATTAGCGAAAGCGGTATTAAAACAATTGAAGATGTAAAACGGGTTGTTCATGCAGGGGCAAATGGAATATTAGTCGGTGAAACCTTTATGAGGGCAGAAAATCTTGCTCGAACTCTACAGGATATGAAGCTGCCGATTCAAAAGGGTGCCGGGATATGAAAGTTAAAATATGCGGCCTGAGAAATGTGGAAGCAGCATTATATGCTGTTAAAAATGGTGCTGATGCGATAGGATTTGTTTTTGCAGAGAGTCAACGTCAAATTACGCCTCGAATGGCAAAACAGATTATTTCCGCCATGCCTAAGGAAGTAAAAAAAGTAGGCGTATTTGTCAATCCAAGTAAGGAATATATTGAGGAAATCGTATCTGAAACAGGTATTGATACAGTACAGCTGCACGGTCATGAAACCCCTGAGTTCTGTGAGTCGATTCCATACCCGATAATTAAAGCCTTTAGTATAGAGTCTTCCACAGACTTGGAAACTATTCATCATTATAAATGTGAATTCGCTCTTTTAGACGGACCAAAGGGTAAATATCATGGTGGAAATGGGATTGCCTTTGATTGGAATATCTTGTCGGGCTTTGACTTTAAAGATAAAAAGGTCATATTGGCTGGAGGGTTAAATCCAGAAAATGCTTCTGACGCCTTGGAAACCAATGTCTATATGTTAGATGTGTCAAGTGGCGTCGAAAGTAACGGTCAGAAGGACTTGAATAAAATAAAGAAATTTTTAGACTGTGTAAAAAATACGCAGCAAATGGAGGAAATCAAATGAACACATATACATTGCCGGATAAAACAGGTCATTTCGGACCATTTGGAGGCCGTTATATTCCAGAAACGCTGGTGGCAGCGATTTTGGAATTAGAGGAAGAATACAAAAAGGCGAGTCAGGATGAGAACTTCTATCAACAGCTTAACTATTTGTTAAAGGAGTACGTAGGACGTGAAACACCGCTTTACTACGCCGCGAATTTAACTAAAAAAGCAGGCGGGGCAAAAATATATTTAAAGCGGGAAGATTTAAATCATACCGGCGCCCATAAAATTAATAATACAATCGGTCAGGCACTGCTAGCCGTGCGGATGGGGAAAAGAAAAATTATTGCTGAAACAGGAGCAGGCCAGCATGGAGTGGCAACGGCAACGGTTTGTGCGCTTTTAAATTTGGAATGTATGATCTTTATGGGGGAAGAGGATATTAGGCGACAACAGCTAAATGTTTTCAGGATGGAGCTATTAGGTGCAAAAGTAATTAGTGTGACATCCGGCAGCAGAACATTAAAGGATGCTACGAACGAAGCGCTGCGTTACTGGGTTGCAAATGTCAATGATACGCACTATATTATTGGTTCTGTTATGGGTCCACATCCTTTCCCAATGATCGTCCGTGATTTTCAAAGTGTCATAGGAAAAGAAACAAAGCAGCAATATGTTGAAAAAGAAGGCAAACTCCCGGATGCACTAGTTGCTTGTATTGGCGGCGGCAGTAATTCGATGGGGATGTTTTATCCATTTATTGAAGATAATGATGTTCTATTGTACGGAGTCGAAGCTGCCGGTAAGGGAATTGATACGGAATACCATGCTGCATCATTGACAAAAGGAAAACCGGGTGTTCTGCACGGGGCGTCCATGTATTTGCTGCAAAATGAAGATGGACAAATTCAAGAGGCACATTCCATTTCAGCCGGTCTTGATTATCCAGGGGTAGGCCCAGAACATAGCTACCTTAAGGATCTTGGCCGTGTCCGCTATGATTCCATTACAGATGCAGAGGCTTTAGCCGCATTACAGACATTATCTCAAGTTGAGGGGATCATCCCAGCTTTAGAAAGTGCCCATGCCGTTGCATATGCGATGAAGCTGGCGCCAACGATGAAGCAGGATGAAGGTATTGTCGTTTGCTTATCGGGCCGTGGAGATAAAGATGTTGAAGCCGTCAAAGCTTATTTGGAAGGGGAAAACTAAAATGAATCGTTTGGAAAAAGCGTTGCATAACGTAAAGCTTGGACACGAAAAAGCATTTGTTCCATATATCATGGCAGGAGATGGAGGCCTAGAGGTCCTTGAAAATCGGATTCGCTTTTTAGAAGCGTGCGGAGCAACCGCAATTGAGATCGGGATCCCTTTTTCAGACCCAGTTGCAGATGGTCCGGTTATTCAGCAGGCAGGAATCAGAGCGCTAAAAGCAGGAACGACTGTTAAAAAGATAATCGAAACCATTGAATCATTTCGTGCAAAGGTAGAAATTCCGCTTATTTTTATGACCTACATGAATCCGATTTTAGCGTATGGAAAGGAAGCTTTTATCGCTGATTGTAAAAAGGTAGGGATCGATGGATTAATCCTGCCTGATTTACCAATTGAAGAAGAGGAAACCCTGGCACCACTCGCAGAAGCTGCCGGGATTGAAATTATTCGCTTGGTAACATTAAATAGTTCAGATGAAAGAATAAAAACGATTTCCACTAAAGGCCGCGGCTTCTTATATGCTGTAACGATCAATGGAATTACAGGAGCAAGACAAGGCTTTCATGAAGAACTGCATAAACACTTGCAGCGCGTAAAAGACATCTCTCCTCTGCCTGTTTTTGCCGGCTTTGGTATCTCGACACCCGATCATATAAAAGAAATGACGCAATTCTGTGATGGTGTGATTGTAGGCAGCAAAATCGTTGAGCTGTTTGAACAAAACGATGAGACGAAGATAAACGAATTAATACGTACGGCAAAATCAGTGTCGGTATAATTTTACTTTATCGTTGTATTTAGTGCGATTTAGGGAAAGCTAAGTGAAGAAACTGAAAGTGGTTAAGGACAAGATACAGCAAGGTATGCCAAAAGGAATGACAGCAATGGAACAAAAAGAACAATATATGGAACATTTACATCGTTATATGGGGCATATTGAATCCCATCTAAATAAAATTAATGCAACGATCCATGAGCATGACTGCTGCATATTATCAGAGCTTGATCAAATGCAAAGACTTGTATCTGAGGCTCAAAATCTTGCTGCTGTTTATTATCTGCAAACATATTTAGCTCCCTATACGGAACAATATATCAATATTTCACTTGCAGCGCAGTATCTATCGGAAAAACGGCATGGCGCATTAATCGCAGTCGAACGATCAGACCGATTAGATCCATTTATTCATAATGGTACGTTGATTGAGGCAGACATCAGTCATATTTTACTTGAAACGGTGTTTTATCCAGGGAATCCTTTGCATGATGGAGGGGTAGTCATACGTGAGGGCTCGATTCATTCAGCAGGAAATATTTTCCCTTTAACGGATATTACGTATCAGCATCATAAGCTTGGAACAAGACACCGTGCTGCAATTGGATTATCTGAAAAAACCGATGCAGTGGTGATTGTAGTATCAGAAGAAACGGGTCGAATTTCCTTTGCGTTAAATGGGCAATTATTTATTGTTCGGGCAAGTGTATAAGTCAATAGGAAGATTATTTAAGAAAAACCAGCCACAGGAATGTGGCTGGTTTTTTATCCGTCTGTATCAATCGTTGATTTCCGTAATTGTAAAAAACGGACAAAGTTAAGAATAATTGTTTTAGTGACTGCATAAAAAGGGATAGCTAATATCATTCCGAGAATACCGGCTAAATTTCCGGCGACAAGGAGAATGATAATGATGGTGGCTGGGTGGGTATCCAGTCTCTTTCCCAATATCAGTGGTGATAGAACATTTCCCTCCATCTGCTGTGCTATTGTAATGACAACAATTACCAAAATCGCTTTTGTCGGTGAATCGAATAATGCAATAATAACAGCTGGTGCCCCGCCTAAAAATGGGCCGACGTACGGAATGATATTCGTAACAGCTACAATCAGGGCCATAACAAGTGCATATGGTAAATCAATAATGATATAGCCGATGAAGGAAAGTGTTCCCACAAATAATGCAACGGTTACTTGTCCGTTTATGTATGCTGCCAGTGTTTCACCTGTTTCTTTTAAAGTATTTAGGCCTTCCTTTCGATAGGAGGGAGGGAGAAATTTTGATATCAATTTCGGGAACTTGTCCCCGTCTTTAAACATATAAAATAACAAAAAAGGAACAGTCACAATGGTAATAGCGATATCAGCTACTACACCGAAAATGTTTGAGATGCTGTCAGTGATTCTCGTAGGAAGAGTGGCAGCATAATTATTAAGCTCTTCGACAATATTATTAATAGAAATATAATCCTGTGTCATAACCCACTTAAATTGCTCCGATTTTGAAAGCTGATCTAAGAACAGCATGGTTTGACGGTAATACCTCGGAACATCGTTGACGAAAGCTGTAACCTGTTTCGATATCATTGGGATTAGATTGCCGATAATAAGGCCAACAAGACCAATAATAACGACATAAATGACAATGATTGCTAATAAGCGCGGGAGTTTAAGCCGTTGCAGATAACCGACGAATGGGTTTAATAGAAAAAACAAAAAACCTGAAATAAGGATTGGGAAAAATAATGTCGAGAAAAAAATCCCGATTGGTTCAAATAAAAACGAGATTTTCGTTGATAAATAGATAATACCGACGATAATGAGAATTTGTAATGTCCAGTATTGAAATTTCTTCTTTGCCAAACGCTTCACCTTTTCAACTTTGATAGGGTTATTATAACAAAAATAGCTGTATTTACATAAAAAAAAGTAAAAGAAGCGGAATATGATATTCCGCTTCTTTTTTATATATCGCCGCTGTCTGCTGTATCATAATAGATTGCTCTCCGTGTTTTGCAGCTTACCTTTATACATTAGAAAGATTTGTTTTAATTCAGTCAATGTCATTCCCATTACGTTTTGGTCATTTTTTTCACAAACCTTCATTTCGACGAGACTTTTTATATAGTGTTGGCGCTGCTTCTCAACAGCTTGACGTAAATACGGCATGATTCCTATCACTCCTTTAAGATATTTGATCTTATTTTATTTTGTAAATGACAGTAGCGCCTTATTTATGTCAAATAAGATAACATCAAATTTACGATTTAATGTTAGAAAAACTAACATTAAATAATGTAAAAGAAGAAAAATAGTGTATAATATGAATAATCAGAATAGTGGAGGTGAGGACAAATGGACCAAGATCCTTCTTACAAAAAAAGAAAGGTTATTACAATTGGTGTCGTAAGTGACTTAACTGGATTATCAGAAAGACAAATTCGCTATTATGAAGAAAGAAAACTTATTTTTCCAGAAAGAACTGATCGTGGAAATCGGAAATATTCCTTTTCAGATGTGGAATGTTTAATTGAAATAGCAAATAAGCGAGAGGAGGGTGTAAGTACAGATGAAATTAGATACGAACTAAATAAAAAGAAAAAGAAGGAAGAAAAGGATAAATTCAGAAAGGAAATGCTGCGCGGGCAAATCAACGCACAGTTTGGAATTCAAAAGGAAAATAAATGGAGGAAACATTGAATGATTGACTAGAATCCGAAAGCTTGGATATGAATCATCCAAGCTTATCAGTTTCGTTTCTTCTTGACAGTTAATTGATAAGTGACTGTAGAGGCGCCGGTATTCGACCAGCACGCCTGATCATTTTTTCGGAGCTGTATGGGTTTACACCCATAACTGGCGCACGTCCCAACAATCCGCCGAATTCTACCATTTCTCCTTCTTTTTTACCTGGAACTGGAATGACCCGAACAGCAGTTGTTTTTTTATTAATCATGCCGATAGCTGCCTCGTCAGCAATAATAGCAGAGAGTGTTTCAGGCGTTACATCACCCGTTAAAGCAATCATATCAAGCCCTACAGAGCATACACAGGTCATAGCCTCGAGCTTTGACAATGTCAAAGCATTGTCAATGATGCCGCGAATCATTCCGTTATCCTCACTTACTGGGATAAACGCACCGCTTAAGCCGCCGATATAGGAGCTTGCCATAGCGCCGCCTTTTTTTACGGCATCGTTCATTAAGGCGAGTGCGGCAATAGTCCCGTGGGTACCAACTCTTTCTAAACCAATTTCTTCAAGTATTTCGGCAACACTGTCATTTTGGCCGTTTGTTGGTGCAAGTGACAAATCCATAATTCCAAAAGGTACGTTAAGACGATCCGCAACAACACGGCCAATTAATTCTCCGGCACGAGTAATTTTAAAGGCTGTTTTCTTTATAATATCGGCTACTTCACCAAGATCTGCATCTGGATATCTTTTTAGGGCATTTAATACAACTCCAGGTCCGCTGACACCGACATTTAAAACAACTTCACCTTCGCCTGCTCCGTGAAAAGCTCCAGCCATAAAAGGGTTATCTTCAACAGGGTTGCAGAACACGACAAGCTTTGCACAGGCAAGTCCATTTGTATGCTTCGTTCTTTCGGCCGCTTCTTTAATGATAAGCCCCATTTGTTTGACTGCATCCATGTTGATGCCGGAGCGGGTGGAAGCCACAGAAACAGAGGCACACACACGTTCTGTAACACTTAGTGCTTCGGGAAGTGCATCGAGTAATGTTTGATCACCCTTTGAAACTCCCTTATGTATGAGTGCTGAAAAACCGCCAATAAAATCAACTCCAAGTGTAATTGCTGCCCTGTCAAGTGTCTTGGCCAATTCAACAGCTTCTTCTTTAGTAGCATGACCCAATATTTCTGAAATGGGTGTAATGGAAATTCTTTTATTGATGATCGGAATGCCAAATTCCTTTTCGGCTTTTTCGGCCACTTCTTTTAAATCCTTTGCGTATGTTGTAATTTTGTCATATACTAGCTCATTCATCTTCGCAAAATCACGATCAGCGCAATCCCGTAAATTAATTCCCATCGTTACGGTACGAATATCTAAATTTTCAACCTGTACCATGCGAATCGTTTCAATCATTTCATTTATCGCAATATTCATGGATGTTACCCCCTTTCATTTCTTTAAACTCGATGCATTGCTTGAAAAATCTCTTCCAGCTGCAGTGTAATGTTTAAATTAAGAGCATTTCCGATTTCAGTTAAATGCTTTTGCAATCCTTCAAGATCCTGATAATCAGTCACATCAACTAGCATCATCATAGTGAAAAAGTCCTGTAAAATAGTTTGGCTTATATCAAGGATATTCACTTGGTTTTCTGCTAAAATAGTTGTTACCTTTGCAATAATACCTACTTGGTCTTTGCCAACCACACTTACAATTGCTCGTCTTTTCATTTTTCTCACCTCGGAGTAATTTTCTTTATTATTCGCATTCTTAGCTTTATCTATATTGTAGAATAATGTAAAAAAATATCAATATTATTATTAGCCATTCATTTCTAAATAGTTAAATGAGTCCTGTTGAGCTGTTGACAACTTAACGCTTCATGTGCATAATAGTAAAAAATGAACGATATTTGAACGTGTGACGATGGATTAGTATGAGATACTTTAAGTGACAGAGAGTGGGGTTTGTAGCTGGAAGACCTCATCACAGGAAAGCCTCAGAACCTGCCATCCGAGTCCTATGTGAAAGCATAGGCGCTAAGACTTTAGCGTTATCATATAAAGTGGAATGCGCATGCATTCAATTAAGGTGGTACCACGGAAAAAAGCCCTTTTCGTCCTTTACTATAAGGATGAGCAGGGCTTTTTTTTATATATTGTCATCAATTATTTAGATTATCGGATACTGTTCTATGTCTTAAAACTGAAAATTACGAATATGTTTGATAAAATAGTAAAGGTAGAGGGTTGCATAATGGAGAAGAAGCGAATTGTTGTTAAAATTGGGAGCAGTTCATTAACAAATTCAAAGGGTGAAATTGATCAGGAAAAGTTAAACGATCATATTGAAGCAGTAGCTGCACTCAGAGAACAAGGTCATGAAGTTCTTTTAGTCTCCTCTGGAGCAGTGGCTGCGGGTTTTTCCCGATTAGGCTATCCATCAAGACCTGTAACATTAAAAGGAAAACAGGCTGCTGCAGCTGTAGGGCAAAGTTTATTAATACAGTCATATATTGAACGGTTTAGTACTTTCAATATTGTTCCTGCGCAAATTTTATTAACGAGAAATGATTTCTCCAAAAAGGACCGTTATCGAAATGCTTTTCAAACGATTTCTGAATTATTGGAGCGGGGCATTCTGCCGATTATTAATGAAAACGATACGGTATCTGTTCAGGAGTTGACGTTTGGAGATAATGATATGCTGTCTGCTCTTGTCAGCGGACTCGTGCATGCAGATAAATTGATTATCTTAACGGATATTAACGGCCTATATGATTCGAATCCGCAGCTGAATCCATTAGCAAAGCGATGGACCCACATTACAGATATTACAGATGATATTATGGGAATGGCAGGGGATTCAGGTTCAAAAGTTGGTACCGGCGGTATGAAGTCGAAGCTGGAAGCAGCTAAAACAGCATTAACTCTTGGTGTCAAGGTCTTCATTGGGAAAGGATCAGGAAAGCAAAAATTACTAGAAATCCTAGCAGGTGATGGCGATGGCACCTATATTGGCAATGACACTCTTACAACGGTAAATTCTCCAAAACAATGGATTGCCCTCCATTCTGAAGTAGCTGGAAAAATCTATATTGATCAGGGTGCTGAGCTGGCCTTAACAATTGAGGGGAGAAGTCTATTACCTGCTGGAATCTATGATATTGTTGGAGTCTTTGAAAAAGGGGATGTTGTTGAGGTATTTGGTTCATCAGGCCTTATCGGCAAAGGAGAAGTTTATTATTCATCAGAAGAATTGAAAAAAGTCATGGGAAAACGTAGTGATGAGGTAGAGAAGGAAATGGTAGTGGCAGCAATAGAAGTCATTCATCGTGATAATTGGGTAAAAGTGAAAAAATAAGGAGGAAAATCATGAGCGAAGTGGTGGAAAAAGGGAGAGCAGCTAAAAAGGCGAGTTTTCAATTAAACGGTAAGACAACGACTGAAAAAAATGAAGCATTAGCGAGAATTGCCGAGCAGTTACTCATGGACCAGGAAGAAATATTGGCGGAAAATGCTAAGGATTTGGAAAATGGTAAACAAAAAGGATTGTCAGCATCAGTATTAGATCGAATCATGCTAAATGAAAAACGAATAAAAGATATGTCAGAAGCGATTCATCAATTAATCAATCTGCAAGATCCCGTTGGTGAAACACTTGAGACGATTCAAAAAGAAAACGGCTTAATTATTGAAAGTAAACGGGTACCGATTGGCGTTATTGGGATGATATATGAAGCAAGACCCAATGTAACTGTCGATGCAGCTACATTGGCATTGAAGACGGGGAATGCCATTATTTTAAGGGGAAGTTCATCAGCCTGCTATTCAAATCAAGTATTAACAAAGTCTATTCATCGCGCCCTTGCAAAAACAAATTTGCCGATTGAAGCAGTTCAATCGATTGAAAACACTAATCGAGAAAGTGCTCAAGAATTATTCCATTTGAATGATTATCTAGATGTGTTGATTCCGCGCGGAGGTAAAAATTTAATTGATACGGTGGTAAGGGAGTCCTCTGTACCGGTGATTGAGACTGGTGCAGGTAACTGCCATTTATTTATCGACGAAAGTGCTAAAGCAGAAATGGCTGTTACAATTGCTATTAATGGTAAAACGCAGCGTCCATCAGTTTGTAACGCAATTGAATCAATCCTCGTTCATGAAAGCTGGTTTAATCAATATGGCGAACAGCTTGCAGCTGCTTTAATAGAAAAAGGAGTAGAGATTATTGGCGATGAAAAGGTTTGTCAAAAGATTCCATCTGCAAAGCGTGCAACAGAGGAAGACTGGTATACTGAATATCTATCACTTACTGTTTGTATAAAGGCTGTTTCTAATGTAGAGGAAGCAATCGATCATATTAACAAATACGGCACAAGACACTCCGAGGCAATTATCACAGAAAACCAAAACCATGCAGATCAGTTTTTAACTTCGGTAGATGCAGCGGCAGTATATCATAATGCATCAACAAGATTTACTGATGGCTTTGAGTTCGGCTTTGGTGCAGAAATTGGAATCAGCACGCAAAAATTACATGCACGTGGTCCAATGGGTCTAAAAGCGTTAACCTCAAATAAGTATTTTATTCGTGGAGAAGGACAGGTCCGCGGATAATCACGATACAGAAGGATAGTCATTAAAAAGACTATCCTTCTTCTTTTTTTAAGGCTATGTTAAGCTTGAATACAACAATGTTTTTGCAAGGGAGAGAAATATTGATGAATGATAAGTTAAATAGAGATATCAAATTAATCGCTTTAGATATGGATGGTACACTTTTAAATGAAAAGCAGGAAATATCAGAAGGGAACCGTCAAGCAATCAATAAGGCACGGGAAAAAGGAGTAACTGTAATCCTAAGTACAGGCCGATCGATCCTGACCTGTCAAGAATATGCAAAGTCCCTGAATCTTTTATCATACGTAATCACTGTCAATGGCAGTGAGATTTGGGAAAGAGGTCAGATTTTAGAGAGAAATCCTCTTCAAACGGAACTCGTTCAATGGATGTGGGAGCTTTCACAATCATACAAAACAAACTATTGGGCTACAAGCACTGATCATGTATGGAGAAATCAAATACCGGAATGTATAGCCAACCATCAATGGCTCAAATTTGGTTTTGAAATCGAGGATGATGAGATACGGGAATCGGTCTTAAAGCTTCTGTTAAATCAATCTCAACTTGAAATTAGTAATTCAAGTCCTGTTAATATTGAGATTAATGCGGCTGGAATCAATAAGGCCAGTGCCATTGTAAAGGTTTGTGAACGTCTTAATATTTCGATGGAAAATGTGATGGCTATCGGGGATAGTCTGAATGATATCGCGATGATTCAACAATCTGGTCTTGGCATTGCAATGGGAAATGCCCAGAAAGCAGTGAAGGAGTCGGCAGATTGGGTAACGGCATCAAATATAGAAGATGGAGTTTCGGAAGCGATTCGGTATTGGATTCTGTAATATTTCCTCGCCTTCTCTCAATCTTTCAATGCTTCTTACTTGAAAATATCATGTTCCTCCTTAAAATAGTAAATATAGTAATGGGGGAGAATATATGCTAAAAACAACGAAAAAGTTAGTAAACGAACAAGAAGTGATTGAAATACTACAGTCAATCGTAAAAAAATCATATGATGAAATAAAAGATGAAGAGATTCTTCTTTGTTTGGAATGTGCTGATGTTGATTTAGAGATAGCTACTGCCAATCATTTCGAATTTCACGAGGCATTGAAAAAGAATTTCGAACTGGATGAATTTGGTGAAATTCTAGATTATGATGAATATCGTCAGTTGATGTATGAATTATATGATTATTTTATTGACCTGCATATAAATAGCGGACTATTTGACTTTTTTCCTGAAGCGGAATACGAGGTTGAGGGGGAAATGTTAATTTCTGATTCTGATATCATTGCTCCGAAAGGGAAATTTTACGCGCCCTTTGAACATGCCCTAAAAAATAGTGATAAGTAAATTTTATAAAAACACATAAAATTAGTCGGAATTTAATTGACAAATACATCTTCATTAATTATAGTTATCTTATATACTTAATGAAGATTTTTTTTACTTATAAAACCAAGTAAACTCATATGAAATATTTGAAATACTAAGTGGATGTCAAGAAGAAGAGGGGGAGATTTATTTGAAAACATCAATATTCATTGATTGGAAACAGGAAACATTATCTGCTAGTATTGATTATCCGGAAAATATGGTTGAAGGAGAAAAATATCCCCTAGTGATTATTTGTCATGGCTTTATCGGAAGCAAAGTTGGAGTTGACAGGCTTTTCGTTAAAACGGCGCAGGAGTTAAATCAGGATCAAACGATCGTTTTACGTTTTGACCTTTCGGGCTGCGGAGAAAGCAGTGGGGATTACGGAAAAACAGGATTACATGATTTTATTGATCAGTTAAGAACGGTGATTGATTATGCCTGTCATTTACAACAGATTGATCCAGAGCAGATTACCTTACTTGGACACAGTTTAGGTGGAGCAACGGTTGTTTTAACAGCTGCAGGTGATAAGCGTATTAAACGGTTAATTCTCTGGTCCTCCGTAGCAAATCCATATGAAGATATAAGGAGAATTGTGGGGAAGGAAAAAGGTCGATCGTTAAAAAATGGTGCAGAAGTTGATTATTGTGGTTATTCCTTAACAAAACCATTTTTTGAATCGCTGTCTTACTATCAACCCTTACAGATGGCCGCACATTTTCCTGGAAATGTACTGATTTTACATGGTACTGATGATGAGGATATACCGGTCAAATATGCAAAAGAATATGAAGCAGCATTTTCAAAACGGTTAAACGGAAAAGCGACAAGTTATGAAATTCTCGGTGCCAATCACACCATTTCGAATTCTGTTCATTTTTCTGACTTAATTAGAACTACTCGTAATTGGTTGGAAAATGAATTAGAATTAGAACAAAAGCAAAACGTATCTGTACTTTGATACGTTTTTTTTCATTTGATACACTATTGCTTTAATAATAGTATAGTAAATAAAACGTAATGCTTTCTGTCTTTCATCAAAAGATGAAACTTTTTGTCGAGCTTTCCGTATCAATAACAGGTAGATTCATTATTATACATAAGGAGTGTTTTTAGGGATGGAAAAAGACGTACAGGCGAAAAAGCCAGGTCCCAACCTGTTGGGAATGATTTGGCGTCCAGGGGAGCAATTTAGTAGAATTCGTGAGAACCCGCGTATTTGGATACCATTGTTGGTTGTAACCATACTGAATATAGCAGCGTATTTAATTATAGCGATGTCGATGACAGCGGATGATCTAATGCTTCCAGGTATGACGGCACAGGAAGCTGAAATGACACTAGCTATAGCAAAAGCAACAACGGCAGTATCAGGATTTGCAGCACCCATTTTTGCTATTTTATTTTCATCACTCATTCATTTTATTATTGTAAAAATAGCTAGGAAAAAGACATCCTTTAAACAATTATTTTCCATGAATACACATATTTCATTTATTAGTGCGATTGGAGTATTGGTGAATTTTGCTATAATGGCTGCAATCGGTGCAAGCAGTGCAGAGGGATATATTACGAGTCTGGCTTATGTATTAAATAGTAAATCAGCTATTATAGAGGCATTTGAGTTATTTAGTATTTGGACGATGATTCTAACTGCGCTTGGCTTACATAAGGTGGGACAGCTTTCAAAAGCAGTATCAATAACAATCGTTATTATTTTCTTCTTGATTACATTAGGCATTGCTGCGTTAGGAAGCCTCCTTTCGGGGATGGCTGGTCTCTAACAAAGAAAGAAATCTAAATGGCAGCAGGTATTCAAACATTCATGAGATTAAGATTCTTTAGGTGATGAAAAAGAAAAAGTTACATTAGAGAAGCCTAGACAAACAGTATCGTGTTTTGTCTAGGCTTTTTCTGTCTCATGATTCAAATGAATTTAATTATCGGAAGTCCCGATACAGCTTTGTTTTTCAAAGGATTGATATAAATAGATATACTCGTCCAGTTCTTGACTAAGATGGATTGTCTTTTCATTATTTAATCCTTCTTTTAGCCCGGTAAGAACAAGCTGCTCTCTTAGTGACTGTATATGCTGAAGTAATTTAGTTTTAAATAATGGATGATTGGTAACCAGGATATCCATCATATACCCCCGAACTATTTAATATACTGGATTTATTTACATGTGATGTATCACACAAATTTATATTATTCTAAATATTTTAACACAAATAATGGAAGAATAATTAAAAAAAAGCCATCAAAATCTGACATTATTTTTAATAATAAAAAACTCGATGTACATAAAACTATTCTTTTCCAATTTAGGTGATTTTTATACAAAAAGAAGGAAGCTGATTTGACAGCTCCCCTCTACACGTATCAGCTTTTACCAATGATGGGCCTTCGCGTTACTTCGCAAAATAATATTATTTTGACTTCTCTTTGTTTGACCATTCACCTGTGACTTTTGATGCTTAGGTCTCGTCCAAGTATGAAGGAAAAGCTCGGAGTGAGAATCTACATGATCTCTGTAACTCATCGAATCACCTCTTCATTAGGATCGCTGAAACTAGTGATACCCCTTAGGATATCATTATAAGTATGTGGCAGATAACCAATTACTATTCATGTAAAAAGGACAAATACTATGGTATGATAGTGGTAAACTAGTATAGGCATGAAAATACTCTAGATTGGACGAAACGATGGAAAAAGGATTTTTGAATGTGATGGAAGAAGTAATCTCAACGCTTGTTAATGTGTTCATGATGAGTCCTGATTATCAAACATTCTGTCATTGCGCTAAATGCAGAAATGATATCATTGCACTAAGCTTAAATAATTTACCTAGTCATTATGTAACAACTGAAGAAGGGCGAAATCGAGTATTTGAGTATTTAAACAGAGAAGAAAATCTCAAGTGGATTAATAAGAAGATTATTCAAGCTATCCATATTGTCGGAAAATATCCAAAACATGATGGTTAATTCCATAAGTTAGTGTCAATTGTTACAGATGAATAGAAGGGATTGCTGTATACTGTTTGTATATAAAGTAAAGCAGATATTTTATTCATCGTGTTACTAAATTATGGTGTGTAATTAATAGAAATAGTCATGAAAGGATATCTTTCGGAGGTACAAAAAAATGAATATGTATGAATTGATTCTTTCTTATCTCGATCAAACAGGACCTGCGAGTATTCCTTCTATTTGCCATCAAGTAAATAAGGACCCTCTATTTATGAAAGAAAGAGACAAGCCTGTAAAGCAAACACATATCAAATCCGTCATAAGTAGGAAAAGGGACCTTTTTTATGTTCAAAACGATATTGTTTCATTGCTGCCGGAAAGAAATATAGTTTCATTAACGGCAAAAATAGAAAAGTGTGGGTGTCCCTGGATACAAGTAAAAGTGGACTTTATTCGTAAAACGTTTATCTTCTTTGAACTAAATCTAGATCCATCCTCAGATTTACAATATAGGCCTGTGGCACCCGGCAGTACAGATGAATTTAAGCAGGAGATATACCGCTTAAATATTTGGGACTGGCAATCAAACTACGAGAAGGATGGAATTGTTCTCGATGGCACGAGCTGGTCTATTTGTCTTCAAACAAGATCTAAAAAATATAAAAGTGAAGGGCTGCAAAGTTTTCCGAAAGGCTGGACAAAGCTTTGCCGTGCTCTTGAGAAATTAACAGGAAAAAAGTTCACGTAACTCTGACTTTTAATAATAGTCCTATCATTCCTCAGCATGTCCACGTATAAGATTGCAATAATTGTGAAAAATTATACGTAAACAAGTTAACGGAGGGAATGGGCATGAAAGAGGAGAAAAACAGTGAATGCGTTGATGAAAAAGACATCTTTCATCATCTTTTAGAAGAACAGATTGCTTATATATGTGTGAAGGAAGAAGAAGAACAGATTCGAAAAGAATTGACAAACAATCATTCTCAAGGAAATCGAGAAGGATATTAGAATAACTAATATCCTTTTTAACGTGAAGAAATAGGTGGAGGCAGTTATTTTGAAGGATATTACGGTTAAAGAATTATTAGAAATGGAAAATGTTGTACCAGTTGACGTGAGATCTCCAGGTGAATTTGAGGAAGCGTCAATTCCAGGTGCAGTCAATATTCCACTTTTTTCAAATGAGGAGAGAAAAGAGGTTGGAACCCTTTATAAGCAAGAAGGGACAGAAGTGGCTAAATGGCGGGCAATGGAGATTGTTTCCCCAAAGCTTGCGCATATTCTGGGTACTATTAAAGAAATAAAGGAAGAAAAAAAACAACCGGTTTTATATTGCTGGCGTGGAGGGAATAGAAGTGCATCGGTTGCGACCTTCTTAGATTTCGCAGGGATTGATTCGATCCGCATTTCTGGAGGTTATCGGGCGTATCGACAGTATATAATAGAGCAGATTCCAGCGTTAATACCCGGTCAGGCTCTTGTATTGCATGGCATGACAGGTACAGGAAAAACGGAAATTCTAGTAGAACTGGAAAGAAAAGGTTATCCTGTCTTAGATTTAGAAAGGTATGCTGCACACCGCGGATCGCTTTTTGGAACTGTAGGATTTGCTGTTGATGGAAATAATCAAAAAGTCTTTGACAGCTTATTATTTGATAGCCTGCGGAAGCTACAAGGTTCTTCGTATTTTATCGTTGAGGCAGAAAGCAAGCGAATTGGAAAAGCTGGACAGCCTGATGAGCTGTATGAGAAAAAAATACATGGATTAAATATCTATTTACGAGCATCTATTGCAACAAGAGTCATGCGTATTTATGAGGAGTATGTAAGACCAAATGAAAATGAGCAGTGGTTTCATGATACCATCCTAGAAAAGGTCGATTTATTACAAAGGCGCATAAAAAATGAAGAAATTTATAACAATTTGTTAGAAAATACAAGAAAGCAGCAGTATAAAGAGGTCATACGACTATTACTTGAATTTTATTATGATCCACGCTATCAATTTAAACAGCATGAATACAAAAATGAATTTACAGAAATCCAAGCAGATGATTTGGGAGCTGCAATTGTTGAAATTGAAAAATACATTGAGCAAAACATCCCTCAAAATGAAAAAAATCGCACGGGTCAGGTTAACAGCCTGTCATCTTTTTGATGGCAAGCTGTTTTTTTAGTTAAAAATGGCAAACATAAGTGAAACCCTTAAAGGTGACCATAAATCATAAGCAGTGCCTAAATAGTAAGGAGTGATAGCTGTGGCAAAAGCGAAAACAAAGGATTATCTTACAACAGCCCCCAAAAAAGAAGCCGTAACGATTGAAAATGGATCCATTTTTCCAAATGATAAAATTGTTCCAGGTGATTCCGTAGACGAGCATAAGAGAATGGAAGAAGCCAATATCCTCCTAACGGGTGATGAAATAGCGCAGCAAAATGAGAATTTATAGTGTGATGGAACAAAAAAGAAATCGGCTAAAATAACACCGATTTCTTTTTACTTTATCGTAACACATTAAAATATCTTGCTTCGGGATGGGCAAAGACGATTGCTGTTACACTTGCCTCAGGCTCCATCATGAATCCTTCTGTAAGCTCAATCCCGATATCTTCAGGAGAAATTAAGTTAAATAGCTTCTTTTGATCCTCTAAATCAGGGCATGCCGGGTAGCCGAATGAGAAGCGCTGCCCTGGATATTTGGCAGCAAAGCGATCCTTCATTGTAAAGTTCACAGGGTCAGGGAATCCCCAGCGATCACGAATTTGGCGGTGAATTAACTCAGCTAGCCCTTCAGCTGTCTCTAATGCTAACGCTTGGAGGGCATGACTCTCCAAGAATTTACCTTCATCCTTTAAGCTATCTGCAATTTGACGGATTCCTTTACCGGCCGTAACGGCAAAGAAAGACACATAATCCATTTCACCACTATCAACTGGTTTTAAAAAGTCTGCTAAGCAAAGAAAAGGGTCTGATTCCTGTCTAGGGAATTCGAATGTTTCAATCACTTTTCCTGTATCATTTGGATCATAGATCAGAACTTTGTCACCGTCTGATTGTGCTGGGAAAAATTGATAAACGGCAGCTGGTGTAATCCAACTGTTGGTAACAGCATCCTCGATTAATCCATTGACCATATCGTTCAACTTCAGTGCTTTTTCATCTCTTTCTTTTAACAGCTTTTCAAGCTTCCCTTTTAAACCGAGATGATGGCCAATTAACGTCTGCTTATTTATATACGGTTCCACATGGGATAAGGTATATGACTTCAATAAGTGACGTGATGTATCCTGAGGAACAAAAACAGGTGCATCTGTATTAACTTTTTTGCGGACTTTCACAGCAACAGAGCCAGTTGGTCGCACGTAAGGCTCGAGAGGTACAGCATTTTCCTTTTCGATTTTGGCTTGTACAAGCTTTTCAAGCTCAGCTGGGTCTTGAAGCTGGTTCGCGAGTGCTAGACCATTCATTGCATCTTTTGCATAAAGAACAACACCATCATACTCTTTGGATATTTTGTTATCGGTAAATTTCCTTGATAATGCCGCACCGCCGACTAATATTGGAATGTCAATTCCAGCCTGCTTCATATCATGAGCGGTAATGACCATCTGCTGGGCAGATTTCACAAGTAAGCCTGATAACCCAACCATATCAGGTTTTTCTTTTTTAATCGTATGAATTAAATCTGCAGGAGCCACTTTGATGCCAAGATCGATTACTTCATAGCCGTTATTCGTTAAAATAATATCAACTAGATTTTTTCCAATATCATGGACATCACCTTTTACAGTAGCAAGAACAATTTTTCCTTTTGCAGCCGTTGTATCATTCTTTTCCATATACGGCTCTAGGTAGGAAACAGAGGCTTTCATGACCTCCGCACTTTGAAGAACCTCAGCAACAATTAATTGATTATCATTAAATAATCGGCCAACTTCCTTCATACCGTCCATAAGCGGACCGTTGATAATATCAAGCGGTGCTGGAAATTCTGCTAATGCCAGCTCCAAATCTTGAATCAAGCCTTCCTTTGTACCTTCGATAACATAGTAAGCGAGGCGTTCTTCAAGCGTCATATCTGGCAGGCCGCTTTTTGTTTCTTTTTTCTTATCACGGTAAAAATCAGTGAATTCAGCTAATGATTGATCCGTTGTATCGAAAAGGAGACGTTCGGCCATTGCGACTTCTTCTTTTGATATTGATGCAAAGCGTTCAAGCTTTTCCGTGTTAACAATAGCATAATCCAGTCCGGCTAAGGTACAGTGATATAAATAAACCGAATTTAGGATTTCTCGGCCAACCGGCGGTAATCCGAAGGAAACATTGCTCACACCAAGTATGGTTTGGACTTCAGGGAATTTTTCTTTAATCAGCCGGATCCCTTCAACCGTTGCTTTAGCGGATCCAATATATTGCTCATCACCGGTTCCAACAGGAAATACAAGCGGGTCAAAGATGATATCCTGTGGTGGAATTCCATATTTCTCCACTAGCAGTTGATAGGATCTCTCAGCTATTTCCAATTTCTTTTCGGCGGTAACACCCATTCCTTTTTCATCAATCGTTCCTACCACGACAGCAGCCCCATATTTGTGGACAAGGGGAGCGATCGCTTTAAACCGATCTTCACCATCTTCAAGGTTAATTGAATTGATTATGGCTTTACCTTGAGAGTAGGATAATGCTTTTTCAATCACGGCATCATCAGTTGAATCAATGACAAGAGGTACCTTGACCTTTTTTACAACCTCTTTAATAAAGTTTTCCATATCAGCCATTTCATCACGGTCAGGGTCTGCAAGGCAGATATCAATAACATGTGCACCTTTCTTTACCTGTGCACGGGCAATTTCGGCTGCTTCCTCAAACTTCCCTTCAGCAATTAGGCGTTTAAACTTTCTTGAACCAATGACATTTGTTCGTTCACCAACCATAATGGGACGAAGCGTCGGGTCATCATAAATAAATGGTTCTATTCCCGACACCATGTGAAGCATATGTTCTTCACGCTGTCTTGGTTTATATTCTTGCATAGCTTCTGAAATGGCTTTAATATGCTCAGGTGTTGTACCGCAGCAGCCGCCGACAACATTAAGCCAGCCTTCTTGGGCAAATCCTGACAGCTTTTGTGCAAGAGACTCAGGGGTTTCATGATAATGACCTTCTTCATCTGGAAGACCGGCATTAGGATAACAGCTGACAGCGGCGGTGGAAAGCTTTGCCAAAGAACGAATATGATCTTGCATAAATTCTGGACCGGTTGCACAATTCAGTCCAATGGCAATTGGCTTCATGTGTTCGATTGAAATATAAAATGCCTCAATTGACTGTCCGGCCAAAGTCGTGCCCATCGGTTCAATGGTTCCTGAAATCATGAGGGGGAGAGTGATTCCCGTTTTTTCAAAAGCCTGTTGGATTCCTAGAAAGCCTGCTTTTACATTTAGTAAATCCTGGCTTGTTTCAAGTAAAAGAACCTCAGCTCCACCGTCGATTAGTCCGCGGGCCTGCTCCTCATAATCCCTGGTTAACTCAGTAAAGGTTGTTCCGCCTGTAACACTTAATGTTTTGGTGGTAGGTCCCATAGAGCCGGCAACATATCTTGGCCATAATGGGGTAGATAAGCTATCTACTGCACGTCTCGCAATTTGTGCTGCAATTTTATTTATTTCATAAGCTTTGGCACCTAGATCATATTCATCAAGAACAATTCTCGTGGCGCCAAATGTATTGGTCTCGATTATATCTGCGCCTGCTTCTAAATACTGTCTGTGAATGGACTCAATGACGTCAGGACGGGTGATGTTTAAATTCTCATTACAGCCTTCTAGGTGTTCTCCGCCAAAGTCTTCTGCAGAAAGATTAGCTTGCTGGAGCATCGTTCCCATGGCACCGTCCATTATGAGAATTTTCTTGTTCAATTGTTCTGTGATTGAAGCTTTAGACACGGTGTTTCCTCCTTAATCTCTCTGATGTTTGTGTTGCATATTCTGATAATTCAGCGGTCATTTCATAACGTAAAAACGGTGTAATTAGATAAATCCCGTTAAATAACTCAGCAGCAGTATCAATAAGTGATTTTGTAATATTGATTCCTTCCTGTGCTGCTTTGATTGGATCATCCATATGAGCAGCCATTGAATTACGAATTGAATCAGCAATCTTAATTCCAGGTACTTCATGATGCAGAAATTCAGCATTTTTACTGCTTGTTAATGGCATTAGACCAATATAGATTGGTGTATCTAAATGCTTTGTTTCCTCATATATACTGATTATTTTGTCTTCCGAATATACAGGCTGGGTAATAAAATAATCCGCACCATAGGCTATTTTTTTCTCTAATCTTTCCACTGCTCTATCAAGCTGGCGGACATTAGGGTTAAAGGCTGCTGCAACGGAAAACGATGTTTTTTGTCCTAAATCCTTTCCTGAAAATGATAGTCCTTCGTTAAATTGCTTAATCATTTGGATTAACTCAAAAGAAGAAACATCATATACAGATGAAGCCCCAGGAAAGTCCCCGACTCTTGCCGGGTCACCGGTAATCGCAAGCAAATCGTGTAATCCCAATGTGTGCAATCCCATTAAATGGGATTGTAATCCGATAATATTTCGATCACGGCATGTGATATGGATAAGCGGACGTACCCCGGTTTGCTGCTTCACCAAATAGCCCAATGCTGAATTAGATACCCTTGGTGAAGCAAGGGAATTATCAGCCATTGTGATGGCATCAATGCCTTTTTCTTTTAAAGCTTCAACACCTTTAAAATACTTGGTTGTATCTAGTTTTTTTGGTGGATCTAATTCAACAATCACCGAAGGTCTTTCTTTTACAATGTTTTGCAACGGAAGGAATTCACGTTCAGTTGTTGACGGAGAAACTATGATTCTTTCTTCCTTAACTTTTAAGTTCTTCTCACGAATAGGTTCGGCACTTTTAAGCTCTAACGCAAATGCACGAATATGTTCCGGTGTTGTGCCGCAGCAACCGCCGAGGAGGCGGACACCTTGTTTACGGAAGGCTTGCGCTGATTTTCGGAAATAGTCAGCATCACCATCATAATGAAAGACTCCATCAGTATAGGCAGGCAGTCCGGCATTTGGATAGGCTGATAGAAAAGCCTTTGCCGGAATAGGTACTTGTTCTAATGCCTTTAACATATGGTGGGGACCAAAACGGCAATTTAAACCAACAATGTCTGCACCTATGCCTTCTAGGCGATTGAGAGCCTCCCCTAAGGTAGTATGATCTTGAAGTAAACCAACTTCCTGCATCGAAACTTGTGCAATAATTGGAATATCCGTTTCTTTTCTAGCAATCGCAAGAACGGATTCAAGCTCTTCTAAATCATAATAGGTTTCTAGTAAAATACCATCTATACCTTCTAGCAGTAAACAGTACAATTGTTCACGAAAGCTTCGTTTTATTTCTTCCATTGAAAGTGACTGTGGGTTGACTCCGCGATTCCCACCCATGCTGCCAACAATATAAGCCTTTGATTGAACAGCTTGCTTAGCAAGCTGGACAGCCCGGCTGTTGATTTCTTTGACAGATTCCTCAAGTCCATAGCGGCTAAGCTTTAAATAATTAGCCGCATAAGTATTTGTTTGGATGATTTCAGCACCAGCATCCAAATAGGCTTTATGGATATCCATAATCTGATCTGGGTGTGAAAGGTTCAGCTGTTCAATGCAACTGTCTTTCCCATATGAATAGAGGAGAGTACCCATTGCGCCGTCAGCTATTAATATTTCATTTTCCAGCCTTTTTAAAAAGTTCATGTAATCAACCCCGGTCAAAATTCAAATTTAATTGTACTGCTTTATCAAGCGCATTGGAAAAATCCTTAATTAAGTCATCAGGATTTTCAAGACCAACAGAAAGACGTAAGAGACTATTTGTAATGCCACGCTGTGCACGTTCTTCTTCAGGCATAGCAGCATGGGACATTTTTGCTGGATAGGAGAGAATCGATTCAACTGCACCAAGACTGACAGCAAAAACAGGAATCTTCACATTTTCAACAAAGGTCCTAAAAACGTCTTCGTTCTTAAAATCAAAAGAAAGAACAGCACCTGCTGAAGATGCTTGCTTACGCTGGATGTCATATTGCGGGTGGTCAGTCAGTCCAGGATAATAAACGTTATTAATAAGGTGATGCTCCTTAAAGAAGTTTGCCAATTTCTCTGCAGCTTTAACGGAATGCTCAAGGCGGACATGAAGAGTCTTTAAGCCGCGAAGCACAAGCCAAGCATCCTGTACACCAAGAACTGCACCAAATGAATTCTGTAAGAAATAAAGTCGTTGAGCTAGTTCAGGATCCTTTACAACAGCGAGACCTGCTACAACATCACTATGCCCTGATAAGAACTTAGTGGCACTGTGCAGGACGATGTCAGCACCAAGTGTAAGCGGCTTTTGAATCGCAGGTGTTAGGAACGTATTGTCTACAAAGGTTAGAGCTCCATTGCTTTTGGCTAATTCACTTACCGCCTTAATATCTGTAACTTTTAGTAACGGATTGGAAGGTGTCTCAACATAGAACAGCTTTGTGTTCGGTTGAATGGCTTGTTTGATTGCTGCTAGGTCAGTCATGTCAACAAACGTATGACTGATACCAAAGCGAGTCAATACCTGTGAGACCATTCTAAAGGTACCGCCGTATACATCTTCAGAAATCACGACATGATCGTCCTTGGAAAGTAATAAAAAGGCAGTCGAAATGGCAGCCATACCGGAAGAAAAGGCAAAGCCTCGACAGCCTTCCTCTAGTTCTGCAATTACCTCCTCTAACGCTTCTCTAGTTGGATTTCCGCTTCGAGCATAATCATATTTACCAAATGTATCAATATCCATTTGATGAAACGTTGAAGCATGTTGAATAGGGACACTAACAGCTCCTGTTGCTGGATCTACTTTATGTTTATTATGAAGTAAATTGGTTTGGAATGTATATTGATCACTCATGAATAACAATCTCCTTTTTGACTGCAGCTAGTGACTGCGTTAAATCATTTATAATATCTTGTACATTTTCAATCCCGACAGAAAAACGTAATAAACGATTATCGACACCTGTTTCATTGCGTATTTCTTCAGGGATATCTGCATGTGTTTGTGTGGCCGGATAGGTAATAAAGCTTTCAACCCCGCCTAGACTTTCAGCAAAACAGATTAATTTTAGATTTTGTAAGAAAGGATTTACCCATTTATCACTTAGAATACGGAAGGAAACCATTCCGCCCTGTCCCGGATAAAGAACATCTGTAATGCTTTCGTGTTCCTTCAAAAATGCAACAATTTCTTTTGCGTTATGCTCATGCCGCTCCATTCTTAATGATAGAGTTTTCATGCCGCGCATTAATAACCATGAATCAAATGGACTTAACACAGCGCCTGCAGCATTATGGTACTTAGCGAGTTTCTCACAAAGCTCCGTTCCTTTGGCAACAATTAAGCCTGCTAGGACATCATTATGCCCGCCTAAGTATTTAGTAGCGCTGTGAATCACAATATCTGCTCCTAAGAGAATTGGTTGTTGCAGGATAGGTGTATAGAATGTATTATCGACGATCAATAAGACACCGTGCTTTTTTGCGATACGTGCAGCTTCAGAAATATCCGTTTGCTCCATGAGAGGGTTTGTCGGAGTTTCAATGAAAATTGCTTTTGTTTGAGGGGTGATTTCTTTTTCAATATTTTGGACATCACTTGTATTGGTATAACGGCAATTTAATCCCCATTTTTTGAAGCCTTCCTCAAGGATACGATATGTACCCCCATATAAATCCTTTGAAACAATCCACTCATCGCCTGATTGAAACAGTGAAAGTACAGTTAAAATGGCAGCCATGCCTGAACTGCATGCATATCCTTGGTCACCGCCTTCTAAATCCGCAATTGCCTCCTCAAGAAGCTGTCTTGTTGGATTAGCTGTACGGCTGTAATCAAAGCCGGTAGACTGGCCGATACCTGCATGCCGATATGCAGTAGAAAAATATACAGGTGCACTAACCGTGCCTGTTGTTTCTTCACTTCTATTTCCAATTTGCGCTAACTTTGTATCTGTCTTATACATGTAAAAAACACTCCTTATTCTCTAGAAAAAGGGGAGGAATCGACCTAACCGCCTTTTTATGCTGATTTTTCATATTAGTGTACTAGGTTAAGAAGACTGCTTTGTTGAAAATAAAAAAAGTCTTCCTATAAGAAGAAGACTTTAGTTTAATAAATAAACAGGACTTCTTCTTATCTCTCAAGTTTAGGATAAACTTGCTGGAATTAGCACCTTTTCAATGCAATGCATTGAAGGTTGCTGAGGTGTCCCTGGGCCATACCCTCTACCTCTCTTGATAAGAAATCATGATTAATTTCTTAAACTTTACTACACTAGAATAAAACTTGCAATTCTTTTTTTGCAAAAAGAACGATAATTTACACTTTTTAAAGAAATCGCTATGTTAAATCACAATATTAATTTTTCTCAACAATCATATATAACAGACAAAGAAATAAAAGCCAAAAGATCCCAGCAAGAATTTATTTACAATAATTTTATTATGTAAACTTAAATCTGTAATGAAAATTGTTAAAATAAGTTCATAATATTCACTTTCTATTATGAAGATAGCTTATATAATTATGAGTAAAGGAGGAATTCAAACATGTTAGAACAAAGTACTCATTGTCATCATCGCTATAATACGATTGAAGAGAGCCTTGCCTATACGAAACAGGATGGAATTGAACTATCTGTCACAAAAGGTCCAACAAAAAAATGGTTATTCTATCTACATGTTGACAATCCATTGATTCCGATGGAAATAAGAGATACCTCCACTTTAGAAAGCAGAACGCAGCTTTATTTTCATATAATTGATGATTTATAAAACCGGGATATACCCGGTTTTTTTGTTTTTACAATGTTTGTGAAGAAAGGTTCATAAACTCCGATGCGAGAAAATAAACATGCTAGTAATAGTAAACCACTTGGGAGAGGAGTCCATTCTTCATGGAGAAATCAAACAGGGAACAGCATGGTTTTAAAGACCTTTATGGTCCTAATCTTGGCTATGTTCTAGACCTGTATGAAAAATATAGGGAAGATCCTCTATCTGTTGATGATGAGATGAGAAATTATTTTCACGTTTGGGGAAATAGCCTAAATGATGACCTTAAAATTGATCATAAACCGAAATCCTCAAATGAAAGGTATCAAAAGTTAAAGTCAGCAATAAAACTGGCTGATAAAATTCGTGATTATGGGCATTTAGCAGCTGATATTTACCCTTTGAACATTCATACATCTGACTACACACTTCTAGAGCCTGCACAATTTGGATTAAATATGACTGATTTAGCATCAATACCGGCTGAGGTCATCTGCCAGTACGGTCCGGAATCGATTCGGAATGGGAACGATGCATTTGAATATTTGAAGAGGGTATACACGAGTAAGCTTGCTTATGAATTTCATCATGTAAGCAATATAGCAGAAAAAAAGTGGCTGCAGGAAAGAGTTGAAACTGGTTCAGCATGGACCTCCTTCACTACAGGGAAACGAATAAATTTATTTAAAAGGATAATCGAAGTCGAGGAATTTGAGAAGTTTCTCCATCAAACCTTTGTGGGACAGAAACGTTTTTCAATAGAAGGGCTTGATTCCCTCGTTCCCATGTTAGATGAAATGATTGAAGAGACAGTTAAGGCTGGTACCGACACAATCAATATTGGGATGGCTCATCGAGGAAGGTTGAATGTTCTTGCCCATGTACTGGGTAAACCATATGAAATGATATTCGCCGAGTTTCAGCATGCCCCGAATAAAATGTTAGTTCCATCAGAAGGATCCATTGGAATAAGCTTTGGGTGGACAGGGGATGTGAAGTACCATTTAGGGCTAAATCGGCAAATTAAAAAAGAAAGTACTAGAAGGGTACGATTAAACCTAGCTAATAACCCGAGTCACTTAGAGTACGTAGGAGCTGTCGTTGAAGGATTTACACGAGCTGCTCAGGATATACGATCTGAAACCGGATTTCCCAAGGAGAATCAGGCAGCGGCACTATCGATTATTATTCATGGAGATGCCGCGTTTCCAGGGCAGGGAATTGTAGCGGAAACACTTAACCTTGAAAACTTAAAAGGGTATCGGACAAATGGAACCATCCATATTATTGCCAATAATTCAATTGGCTTTACAACTGAATCCCATGATTCCCGCTCAACAAGGTATGCAAGTGATTTGGCGAAAGGGTTTGAAATTCCCATCGTTCATGTAAATGCTGATGACCCTGAAAGCTGCCTGAGGGCTGTAAAACTAGCGTGTGACTATCGGAGGAAATTCCAGAAGAATTTTTTAATCGATTTAATCGGATACCGCCGCTTCGGTCATAACGAGATGGATGAGCCGATGTTCACCAATCCACTCATGTACAGGGCTATTCAACAGCATCGAACTGTGAAGGAACTATATGGAGAAGAACTCCTGCAACAGGGTGTGATAGTTGAAAAAACTAAACAATCATTTGAAGAGGATGTAAGGGAGAAGCTGCAAAAGGCATATGGAAAAATAGCGACAGAAAAACCAGAGGCAGACATTCAAAATCCCCCTTCCACAATTGAAAAAGGCTTTGGGAATGTTATAACAGCACTTCCATTGGAGACATTATTGGAATACAATCGGGAGCTTCATACTTGTCCGACTTCCTTTTCTATCCATCATAAGTTGGAAAAAATATTGCAAAGAAGACGAGATCAATTTGAAAAGGATGGAAAAGTAGATTGGGGTTTAGCTGAAACTCTTGCCTTTGCTTCAATTCTTACAGATGGAACGCCAATAAGATTGACAGGTCAGGATACTGAAAGAGGCACATTTGCTCAAAGAAATCTTATCATTCATGATTCTATTTCAGATAATTGCTATTCTCCATTACATGTCTTATCAAAAGCAAAAGCATCCTTTGCTATTCATAACAGCCCATTATCGGAAGGGTCCGTACTTGGGTTTGAATATGGTTATAATGTCTTTGCCCCTGAGACACTCGTCATATGGGAAGCACAATACGGTGACTTTGCTAATGCAGCTCAAGTGATATTTGATCAATTTATTGCAGCAGGCAGGGCAAAGTGGGGGCAAAAGTCAGGCCTAGTTATCCTGCTTCCACATGGTTACGAGGGACAGGGACCGGAGCATTCAAGCGGAAGGGTCGAGCGCTTCTTATTACTGGCTGCAGAGAATAATTGGACCATTGCCAATTTAACCAATGCCGCGCAATATTTTCACATATTAAGACGCCAGGCTGCAATTTTAACCACAGATGTTGTTAGGCCGCTCGTCATCATGACACCAAAAAGTTTGCTTCGACATCCTTTTGTCACATGCTCAGGCTTAGATTTAAGTCAGGGTGAATTCAAAAAGGTAATAGAGCAGCATAATCTGGGAAGCGGGACAGAAAGGGTGGAAAGAGTTGTATTTTGTACTGGGAAAATAGCAATTGAAATGGCACAGCAGCTTCAGAATGAAGCGGATCAAGGATGGCTTCATATCGTAAGGATAGAAGAGCTGTATCCTTTTCCTGAGAAGGAAATAGGGGCAATCATTCAAAGGTTTCCAAATCTTAAGGAACTAATATGGGTACAGGAGGAGCCGAAAAATATGGGGGCTTGGTATTTTGTTGAACCGTTTTTAAGAACAATTGGAGTGCTTAACCATTTGTCTGTCAACTATATAGGCAGACGTCGGAGATCAAGTCCTGCAGAAGGTGACCCATATGTTCATAAAAAGGATCAAGCAAGAATTATCTCCCAAGCGATAACAAAAGGGGGGCAATAGGATGGCAGAAATTATTGTACCTGAACTCGCGGAATCGATAACGGAAGGAACGATCGTTCAATGGTTAAAAAAAATAGGCGACGTCGTTACAAAAGGGGATAGGCTTGTTGAACTTGAAACCGATAAGGTAAATATCGAAATTAGCTCTATATACTCCGGAATTCTGACTACAGTTCATGTGATGGAAGGGAGTACGGTAAAAGTAGGAGATGTGATTGCTGTCATAGAGGAAGAGGAGGAGCTAAAGATAGATAATCATCATACTGTAGCCCCGTCAGTAAACATCGCCGTCGCAGACACTTTTCAGCCCTATAATCCACTTGCGGCCATAAAGAATCAGCGACTGGTAGTATCCCCGGCAGCAAGAAAATGGGCACGTGAGAAAGGAATTGATCTACAAAAGGTTACGGCCATTGATCCATTAGGGAGAATTCGGCTGCAGGATATTCAATTGAATAAGCAGCCTATCCTGGTGAATTCCTTCATTCCATCGCCGGAGGACAATCAAAAAATACTTAATGAAGTGGAAAAGCCAGTTGAGAGGATTCGAATGAGCAGGCGCCGGCAAACAATTGCCAAAAATTTAGTTGATATCAAGCAAAATACTGCGATGCTGACGACCTTTAATGAAATAGATATGACAAACCTCATCATGCTGCGAAATAGGCGAAAAAACCAGTTTTTGAAGGAATTTGGGGTTAAGCTGGGGTTCATGTCCTTTTTTACTAAAGCAGCTGTAGCGAGCCTAAAAAGCTTACCATTATTAAATGCTGAAATACAAGATGATGAGATTCTGATTAAAAAGTATTATGATATTGGGATTGCGGTATCTACGGATAAAGGGTTAGTCGTTCCTGTTGTAAGAAATGCGGACCATAAAAATGTGGCTGAATTAGAAAAGGAGATTTCTGAACTTGCTGAAAAGGCTAGAAACAACTGCTTAGCTATTCATGATTTACAAGGAGGAACGTTTACCATTACAAATGGAGGGGTATTTGGTTCGCTTTTGTCTACTCCGATTCTGAATGGTCCTCAGGCAGCCATATTAGGTATGCACTCCATTCAACTGCGGCCGGTTGCTGTTGATTCGGAACAAATGGAAAATCGCCAGATGATGTATGTTGCATTATCATATGATCATCGACTGATTGATGGAAAAGAAGCCGTGACATTTTTAAAAAGCATAAAAACGCTTATTGAAGATCCTGAATCATTATTATTTGCTTAAAAGCATATAAAAAGAGCAAAGGGTGTCCCTTTGCTCTTTTTGTTAATTTTTAATTGGCTTCAAGCCACGCTTTTTAATTTCTCCTTGCAATACTCTAATCCAATCTTTATCATTACCTGATTTTAATGCATCACGATACGAGACAATTAACTGTTCATTACTCATAATTTTCATTGTGCATACCTCCAAGGTAAAGGTTAGAATATTCAATATTATTCTATTTTAAAGAATTTATGAAGATTTTAACAGAGAATAATAAAAAATTCACAAATTTGTTAAACCGAGATCCCATTTTGTTAACAAAATGTTCACAGAATAGAAAGGAGAATATATAGTTGCTCTAGAAGGTGGATACTTATATACTAGAGAGTAAATGTATAAAAGGAGACTTATAAATGATTCATTTAGACTGGCATGAACGCAAAACAATCAAAAAGGTGAAGTGTATACATACAAATGCGAAAAAGTATATTGTCAATCATGTGCTGACACCTGGGGAAACCTATGATGTAAAAAATGAAACGGAAGAGTTTTATTTCATTATTGATAATAGCGGAAAAGTCGGCGGGTTTTATAAGGATTACTTTGAAAAAGCTTAAAAAAAATGACTCATTGCTGTTCGTGTTTTACGAAACAGTGATGAGTCACTTTTGTTGATAAAGGTAGTCAAGTGTAAGCAGCTTGTTTTGTTTATGCTATTTGAACTTGCACTTTTCGTGTTTATCTTTCAGTTGGGAAAACGCGGCGGACTAATTCGCCAAATTCATTAAAAAACCCTTCGACAGGACGACCATCTCGAATATCTTCAGCATACGATGTGGTCCGTTTATAAAAGTCAGGATTAACAGAGACATATACATGGTTAATTCCACGATTTGTTGCTTTTACCATATCAGAGATTTTTTTCTCTATATCAGCTGTTAAATTATTTCCTGCATTATCTGCTAATTTTACTGCTACATAGGCATTGTTATCCGTTACAATTACGTTGGCACGATCAACCTCGCGCATTTGGGCAATTTTCTCTGCAGCCCGGTCTGCAACATCCATTCGATTATTCTGGCCTCTTACATTCGTTTGATTTTGGTTATTATCTGCAGTATTGTTTCCAATATTTCTCGCTGTAATATCTCTATTTTGATTGGTATTGACATTTCTAGTTGTTATTCGATTGGTTTGATTGTTTGAGCCATTGTAATTAACATTTCGGGTTCGATTCTGAATCGTTGATGATGGATTATTTATTGATCGATCTGAGTAAAGATCATCCCTATTTGTATTATCATTGTTACTAATTTCTCTTGAAACCCAGTTATCTATATCATAATTATCCACAAGTCTGTCATTGAATCGTCCATTCCAATAGGCATTATTGTCACTCACATTGGTTAAAATTCCCCTGTTATCATTTCCAACTATATCATCATCCCAATTGTTGCGATTTCCATTTGTTTGATTATTTGAGACAGTACGTAAATTTGTCGTGTCCTGGTTCATTCTTGCCGAATTGTTCATGGCGGTATCATCATTCGTTCCGCACCCGCTTAGGATAAATGATGATAGGGAAATGGTAGTTAGCAAGGATTTCCAATTCATATCGATAGCCCTCCTTAAGTAAATTGTACAGTTTTAGTTTGACTTGATAGCTATTAACTATTCGTAAAAAGAAATTGGGAATAATTGACCAAATCAGATTTCTTATAGACAAAAAAAGCATCCGCCATGGCGGATGCTTCACTTTATATCTTGTTAGCATTAACAGAATTCATTTGTTTAGGGCTTTGGTATACTTTACGTCCGAGATAGGTTTGAAAAATAAGAAAGCTTCCACCGACTACCCAATATAAAGGTAAGGCTGCTGGAGCATTCAGCGATACAAAAACAATCATAATGGGTGATACAAGGCCCATATATTTCATTTGCTGCCTTTGTGCCTCCGGCATAGTTGATGAGGACACTTTAAATTGAAAATAATAAACGATACCTGCAAGTGCCGTAATCCAAATATCAGATTCACCTAGGCTGAACCATAAAAATGAATGTGTTGCTATTTCATGGGAATTACGAATCGCGTAATAAAATGCCATTAATATTGGCATTTGAATAAGCATAGGCAGACAACCCATATTTAACGGATTTACGCCATGTTTTTGATATAATCCCATTAATTCTCTCTGAAGATTTTGCTGTTCCTTTGGATCCTTTGTTGCCTTTAATTTTTGCTGGATAGCATCCATTTCAGGCTTTAATTTATCCATTTTTTCTTTCATCGTGGCCTGCGTTTTATATTGCTTTAACATTAAAGGTAGCAATACGATTCGGACAAGAAGTGTGACTAGGATAATACCCAAACCATAATTATCATGAAATAGATGTGATGTCCATATGATTAGCTCTGTAAAAGGTTCAATAAAATAAGTGTTAAAAAGTTCTTTCATTTTTCCTATTTCCTCCATTTAACGTAGTTTTTTTATTAAAAAGCCGCAGAGGAAATAGTACTATCAGGTTCTTCGCTTAAATTCTTTTTTCGTCGAATATATTTTAGAATCGACAGCAATTGTTTGTTAATAGGGACATGCTTTTCTTTCTGTAGTAAAAGATTTTTCCCTTGAAGATGTACATCTGATGATGAATAAATAGAATCAATGAAATTGAATTCAATATTCCGCATCCATAGCAATTTTACCGAAAGTCCAAAAAGGATACTCACATACAAAGTATAATCAACTTGCAGATTTGTTGTATCCAGAAGAAATTCTAACAAATAATTCACCTCAAAATTGCATTCAAACAGCAAGTGTTTGGTGCAAGTATAATTGATTTTGAGTGATTTAGCAATGGAGCAAATTTTTACAAACATTGATAGAAATGAACATATAAAAATTGAAAAAATCTATTAATTAGACAATAGTCTATAAAAGACTATAATATTAATAGGAAAATGCGTAATGAAAGTGAGTAAACTCACGGATATAATCACGGGCTCTCAATTATGATTATAATGGTAAGCTAATTGAATGGTTGGAGGTTTAGTTATGGCGAAAATGTTTTTGGATGACAGTTTAACGTTACATACAGACTTGTATCAAATAAATATGATCGAGACCTATTGGGAAGACGGTATACATAATCGCAAAGCTGTTTTTGAAGTGTTTTTTCGAAAACTGCCCTTTGGGAATGGGTTTGCAGTATTCGCTGGCTTAGAAAAGGTGGCCGAGTATTTAAAAAATTTACGATTTACAGAGGATGATATTTCCTACTTAAGACAGGAATTAAAGTATCAAGAGGATTTTCTCGATTATTTAAAAAACCTCCGTTTTACAGGATCTGTTAGAGCAATGGCAGAAGGAGAAATCGTCTTTGCAAATGAGCCTCTTATCCGCATTGAATCAACCCTTGCCGAAGCACAATTAGTTGAAACGGCTATTCTAAATATTGTGAATTACCAAACATTAATTGCAACAAAAGCAGCAAGAATTAAATATATAATTGGTGATGAGATAGCAATGGAATTTGGTACAAGACGAGCACAGGAAATGGATGCCGCTATTTGGGGAACACGAGCAGCCTACATTGGTGGTTTTAGCTCGACATCTAATGTGCGAGCAGGAAAGCTATTTGGAATACCTGTTTCGGGTACACATGCGCATTCGCTTATTCAGGCTTATATTGATGAATACACAGCTTTTCATAAATATGCACGCCGTCATAAAGATTGTGTGTTTTTAGTTGATACATATGATACGTTAAGATCAGGGGTACCTAATGCTATCCGTGTCGCAACGGAACTGGCTGACTCCATCAATTTTGTCGGGATTCGGTTAGACAGTGGAGATCTTGCCTATTTATCAAAAGAAGCAAGGAAAATGCTCGATGATGCAGGCTTTACCAAAACAAAAATTGTTGCATCAAATGACCTTGATGAATATACAATTATGAACTTAAAAGCTCAAGGAGCGCGAATTGATGTTTGGGGGATTGGAACAAAGCTGATCACAGGCTATGATGAACCGGCTCTAGGTGCTGTATATAAGATTGTCTCGATAGAGGATGAAAAAGGGAAAATGGTTGACACGATTAAAATTAGCGGGAATCCGGAAAAAGTATCGACACCTGGATTAAAAAGAGTCTACCGGATTATTAATTTAGCGAATCAAAAATCAGAAGGTGATTATATTGCCCTAGATGATGAACGCCCAAATGAAGAAGCTAGTTTAAATATGTTCCATCCAGTCCATACCTATATAAAGAAGGATGTTACAAATTTTGTGGCGAAAGATCTTCATCATGATATTTTTATCAATGGGGTACCAGTTTATCAGCAGCCGGCATTGGAAGAAATTCAACAATACTGCCATCAGAATTTGAACAATCTCTGGGAAGAATATAAGCGTTCATTAAATCCAGAGGAATACCCAGTGGATTTAAGTCCAAAATGTTGGGAAAATAAGCTACAGCTCATTGAGAGTGTAAACCAAAAGGTTTCTGTGTATGCTGGATCGTATTAATGAATGACAGTATTACATAATTAATGGGGAGGTTGAAAAATGAGTATGCAAAAGCAAATCATGAAGGAGTTACATATTCAGTCTGAAATTGATCCGAAGGTGGAGGTGCAAAGAAGAGTTCAGTTTTTAAAGGAGTATCTTTTAAAAACAAAAGCAAAAGGGTTTGTCCTTGGAATCAGCGGAGGTCAAGACTCATCCCTTGCCGGAAGACTAGCTCAGTTAGCTGTTGAGGGGCTGAGAGCTGAGGGGCATGATGCGAAATTTGTTGCTGTTCGGCTTCCGTATGGCGTGCAGAAGGATGAAGACGATGCCAAGGCTGCTCTAGACTTTATCAAAGCGGATGAGGAATTTACCTTTAATATTGAAAAAGCGGTTGATGAAGTAAAAAAAGAGTATGACAGTAAAACAAAAGGTGCACCTTTAAGAGATTATCATAAAGGAAATGTCAAGGCTAGAATGAGGATGATTGCTCAATATGTGATTGGCGGCCAAGAAAATTTACTTGTCATTGGGACAGATCATGCAGCGGAGGCTGTGACAGGTTTTTATACGAAATATGGCGATGGAGGTGCAGACCTTGTTCCGCTTGCTGGTTTAACGAAGAGACAAGGGAAAGAGTTATTAAAGGTCTTGGGTGCGGAAGAAAGAATCTATTTAAAGGTTCCAACCGCAGATTTATTAGATGAACGGCCAGGACAGGCAGATGAAACAGAGCTTGGTATTTCATATGAAGAATTAGATGATTATCTAGAAGGTAAGACGGTTCCTTTAGAAAGCGCGGAGAAAATTGAAAAGAGATATTTGGTGACACAGCATAAAAGAGAAATGCCAGCAAATATGTTTGATGACTGGTGGAAATAGGCATCCGTCAATTAGCTGATAAAAGTGAAGATAGAAAGTGCTGTCCTGATGTTCAAGACAGCACTTTTTTGTTGAACTTAAGTGTTTTTGTTAAAATTTCATATGCAGCATTTACTTTCGCGTTACTCGGCGGCTCGACGTCTTTTAGTGGATAATCTAAACCAAGAGCCTCCCATTTATAAACGCCTAACTTATGATAGGGTAGTATCTCTAACTTCTCGACATTCTCAAGCGTGCCGATAAACTCACCAAGCTCTTCTAGGTCCTTTTCATTATCTGTAATGGTAGGGACTAAAACATGACGAATCCAAACAGGAATGTGGCGCTTGGATAAATGCTTTGCAAATTGGATAATGTGCTCGTTTGCCATCCCTGTCAATTGAATGTGTTTTTTTCGGTTAATATGCTTTAAATCTACTAAAATTAAATCTGTATAGTTTAATAACTCGTTGAATTGCTCTTGAAATAGGGGAGCTGTTGAATAGCAGCCGCCGGATGAATCAATCGTTGTATGAATCCCTAATTTTTTGCATTCCTTAAACAATTCAATAAGGAAAGGAATTTGTAATAAAGGTTCACCGCCGCTTACCGTAATGCCGCCTCCTGAGGATTCGATAAAAGGAAGGTAGGAGGTTAAATCCTCTATAATGTCAGCAACAGACATTTGCTTTCCTATTCCAATCTCCCAAGTATCTGCGTTGTGACAATACTGACAACGAAGCAGACAGCCTTGTGTGAAAATTACATAACGAATTCCAGGTCCGTCAACTGTTCCGAATGTCTCTATGGAATGAATATTTCCCTTCATGTTGATAAACTCCCATCTAGTTAATTATTGTTAATAAGTTCCCATCTACCGTTATGCTGTAAAAAAATTCAAAGAGAAGGGAAAGGCCCTTCTCTTAAACTCTTAGTACTTATTTTACATGAACAGGTACTTTCGTTTCGGCAGCAGACATGCTTTCATGGAATGTACGATTAATTACGTCGATTTGTTGTTCACGAGTAAGCTTAATAAAGTTAACGGCATAGCCAGATACACGAATTGTTAATTGTGGATATAGTTCTGGATGTTCCACAGCATCTAATAATGTGTCACGATTTAAGACGTTCACATTGATATGATGGCCGCGTTTTGCTATATATCCGTCAAGCATTGCCACTAGATTACTTACTTGTGATTGATCTTCACGTCCAAGTGCCTTTGGTGTGATGGTAAAGGTATTGGAAATCCCATCTAATGATGCTTCGTAAGGTAATTTTGCAACAGAAGTAAGTGAAGCAAGTGCTCCTTTAGTGTCGCGGCCATGCATTGGGTTAGCTCCTGGTGCAAATGGTTTACCAGCTTCGCGACCATCAGGAGTTGCACCAGTTTTCTTACCATATACAACGTTAGATGTGATGGTTAACACTGATTGTGTTGGTACTGCACCACGATAGGTTTTATGTTTTCTAATTCGGTTCATAATACCATTAACAAGATCTACAGCAATTTGATCGACACGATCATCATTGTTACCATATTTAGGATAGTCACCTTCGATTTCGTAATCAACAACTAGTCCGTTTTCATCACGAATTGTTTTAACTTTTGCGTATTTAATGGCACTAAGTGAGTCAGCTGCAACAGAAAGTCCAGCAATACCACAAGCCATCGTACGCAGAATTTCACGGTCATGAAGTGCCATTTCAATTCTTTCATAGCTGTATTTATCATGCATATAATGGATTACATTAAGTGTATTCACATACAATCCGCATAGCCAGTCAAGCATTTTATCATAGTTGCTGGCAACTTCTTCGTAATCTAAATACTCAGAAGTAATAGGCTGGTAAGCAGGTCCAACTTGTATCTTTTTCTTTTCATCAATACCGCCATTAATTGCATATAACAATGCTTTTGCAATGTTAACACGAGCTCCAAAGAATTGCATTTGTTTACCAATTCGCATTGCGGATACACAGCAGGCAATACCGTAATCATCGCCCCATAATTCTCTCATCATATCGTCGTTTTCATATTGTATTGCACTTGATTTGATTGACATTTTTGCAGCGTAGGCCTTAAATGCTTCAGGTAATTTAGTAGACCAAAGAATGGTTAAGTTTGGCTCTGGAGCAGGTCCTAGGTTATCTAGTGTGTGTAAGAATCGGAAAGAGTTCTTCGTTACTAATGGACGACCGTCAAGTGCCATACCTGCGATTGATTCTGTTACCCATGTTGGGTCACCGCTGTATAATTCGTTATATTCCGGTGTTCTAGCAAACTTTACAAGACGAAGCTTCATAACAAAATGGTCTACTAATTCCTGTGCTTCTTTTTCAGTTAGTGTACCATTCTGTAAATCTCTCTCAATATAAATATCTAAGAAAGTAGATGTACGTCCAAGGCTCATGGCCGCCCCATTTTGTTCCTTAATAGCAGCTAAATAGCCAAAGTACAACCATTGGATGGCTTCCTTTGCACTTTTTGCCGGCTGTGAAATATCAAAGCCATATGAAGCAGCCATTTGTTTTAATTCCTTTAAGGCACGATATTGTTCACTGTATTCTTCACGATCACGAATGACATCATCTGTCATAGTACCGTCGCCAATATATTGATATTCTTTAAGTTTTTGCTGCATTAAGAAATCAACACCATATAATGCCACACGGCGATAGTCACCAATAATACGTCCGCGTCCATAAGCATCAGGTAATCCTGTTATGACACCAGCAGAACGGGCTGCTCTCATTTCTGGAGTGTAGGCATCGAAAACGCCTTGGTTATGAGTTTTGCGATAATCAGTAAATGTATGTTCAACCTCTTTATCTAATTCAAATCCATATGATTCTAAAGCAGTTTTTGCCATACGGATTCCGCCAAAAGGCATTAATGAACGTTTAAAAGGTTTATCCGTTTGGAAACCAACAATTTGTTCAAGTTCTTGTGTTAAATATCCAGGTCCATGTGAAGTAATAGTAGAAACGATTTTTGTGTCAGCATCCAGGATACCGCCAGCTTCACGTTCTTTTTTAGAAAGTTCCATTACTTGATCCCATAATTTTGCTGTTGCTTCAGTTGCACCTTCTAAAAAGCTATCATCACCAGTATAAGGAGTAAAGTTCTTTAAAATAAAGTCTCTTACATTCACTTCTTTTTGCCATACTCCATTTGTAAAACCTTTCCATTGTTCCATTGTTATGTCACCTCATGGGTTAGAATAGTTTTTCATTGTTAGCTAGTAGGTAGTAGTACAATGACTATATTTGTAGTGTAACAGATAGATTGTTAAAGTACTCACATTATATATGAACATTTTATGAATGTTAAATAAACCCTTATTTTACAAGGGTTTAAATTTTTCTTTGAATTTGGATAGTTTTAATAATTATTTATATTTATCTAAACTGTATTATAAACAACCAAGCTATTGTTTAGCTGTTATACAAAACAGACTGGATAAAGACAGGTATATCCAGCCTGCATTACTTTTGAAATAGCACTTGATTAATCTACTACTATATAGGCAATCATTGGTCCTTCATGATTTTTATCGGAATGGGAAGTGCATATTAAACGATAGATACCTTCTTTCTGAAATTGGAGAGGGACGACTGTTTCCTCACCTTTTTTCACCGTTCCTTTTATATTTGTGTTTTCAATCATAAAGGGGTGTTCTTTGCCATTTACTCCTAAAATGGAAAGATTCACCTTCTCGCCAACCTCCATGAATATAGTTCCTGGATCCCAACGATACGCTTCTATTTTGGTGCCATTTGGCAATTCGGAAGAAAACTCACTTGTAACAAGATGGATTTCCCGTACATGTCCTTGCTGTTCCTCCTGATTAAACACTACTTCGTTCTGCTGGTTTATAAAAATCCATCCTCCTGCAGATGCTAATAGTACCAAGAAAATAATACAATACAATAAGAGCCGTTTTTTAATGACGACAAGCTTCATAATTTCCCTCCTTATATTTTTAAGGCTGCAATTCTAAAATAATCTTATTAGCCAGTATATGCGGACAAGGGGTGTCAACTTGTCAGTAAATAAAAAAGATTTAGTTATAACAGGGTGGATTACTTTTTTTCTTTCCACTCGAATAAACATTTTGTATGAAACAAGGATTTCTTTTTGACAACAGGCAAGTAAAGTTATAATGTTTTATATATTATGTTCTTTCCATAGTACTTAGAGAATACATGAAAACTGGTCAAGCTAGAAAGGGACGTTCAAGCAGAGCTTATGCTTTTCTTTTACATACAATTAATTAATACCGGAGAGGTGGGTTACTTTGATTCATTTATATACTCATAATGATTTGGATGGTTTAGGATGCGGAATATTAGCGAAAATTGCCTTTGGTGAGGAAGTGGAGGTTCATTATAATTCTGTAGCTAGGCTAAACTCGCAGGTTGAACGATTTTTTGACGGGACGAAGCAAAATCAGGTTAAAGAAAATACAATTTGGATTACAGATCTAAGTGTTAATGAGGCAAACAGTAAACGAATTGAACAATTTGTTCATGAGGGAGGGAAGGCACAGTTTATCGATCATCATAAAACAGCCTTGCATTTAAATGAATATAGCTGGGCAAAGGTAACCGTTGAATATGATGATGGAAGACTTACTTCTGCTACATCATTATTTTTTGATTATCTACTAGAAAATCAATGGATTGCAGCAAAAGGCTCAATAACAGAATTTGTAGAGCTAATCAGATTATATGATACTTGGGAATGGGAAAAACATAACGAAATAAAAGCCAAGCAGTTAAATGATTTATTCTCACTGCTATCGCTTGATGATTTTGAAGGAAAAATGATAGAAAGATTAAAATCAGAAGATATCTTCAGCTTTAATGAGTTTGAGCAGCAGCTATTAAAAATGGAAGAGGAAAAAATTAATCGCTATATACGCAAGAAAAATCGAGAGCTTGTCCAAACGTTTATTGATGAGCATTGTGTTGGTATCGTACATGCTGAAATGTATCACTCCGAGCTGGGTAATGAGCTTGGTAAAGAAAATAGTCATCTTGATTATATTGTTATCCTTAACATGGGCGGGAAAAAGGTAAGCTTCCGTACAATACATGATCATGTTGATGTATCTGAGGTAGCAAGTAAATTTGGCGGCGGCGGACATGTGAAGGCTTCTGGCTGCACTATGCATGAAACTGCCTACAAGCTATTTGTGCATGAGGTTTTTCCTCTTGACCCTTCCAGACTGGATGCTCCAAAAAATCAATACAATCTTAAAAATAATCCGGAAGGCTCGCTTTATGAAAATAATAATCGCGAGAAATGGCTTATTAAAGAACATAATCAACAATGGATTGTAGAGAGCGGGAGTAAAACATTACCGCTTTCTTTTAGCAGTTTTCTTGAAGCTGAACACTTTGTCAAAAGACAATACAATGCGGCTTTAACAAGAGATGATCAATATACTGAATACATGAAGAATAATAAAAATAAAGGATAATGACCTTGTTTTTATGTTTGGGATGTCTGCCTTATGATGAAAGAATCTGCTTAATATCCAAGCATAAGAATTCGTGAAATTCGGCACCATAAGGATGGAGGTGTTTGGATATGGGAAAACGCAAGCAAGATCCATCTAAAACAGGATTAAGCTCATCCCGGGTAGAGGGACAAGGAACAACAACTGAGGAAACAGGTATGAGAGAAGTATCCTCTGCACGAAAAAAGACAAAACGGACATAAAGAAAACGCAAAGGATTTCCCTTTGCGTTTTCTTATTGAAGAATGCTTTAATTTTGGTACATGGCTGCAATTTGCTTCTGTAGTTCACTATCTTCTAAATATTCATCATATGTTACTTGTTTATCAACAATACCGCTTGGTGTAATTTCAATAATGCGGTTAGCAATGGTCTGAATAAACTGATGGTCATGGGACGAAAAGATTAGAGAACCCTTAAAGGCAATGAGCCCATTGTTTAATGCAGTGATTGATTCAAGGTCTAAATGGTTTGTCGGCTCATCCAACAATAATACGTTGGCTCCGCTTAACATCATTTTTGAAAGCATACAGCGAACCTTTTCTCCACCTGATAAAACACTCGCTTTTTTCAGTACGTCTTCACCAGAAAATAACATTCTTCCTAAAAATCCTCTTAAAAAGCTTTCGCTATCATCCTTCGGTGAAAATTGGCGTAACCAATCAACGAGATTTACATCGTCATGTTCAAAATAGCGGGAGTTATCTTTAGGGAAATAGGCTTGAGAGGTAGTGATACCCCACTTATAAGAGCCGCTGTCAGCTTCCATTTCTCCCATTAGGATTTTGAATAAAGTTGTCTTAGCTGTTTCATTTGTTCCAACCAAAGCAATTTTGTCATCTTTGTTCATGATGAAGCTGATATTATCTAAAACCTTAACCCCGTCAATCGTTTTCGAAATTCCATCTACTCGCAACAAATCATTACCGATTTCACGATCAGGTGTAAATCCAACATATGGATACTTACGTGATGACGGTCTAATATCGTCCAGGGAAATTTTATCAAGTAGTTTTTTTCGAGACGTTGCTTGTTTGGATTTAGACGCATTCGCGCTGAAACGAGCAATGAAATTTTGCAGTTCCTTTATTTTCTCTTCTTTTTTCTTATTCGCATCTTGTGCCATTCTCAATGCCAATTGACTGGATTCATACCAAAAGTCATAATTTCCTACATAAATTTGAATTTTTCCAAAATCAAGATCAGCGATATGTGTACAAACCTTATTTAAAAAATGACGGTCGTGGGAAACAACTATAACCGTATTTTCAAAGTTGATAAGAAATTCCTCTAACCACTGAATAGCTTTAATATCGAGGTGGTTTGTCGGCTCATCTAGTAAAAGTACATCAGGTCTTCCAAATAATGCTTGTGCAAGCAATACTTTTACTTTCTCAGCACCAGAAATATCAGCCATTTTCTTTGTATGAAGGTCTTCTTCGATTCCAAGACCTTTTAATAAGATGGCTGCATCTGATTCTGCTTCCCAGCCATTTAATTCAGCGAACTCACCTTCTAGTTCTGCAGCGCGCATACCGTCTTCATCCGTAAAGTCAGCCTTCATATAGATAGCATCTTTTTCCTGCATGACTTCATAAAGGCGGCTATGACCCATTACCACGACTTTTAAAACTTCTTCTTCTTCATATTCAAAATGGTTTTGTTTTAATACGGCCAAACGCTCTCCAGGTCCCATTTGAACAGAACCTGATTGCGGCTCAAGGTCGCCAGATAAAATTTTCAAAAACGTCGATTTTCCTGCACCGTTTGCACCAATTAATCCATAGCAATTCCCTGGTGTAAATTTAATATTAACATCTTCAAATAATTTACGATCTCCATAACGAAGACCTACATTGCTTACAGTAATCATTTACGTATATTCCTCCAAAACACAATATGAAACGATTATACCATTTTTAGTGAGGAAGAACACCTTTCATGTCTACAAATAGGATAAGTACTGTTATATCGCAGTTTTAAGAGGGCGGATGGGAATCCTATAGATGGCTATGGAGGAAAGGTAAGGAAAAAGTAGTAAATTTTATGAAAGTTTTAACTTATTGCAGGAGAACAGTGAAGAGAACACGTATTTAATAGTAAGGAACAGCGCTTTTCATCCATTTATCATTATTCGTTCATATAATATTAATAATTACCAAGTACAATAAAATCATAGAGATCGTTAAAGGGGTTTTTAGCATGCCTAGTAAACAGCTTATTAATTTAGTAAATCGGTTAAGAAAGTCGGGGATACAAATAAGCTTTTCAGAGCCGCGATCAAAAATGTCATTGTATTTACCTGATAAAACTGATCTGCCCAGAGAAATGGGAGACAATTCGCTGCAACAGGACGGGAAAAGTAAGAGAAAGCTGACAGTACTTAAGTTTGTATAAGAATACAGGCAAGAATGATTACTATTCTTGCCTATCGTTACTATTTATCTGTTAGGCTTTATAGTGTTATTGGATTTCAGCCATAATTTTATTATAGATTTCCTCTTTATTAAATTCCTCGCCCATTGGAAATTTTTTAATGTATTTATTCTTTTCATCAATTAAAAAGACAAATGTGCTATGAACAAAGAAACCATCTCCAGGATCTCTATATTGGAACTGGAATGTATTAGCTAATTCCTGTATTTCCTGCTGATCTTGTTTGATATTTTTAGGATCACCAGTCAAAAGTAGCCAGTTTCCATCATCTTCAATTTCGAAGGTTTTCATGTAGTTTTTTAGCCTATCCGTTGTATCACGATATGGATCAATGGTGATTGTTAGAAATTGAATATTCTTTCCATATACACCTGCTTTTTCTAAATCCTTCTTTAACATATTCATTTTTAATGTAGTTGTTGGACAGATGTCCGGGCAATATGTATACATAAATTCAACTAGCTTTAATTTCTTATCCGATTCTCCAAACACATACTCTTTATCATGCATGGTAACCAGGGAGATATCATCAGGCACTTTGGCAGATATATCTCTTATGACAAAAAACGAAATGCCTGCAGTAATTCCGATAATGACAATAATGGCACTAATCATGTAGATCTTTTTCACGCTTACCCCTCCCATGTTTAAGATATATAAAAATAGGAGAGAATCATATGGATAAAATGTGAACATGAGTGATTATTCGCAAAATAAAGAACAGTCTTGCGCTGCAGCCATAGAAACCATTCCATGAATAGAATAAACTCTGAGTTAACCATCATTTTTATTGAAGTCATGGTATAATAATAAAGGAGGAGAAAGTTCTGAACATTAAATATTCTATTGATTAGCTTTTGAAAATAAAATGGTACGGATAGGTAAACAAAACAATAACGTCTTCAGCTGCTATTTTTTAGATTCCCTGTTAAATTTTTTCAAGTTGATTATACTATTAGAGACTAATTGAATTTTTAACCCATTAATCTAAGTGATGGGTATCTTAAACATGAGTAGTTCCATTTCATCTAATGAATGAAAGGACTGCCATAAAAACTAGGGGGCGATTCCGATTTTTTTTAACAGAAAAGGTCAGGATGATAAATTAGAAAATATCATGGAGGATGTTGAAGTATATTCCTGCAGTGATTCTGTTTGTAACGGCTGGATGAGGAAAGACTTTGCATCCGACGATTTAAAATGTCCTTTATGTGGTCACGAAATGACGATGGAAATTCGGGAACTGCCCAAGATTTAAACTACACATATCCGTGTAGTTTTTCTTTTTATGTGCTAAAGCAAAATGTTGATTATGAACAGATGGTGGTTTCAGGGGAAGGCACGGAGACACCTGCGAAAGAATCAAGATAAATTATTGTAATAAACTTTATTCACGGAAAATTCACATTTAAAGCGTTTACAGATACAAATTTTAAGCTATAATAAAAGTGTAGAAAAGATAAAAAACATTCTACAACAGATTAACACTTTTAGAGGCTCAACCATATAGTGTTCGTTTCGTTAAAGAAATGAAACTATAATATCCTTTCAAATGAGAACGACAGTAATTGTTTAACAGTCAAACACAACACTGTTTAGTAAGAAATTTGAAGGGGAGCTTCAAAAAAATTGAATACAAGGGGGAATTCAAACGGAATAGAGTAGAAAATTAAGCCTATAATCTTGAAATAAGCATAGCATGTAATATCTATGATAACAGTAAATAATCATAGGTAATTCAAACTGCTAGAGAGGTAAATCGGTTAGAAACAGATAGTTAAATTAAATGCAATAACGATTAAAGTTTATTAGCAATAAGATATAACAACATGCAAGCAGCTTCAAAAGTTACAAGTATTGGTTATGCAAAATGCAAGCAGCTTAAAAAGATATGAGCAATAGTTATGATAAACCGCAAGAACTTAAAATGTTCTGGAGCAAAGTGTTATAACAATATGCCAGCTTTAAAAGTTACAAGCACTAAGTGATAACGAACAAACGGTAGCTAGATAGTTGCAAGTACAATGGTTATAGCGATGTTGCCAACAACTTAAAAAGTTACATGCGTTAGTTTAACAAACTGCAATAACTTGTATTCATCCGGCATAGTTATAACATAATGCCAAAACATTTATTCCAGTTACTAGTAAAAAAGCAACTGAAATTAGTAGCAGTATTAGGTTATAGCAAGATGACAGCAGTTAAGAGTTATGACGAATTTCAATAAATTATACGCTAATAATTAAACTCTAAACCCAAAAATCATTATACTCGTAAAAGTGAAATCATTATTTCACTCTGGTATATGATTAGAATCCAAATACCCTTGAAAACCAGTTATCGAATGGGAAGTTCGATAATGCAGTAGTCAAATAAGTGATAGCGAAACAAACACACATTGGCTGAAAAGCTAGAATTATAGTGAAATGAACGCAGGCTATATTTTGAACGGTGTTCGCATATCAGCTAATGACAATGGTTGGGTCTCTAAAGGTGTTAAAAGTAAAGCCCTCCTTCAATGGAGGGCTTTTTTTTATGGTTTTTATGAGTATACATGTATGGTTGTGGTTATTCTGATTTCTTTGAGAGGCAGCGGTCACATTCCATTAAATGTGACTCTATTTGTTCGTTCACCGTTTGACCACACTCAGGACAAATTTTACTTGTTAACATGTTCATTCTTACCCTCTCCTTTTATAATACAGTATATTTTATTTTCCTGTTGTTATAATACAGTATATATGATGTTGGAGAAAAATAAAACAGTTTTTTATAAAAAATCAGAAAATTTAAAAATGAATTCAGTAGCTTATATGAATTGTCATCCATGCTGCCCTTGTATTAGGCTTTTCAATTCTATTTAATATAAGCTAATATAAGTAAATAATAAGGAAAAGCTTTAAATAGATTAGAGGAGAAGAAATGAAAAGATTTCAATCTATATGGAATGTCATAAAAAAAATCTGGATGGTAATCAGTCCTCCTATGATCAAACTACTAAAACCACTAATAAATGCAATTAGAAGGTTTTGGAGGAAGAAGCATCTGACGCAAATTTTATTACTTAGCGGTTTAACCTTTGTACTATTGACCATTCTCTTTTTTGCCTTTACGGCATCTCAGGCTAATGTTCAGTCGCTTCAGGAAGGGTTAACACAAACAACGGTCATCTACGATAAAGATGGTGATGTAGCAACAAGGGTTGATACAAATCGGACCGAGGGAATTGATGTAAAGGACCTGCCAGAATATGTTCCAAATGCAGTGATAGCAATTGAAGACCGTCGGTTCAAGGAACACAATGGCTTCGATTTAAAAGGAATGGCAAGAGCGTTTTTTAATAACCTTTTTGCGGGCAGTATTACTGGCGGCGGCAGCACGATTACACAACAGCTCGCCAAAAATGCCCTTCTTTCCCCTGAGCAAACCTATCGCAGGAAAATTGAAGAATTGTTCTTGGCTGTTGAAATTGAAAAGAACTATTCAAAAGATGAAATTTTAAGTATGTATTTAAATCAAGTTTTTTTCGGAAGTGGTTCATGGGGAATTGACCAAGCAGCAAAGAAATATTTTAATAAGGACATCAGAACCGTGACAATTAGTGAGGCTGCGATGTTAGCCGGGCTCCTGCAGTCGCCATCTGCCCTTGATCCATATCGTCATTATGATAGGGCAATGGAAAGAAGAGATGTTGTCCTCCATAGTATGAAGGAGCTTGGAGTGATTACAAATGAAGAATACAATACTGCAAAGAATGAGAAGATTATTTTAGAAGATGGCGGTGGAAGCTATATTAAGCGTGAATATCCCTATTATGTGGATGCTGTTTTAGATGAAGCCATTTCTAAATTTGGATTAACACAGGAAGAGATCATGACACGTGGTTATCGAATCTATACAGAGATGGATCAAAATATCCAATCTATGTTAGAAAAAGTGTATAATCAGGATTCTGTGTTTCCCGAGGGAAAAGGCGGAACATTAGTGCAAAGCGGAGGAGTTCTGTTAAATCCCGAAACCGGCGGAGTTCTCGGACTTGTAGGAGGCAGAGGAGATTATGTCTTCCGTGGTTTCAACCGGGTAACCCATATGAAAGCACAGCCCGGATCGACAATTAAGCCGCTTGCTGTATTTACTCCAGCACTTGAAGAAGGCTATAAAACAACGTCAATTTTAAAGGATGAACCGCTCCAAATTGGTGATTATGCACCGGAGAACTTCTCACATACTTTTCAAGGTGAAGTTCCGATGTACGAGGCACTAGAACAATCCTTAAATGTTCCGACAGTATGGCTTTTAAATGAAATTGGCTTAGAGAAAGGAATTGCTTCTTTAGAGAAGTTTGGTATTCCGCTTGAAAAAGAGGATCATTACCTCGGGATCGCCTTAGGCGGTATGAGTAAAGGGATTTCACCATTACAACTGGCTGAAGCCTATACTGTTTTTGCCAATGAAGGTAAAAGAGAGTCCTCTCATTTCATTACGAAGATTATTGGTCCAACTGGAAATGAAATAGCAGAGTATAAGAAGAAATCAACAAGAGTAACATCTAAAAAAGTAGCAAAGGATATCACATCCATGCTGCTTGGTGTTGTTGAGTCTGGCACTGGTAAGGGAGCCCAGATACCAGGTATGGAGCTTGCCGGTAAAACAGGATCTACTCAGCTTCCCTACAATGATATAAATGGCACGAAAGATCAATGGTTTGTCGGTTACACACCGAATATCGTTGGTGCAGTATGGCTTGGTTATGATCAAACAGACAGAGAGCATTATTTATCATCCAGCAGCTCTGAAACAGTGGTTCCCATATTTAAAACTATTATGGAAAGTGTAAAGCCATATATTGCATCAGAGGAATTTAATACTGAATCTGTTCGTACGCAACAATCCGAGGAATCAGATTTTAAACAGCAGCTTATTGATCAAACCGAAAAATGGAAAGAAACATTGAATGAAGAAGCACCGAAGTGGAAGGAAGAATTGAACCAAGGAATAAAGGATGCCGTAGATAAAGGCAGACAATTAAAAGACCTGATTGACTCTTACATTGAACCTTAAAAAAGCTATGACGTAATTCGATAAAAAATGATAAAATAAACATTTTTCAAAATAATTCTTCTTTAAAATTTGATATTTTGTGATAAAGTATTACTATCAGATTTTTCATTTTTTAGTTTTATATTTAGATTGGAGACGAAAATCATGTCAAACGAAAACATTAGCATCACTCTAACAACAAATAAAAAACAAAAACCTGATGTAAATAATCTTGTATTCGGTAAAGTTTTTACTGATCATATGTTTGTGATGGATTATTCATCAGATAAAGGCTGGCATGATCCGCAAATCATTCCATATCAACCTATTACAATTGAACCGTCTGCCATGATCTTTCATTATGGACAAACGGTATTTGAGGGTCTAAAAGCATATTACTCCGTTGAAGGGAAAGTGCTGCTGTTCAGACCTGAAAAAAATATGCAAAGATTAAATCAATCGAATGATCGACTTTGTATCCCTCCTGTTGATGAAGCGTTAGCGCTTGAAGCACTGAAAGAACTTATCAATATTGATCGTGAATGGATTCCACAGGCTGAGGGAACGTCACTCTATATTCGTCCATTTATTATTTCTACTGAGCCGACACTTGGGGTTCATCCTGCAAATAACTATAAATTCATGATTATTATGTCACCTGTTGGTTCTTACTATAAAGAAGGAATCCATCCGGTTAAAATTGCTGTTGAAAATAAATATGTTCGTGCAGTGGCTGGCGGTACAGGTCAAGCAAAAACCGCAGGCAACTATGCGTCAAGCTTAAAAGCACAGGAAGTTGCTGAGGAGAAAGGGTACTCACAGGTTTTATGGCTTGATGGGGTAGAGAGAAAATATATCGAAGAAGTAGGAAGTATGAATATTTTCTTTAAGATTAATGGTGAAGTAGTAACTCCGGAATTAAATGGAAGTATTTTACCAGGAATAACTAGAGATTCTATTATCCATTTATTAAAGCATTGGAATGTACCGGTTGTAGAGAAAAGAATCTCAATTGATGAAATCTATCAGGCCTATCAAGCGGGCCAATTAGAAGAAGTATTTGGAACTGGTACTGCAGCAGTTATTTCACCAGTGGGTGAGTTATATTGGAATAATGAAAAGTTAATCGTAAATAACGGCCAAACAGGCGAGCTTTCTATGAAATTATATAATACATTAACAGGTATCCAACTTGGTAAAGAGCAAGATCCATTTGAATGGGTAGTCGAAGTAGAGAAAAAAGCGATAAATCAATAGAAGCATGTTTCTAAAGGGGAGAGGAAATACAGCATGATAAAAGCGATTTTTTTTGATCTTGATGATACACTTCTATGGGACCAACGAAGTGTGAAGGAAGCCTTTACTGCTACATGTCAAGTGGCAGCTGATAAATACCAAGTAGACCCTGAAAAACTTGAAGAGTCTGTTCGGGAAGAAGCAAGAAAATTGTATTCAAGCTATGAAACCTATGCATTTACGCAAATGATTGGAATCAATCCATTTGAAGGCCTATGGGGGAACTTTCTCGATGATGACGATCAATTCCGCAAAATGAAGGAGATTGTACCTGCATATCGAAAAGCTTCATGGCAGAGAGGCCTGGAGCAGCATGGAATTAATGATGATGAATTTGCTGCCCTGTTGGCTGAGCGTTTTCCAGAAGAGAGGCGCCGCAAACCATTTGTATACGAAGATAGTTTTTCTGTTTTAGAGCAACTAAAAGGAAAATATAAATTATTATTACTAACAAATGGTTCACCTGACCTGCAGCAAACAAAGCTTACGATCACACCTGAACTCGTTCCTTATTTTGATCAGATTGTCATCTCAGGTGCTTTTGGAAAAGGGAAACCTGACCCATCCATTTTTGAGCATGCGCTATCATTGCTTGATCTTCAAAAGGATGAAGTATTAATGGTTGGGGATAACTTAATGACGGATATATTAGGTGCAACGCGTGCAGGAATTCAATCGGTTTGGATAAACCGAACAAATAAAGAACGCAATGAAGTGGTACCAAACTATGAAATTAAACAATTAGATGAGCTTTTTATTATTTTAGACAGCTTAAAAGTGAAAGAAACAAACTAATTTCGGCTGGCTCCAGGTATTTGCAATTTTTCTGTGAGAATGAGATTATATTTTTATTCTTTGTGATAGGAGTCAGTAGAATATGAAATGTAAAATCAACCGCCATGCAGCTAAGGTATTGAAGGAAATGATAGCAAATGAAGGGGAAACAGGGAAAATGATCCGTGTTTATATTACCCATATGCATGGTGACCACGCACATTATGATCTTCGTTTTGATGAGCCAACAGAATATGATGAAGTAGTGAAAACCGATAAGGATATTGAGATATTGCTTGATGCCAGAGAAGAGTTTTTAGACGGTGTTTGGATTCAATATTACTATGTTCCTAACGAAGGCTTTGTTATTACAAACCCTGTAAAAGACCGGCTTCACCATGGTCATCATCATTAATATGAGATCTAGTCTTAGCCTCGGATTCAGCCATGAACCGAGGCTTTTTTGATAGTACGGGAGGATAGTTCACATAATAATCTATCAAAAACAATTAATATATGTAAAAATAAATAGTGTTTGAATAATGAAAAAGGGTGATTTTATTGGGTAATTCATTGGCAGGAAAGCATATCGTACTTGGAGCATCGCGTAAAACAGAGGAAATGACAACCTTAATTGAAAAGCAGGGAGGAACCGCCACAGTACGCTCCCTGCAGGGAACCGTATTTAAAGCAGATGAGGAGGTAAAACAGGATCTTGTGACCTTTGTTGAACAGGGTGCAGACTGGGTGATTTTTACAACGGGAATTGGCTTTCAAACCCTACTCGAGCTTGCCGAGAATTTAGCTATTAAAGAGGCGTTCATTAAACAGCTTCATAAGGCAAAAATTGCGACCAGAGGCTATAAATCAGCTGCTGCGATAAAGAAATTTGAATTGAAGTGTGAAGCTTCTGATGATGATGGTACGACACAGGGACTGATCCGTCAGTTAAAGGATGTAGATTTTTCGGAAAAAAAAGTGGTTGTTCAGCTGCATGGTGAAAAGGCTCCGGCCTTAATGAGCTTTCTAGCATCAAAAGGTGCGGTGACGACTCAGCTTCTGCCTTATCAGCATATTCCACCAATAGAGGATACTGTTGAAACATTGTGCCAGGAAATCTTAAATAGCAAAGTTGACGCTGTTTGTTTTACAACTGCTATTCAAGTTCATTCCTTATTCAGCTATGCGAAAGAACAAGGAATTGAAAATCAGCTTATCACTGCTTTTACGGATAAAACAGTTGCTACAGCAGTTGGTAAGGTGACGGCAGAAGCGTTACGTGAAATGGGCGTTGACCGAATCGTTGTACCAGAGCATGAACGAATGGGTGCAATGATTGTGGAACTAGCGAATTTCTATGATGCTAAATAAAGACCCCATCGTTTGTTCCCTTATCTTTGTGTAATGATGTAAATAATGTTATGATTATTTTGTTTGTTTCATAAAAATAAAAAGGAGTTGGATACGAATGGCTAAAAAAGGATACATACAGATGCAAAATGGTGAGAAAATCGAGTTTGATTTATTCCTAAATGAAGCACCAAATACAGTGGAAAATTTTGAAAAACTAGCTAACAGCGGTTTTTATAATGGTGTTGTATTTCACCGCGTAATCCCTGGTTTTGTTTCACAAGGGGGAGATCCAACAGGAACTGGCATGGGCGGTCCTGGTTATACAATCAAATGTGAAACAGAAGGAAACCCACATAAGCATGAGGTAGGCTCATTATCAATGGCACATGCAGGCAGAGATACAGGTGGCAGCCAATTTTTCATCGTTCACGAGCCACAGCCGCACTTAAACGGAGTACATACTGTTTTCGGTAAAGTAACATCCGGAATGGATACAGTACTTTCCATGAAAAATGGCGATGTAATGGAAAAAGTTGAAGTATTCGACGCATAATCAAACATTTGTAAGAAAGCAGCTAAGTGATTTAGAACTTAGCTGCTTTTTTTCGTGCACAAAAAGGTAGGCAGTAAAATAAAATGATTTATAATTATACAATTTTGTGATTATTTATTGACTTTTTCCAAAAATAAAGTATGATAATAAACATTAAAGATAATTCGTAAAGGTGAGGACAACAATGGTTGAAATCAGAAGAGCAAGAATTTCAGATATTGATAGATTACATGAGTTAATCAATATTTATTCAGAAAAAGAGATATTGCTGCCAAGAACGAAAGAATCACTCTATCAAAATATTTTTTCAATCTTTGTTGCAGAAAAGGACGGAGAAGTTGTAGGGTCCGCAAGTATAACCATTTTAGATAAGGAATTAGCTGAAATTCGTTCGCTTGTTGTTGATACTCCTGCTTTAAAGCTGGGTATCGGGAAAATGCTCGTGGAAAAAATAGTCGAGGAAACCAATCGATTAGGAATTGAAAAGTTAATTTCTCTTACGTATCAAGTTGAATTTTTTCAAAAATGCGGCTTCGAAGTGACAGTAAAGGATAATATGCCGCAAAAGGTATGGAAGGATTGTATTACCTGCCCTAAGCTGCATAACTGTGATGAAATTGCCATGATTTTGTACGTGAAGGATAGCATGTATGTCTAATAATTGGATAAAAAAGAAGCATGGGATTTCCATGCTTCTTTTTTATTATAGAGCCTTTAATGTATCAGTTAAAACCGGTACGATTTGTTTTTTACGAGATACAACGCCTTTTAAGATAGCTGCGTTATTATCAAGCTCTACATTAAACGCTGTTTCAACTGCATTAGTCATTTTTCCAAGCGCAAGACCAACGGAGTCATTAGTTAAGATATCTGTCACAACAAAAAAGAATAAATCAAGATTTTGGTCTGCAATGACCTTTGTAATGGCTTCTTCAATTTCTTTTTTGTTTTTCAGCACATCATTTGTATCGACAGCATTCACTTGAGCTACCATGACTTTATAATTACCCATGTCAAAGCCTTTTGCATCTAGAGAGATTAACTGTTCTACTGTTTTGTCGCTAAGGTCAGCGCCAGCCTTTAGCATATCCAGGCCGTATTTTTCAGCGTCAACGCCTGCAATTTCAGCTAGCTCACGTGCAGCAGCGATATCCTGCTCTGTGCATGTAGGTGATTTGAATAATAGGGAGTCAGAAATAATAGCTGAAAGCATTAATCCGGCGATTTCTTTCTTTATTTCAACCCCATGTTCTTTATACAGCTTGTTTAAAATCGTTGTTGTACAGCCAACTGGCTCAGCACGATAATAGAGCGGGTCGCTTGTTTGGAAATTTGCAATACGATGGTGGTCAATTACCTCAAGAATACGGACTTGATCAATATCGTCCGCGCTTTGTTGACTCTCATTGTGGTCAACCAAAATGACCTGGTTTGTTTCAGCAGCAACTTTTTCTACTAAACGGGGAACGTTTACTTGAAAATAATCTAATGCATATTTTGTTTCCCCATTAATTTCGCCAAGACGGACAGGCTCAGCATTTAAACCAATCGCAGATTTTAAGTTTGCATAAGCGATTGCGGAACAGATCGAATCTGTATCAGGATTTTTATGTCCGAGAACAAGAATTTTTTCCATATTCGTACTCCTTATGTAAAATTTATTTGTGAAACTTATAAATTATTTCAAGTTTCGTCAAACATATATTAACACATTTTTAACAAAAAAAAGTCAATTTTCATTCATATTTTATCCATTTCCTATTTAATTAGTCAGATATAAGGGAATTACACCATAATGGTGGTTTCATTGTATTCCTTTATCCTAAATTAGCAGTGACCAATTGTCCAAAAGAAAAATATAATAGATGAACAAAATAATTGTCAGCAGATACAAAAAAAGAGTAATATAGATAAAATATCTTCATGTTCCAAACACCGATAAATTTCAACTGGAGGGAGAACGTATGAGAGATGTTGCATTAACGGATATTTTCAACCACCACATAGCCCAAAAATATGTTACTCGATCTGGTTTGGTTCATGCAATTGCCTGTGCGTATCATGCTTTTCAGTATGCTAAAGAGCAGGATGTTGATGTTGATAGTGCAGCAAAAGCTGCCTTCCTGCATGATATTGGACATTATACTTGGTACAAAAATGGCAAATGGGATTATGATTTATATAGACAAAATGATATCCATGCCATAAAAGGCGCTGAGAGAGCACATAAATTATTGATACGTTTAGGTGAAAATCCGGTGAAAGCAAAGGAAATTGCCCTTGCGATCTTATTTCATACAGATTCATATTTTCCCGGAGGCCAGATTGTCAGGACTCCTTTGCAGGAAATTGTCAAAAAAGCAGATGAAAAAGATGAGGAGCCTGGGGGCAGTCATCACTACCGACAGATTGAAACAAATCGGGCCTTCCGTCTTTTAAAACGCTTGGATCAAAAAATAGATAGAGTGTATGGTGAGAGAAAATAAGTCCGCCAGACTGGCTGGGCTTATTTTTTTCACTATCATTTTGCTTAATGTAAGAATAATCCCGATAGAATTGGAATAAGTCTATACATATGCCTTTACAACAAAGGGGGATGGATCATAATGTCTTCTCATGTTCACAAAATGGAAGTGAATGTCCCGATTGAAACGGTTTGGAAATTTGTTCAATCAATGGATGCCTGGGCACCGCTTATTCCAGGCTATATAGACCATGAGATCATAAATGAAAGAGAATCTACTTGGACCTTCAAAAGTGCGTTCGGAATTATTAAGAAGAAAATACACCTTAAAGTGGATATAACAAATTGGATTGAACCGGAAAAAGTCACATTTAATTTAATGGGCATTAATGAAAAATTTAATGGATATGGATATTTTAAAGCTGCTAAAATATCAGAACATAAAACGAGTATGACGGGCTTCTTGGACATCACAGCAGGCGGGAAACTGGCGAAGGTCATGAATCCACTTTTAAAAACAAGTATACCGGAAATGACGGAGGAGCTGACACTTGCTGTCGGGCAAAAGATTGAAGAAATTGTAAACGATTGAAGTATTTGTGAAAAAAACAATATTTTACTAGGAAAATATTTTAATATTTAAAAAGGATAGATAATAAGGGCAAAAGCCTATATATCTGTCCTTTTTTGCTATATAATGTATTTAATTTACCTGCACTTTGTAAAAATGTTCACTTTTTAACGAAAAAAATGTTCACGATATTTTTTAAATGTGTTATTCTATATTCATAAAAAGTATAACATATTTAAGTGATTGTTAATCATTAATGCTTTTAGTGTAATGAGCGAGACCTAACATGCGGTTCATAAAGTAATTTCTAGCTAAATGAATTTATGGGAAAAAATTATAGATGATTGCTCTAATAACGTTGCAAAAATATTTATGATATCCCTCGTTAAAGGAAAAGGGTGTGAGTATTATTTTATCAGAAAAAGAAGTTGTTTACGTTGTTTCGGATTCTGTCGGTGAAACTGCAGAATTTGTCGTAAAGGCAGTTGCAACCCAGTTTAATGGGGGCTATGTTGACATACGCCGGCATTCCTATGCAGAGGATAGAGAAGATATTGAAGAAGTCATTGCAATGGCAAGGCAGACGAATTCAATTATTGCTTATACCATCGTGATTCCACAATTAAAGAAATACCTGGATCAACGTGCAAATGAAGAGGGAATTATGGCTGTTGACTTATTAAATCCGCTTATGGAATCCTTTATGAAAAGATTTAAAAAAGAGCCGAATCATCAGCCGAAATTAATGAGGAAGCTTGATGATGAATATTTTCGCAGGGTGGAAGCGATTGAATTTGCTGTTAAATATGATGATGGACGTGATCCACGAGGGGTTATGCGTGCGGACATCGTATTAATCGGAGTGTCGCGCACATCAAAAACGCCGCTGTCGATGTACTTGGCACATCAAGGCTTTAAGGTGGCAAATGTCCCGTTAGTACCGGAGGTTTCACCACCTGAAGAAGTATTTAATATTCCGCGTAATAAATGTGTTGGGTTGGTTATTACACCAGACAAACTGAACGAAATCCGAAAAGAACGTCTCAAGGCACTGGGCTTAAGGTCTGAGGCTAACTACGCTAGCTTTGAAAGAATCCTCGAGGAGCTTGAATACTCCGAAAAAATTATGAAGCGGATAGGCTGTCCAGTTATTAATGTATCTAACAAAGCTGTTGAAGAAACGGCTAACCTAATAGTTGATATTTTGAAAAGTGAGAGGAGCAGGTAATAATGAGTAAATTTGTTTACCTATTTAATGAAGGAAATAGCAATATGAAAGAATTACTTGGTGGAAAAGGGGCAAATTTGGCTGAAATGACGAATATCGGTCTGCCCGTTCCATTTGGTTTTACCATTTCTACTCAGGCTTGTAATGATTATTATGAAGCCGGTAAAAAAATATCCCAATATGTAGAAGAAGAAATATTGGCAGCATTAAAAACATTAGAAGATAAAACCGGGAAAAGATTAGGTGATCCTGCAAATCCATTGCTTGTTTCTGTTCGCTCAGGCTCAGTTTTTTCTATGCCTGGTATGATGGACACTGTATTAAACCTTGGAATGAATGATGAAACAGTAAAGGGTGTTGCCGGTTTAACAGAAAATGCCCGCTTTGCCTATGATTCCTATCGCCGTTTTATTCAAATGTTCAGTAATGTTGTGCTCGGCATTGACAGCTTTTATTTCGAACAATATTTAGAAGAAACACGTGAGAAAAAGGGCTATCAAGCAGACCCTGAACTAACGGCAGAGGATTGGCAGGAAGTCATTGCCGGATATAAAGAAATTGTTAAAAAACATACAAGAAATGATTTTCCGCAGGAGCCAAAACAGCAGCTGTTCTTAGCTATTAATGCTGTATTTGATTCTTGGAACAATCAGCGTGCCATTATTTACCGTCGTTTGAACAAAATTCCTGATCATTTAGGAACAGCTGTTAACATCCAAAGCATGGTATTCGGTAATATGGGAAATGATTCTGGTACAGGTGTTGCGTTTACACGTAATCCATCTACAGGTGAAGCCATTCTTTATGGTGAATATTTAATTAATGCTCAAGGGGAAGATGTGGTAGCAGGAATCCGTACACCACAACCTATTCATGTGCTTGAAAAAGACATGCCTGAAGTATATGGCAAGTTCACGGCAACTTGTCAATTGCTTGAAAATCATTATAAGGATATGCAGGATATCGAGTTTACTGTAGAGCGTGGAGAATTATTTATCCTTCAAACACGTACAGGAAAAAGGACTGCTCAGGCTGCTATTCGAATCGCTGTTGAAATGGTTAAAGAAGGAATTATCGATAAAGAGACAGCTTTATTACGTGTAGATCCAGAGCAGTTAGATCAGCTGCTTCACCGTCGAATTGATGATTCATTTGAGCGTAAACAATTGGCAAAAGGACTGCCTGCATCACCTGGCGCAGCAACAGGCTTTGTCGTCTTTGATGCAGATGAAGCAGAACAATTAGGAAACGATGGAAAAAAGGTTATCCTTGTTCGCCCAGAAACAACTCCAGATGATATTCATGGTATTGTGGCTTCCCAGGCAATTGTTACAAGCCGTGGAGGAATGACAAGTCATGCTGCTGTGGTTGCACGGGGGATGGGTAAAGCATGTATTTGCGGCTGTGAAGCACTAAAAATAGATTTAGCTGGAAAGAAATTTTCAGTTGGTGAAACCGTTGTAAATTATGGTGATGTCATTACAATTGATGGATCAACTGGGGAGATTATGCTTGGTGAAATACCAATGATTGACCCTCAACTATCTGATGAGTTTCAACTATTACTTGCATGGGCAGATGAAACAAGAAAATTAGGTGTTCGTGCGAACGCTGACAATCCAGAGGATGCTGCGAAAGCCTTGGAATTTGGTGCTGGTGGAATTGGACTATGCCGAACAGAGCATATGTTTATGGATCCTAAACGGATTCCAATCGTTCAAGAAATGATTTTAGCTGAAGACTATGAAGAGCGCATGATCGCATTGGATAAACTGTTGCCAATGCAACAAGGGGATTTTGAAGGGATTTTTGAAGCCATGCAAGGTCATCCTGTAACGATACGCTTACTTGATCCACCAATGCATGAATTCTTACCGGATAAAGAAGAGCTTTTAGTTGAAGTGACAAAGCTCCAAATTACAGCAGCTGATTCACCTGAATTAAAGGAAAAAGAATTCTTATTGAAAAAAGTAAATCAATTGGCTGAGTTTAACCCAATGCTTGGGCACCGCGGCTGCCGTTTAGGTATGATTTTTCCAGAGATTTATGAAATGCAGGCAAAAGCAATTTTCAATGCTGTTGTCACACTTATTAATAAAGGACTTCCAGTCAAGCCTGAAATTATGATTCCACTTGTTGGTCATGTGAATGAGCTTAAGGCAATGCGCCAGCTTGTTGTAGAGACAGCGGAAAAAGTGCAAGGAGAAACAGGTAAATCATTTGATTATTTAGTTGGAACAATGATTGAAATTCCGCGTGCTGCATTAACAGCAGACCAAATCGCTGAAGAAGCTGATTTCTTCTCCTTTGGTACAAATGATTTAACACAAACGACGTTCGGCTACAGCCGTGATGATGCAGAAGGTAAGTTTTTACAAGCCTACATCGAGCAAAAGGTGCTTCCTGACAATCCATTTGCTGTCCTAGATCAGCAAGGTGTTGGTAAGCTGGTTGAAACGGGTGTTAAGCTTGGTCGTCAAGTGAAGCCTCAATTAAAAACAGGTATCTGCGGGGAGCATGGCGGTGAAAAATCATCCATTGCATTCTGTTACGAAGCAGGATTAGATTATGTAAGCTGCTCACCATACCGTGTACCGTTAGCTCGTCTTGCAGCAGCACAAGCAACGATTCGTCATGAAAAGTCTGACGAAAGGGAAACAATTGTTTCAAAATAAAGGAAGAGCAGGGGGGCATCGTTCAGCGATGCTCTCTTTTTCAATTTCATGTTACAATAAATACAATGTAACTTTTATTTTTACATAGCAATAGCAGGGAGTGATTTAATTGAAAGCACAAGTGATTCATTCATTTGGAGATCCTTCGGTGTTTCAAATTGAGGAAGTGCCGGTTCCAACAGTAATCCCGGGACATGTTTTAATTGAAGTGAAGGCTTCAAGTGTCAACCCGATAGATACAAAAATACGGAGCGGGTTCGTTCCGGCAGTATCTCCGGCTTTTCCTGCCATTCTGCATGGAGATGTAGCGGGAGTTGTAGTGGAAGTCGGTGAAGGAGTTTCGGAATTTAAACCTGGTGATGAGGTATACAGCTGTGCCGGAGGGTTCAAGGGGACAGGCGGTGCACTTGCTGAATATATGCTTGCAGATGCTAGGTTACTAGCCCATAAACCAAAGAATTTGACAATGGAGGAAGCGGCAGCGATTCCGCTTGTTGCCATAACTGCATGGGAAGCCTTATTTGACCGTGCTAAATTATCTGCTGGAGATGAAATATTAATTCATGGAGCAACAGGCGGTGTTGGAAATATAGCCATTCAATTAGCGAAGTGGGCAGGAGCAAAAGTATATACAACTGCTTCTAGTCCACAAAAGCTCCAGATAGCGAAAGAGCTTGGAGCTGATGCAGCAATAAATTATAAACAAACCTCAGTCGAGGACTATGTAAACAAGTATACGAATGGCAAAGGCTTTGATTATATATTTGATACAGTAGGAGGGGATAACTTAGATCGTTCCTTTGCTGCTGCCGCTTTGCATGGAACAGTGGTTGCGATTGCTGCCAGGTCCACACATGATTTAACTCCGCTTCATTCAAAGGGTTTATCTTTCCATGTTGTTTTCATGCTTTTGCATATATTAAACGAAGAACACCGAAAGCAAAATGGTGACTTTTTAAAGAAAATTACAGAAATTATTGAAGAAGGAAGGCTGCGTCCGTTAATCGACCAAAAACGATTTACCTTCGATGAAGTTGCCGCTGCCCACCAATATTTAGATTCAAACCAAGCGATTGGTAAAATTGTGTTAGTTAACAATTGGTAAATTAACTTGAATATAATTTTATTATGTTAACTGGAATATAATGACAGGGTAAGAGGATGAAAAACGAGATGAATTTGAAAAGGCTATGTCAAATGCAAAGGGTTCTGGATGATAGAATCGTTAATGAGCATAAACTCGAAGACCTAGATTTAGAGGAAAATATCATCTTGGCCTTGCTAGTGGAAATTAGTGAATTAGCAAATGAGACGCGCTGCTTTAAACATTGGAGTACAAAAGGGCCAAGCGAGAATCACGTGTTATTAGAGGAATATGTTGATTCATTACATTTCTTTTTAAGTATTGCCAATCACAATGAATATGAAGTAGACCGCCTGCTTGAGCTTTATACAAATGATTTTAAGCAGCAAGAAGAAGAAAAGAGTTTAGTTTCTGCCTTTATTCATGTGACAGAGAAGATTATTACCATGAAATCAACAAAGGCGGTATTTCACTATGTTGAGGCATTTTCTGCTTATTTGGACTTAGGAAGAATGCTTGGGTTCAGTACGGAGGAAATCGAACAGGCTTACGTTCGAAAAAATGAAATTAATCATCAGCGGCAGGACAATGGCTATTAAGTGCCGATTTTAAAATGACTATACTTTTATTAGAAAACATCAAGGGGAAATGGAATGAAATTAGTATCTTGGAATGTAAATGGAATTAGAGCGTGTGTTCGTAAAGGTTTTTTAGATTATTTTACAAATGTTGACGCAGATGTTTTTTGTATTCAGGAAACGAAATTACAAGAGGGGCAACTAACTCTTGAGCTCGGAGACTATCATCAGTTTTGGAATTATGCCGAACGAAAAGGCTATTCCGGTACAGCTATTTTTTCAAAAAAGAAACCCTTAGCTGTAACGTATGGAATTGAGCTACCTGAGGAGGATACCGAAGGCCGAGTGATTACACTGGAGTTTGACGATTATTTTGTAGTAAATGTGTATACGCCAAATTCAAAACGAGACTTAACAAGGCTAGACTATCGTTTAGTTTGGGAAGATGCTATGAAAGAGCATTTAATCATGCTTAATAATCAAAAACCGGTTATTTTCTGCGGCGATTTAAATGTAGCACATCATGAAATTGATTTGAAAAATCCAAAGCCCAATATTGGGAATTCGGGGTTTACCTTTGAAGAGCGAAACAAAATGACCAATTTGTTGGAAGCGGGCTTTATCGATAGTTTCCGTTATTTTTATCCTGATCGTACAGATGTTTATAGTTGGTGGAGCTATATGAGCAAAGTACGTGAGCGGAATATTGGCTGGAGAATTGACTATTTTCTCGTATCGGATCGACTTAAAGATAAATTAAAGGATGCCCATATTCATTGTGATATTTTAGGGAGCGATCATTGTCCTATTATGCTCGAAATCGATATAGATTAAATAAAAGCAGGATAGTCCATCTATCCTGCTTTTTTACGTGATGATGAAAGATTCAATGGAATAAGATCAATAATAATAGTATACTTTGGGTGATTAAAATCGAACGTTTGCTCTAATTGGATTAAGACAAAGTATTGAATCTGAAGGGGGGAATGAAATTGAAGAAAATAGCTTCCATTTATCCAGACGCGGTAGAACATACAAAGCAAAAAATTCGTGATGATATTATTTCCTACTTACAAGACAAAGAAATAATGCCTTCCTTTGCGGACTATGTCCATGATCGTAAGCATTATGTTGAACAAATTTGGATAAATGTATGGATAAATGTTGCATCTAACAAAACTCCACGCGAGGAAAAAAAACAATATTTACGGTCCCGTGGCTTTGAAGTAGATGGCGTTGACCGTAAAACCATTAATAAATTATTTCGCAATGAAATAAAGGAGTATGATCCATTTTCGACTGAGGAGTGGCTCTATGAGACATTCTCAAATGCTGATGCACAATGGACAATTATGTATGAAAAAGCAAGAATGGATTATCAAAAAAGGAAAGAGGAGGAAGTACTTCATCAGAAAAAACAGCAGGTGATCCAGGCAATAGAAAACGAAGTCTATTCGATCATAAGAAAAAATCACCATCTATTTTATTTATACACGAGAAAATTTGTGGCAGACCGTCTTAAAGCTGACATTGCAACAAGGACAAGATACCAAAAGCTAAACCCGCATGATATTGAAGAACGGTTAATCCCGCAAGGCTTTTTTTTGGTAGAGGACTATTCATTTGCCAAAGATTTTTTTGAAGAAGTCACAGGAACGATTCAAAAAGTTAATTATTCATATAGCTCTGATTATGAGTATGAAACCTTTTACCATGTATACGACATTAGGATTCAGGAATTTTTAGCAGACACTGTTCTGAATAAAGTAAAACAACTGCTCTCACCTAAGGCCTATTCCGGTTATGAAGAAGCACTTATACATGATGTTCTTTCTGAATTATTCCATGATCTACTTTATGATTTAAGCGGAGAATACTTAACATATATTGCTGATGAATATATCGCGGATTTAGTTAAATTATCAGAGATTCCTTTTGATGAAGAACTGCATGAAAAGATTTTCTTTGAGGATATTCAATTAAGAGAGAAAAGGAAAGCAGAAGAGCAGGCAGAAAGAGACCGGAAAAAAGCGGAGGAAGCGAGAATTTTACAAGAAATCTTTGAATTTGAGTACAATCCTCCGTCTAGTAGAAATGTTCATTATGTATTACATATTGGTGAAACAAATACAGGAAAAACCTTTCATGCTCTTCAGCGGATGATGAATGCGGAAAGCGGCATGTATTTGGCGCCGCTTCGATTGTTAGCACTTGAAGTATATGACTTTTTAAATACAAAGGGCACCCCTTGCACACTAAAGACGGGTGAAGAAGAAAAAGTGATACCGGATGCCAGACATGTATCAAGTACGGTTGAGATGTTCCATGAAAAGGACTTTTATGACGTTGTAGTGATTGATGAATCGCAAATGATTTCTGATAAAGATCGTGGTTTTTCTTGGTATAAGGCCATCACAAAGGTTCAGGCAAACGAAGTTCATATTATTGCAAGCAAGAATGCAAAAGACATGCTTATTCAGCTGTTGGGGGATTCTACCATTGAACTTGTTGAATACCAACGGGATATTCCATTACAGGTAGAAGAAAAGGAATTTAAAATCAAACATGTAAAAAAAGGTGATGCGTTAATCTGTTTTTCTAGAAAAAGAGTTCTTGAAACAGCATCACGTCTCCAAAATGATGGTCATTCCGTCAGTATGATATATGGCAGCATGCCGCCGGAAACTCGTAAAAAACAGGTTGAACGATTTATCAATGGTGAGACAAGCATTGTTGTCTCAACAGATGCAATTGGTATGGGGTTGAATTTACCGATTCGACGAATTGTCTTTTTAGAAAATAGTAAGTTTGACGGGATTTCAAGAAGGTTTCTTACATCACAGGAAGTAAAGCAGATTGCCGGGCGTGCTGGACGAAAAGGTCTTTATAATATTGGAAAAGTGGCATTTATTGATGATCGCAAAAAAATGAGTCAACTTCTTATTCAAGAGGATGAACCGATACACACCTTTGCCATTGCTCCAACAAACAGTGTTTTCGAGCGATTCCAAAGGTATTATCGTGATCTCGGAACTTTTTTTGAACTGTGGGATAAGTTTAAGAGTCCAAAGGGAACAAAAAAAGCATCGCTTTCAGAGGAAAGGGAGCTATATGAACGTATCAGAGGTACGGAATTGGAGGCACGTTTGGCACTGACTGATCTATATGGATTATTGCATTTGCCATTTTCAACGCGGGAGCCTGAATTGATCAAGCAGTGGGAGAAGAATGTTGAAGCCATTGTTGGAGGATACGAATTACCTGAGCCGCGAATTAAAAAACGAACACTGGAGGAGCTGGAACTTTCCTATAAAGCCATTGGACTTCATCTATTATTTTTATACCGCTTAAACAAGCGTACGGATGCTGTTTATTGGGAAAGAATACGTGAAGAAATCAGTTTATTAGTTCATGAAAAACTGAAAACTGAAGTAAAAAATATGCAAAAAAAATGCCGTCAATGCGGCAAGACATTACCTTGGGACCATCGATATCCAATATGTGATTCCTGTTTTGCAAAAAGACACAAGGACTATGATGGTATTTAATCGTGTCGCTTTAATGGAGAAAACCATTAGAGATATGATAGGAATCACAGTCCCTGCATAAGCTTTATGATACATTATTACTGAGAAAGGTTATCAATTATTTTTGTTTTGAATAATTTTATTCATTATTAAAAGAGGTGAGGTTCATGAGTAAGGAATTAGTGGATCGAATATATGAAGTCCTTGAAGAGGTAGTAGACCCAGAGCTCGGTGTTGATATTGTTAATTTAGGGCTTGTATATGGGGTCGAGGTAAACGAAGAAAATAAAGCTTTTATTAAAATGACCATGACATCAATGGGGTGTCCAATGGCAGGTCAAATTATGGCTGATGCAAAAATGAAATTATCGATGAATATGAAGGAATTAACGGATATACAGATTGATATTGTATGGAATCCACCGTGGGGGAAGGAAAAGATGTCTCGCTACGCTAAAATTGCTCTTGGTATACGTGATTAAATAGAAAGGACACTTAGATTTAGAATCTAAGTGTCCTTTCTATTTAGTCATGTTATTTTGAGTAGCCCATATTCCGCGAAATTTCTAAACTTGCACTAATGATTTTTTTTGAAAACGATGGAACCTTTTGTTGATTAATCCTCTGTTTTGGTCCCACAATAGATAGGGAGGCAATTACTTTTCCAGTATAATCAAATATTGGAGCCGCAATTGTTACCACTCCTTCCGAAAATTCCTCGTAACTGTAGGCGAAGCCTTGTTCTCTTATTTCTTTCAAATGCGCCCTTAATTCATCAGGGTTTGTAATCGTATATTTCGTATATTTTGTTAATCCATTTCCGATAATGGCATCGACGACAGCATCGCTAGAGAAAGCCATGAATACTTTTCCTGAGCTGGTGCAATACGGAGGATTTCTTTTGCCGACATGGGTTAAGTATCGAACAGGATGATTACATTCGACTTTTTGAATATAGATCACTTCCAAATTATCAAAAACGGATATATGCGCAGTTTCACCAATTGTTTCAACCAGCTTATTAAGAACAGGCTGTGATTCTCGGTAGATATCCATGTTGCTGTTAATGACTCCGCTTAACGTTAATATGGAAAAACCTAAACGATAGGTTTTCGTTTTGGGATCCTTAAAAACAAACCCTTCACTTGCCAGCGTTGCCATTGTCCTGCTTACCGTACTTTTGTTTAATCCAAGAGAAGCAGATATTTCGCCGATTTTCTTTTCTGGTTCATCCATTGTAAAGCTATTTAAGATTCGTAAAGCGTTTTTTACAGAGGAAAGATAATTTTCCCCTTCATTTGTTTGCGGCATAGTAACTTCTCCTTTATAATAATTTCATATAAATAAACGCAGTTGCTATATATGAAACAATATATCAGAAAAATATCATAAATAAAAGAGATGGGCCTCGAATTCTTTCGTAAACCAGACTTTTTCTTTCATAAAAATCTAAAAGAAGTGAATAGATGAAAAAATTTATCAAATTATTTCAGTTGTTGCGTATAGAGCAACTACGGAGTTGTATATGAAACACGAGAGCGTTATCATTACTGTAGAAAAACAAACCAATATGATTTATAATCAAGGGGGATATATATAATGGCAGTAGAAGCTAAAAATACTATTGTTGAACCTATCGTAAAAGCATTTGATTGTTTACACTTTATTGATGGTCAATTTGTACCGTCTGTAGATGGAAAAACATTTAATAACGTAAATCCTGTAACAGAGGAAGTATATGCTACAGTTGCTGAAGGAAGTGCAGCGGATATTGATTTAGCGGTTGCAGCTGCTAAACGTGCTTTTGAAGAAGGACCATGGGGTAAAATGAGTACACAAGAACGCTCAAAGATTATCCGTAAGGTTGGCGATATTTTAGAAGCAAGACAAGAAGAAATCGCACAATTAGAATCATTAGATACTGGTAAACACCTTAAATTCTCACGTCACGTTGATGCTCCACGTGCAGCAGCAAACTTCCATTTCTTTGCTGACTATATGATTTCTGTAGGAACAGAAGCATTCCAAGATGAAGTTCACGGTGCAATTAACTACGGTTTCCGCCGTCCAATTGGAGTAGTTGGATTAATCCAGCCATGGAATCTTCCATTGTTCTTATTAACTTGGAAATTGGCTCCAGCATTAGCAGCAGGATGTACAGTTGTTATTAAGCCTTCTGAATTAACGCCAATGACTGCAACAAAATTAATGGAAATTCTTAAAGAAGC
>Ga0180215_1000143_pt1 | contig 103720 bp, 86 predicted proteins | sample eDN3rd37CBELigBY_FD_128871 | JGI IMG/M metagenome (GOLD analysis project Ga0180215, IMG submission 128871) | Enriched backyard soil microbial communities from Emeryville, California, USA - eDNA 3rd pass 37_C BE-Lig BY (version 2) (version 2) | ecosystem: Environmental > Terrestrial > Soil >...
CAGCCCGCGAATCCCTCGATGACCTCTTCTTCACCGCAGTCGAAGAACGCCATGATCCGGCAGGGGCAGGCTTCCCCGCCCTCGATCTTCCACGGGAAGGCGCCGATGATGGCGCGCTGGTTGAGCACGGTCTTGAGATCGCCGCCGACGTTCTCGGCGTGGATGCAGCCGTCCTGGAACGCCAGGTGGTGCATCGGGAAGATGTCAGACGTCACCTCGCGGCCCGACATGTGGTGGGTGTAGGTGTACTCGCCACCGAAGAACTCGTTGTACGACATGCCGACGTGCTCTTCGAACTTCTTGAGCAGGTCGGGGCGCATGTTGCGGATGGTGGTGTTCATCGGGTGGTCGCCGGAGCCGGCGTCGATGCCCCACCAGGCGATCTCCATCTCGGCCATCCACCGGGCCAGCCGCACACTGCCGCCGGGGTGCATGGTGAAGTAGCGCACCAGGTCCTGCTTGGGCATGCCCTGGTAGTAGTCGATGAAACCCGTGTGGATGATGATGATGTCGCCCTTGCGCACCTCGACCTTGGAGGTGATGTGCTCGGGCTCGATCAGATCCCAGTCGCTGACCTGGTCGGACACGTCGACGATCACACCCGGGTGGATCAGTTTGGTCAGCGGCAGCGCGGCCATGTCCAGGCCGCCGTCGGTGCCGTGCATCGGCCCGTCGAGGTGGGTGCCGGAGTGCAGGGAGGTCTCGATGCGCTGCGAGACAATCTGGTTCGTCTGCAGGTTCTGGGTGTAGTACATCTTGCCACCCGGGTAACCGACCCACCCAGGAGTGTGGATGCCCCACGGGTGGGTGAGATCGACAATGCGCATACGACTTTCTCCGCTCTAGAAACTCAACTGGGTTGAACTAATTTTATTTCACTGAAATCGTTTTGGCGAGTCTGCGCAGCAGATCAGGCCGAATCGGTACGGCGACAATCGAATCCGGGATCCGTAGGGCGTCATCGACGGCTGACGCGATGGCGGCGGCCACCGCGCTCGTACCGCCCTCCCCGGCGCCTTTGACGCCCAGCGGGTTGATCGGGCTCGGCGCGTCCTCGGTGACCAGTGTCTCGATGGTGGGCACCTCGTGCATCGTCGGGATCAGGTAGTCCATGAACGTCGTGCACAGCGGCGTCCCGTCGTCGCCGTAGCGGAACTCCTCGTAGACGGCGCCGCCGAGCCCCTGCGCGACACCGCCCGCGATCTGCCCTTCCACCAGTGTGGGATTCAGTGCCCGCCCGACGTCGTAGCCGACGATGAAGCGTTCGATCGTCAACTGTCCGGTGCCCTTGTCGATCGCGACCACCGCGGCGTGCAGACCGTACGGGTAGGTCATGTGGTCCGACCGGAACCACCCGTCGGCGCTGAGGCCCGGGTCCTCTTTCATCTCCCCGGCACCGACCGGTTCGAGCAGTCGCGCGATCTCGCCGAGGGTCAGCGACCGCTCCGGGTCGCCGGTGACGACCACCGTCCCGTTACGGATGTCGAGTTCCTCGGTGCTGAGCTGGAATCGGTGCGCGGCGACACGGATGGCCTTCTCCGCCAGCGCGTCCACCGCGAGCTTGGCCGCCGAGCCGGCCATCACGGCCAGTCGGGTGGCGAACGCTCCGCGGCCGTACTCGAACTGGTCGGTGCGGCCCCGCACCACGCGGATCGAGTCGTGCGGGATCCGCAGCCGGTCCGCGACCACCTGCGCCAGCACCGTGTCCACACCCTGACCCACCGAGGAGGCGCCGCAGGTGATCGTGACCTTGCCGCTGACGTCGACGGAGACCCGCGCCCCCTCGAACGGGCCGATGCCGCTCTTCTCGACGAAGAAGCCGAACCCGAAACCGACCAATTCTCCAGCGGCACGCCGTTTTTCGACGTCGGCGCGGATACCGTCGAAGTCGAATCGCTCCGCGACCTTGTCGAGCAGCAGGTGGTAGTCGCCGGAGTCGTGCACCAGGTGCGTGCCCATCGCCTGGATGGGCCGCTCGTAGGGCATCTCGGTGACCGGGATGAAGTTCGTGCGCCGCACCTGCGCCGGGTCGATGCCCAGTTCCCTGGCGATCTTGTCGACGAGCCGCTCGCGCGCGAACGTACCCTCGTACCGGCCGGGTGAGCGGTAGGTGCCCGCCGGCGTCTTGTGCGTCAGCCGCACGTGCGCGGTCGCCCGGAAGTGCGGGATCACGTACGGCCCCGGCAACATCGACGCCGTCAGCGATGCGACGGTGGCGCCGTGGGTGCGCACGTAGGCGCCCTGGTCCAGGATGAAGTCGGCGTCCAGCGCCTCGATCCAGCCGTCGGCGACGCGCACCAGCGCGCGCAGCCGGTGGTGCTGGCCGCGGGAGTGGTTGGTGGCGACGAGGTGCTCCTGGCGGTCCTCGATCCACTTGACCGGACGGCGCAGCCGCACCGCCGCCAGCGTCACCAGCACGTCCTCGGGATACAGCTCCCCACGCGGGCCGAACCCGCCGCCGACGTGGGTCTCCCGCACCAGCACCTGGTGCGGCGGCAGCCCGGTGAATTCGGCGATGGCCTCGCGGTTCCAGAACGGCACCTTGGCCGCACCGTCGACGACCAGCAGTTGTTCGGCCTCGTCGAAACGCGCCACCAGCCCGCGGCACTCCATCGGGACACCGGTGTGGCGGCCGATGCGCGCGTCCATCTCGAAGACCCGGTGGGTGCCGGCGGCGACGAGCTCGTCGGCCTGCGCGAAGGCGGCGTCGACGTCGCCGTACTCCTCGACGAAACACGTCGCCTCGGAGTCTTGTTCGGGCAGTTCGGCGCCGGATCCCGCGGCCCAGGTGGCCTGCTCGGCGTCGACCCAGGTGACGGGGTCGAGGTCGGCGTCGATGTGCGCGGTCAGCGGTTCGATCTCGAGGTCGACGAGCTCGGCGGCGTCCTCGGCGACGTACGGTGAGGTGGCGAAGACGACGGCGACCGGTTCCCCGACATAGCGCACGACGCGGCGGGCGAGCACGGGTTGCCGGTAGGGCAGCAGCTCCGGGCGCGGGGTGAGCCGGAAACCGATGGCCGGCAGGGTCGCGATGTCCTCGTAGCACCAGGCGGCCACCACCCCGTCGAGCTTGAGCGCCGCCGAGAGGTCGACGGACACGATCCGGCCGTGCGCCACCGGGGAGCGCACCACCCGCATGTGCAGCTCTCCCGGATGTGACGTGTCCGCGGCGAACCGGCCGGCGCCGCGCAGCAGCACCGGGTCTTCGATGCGTTTGGCGCGGGCGCCGATCATTCGGTGCTCTCGTCGTCGAACGCGTCGCCGCACATGGCCTTCTGCGCGCACAGGGTGGCCTTGAGGATGTTCTGGTAGCCCGTGCAGCGGCAGAGGTTCGACGCGAGGACCTCCCGCAGCTCCTCCTCGCCGGCGTCGGGGTGCTCCTCGAGGTACCCGGCGATCAGGGTCAGGAAGCCGGGTGTGCAGAAGCCGCACTGCAGCCCGTGGTTGTCCCAGAACGCCTGCTGGACCGGATGCAGGGTGGTGTCGTCGGGCGCCAGCCCCTCCACCGTGCGGATCGACGCGCCCTCGGCCTGCACCGCGAACATCAGGCACGCGCGGATCGGCTGGCCGTCCAGCAGCACGGTGCACGCGCCGCAGACCCCGTGCTCGCAGCCCAGGTGGGTGCCGGTGAGACCGCAGTCCTCGCGCAACGCGTCGGCGAGAGTGCGCCGGGGCTCGACGTCGATGTCGTAGCGATCCCCGTTGACGTAGAGCCGAATTGACGTCATCGTGTGCTCTCCTGTTCGACGCCGTCGGCGGGGTGCGGGGCCGCGCTGATGTCGCGGCCCTCACGGATCGCCGACCGGATCCGGTGGGGGGTCGCGGGCAGATGGAACACCTCGACCCCGAAGGGGCGCAGGGCGTCGCTGATCGCGTTCGCGATGGCGGCGGGTGCGCCGATCGTGCCGCCCTCACCCACGCCTTTCGCCCCTGTCAGCGACGCCGGCGACAGCGTGCAGATGTGGGCGATCTCGATGTCGGGAACCTCGGTGACCGTCGGCGGGAGGAAGTCCATCAGCGAGGTGGTCACCAGGATGCCGCGGTCGTCGTAGATGAGTTCCTCGTACAGCGCGTTGGCGATGCCCTGCACGACGCCGCCGTGGATCTGGCCGTCGACGATGGCCGGGTTGATCAGCCTGCCGGCGTCCTCGGCGACGAGGAACCGCTTGATCTCGACCTTCCCGGTGAGCGGGTCCACCTCCACCTCGGCGATGTGGCAGGCGTTGGCGAAGGTGCCGGAGGGGTCGTAGGTTCCGACGCTCTCCAGCGCCGGTTCGCCCTTGTCGGCGAGCAGGTGGCTGGAATGGTAGGTGTCCCTGGCGATCACGGCCAGGTCGACGGCCTCGTCGGTGCCGCTGCGGCGGGCCTTGCCGTCTTCGAGGACGATGTCGTCGGGCAGGGCGCCGAGACGGTCGGCCGCGAGTGCCCGCAGCCGCTCGGCGAGGTTCCTGGCCGCGATCAGCGAGGCGCCACCGGCGATGACCATCGCCCGGCTGGCATAGCTGCCCCACCCGTACGGTGTGTTGTCGGTATCGCTGGCGATCACCCGCACCTGGTCGGGGCGCATGCCGAGCTCATCACAGACCAGCTGCGCCAGTGAGGTTTTCAGGCCCTGCCCGTGGGGCGAGGCGCCGATCCGCAGCGTCAGCCCTCCCGACGGGTCCATGGTCAGGATGACGCGTTCGAACCCGGGGGTGACCACGGGTGCGGCCTTGTCGGGTTGCAGCGGGTACGGGGTGGAGCGCGCGGCGAACGCCGGTGTGCCGTAGCCGGTGCGCTCCGCGAAACAGGAGATCCCGATGCCGAGGTAGCGGCCCCGCGCACGCGCCTCGGCCCGGCGGCGTTCGAAGTCCTCGAGGTCGGCGAGTTTGGCCGCTGCCGCGAGGGTTTCGCGATGCGACGCGACGTCGAGGACCAGTCCCGTCGGTGACCGGTGCGGGTACTCGTCGATCAGGTTCCTGTCCCGGATCTCGACCCGGTCGATGCCGAGTTGCGCTGCGGCGCGGTCCATCAGCCGTTCCATCGCCAGGACCTGCATCGGACGGGACACCCCGCGGTACGGGGCGATGGGGCACTTGTTCGTGGCGATCGCGCGGGAGCGGACGTCGTATTCGGCGACCTTGTACGGGCCGGGGAGTTCGACCAGCGCCATCAGCGGCTCCACCGCCCAGGTCACCGGGTAGCAGCAGTAGGCGCCGACGTCGCAGATCAGATCGCCACGTAGCGCAAGCAGGTCGCCGTCGGCGGTGAACGCGCCCTCGATCGCGTAGACCTGTTCGCGGCTGTGCCAGGCGCCGAGGAAGTTCTCCTCGCGGGTCTCGATCCAGGCCAGGTCGCGCCGTAGGTGCCGCGCCGCCCACACCAGGGCGACGTCCTCGCGGGCCAGCGTCATCTTCGCGCCGAACCCGCCACCGACGTCGGGGGCGATCACCCGCAGATCGTCCTCGGGTATACCCAGGCAGTCGGCGATGCCCGTGCGGGTGATGTGGGGCATCTGCAGGGTGGCGTACAGCGTGGTGCGACCGGTGGCGCGGTCGAAGGTGGCGTGCGAGGCCCTGGCCTCCAACGGCATCGCGCTCTGGCGGCTCGAGCTGACCTTGACCGCCACCACCGCGTCGGCGGTGGCGAACGCCTTGTCCGCCCCGGGTGTGGTAATCCGCCCGTCGACCATGGTGTTCGGCGCGTTGGGATGCTCCGGTGGGACGCAGTCGTGCACCAGCGGGGCCCCGTCGGCCAGCGCCGCGGTCGCCGACAGCACCGCGGGCAGCGGTTCGATGTCCACCTCGACGAGTTCGGCGGCGTCCTCGGCGGCGGCCTCGGAGTCGGCGACGACGAATGCGATCGGCTCGCCGACGAACCGCACGACATCGGTGGCCAGGATCGGGGTGCCGATCTCGACGAAGTCCGGCCGGTGCAGGACGGCCCGGATCGGTTGCACACCGGCGAGATCCGCGGCGGTGAACACGGTGACGCCGGGCGGGGTGGTGATCGACAGGATGCGGCCGGAGGCCAGCGGACTGCGCACGAACCGCACGTAGCCGCACGCGGTGTTGCGGGCCGCGATGTCGGCGACGTAGGTGCCCCAGCCCCGGATGATGGCCGGGTCTTCGAGCCGGGGCAGTGCCCGTCCCGTCCAGGTCGTCGGTTCGGTCGCAGCGCCGGACATCACGCTTCGACCATCGTGGTCCTGCCCAGCGCGCGGGGAAGCAGCGCGCGTACCAGGTCGCGGCGGTACTCCGCGTCGCCGTGGGTGTCGCTGGGCGGATCGACCTCGGCCGCAGCGGCTTCCGCGGCGACCGTCAGCAGCGCGTCGGTGAAGGGTTGACCGGTCAGTGCCTGCTCGGCCGCGGCGCTGCGGAAGGGCACCTCGGCGACGCCGCCCAGGCAGACCCGCGCCTCGCGCACTACGCCGTCGACCACGCTGACCGCCGCCGCGGCGGTGACAATCCCGAAATCACCGGCACGGCGGGAGAACTCGGAGATCCCGGTGCGCCAGGTGTGGTCGAGGTGCGGCAGCGACACGTTGAGCAGGATCTCGTCCGGTTCGAGGGCGGTGGTGAAGATCGACTGGAAGAAGTCGGCCGCGGCGATGGTCCGCTGCCCGCGGGCGAGGCTGACCGCGGTCATCTCGGCGTCGAGCAGTGAGGCCACGAGGCACCACTCGGATGCGGCGTCGCAGTGTGCGATCGATCCGCCGAACGTGCCGCGGGTGCGGATGGGCAGATGGCCGATATACTTCGCCGCCCTGCGTAACAGGTCTCCGAGCGGACCCTCGAGGTCGTTGTGCTGCACGTCGAGGTGGCGCGTCCTGGTGCGGATGCGGACGCGGTCGCCGTCCGCATCGATGCCGTCCAGACCCGGGATCCGGTTGATGTCAACCAGGTTGGCCGGGCTGGCGAGCCGGAAGTTCATCATCGGCACCAGGCTCTGGCCACCCGCGAGCACCTTGCTCTCGTCGGGATCGTCGGACAGCAACCGCAGCGCCCCGTCGAGGCTCTGCGGCGCGTGGTACTCGAATGACCGCGGTTTCACCAGACATCGCCTCCGTAGTTCAGCGAGTACACATCGGTACGTCGATCCTCACGCGGCCTGATCCGCTCGCCGCGCACACGGGCGGCGCGGACGGCCTCGAGGTCCACTTCGACCAGCGCCGAGTCGGCGGCGGTGCGCGACAACGGTCCCACCAGCACCTCGCCGTACGCGTCGCAGGCGACGGAGCCGCCCAGCGTGGCCGGCCCGCCACGGGCGGCGCCGGCGACCTGGGACACCGCGACCACCGCGATCTGGTCTAGATTCGCCTGTGCGAGAACAGAATCCACGTGCCGGGTGCCGCCGGTGGCGGGCACCTTACGGTCGAACCCGGCGACCCAGGCGGCGGGCGCGAGGACGAGGTCGGCGCCGCGCAGCGACAGCGAGCGCAGCACCTCGACGAAGCGGAGGTCATAGCAGATGCACACCCCGATGCGGCCGACTGCGGTGTCCACCACCGGCAGTCCCAGATTGCCCGGGGTATACACCGGCTTCTCCAGATCGAACAGGTGCAGCTTGCGGTAGTGCAGGATCGGGCCGCTACCGTCCACCACGACGACGGTGTTGAACAGGTCGTCGCCGTCGCGCTCGCAGAAGCCGTAGGCCACCAGCGCGCCGAACTCCCGCGCCACGGCGTTCAGCGCCGCCGCCGACGGGCCGTCAACCGGTTCGGCCACCGCATGCGCCAACTCGGCGTCGACGACGTACCCGCTGATCGCGAGTTCGGGCAGCACCACCAGGTCCGCACCGGCTCTACACGCGGCGCGCACCCTGGCCACGGCCGTATCGAGATTGTCGCCTGTGGCTCCGACCGCCACGTCGATCTGTTCGAGGGCGACGGTCAGACGCGTTCGTTCCTCCGCCACTCAGCGAGCGTAGCATTCAGTGGCATCGAAGTCATTGAGTGTGATTGAAAATCACAGCGAGACGGTCGGAGCCGTCCCACGTGTCATCCGTCGCTGATGTTCACCCACACCGCGACCGCGGGTTCGGTCCCGGAATTAGCGATCCGGTGCGGCTGGTCCGACGGGTAGGCGATCACGTCACCCGGCTCCAGCACATGGCTCTGCCCGTTGAGCTCGACGGTGAGCTGTCCGGAGATCAGCAGGCCGAACTCCCGGCCCTCGTGGTGGGTCGCCGACGGGCCGCTGGCGCCGCCGACCTCGTACTCGTTGACGGCGAGTTCGACGCCGGCGGCCGCGTCGGTGTGGGCGACCCGGCGGGTCGTGCCCTGGCCCATCCGGACGACGGTCTGCTCGGCCAGCCGGGTCACCGGGGACCCGTCGCCGGTGTCCTTGTGCGTGAACAGGTCGTACATGTGCACGCCCAGCGCGGAGGCGACGGCCACCAGGGTTCCCACCGAGGCGGTGGAGACGCCGCGCTCCAGCATGCTCAGCATCGACACGCTGACCCCGGTGCGTTCGGCGACGTCACGCAGGGTCAGCTGCTGGCGCAGCCGGATCGCCCGGATCCGCGCCCCCACCAGCAGCATCGTCTGCTCGGCGGTGTCCGGCTCGCGGGCGCGGGTGTGCACCTCCGCGGCAGGCCGGGCGACCGCACCGCTCTTAAGGGACCGGGCGGCGCGGCCGGTCACCGTGACATCGTCTTTCGCTGCCTTCGCCGGTTTGCCAGGCTTGCCGACCCGCGCACCGCCGGCCTTCGCGGCACCGCGCGGCTTGGCCTTCGTCGACGCCGCCTTCCCCTCGGGGACGGCGGCGCGACGCCGCGCGGCCGATTTCGCGACGGATCGAGATAGCGTCATGCCTGACTCCGGAGGGCTCGTCAATGGGAAAACCTTATTTCAGCCTACGTGAACGAGCCCGCGATCCGCGAAAACCCGTGCTGGGGAATGTCGACCCCTAGGCACCGTACGGCCCGAACGCCTCCACCTTCGCCAGCGAGTACAGCCGCTGCCGGTAGAGCAGGCTCGCCGCGTCGGGCACCTTGATGTGCAGCTCCTCACGCAGCGACTCGGGCAGCTTCTCCGGCCGCTGGCTCTCCACAACCGGGCGGTCCTGCTCCATGATCGTGCAGGTGAAGTCGCCGAACCTGCTGTCCGGGTCCTCGTGCGAGTGGTTGCGCAGGATGAAGACGAACAGCTCGCTGGTCGTCTCGGTCAGCGGCAGGGTGAGCTGCGAGATGATCGTCTCGCGACCGGTGCCGATCTCAATTTTCTTCAGGTGGATCGTAAACGGCAGCACGAGCGTGTACTCGTAGCGGACCTTCTGCGTACCGCCCTTGCCGTACAGGTCGCTCGGCTCCTCCTGCTCGAGCCAGTAGTGCAGGCCGCCGTTGTCAAGCTCTTCGACCGTGTACGGCGCGATCTCGGCCGTCTCCTCGGTGCCGAGGTACCCGCTGTGCACGTACGGGAAGTGGGAGAAATCCATGAAGTTCTCCACCGCCCGCGCGGCTGAGGTGTTCCACACCTTGCGGTAGGCGATGAACGACCGCCACCCGGGCAGGTCGTACACATCCCCCGGAAACAGCGGGATCTCGTCGCGGGGCTCGGCCATGGCCACCCACACCAGGCCGTACTTCTCCTGCACGCGGTAGGCCTCGGCGCGGGCGCTGTTCGGGATCGAGGAGCCGGCTGGGCGGGACGGGATGCGCACGCAGGCACCGCTGCGGTCGAACTCCCAACCGTGGTAGGGGCAGACCAGTTTCCCCCCGCGCACCCAGCCCAGGGACAGGGCGGCACCGCGGTGGATGCACAGATCGCGGAAGGCGGCGACGCCGTTCTCGTCGCGGTAGGCGACGACGTAGTCGTCGAGAAGGGTGAATCGCCTGGGTTGTTCGGTGACCTCGTCGACGGTCGCGATGGGATGCCAGAAGCTCGCGAGTGCCTGCTGGGACATGTGATGAACTCCGTTCGGTGGTGGGCTGATTGAGTCGGGCTGGTGATTTCAGGCGGAGTGAACCGCACTGAGGTCAGCCGACTATCTGCCGCCAGTCCCCACCATCTACAAGTCCGCGACGGAACAGAAGAATTCGTGGGTCCACCGTTTCACCTCCGGGGCCGCCGGTTTGCAACTACACCTGGGTGCACTACCCGCAGGAAGTTCAGTATTTTTGAAGTTTAGGGACACCCTGTCCCGGCCCGCAACCGAAATGCAGATCCGTCAGCGAGCTGATGACGCGGTAGGCGCCCGGTTCGCCGCGATGCGCGCCTGCGCGATCGACCAGTGCGGCGGACAGGCCCGCATTGACCGCGCCTCCGACGTCGTTGACCAGTGAGTCGCCGACCATCAGGCATTCGGACGGGTCGACTTCCAGAGCGGCGCAAGCGGATTGGAAGGCGCGCGGATCAGGTTTGGCCGCAGGTAGCCGCGAGGACGCGAAGACGGGCAAGTCGAACCCGGCCAGCGCCGTCGCCTCGATCTTGCTGCGCTGGTCGCGGTGGTCGCCGTTGGTCAGCACCCCCACCCGCAGTCCGGCCGACAGCGCACGATCCACCGCGTCCTCGGCGTCGGGGAAGGTCCGCCACGCCGATCGGTAGAGATCCCAATAGGTTTCGAACATCGCGTCGGCGTCGCGATTGTCGAGATCCGGCGCGCTCATGAGTTCCCGGATCCGCGCCCGGCGTTGTTCGGTCCTGGTGAGGGCGCCGCGCTGGTACAGCTCGTAGTACCGGCGCTCGAGCACCTCCCACGTGATGACCAGTTCCTCGTGGCTGATCCGCAGCCCGACATGGCCGGCCCACGTGCGCAGCGCGTCCTCGGCCGCCCCGCGGTGGTCCATCAACGTGTCGTCCAGGTCGAACAACACGCCGCGGATACCGTCGGGATTCACCTGCTCGACGCTAGCGCAACGAACGGCGCGATCGCCCCGGGATCCTGCAGGGCCTCGCGGCTTACGGCCGTGTCGGGGTCGGCCCCCGCCAGGATCTTCTTCACCGGCACCTCGCACTTCTTGCCGGTGAGCGTCCTGGGCACCGCGCGGATCTCGATGAACCGATCCGGGACGTGCCGTGGTGAGAGCTGCGTGCGCAGCGCCGCCCGCAACTGCGGTTCGATCTGCTCGAGTGTGGCGCCGTCCGTCAGCACGACGAAGCAGAGCAGTTCGCCCTCACCGTCGGAACCGAGTTCGGTGGTGTCGACGACGAGAGAGTCGGTCACCTCCGCGAACGCCTCGACGACGGCGTAGAAGTCGGCGGTGCCCATCCGCACCCCACCGCGGTTGAGGGTGGCGTCGGAGCGGCCCTGGATCACGAACGAGCCGCGCGGTGTGGCGACCACCCAGTCGCCGTGCCGCCAGTGTCCCGGGAAGTCCTCGAAATAGGCGGCCCGCAGCCGGGTTCCATCCGGGTCGTTCCAGAACCTCACCGGCATCGACGGCATCGGTGTGCCCAGCACCAGCTCACCCACCTCGCCGTACAGATCGTGGCCGTTCTCGTCGAACGAGTGGACGTCCGCGCCGAGCGCCGCGCAGGACAGCTCCCCGAGCCACACCGGCACGGTGGGCGCCCCGCCGAGGAACGCCGTGCACACGTCGGTGCCGCCGGAGACCGAGCAGATCTGCACGTGCGCGCCGACGTGCTCGCCGATCCAGCGGAAACCCGCGGCCGACAGCGGCGAGCCGGTCGACCCCAGCGCGCGCACCGCGGACAGGTCATGGTGCTCGGCGGGCAGGTATCCGGCGTTCATGCAGGCCTGGATGTACGGGGCCGACACGCCGAAGTACTTCACCCGGTACTTCTCCGCCAGCGCCCACAGGGCGCTCATGTCGGGGTGGCCGGGGCTGCCGTCGTACAGCACCACGGTGGCGCCCACCAGGAGTCCGCCGATGAGGAAGTTCCACATCATCCAGCCCGTGGTGGTGAACCAAAAGAAGCGGTCGCCCGGTCCCAGGTCGCTTTGCAGCCGCAGCGCCTTGAGGTGCTCGAGCACGATGCCGCCGTGTCCGTGCACGATCCCCTTCGGCAGCCCCGTGGTGCCCGAGGAGTACAGCACCCACAGCGGGTGGTCGAACGGCACCGGTTCGAACTCCAGCGCGCCGCCGGTCGCCACGAACTCGGGCCAGGTGACGGCACCGGGCAGGTGCGCCGCGGGATCCAGGTAGGGCACCACCACGGTCGTGTGCAGCGAGGGGAGGTTGCGGCGCAGGTCCTCGACGCGGTCGCGGATGTCGAAGCGCTTACCGCCGTAGCAGTAGCCGTCGACGGCGAGCAGCACCCGGGGCTTCACCTGCTCGAACCGGTCGAGCACCGCCCGGGTTCCGAAATCGGGTGAGCAGGACGACCAGATCGCCCCGAGTGAGGCGGTCGCCAGGAACATCACCAATGTCTCGACGCAGTTGGGCGCCAGCGCCACCACGGTGTCACCGGGCTGCACGTCTGCGGCGAGCAGCCCGGTCCGCGCCCGGGCGACCAGATCGCGGAGTTCGCCGTAGCTGACCGTGCGCTCGGCGCCGTCCTCACGGACGAACTCGACGGCGGTGTCCCCGTCGTGGCGGCCGGGGCCGTCGGCGAGCGCGTGTTCGGCGTAGTTGAGCGTGGAACCGGGAAACCATTGCGCCCCGGGCATATCGGTGCTGCCGAGTGTCGCCGTCGGCGGATCCCGGAAGATCACCTCCAGAAAGCCCGCGGCCGCCGACCAGAAGCCCTCCGGATCGCGCACCGACCACGCGTGCAGTGCGCGGTAGTCCAGCGGATCCTCGATACCCGTGACCCGGCACATCGACGCCCACCGCGCGAAGCGCGCGATGGCCGTCTCGCCGGCCTGCGCGGGGTCGGGGCGCCAGACGACCGGCGCCCCGGAATCGTGTTGCACGGTCGTGTGCACAGCCACTTCTCCTTCACGCGATCAGACCTCGCATTCAATGTAGATGAACGGAGTTAAGTCCGTCAGCACACGCCGTAGCCTGGGTCACGGCGCGCCGTGCCGCAGTCGCTTACATGCACTGTGACCAAGGCCGCCATACGGTTTGGCCGAATCTTGGATGTGATGTGGAGTACCCCCGCGGCGAGTTCAAACCTGCGCGATTAAGTTTTGTCTTATTGAAATCGGTGTTATGCTCGCCCGGTGAGTGAACGGCAGAGCAGCACCGCCGGCATGCGGGTCATCTCCCCCGACGAGTGGGGCCCTGACCTCGGACTGCTTGACGGCGGCACGTGGCGCGAAATCGTCGGGCCCGGAACGGGTGCGCAGTGCCGCGGCCTCTACGATCTGCGGTTCACCGACGACGGGCGCTCGACCACACTCACCCACGAGACGGAGGCCGCCTACTACGTCGTCTCCGGCACCGGGTCGATAGTCGACAGTGCCTCCGGCCGGGCGGAACCCCTGAGCGAGGGTTCAATGGTGCACGTGCGCCCGAAGACCTCCTACCTGCTGAGCGGCAGCGCGGGAACCCGTCTGGTCGGTGGGCCCTGTCCCGCAGCGGAATCCGTCACCGGCGCGACCGCGATACCCTCGCCCGCCGCCGATGTCTGGCCCGAGATCACAGTGCATCACCGCGACAACCCCGGCCTGCTGGTGCCGTTCATCTCGCAGGATGCGCGCCTGGTGGTCTGGCTGGGCATCGGAGCCGTCGCCGCCAACATGAATTACGTTGTCCTGCGACCGGGTGAGCGCAACAAGGAGCATGTGCACCGGTACTCCGAGGACACCATCCATATCCTCGAGGGCCACGGCACCGCGGAGAACGTGACCACCGGAGAGAAGATTCCGTTCGGTCCCGGCGACACCATCCACATCCAGATCGGGTACTGGCACGCCGTCGCCGCCGATCAGGGCGAGCGGGTGGTCAGTGTGGGCGGCCCCTGCCCTGCCGATGTCGACATGTTGCGCGTCGCGGGCGTCGACGTCGATCAGATCGAACTTCCGCCCGACGCAGCGCTTCCCGCGGAGGCCGGACGGCAGCGCTGAATCGCACGAGATTGACGGTGAGCCCGCCATCGCCTTTCGGTGATGGCGGGCTTTCTTGCCGATATGCCCGTCAGTGCACGACGCCGAAGAACAGTTTCTCCAGGGCCCCTTCTTCGAGCAGCTCGGCCGGATCCATGGCCGGCCCCAGGGTGCCGTCCGACATGAAGTGCACCTTGTCCACCGCGGGCAGGCAGATCCGGGGATGCTCCTCGATGATCCACAGCACGCCGGCACCCCGGTCGCGCAGCCGCTGGATATCGGCGATGCGCTCCCGGACGATCAGCGGCGCCAGGCCGGTGGTGGGCTCGTCGAGCATCAGCAGCGAGGGGGAGCTGACGAGAGCGCAGGCGATGGCGAGCATCTGGCGTTCCCCGCCGGAGAGCGTGGCGGCCGCCTGCTTGATGCGTTCCCGCAGCCGCGGGAACTGTCCGAGCACCTCGGCGGTGGTGGCCTTGGCCTCGGCGAGACTGCCCCGGCACGACACCAGCAGGTTCTCCTGCACCGACAGCTCGGGAAAGACATTGCCCTGCTGCGGTACATAGCCGATTCCCAGCGCGGCGATGGCGTTCTGGGGGACGGCGGCAAGATCCTTACCGTCGAATGTCAACGATCCCCCGTGCACGGGCAGCGACCGGGCGATGCACTTCATCAACGACGACTTACCCGCGCCGTTGGGGCCGACGATCGCGACGATCTCACCGGCAGCCACGCTCAGCGTGGCATCGCGGACCACGGTGAGTGGACCGTAACCCGTGCTCAGCCCGTCCGTTTCAAGAAGCTTCTTCTCAGGCGGCATGGGTGCCCTCGTCTCCTCCGAGGTAGATCCGCCGCACGTTGGCGTCGTTGCCGATCGCGGCGGGCGTGCCGGACGCGATGACCGCACCGGATTCGAGCACGTGCACCTGCGCGGCGAGTTCGAGCACGAAGCTCAGGTTGTGGTCGATCACCAGGACTCCGACGCCGCGCTGCGCGATGTCGCGGATGATCCCGGACAACGTGTCGATCTGGTTGACCGTCATGGCCGCGGCGGGCTCGTCGAGGAGTAGCATCCGCGGCGACAGCGCCAGCTGGCGCAGGATCTCGACGAGCTTGGCGTCGCCCGGGGACAGATCGCTCATCGCGCGGTTGCCGAGCTGGGCCGCATCGGCCTGCTCGAGCTGCGTCCACGCCGCGTCGTGTGCCAGTTTCCGGCGGCTGCGGTCCTTGCGCCAGAACAGGAAGGGCGACCACGGGTAGTCGAGATCCGAGCCGGCGATGGCCAGCGCGATGTTCTCGACGACAGTCATCGAGCTGATCCCGACCGGGGTCTGGAACGTGCGGACCAGGCCCGCGCGTGCGACCTTGTGCACGGGCAGCCCCGTCAGGTCCTGGCCGTCGAAGATGATGCGGCCGGTGTAGGGCGTGCCGAAACCCGAGATCACGTTGAACAGCGTGGTCTTGCCCGCGCCGTTCGGCCCGATGAGGGCGGTGATCCCGGTGCCGGAGATCGTCATGTTGACGTTGCGCAGCGCCTGGACACCGCCGAACGTCTTGTTGACGTCGATGACTTTCAGCTCACGCGGAGGGTTCATGGGCGATCCTGGGGACGGTCGGCGTCGAAACTGGGGTGGCACGGGCGGTGTCCGGTCGGGAGTGGCGCCGTCGCAGCCGTGCAAACGTCCCGCTCTCCGTCAGCAGCCCGTCGGGCCGCCAGCGCAGCACGGCGATCAGCAGCACGCCGACGAGCGCGGGATGCGCGGCGGCGTGCAGGTCGGCGAACTGGTCGGGCACATGCACCAGGCGCACGAGTTCGCTCGCCCCGGTGAGGAGGAGCGCGCCGACGATCGGGCCGAAGCGGCTGCCCAACCCGCCGATCACCAGCCCCGCCCACAGCGTGAAGGTCAGGTGCGAGCTGAACACTGACGGCACCAGGGCGCCGAGTATCCAGGAGTACGCGGGGCCGACGAACAGCCCGCACATCAACCCCACCGTCGCGTACGTCGACAGCCGCAGGACGTTGATCCTCTTGCCCATCGCCATGGCGAGCGGTTCGTTGTCCCGCGCCGCGCGCAGGCTCGCACCGTACGACGAGGTGGCGATGCGCGAGCAGACCATCCAGACGATCACCGTCAGCAGCACCGTAAGTCCCAGGCGCACATACGGATACCCGTCGATGGTGAACTGGGACTCGAACGGTTTGACGATCGACGTGAGACCGAAGGTGCCGCCGGTGATATCGCGCCGGATGATGATGATCTGGCGCAGGATCTCGGCGAAGGCGAACGTCGTGATCAGGAAGTACTCGCCGCGCAGCCGCAGCGCCGGCCAGCCGATCAGCGCGGCGACGGCCGCGGTGATCAGGCCCGCCCCCAGCATGCCCAGCGGCCACGACAGTCCGGCGCCGGGCACCGCGGCATCCGGTGAGCTGGTGAGCAACACGTACGAGTAGGCGCCCACCCCGATCAGACCGGCGATGCCCAGGTCCCACATGCCGCCCCACGCCGCCTCCAGGTTGAGCAACTGGGCCGCCATCGCGAACACGAAGGCCAGTGTGGCGATCGTGACGAGGAATTCGATCGAGATCACGCCGCGGCCTCCTTCCGGGACTGGAAGGAGAACAGCCCCTGCGGCCGGATCAGCAGCACGCCGATCAGGATGCCGAACGCGACGATGGGCCGGTAGGCGGTGTCGATCACCAGCGAGCTCATGTCCATCACGATCCCGAGCACCAGCGCCGCCGCGATGACGCCGAGGATGTTGCCGGTTCCACCCAGGACGGCGGCCGCCAGCACGAGAAGGATGTAGCCCCAGCCGGATTCGGTCGACACGGAGCTGAGGACGGCGGTCATGATCCCGGCGATGGCGGCCAGAGCCCCGGCGACGGCCCACACCGTCATGCTGACCCGGTTGATGGCGACCCCGCGAATCTGGGCGAGTTCCCGGTTGGACGCGACGGCCCGGATGTCGCGGCCGATGCCGGTCCTTCCGAGCAGCAGCCACAACCCGCCGATGACGACGACCGCGACGAGCAGGATCACGATCTCACCGGGTGCCACGTCGAACGGCCCGATCGGCCGGGCCGCACCGAGTTCGACCGTGAACACCCGCAGGTCGGTGCCGAACAACGCGATCATCGCCGCATACACCACGAACGCCAGGCCCACCGAGGTGAACAGCAGCACGTTGGCGCCGCGGTGCTTGACGGGGTCGAACAGCAGCTTGCCGCATGCCACGGCGACCGCCGACGTGATGAGCACCGCCAGCGCGATGCCGACGGGGAGTCCGAAGGTCTCCCCGAGGGCTACCGCGAGCAACGCGCCCAGGGCCATGAACTGTCCGTGCGCGATGTGAAGGAATCGTTCGGTGTTGCGAAGCAACGCGAATCCCGAGGTGGCCACCGCCAGCATGCTGCCGGTCAGTAACCCGAACAACAGGTTATTCACCGGTTCACCTTTTCCACCGAGTACTGCGCCGGTTCGACGCGGTGCGGGTCAACGCGTTCCGGAGTCACTCCGGCCGAAGCGAGGGATCGACCTCGACACGTTCACCCGGGGTCCACTTACCGTCCTTGACGGTGAGCACCGCGAGAATGGGTGACTCAAGATTGCCGAACTTGTTCATGTCGAGCGTGCTGGACGCACCGTCGAAGTCGATGTCCTCGCCGGCGGCGAGCGCGTCCTTGCCCTCGGCGAAGGAGTAGACCTTCTTGCCGGGCGGGCTGGCCACGTCGATGATCTTGCCCGCCACGTCGGGGCCCGCGGTGCTCTTGGCGGCCTCCATGGCGAGCGCGAACAGGATGTACTGGTCGTAGTTGTTGGCGTCGTACATGCCGGGTTCCGGATCGTCCCCGGTCGCGGCGGTGTACCGCTCCGCATACGACTTATACGCCGGGCTCTCGGTGTCGAACGCCGTCAGCGCCGCGGTCAGCTGGGAGGCGTTCGGCAGTACGGCGACCTCGTCGGTGATCAGGTCGGGCGACACGTAGATCGGCAGATCGTAGCCGCGGCGGTGGATCTCGCGCAGGATCGGGATGCCGGCCTCCACGCCCGTCGCCAGGTACAGCGCGTCGGGGTTGGCGTCGAGCGCCTTGGCCACCTCGCTGTTGTACGAGGCCGCGCCCGGCTCAATCGTCACTGAATTAACTGTGCCGCCGGTCTTTTCGAATGCCTCGGTGGCGACCTTGGCCGGGCCGGAGGCGCCTTCGGTGTTCTGCACGATCATCGCCAGCTTCTTGACATCGGCATCGCGCGCAACCTGAGCGACGATGATGCCCGCGTCGCTGTCGGAGGCGGTGACCCGGAAGGAGTACTTTCCGCCCCGCTCGTCGAGGAACGTGGTGCCGCACGACGAGCAGATGTTGGGCAGCTGCCGCTGCTGGATCTGGTCGAACAGCGCAACCTGACCGTCGGACTCCAAACTGCCCATCACGGCGGCCTTGTCCACCGTGGTGAGCTTGGAGAAGCCGGCGACGGCACCGTCGACGGTGGACCGGTTGTCCTCGGTGACGAGCACGACGTTGCGGTCCATGATCCCGCCTGCGTCGTTGATCTCCTCGATGGCGATCTTGGCGGCGGCGATCGCGGGTGGGGTGAAGGGTGCGTAGTCGCCGGTGACGCCGATCAGCTGGCCGAAGACGATGTCCCCTGTCGAGGAGCCCGACGACGAGCCGGCGCCCCGGTCACCCCCCTCCGCGCACGACGTGAGGACAAGCCCCAGAGCAGCTCCGGCCGCGAGAACACGGCAGCAGGATTTCACCTTCACTTCCTGACCTCCGACACAACTGAGTCTTCGATGCGGCTGAACGCGAGCCGCTGGCACCTGTGACATGGCTGAGCGTACAGCTGGATTGAAACTTATGCAGCGCTCTTTGTTACAAACAGTTTGAATTCACGTCGGCTTGAGGCTTGGAACTTCAAACCAGCTGAAGGATAGGTTGCTGTGACGCAGACCGCAAGGGTCCTGGCCGGTATGCCATCTTTGAGAGCTGTCAGCCCATGACTTGCCCGGAAATGCGCGTCGAACGGCGATACGGTTCCAGCGCGGGCATCATGCCCCGCCGCCTAAGACTATTCATTTCTACTGAAAGGGCTCCGGCGCGACGGTGGGGAGGCCGGCACGCCGGAGCTGTCAATAAATGTAAGCTATGGTGAAACCACATTCTGGAGATTCACGCCGCGTCAATGGGGGAGATTCCGTGCATGGCTCTGGCGCCAGCTTGTCCGCTGACATCCAGGCTGTCTCGGAGGCGACCAACCGGCGCCTCGGCTCCGAGATCCGGCGCATCCGGTTGCAGCGTGGCCTGACACTGGTTGACATTGCCGCCGAAACCGGTTTGAGCGCTTCGATGTTGTCGATGCTCGAGCGCGGCAAGACCGGGGTGTCGGTCGGCTCTCTGGTGGCGGTCGCCTCGGCCCTCGGGGTTGCGGTCAGCGATCTCTTCCATCCGTCCAGGACCGCGGAATCATCTTTGGTGCGCTTCGAGGACCAACAGGCTCTGACGATCGGACCGGGCGTCACTCGCAGGATCATTCAGCGGAGTCGAACACATGGCCTCGAAGTCACGTCGTTGCAGCTGTCCCCGGAAGCGCATACCGGCAGGGAACTCATCCGCCACCAGGGCCATGAGATCGTCGTCGTCCAGAGCGGGCGTCTGACGGTTCAGATCGGAAGTGACATCGCGGAACTCAACGCCGGCGACTCCATCGCCCTCGACGCCGAGTGCCCGCACCGATTCGCCAACGACGGCGGCGTCACCACCGAGGCGCTCCTCGTCGTCCGCATGTCGACTCTCGCCGAATACGGACACTGACTAGGAGGTCAGGCCGAGCTCGGCCGCGTCGGCGGTCAGATACCGGGTGATCGTCGGGGCGAGCAGCCGCACCAGATCGTCGTCGGGCAGCGACGCCATCGGCTCGATCCTCATGACGTAGCGCAGTACCGCGACCCCGATCAGCTGCCCGGCCGCCAGCAGCGCGCGCACCTGCGCCTCCTGTCCACCACCGATCACCCCGGCCACCGCGGTCAGCACGTAGCTCTGCATGAAGGCCCGGAACGCCTCGTGCGCATCGGAGTTCGTCGTCGCCGAGTGCAGGGCGGTGATCATCGTCGCGCCGGACTCCGGTGAGGACCAGATGCGCAGGTACGCGCGCACCATGCGGGTACCGACGTCGGGCTCGTCGTCATCCTCACCCGCGATGGCGGCCGCGAGCTCCTGCGGATCGACGAGCAGTCGCAGCGACTCCCGGAACAGGTCGGCCTTCGACCCGAACAGGTAGATCACCATCGAGGGGTCGACGTTGGCGTCGGCGGCGATCGCGCGCAGCGTCGCCTTCTCATAGCCCTCGGCGGCGAACCGCCGGCGGGCGGCCGCCAGCACCGCATCCCGGGACACAGGACCGCCCTGGCGACGGCCACGACGCTTTGTCTTCGCAGGTGAAGGCACCTGTCGACCCTACCATTTCAATAGCTGTTGAAATACGACGCGGGCGGGGATACGCTGCGGATACCCGAATTCAACAACTGATGAAAAAGGCAGCGCCGCCATGACCACCACCCCGACCAAGCCCCACCATCACTCGGCCGAACACCATGGACCGCCCGCCGTCGTGCGCGCCACCGGCATCGTCGTCGTGATGACCGTCGTCGTCGCGATCCTCGCGCTGGCGTTCGCGCTGCCCGCTGCGCGCAGCGCACCGCACGAGGTCCCGATCGGCGCCGCGGGTCCGCAGGCGGCAGGCGGGCAGATCGCGGGCATCCTCGAGCAGCAGTCCCCGGGTGCGTTCGCGCTCACCTACTACCCCAGCCCGGACGCGCTGCGCGCGGCGATCGAAAACCGGGATGTGTACGGCGGTTTCGCGCTCGGTCCGGACGGGCCGACGCTGATGATCGCCACCGGGGGCAGCCCGATGGTCGCGCAGATGCTCACCCAGATCGGAACCGGGATCGCCCAGAAGACCGGCACCCAACTGCGGATCGAGGATCTGGCACCGCCGACCACCGGTGACCCTCGCGGGATCGGGCTGGCCGCCTCCGCGCTGCCGATCACCCTGGCCGGGCTGCTGCCGGCGATCGCGCTGCTGCTGGCCCTCAGAGACGCGCCGTGGACGCGACTGGTGGCCGTCGTCGCGTTCTCCGGGGTCGCGGGGGTGACGATCGCCGCACTGCTGCGCTACGTGCTGGGCTCGATCGAGTCGAACTTCTGGGGTGTGACCGGCGCGCTGACCCTGGGCGTGGCGGCGATGGGCGTGGCGCTACTCGGGCTCGGCACGCTGTTCGGCCGCGCCGGCCTGGCGACCGGTGTGGTGCTGGCGATGCTGCTGGGCAATCCGCTGTCCGGGCTGAACAGCGCCCCGGAACTGCTGCCCAGCGGCTGGGGTCAGCTGGGCCAGTTCCTGCCCCAGGGCGCCACCGCCACGCTGCTGCGGTCCGCGGCGTTCTTCGACGGCGCCGGCGGTGCGTTGCCGGCCGCGGTGCTGGCCGTCTGGGCGCTGGCCGGACTGGCGCTGGTGGTGATCGCCGCCCTCCGCCGCGGCGGCTCCACAGCTAACTGACTTACACTCGGGCCGCGTGGGACTCGACGACCGTGACGCGATGCAGGTGCTGCGTGACGCGGTCGATCCCGCGCGCAGCGCCGACGGACTGATCCGCGACTTCTACATCCACTGGTTCACGATCGACACCTCCGCGCGCGACCTGTTCCCGCCGGACATGCACACCCAGCGCCGCCGCTTCGCGCACGCGGTGCACTGGGTGTTCGGCGAGCTCGTCGCCCAGCGCGCCCATGAGCCGGTGGCGTTCCTGGCCCAGCTGGGCCGCGACCACCGCAAGTACGGTGTGACGCAACGGCATTACGACACGATGCAGAGCGCGCTGTACACCACGCTGCGCACCCACCTGGCCGACCGCTGGACCGACCGGGTCGCCGAGGCCGCGCACGACGCGGTCGCCCTGATGGTCGGTCTGATGCGCGGCGCCGCGGACGCCGAGCAGGGCCCCGCGTACTGCGACGGCACGGTGATCGAGCACATGCGGGTCACCCGCGACGTGTCGGTGGTGCGGCTGCAGCTGGACCGGCCGCTGTTCTACCACCCGGGCCAGTACGTCACGGTGCAGGTGCCGCAGTGGCCGCGGCGGTGGCGCTACCTGAGCCCGTCGATCCCGGCCGACCGCGGCGGCGGGATCGAGTTCCACATCCGGTCGGTGACCGGCGGCATGGTCAGCACCGCGATCGTCAACGAGACCGCCGTCGGCGACCGGTGGCGGATCTCCAGCCCGCACGGCGGGCTGCACGTCGACCGCGGCGCCGGCGATGTGCTGATGATCGCGGGCAGCACCGGCCTGGCGCCGCTGCGGGCGCTGATCATGGATCTGTGCCGCTGGGGCGCCAATCCTCGGGTGCACCTGTTCTTCGGCGGCCGCTTCCCCTGCGACCTGTACGACCTGCCCACGCTGTGGCAGGTCGCCGCGCACAACCCGTGGCTGTCGGTGACCCCGGTGTCGGAGTTCAGTGTCGACCCGCCGTGGGCCGGCGACTACCCGGATCCGACGCCGCCGCGCGGGCTGCACGTCCGCCAGACCGGCACGCTGGCCGAGGTGGTCACCCGGTACGGCAACTGGGGGGACCGCCAGATCCTGATCTGCGGCAGCCCGTCGATGGTGCGCGCGACCAAGGAGGCGCTGATCGCCAAGGGCACGCCGCCGGAACGCATCCAACACGATCCACTGGAGTCCTGATGACTGACCTCGAGCCGATCACGCTGACAGATCCGGCGTCGCCGATGACCGCGACGTTCGTGCCGCGCGCGGGGATGGTCGGCACCTCGCTGCGCGACGGCGACGACGAGTTCCTCGGCCAGCGCCGCGGGCTGGAGGGCTATCTGCGCGACGGTAAGACGACGGGCATCCCGATCCTCTACCCGTGGGCGAACCGGTTGAGCGCCAACACCTATCGCGTCGACGGCACCGTCGTCACGCTCACCGCCGGGGTGGGCGGGGTCCGGACCGACGCCAACGGCGCGCCCATCCACGGTGTGCTCACCGCGTACCCGCGGTGGGTGGTGACCGAGCACACCGGCGACAGCCTGACCGCGGTCGTCGACTTCGACACCCCGGATCTGCTCGCGTCGTTCCCGTTCCCGCACACGCTGATCCAGCGGGTGAGCCTGCGGGAGCGGACCCTGACGGTCGAGACCACGGTGCGGCCGACCACGGCGGCGGTACCGCTGTGCTTCGGCTATCACCCGTATCTCACGATCCCGGGGGTGCCGCGCTCACAGTGGACGCTGACCACTCCGGCGATGCGTCACCTGCCGGTCGACGAGCGCGGAATCCCCACCGGAGAGGCGCATCCGTGGGAGGGCTCAACCGCCGAGCTGGCGGACCGCACCTACGACGACGGCTTCGACCAGGTCCCCGACGGCGCGGTGTTCACCATCGCCGCCGGCGCCCGCCGAATCGACGTCACCTTCGAAACCGGTTATCCCGCAGCGCAACTGTTCGCCCCGCCCGGGGAGAACCTGATCGCGATCGAACCGATGGCCGCGCCCACCGACGCGCTGCGCCGGGGCACATACCGCGAAGCGGCCCCCGGCATGCCGGAGACCGCCCGGTTCTCGATCGCGGTGAGTTAGCGCTTGTTGCGCGGCTGCCAGAGCACGACCGCGGTGCTCTTCGGCAGCACCGCCAGATCGCGGCGCTGGGCGGCGCGCAGCGCCTCCACCTCCTCGGTGAGCTCGCGCACCCGCGACTGCAGTGCCTCGACCTGATTGGTCAACTCGATGATGCGCTTGATGCCGGCCAGGTTGACGCCCTCGTCCTGCGACAGCCGCTGCACCTCGCGCAGCAGCTCGACGTCATGCCACGAGTAGCGCCGTCCGCCACCGGCGGTGCGCTGCGGCCGGACCAGGCCGAGCCGGTCGTAGGTGCGCAGTGTCTGCGCATGCATCCCCGCCAGCTCGGCCGCGACCGAGATCATGAAGGTCCGTGCCTCGTCCTTGGGCTGCTTGGCCATCACGCACCTGCCCATCCGGCCCGCGGGTCGAACCCGCTGGCCCGCTCCGCTTTCGCGTACGCCTCCAACGCCTCGACCGCCTCGGGCGGAAGGTTCGGCGGCACCGCCACCTTGACCTTGACCAGCAGGTCACCGTGGCCGCCCGAGCGTTTCGGGATCCCCCGTCCGCGCACCCGCAGGATGCGGCCGTCCGAGGTGCCCTTGGGCACCCGCACACCGACCTTGCCCTCCAGGGTCGGCACCGAAAGCGTTGTGCCCAGGGCGAGTTCGTGGAAGCTGACCGGGACGGTGACGGTCAGGTCGTCGCCGTCGCGGCCGAACACCTTGTCCGGGCGCACGTGCACGGTGACATACAGGTCACCCGACGGTGCGCCGCGCAGCCCGGCCTCACCCTGTCCGGCCAGCCGGATCCGCTGACCGTCCTCGACACCCGGCGGGATCCGCACGTTGATCGTGCGGGTCCGGGTGGTCACCCCGGTGCCCTTGCACTCCTGGCAGGGGTGCTCGATGATCGACCCGCTGCCGCGGCATTCGGTGCACGGTTCGGAGAACCCGAACGCACCCTGGTTGCGGCTGATCACCCCGGAGCCGTTGCAGTTCGGGCACACCTTCGGGCTGGTGCCCGGACGCGCCCCGCTGCCATGGCAATTCGTGCACGGCGCCGGGCTGGTCAGCCGCAGCGGCATCATCACGCCCTTGGCGGCCTCGACGAACGACAGCTCCGTCTCGGTCTCGAGGTCATTGCCCCGGCGCGGCCTGCTGGGCCGCGGCTGCTGGGCGCCGCGCCCGAACAGCCCCCCGAACAGGTCGCCGATGTTCGCGCCGCCGGTCTGGCCGGCCGCGTCGAACAGGTCGTTGAGATTGAATTCGACGCCATCGCCAAACCCGCCGAAGCCACCGCCGCCACCGCCGAATCTGCGGCCGAAACCGCCGTTGGCGAAAAGCCGCCGGGTTTCGTCGTATTGCTTGCGCTTCTGCGGGTCGGTGAGCACCTCCTTGGCCTCGGACACCGCCTTGTAGCGTTCCTCGGCCGCCGGGTTGCCCGGGTTTCGGTCGGGATGGTTCTCCGCGAGCAGCTTGCGGGCCGCCCGCTTGATCTCTTGTTCGCTGGCGTCAGAGGAGACGCCGAGCTCCTTGTAGAAGTCCTTTTCGACCCACTCACGCTGAGCCATGTCGCGTCACCTCCTTCCGCACGTTTCTCGTTCTGTCTCTGCTCTGTCTCTGATTCTGCTGGTTGCCGGGCGATCCCGTGGGATTGCCGGGCAGTTGCGCCGAGTAGAAGGTGGCGCGGGAGTAGTCCCACGCCACCTTCGCCGCCTCGGCCGTCAACCGGCCTCGCCGGCCGGCGGTTGCTGTTCGGGCTGCTCGGGTGCCTCCTCCTGCTGGGCGTCCGCACCGGCGCCGCTGTCGTCGTCGGGAACGGTGTCGACCACCCCGACGAGCGCGTGGCGCACCACGGTCTCCCCGACCCGGTAGCCCCGGCGCATCACGGTGCCGATCACCGGGTGGGTGCCGTCGCCCTCGTGCTGCACGGCCTCGTGAAGCGCGGGGTCGAAGTCCTCACCCTCGGCGCCGAATGCCGAAAGCCCAAGGCCCTCAAGAATTCCGGTGAGCTTGTCGGCGACCGCCTTGAACGGACCGCTCTCCAGGTCCCCGTGACTACGGGCCCGGTCGAGGTCGTCGAGAACCGGCAGCAGCTCGGTGAGCACCGAGGCCTTCGACCGGTCCGCGGCCGCCTGCTGCTCGCGCAGCGCCCGCTTGCGGTAGTTGGCGAACTCGGCCTGGACCCGCTGCAGGTCGGCGAGCAGTTCGGCGGCCTTGTCGGCCGCCTCCCCACCCTCGGCCTGCCCGGCGGGCGCCGCCGGAGCCGGATCGCCGGACTCCGACGGGCCCGATGCCGTACCCGATGACTGAGCGTTCGGGTCTCGAACCTCACCGGTGACCGGGTCGATCCGCCGTTTGTCGGTGACGGTCACCGGCTCGTGCGAATCGTTGTCGGTCACTTGTTCTCCTTACCCGCGTCGTCCTCGACAACCTCGGCGTCCACCACGTTGTCGTCGGCCGGGGCACCCGCGTCGGCACCGCCGCCGGCGGCCTGGGTGGCCTCGTAGATCGCCTGGCCCAGGGCCTGCGACTCGACGCCGAGCTTCTCCATCGCGGACTTGATCGCACCGATGTCGGTGCCCTCCAGGGCCTTCTTGGCGTCGGCGATCGCGGCGTCGACCTTGCTCAGCGTCTCCTCGGGCACCTTCGAGCCGCCCTCGGCCTCACGCTGCTCCTTGACGAACTTCTCCGTCTGGTAGACCAGCGACTCGGCCTGGTTGCGGACGTCGGCCTCCTCGCGACGCTTGCGGTCCTCCTCGGCGTGGGCCTCGGCGTCCTTGATCATCCGGTCGATCTCCTCCTTGGACAGGCCGGAGCCCTCCTGGATGCGGATCGTGTTCTCCTTGCCGGTGCCCTTGTCCTTGGCCGTCACGTGGACGATGCCGTTGGCGTCGATGTCGAAGGTGACCTCGATCTGCGGGACACCGCGCGGAGCCGGCGGGATACCGGTCAGCTCGAAGCTGCCGAGCAGCTTGTTGTGCGCGGCGATCTCACGCTCACCCTGATACACCTGGATCTGCACCGACGGCTGGTTGTCGTCGGCGGTGGTGAAGACCTCCGACCGCTTGGTCGGGATCGTGGTGTTGCGCTCGATCAGCTTGGTCATCACGCCGCCCTTGGTCTCGATACCGAGCGACAGCGGGGTGACGTCGAGCAGCAGGACGTCCTTGACCTCGCCCTTGAGCACACCGGCCTGCAGCGCGGCGCCGACGGCGACGACCTCGTCGGGGTTGACGCCCTTGTTCGGCTCCTTGCCACCGGTGAGCTCCTTGACCAGGTCGGTCACCGCGGGCATCCGGGTCGAACCGCCGACCAGCACGACGTGGTCGATGTCGGACACCGAGATGCCGGCGTCGGCGATCACCTGCTGGAACGGCTTACGGGTACGGTCCAGCAGATCCTGGGTGATGCGCTGGAACTCGGCCCGGCTGATCGTCTCGTCCAGGAACAGCGGGTTCTTGTCCGCGTCGACGGTGATGTAGGGCAGGTTGATCGTGGACTGCTGGCTCGAGCTCAGCTCGATCTTGGCCTTCTCAGCGGCCTCGCGGATCCGCTGCATGGCCATCTTGTCCTTGGTCAGGTCGATGCCGGTGTTCTGCTTGAACCGGTCGACCAGCCAGTCGACGATTCGCTGGTCCCAGTCGTCGCCGCCGAGGTGGTTGTCACCGCTGGTGGCGCGAACCTCGACGACACCCTCGCCGATCTCCAGCAGCGAGACGTCGAACGTGCCGCCACCGAGGTCGAAGACCAGGATGGTCTGTTCCTTCTCGCCCTTGTCCAGACCGTAGGCCAGCGCGGCCGCGGTCGGCTCGTTGACGATGCGCAGCACGTTGAGGCCGGCGATCTGGCCGGCGTCCTTGGTGGCCTGACGCTGGGCGTCGTTGAAGTAGGCGGGGACCGTGATGACCGCGTCGGTGATCTCCTCACCGAGGTAGGCCTCCGCGTCCCGCTTGAGCTTCATCAGAATGCGCGCGCTGATTTCCTGCGGCGTGTACTTCTTGCCGTCGACCTCGATGGTCCAGTCCGTGCCGATGTGGCGCTTGACCGACCGGATGGTCCGGTCGACGTTGGTCACCGCCTGGTTCTTGGCGGGCTGGCCGACGAGCACCTCGCCGTTGCGTGCGAACGCGACGACGGACGGCGTGGTGCGGGAGCCCTCGGAGTTCGCGACGACGACGGGGTCGCCACCCTCCAGCACTGCGACACACGAGTTGGTGGTCCCGAGGTCGATACCGACCGCACGAGCCATTGTGGTTCCTCCTGAGTAGTCCTTAGTACGGGTCTGAGTGCACCGCACTCAAGACTGCGCTGACCGACTCTACCGTGTCAACTCAGACTTGAGTGTAGTGCGCTCAAGTTGTTCGATGGCTTCAACGGACCCGTGCGTCAATTTGTTCCCCGAGTTGTTCCCCGAGCCGCCCGGTATCTCCGCACCACCGCTTTCTCCAGCTCAACGGCCCCGAAGACCACCGCGCCGACGCCCGCGGCCTTCACCCAGTCCAGGAGTCCGAGCGGCGTGGTGTCGAAGGTGGCGTTCATCACCGGGGCGTAGGTGAACAGGGCGGTCAGCAGCACGCAGGCCACCACGGTCGCGAACGCGACCCGGTTGCCGAACAGTCCCGACCAGTTCAGCACCGGTTTGAGCAGGAACCGGTTGTTGAGCAGATAGAACATCTCGGCCACCACGATCGCGTTGACCGCCATCGTGCGGGCGGTCTGCACGCTGGTGCCGTTGCGCAGCTCCCACAGGAACATCAGCAGCGCGCCGGCGGCCATCAGCACCGACACCAGCGCCACCCGCCAGACGAAGTAGCCGGACAGCAGGCTCTCGCCCGGCGGGCGCGGGCGACGCTCCATCACGTCGGGCTCGGTGGGCTCGAAGGCCAGCGCCACCCCGAGCGTCGCCGAGGTGACCAGGTTGATCCACAGCAGCTGCGCCGGTGTCATCGGCAGGGTCAGCTGGAACAGGATCGCCGCGATCACCACCAGCGCCTCACCGCCATTGGTGGGCAGCATGAACAGGATGAACTTGCGGATGTTGTCGTAGACGCCGCGACCCTCCGACACCGCGGCGGCGATGGTGGCGAAGTTGTCGTCGGCCAGCACGATGTCCGCGGCCTCCTTGGCGGCCTCGGTGCCCCGCCTGCCCATCGCCACCCCGATGTCGGAGCGTTTCAGTGCGGGCGCGTCGTTGACGCCGTCACCGGTCATCGCGACGACCTCACCCTCGGCCTGCAGCGCGCGGACCAGCCGCAGCTTGTGCTCCGGGCTGGCACGGGCGAACACGTCACGGTCGCAGGCGATGTCGCGCAGCTGCGTCTCGTCCATCGCCGCGATCTCCTGGCCGGTGACCGCGGGCTTGCCGACGCCGACGCCGAGCTGGGCCCCGATCTCGCGGGCGGTGTCGGCGTGGTCGCCGGTGATCATCTTGACCTTGATCCCGGCGCGGTGGCAGTCCCGCACGGCCGCAACGGCTTCCGGCCGCAGCGGATCGATGATCCCGACCAGCCCGAGCATGGTGAAGCCGCCGTCGGTCAGATCCTCGAGCACCAGTTGGCCGGGCGTGCGCGGATCACCGTGCCGCTGCGCCATGGCCAGCACCCGCAGCCCCTGCGCGGCGATGCCCGCGGCGACGTCGTGCCAGTAGTCGCGGTCGATCGGCCGCGCGCCGTGCCGGTCGAGTTGGTGCTCGCACAACGCGATCACCCGCTCGGGGGCGCCCTTGATCACCACCAGGGACCGGCCGTCGGTGTCGCGGTGCAGCGTGCCCATCATCCGGATCTCGGACTCGAACGGCACCGAGTCCAGCCGCGGCGCCGCCACCGCCGCCGCGTACGACAGCCCGATCTTCTCGCCGAGCACCAGCAGCGCGGCCTCGGTCGGGTCGCCGGTGATGCTCCAGGCGCCGTCGTCCTCCTGCTGCAGGGTGGAGTCGTTGCACAGCACCGCGGCGCGAATCGTGCTCTGCAGCACCGGATAGTGGACGGACTCGATGACCTTGCCGTCGACGGTGAGGTCGCCGACCGGCGTATAGCCGACGCCGCCGACGTCGAATTCGTGGCCGCCGCAGACGATTCGCTGCACGGTCATCTCGTTGCTGGTCAACGTGCCGGTCTTGTCGGAGCAGATGACCGTCACCGAGCCCAGCGCCTCGACGGCGGGCAGCCGCCGCACGATCGCGTGGCGGCGCGACATCTTCTGCACCCCGATGGCCAGGGTGACGGTGAGGATGGCGGGCAGCCCCTCCGGGATCGCCGAGGCGATCAGCGCCACCACCATCATGAACATCAGCGCCACGTCGTGGCCGCGGACCAGCACGCCGAGCGCGAACGTGCCCGCCGCGAACAGCAGGATCACCAGGGCCAGCCACCGGCCGAACCGGTCGATCTGGCGCAGCATCGGCGTGCTGGTCACCGAGATCCCGGCCAGCATGCGGTTGATCCGGCCCAGTTCGGTGTCGCTGCCGGTGCCGACGACGACTCCGGTCGCCTGACCGTGCACCACCAGCGTGCCCGAATAGGCCATCCCGGCCCGGTCCCCGATCGGCGCGTCGGCGGCCACCGCCTCGGTCGACTTCTCCACCGGCACGGACTCACCGGTGAGCGCGGACTCGTCGATCAGCAGGCCGTCGGCGCTCAGCAGTCGGACATCGGCGGGAACCCGGTCGCCGGAGGCGATCCGGACGATGTCGCCGGGCACCAGGTCGGCGGCGTCGATGTCGGCGACCCGGCCGTTGCGGATGACGGTGGCGTGCGGGGACAGCATCCTGCGGATGGCGTCCATCGCCGCCTCGGCCCTGCCCTCCTGCAGGAACGCGATGATCACGTTGACCACGACCGCGGCGGCCAGCACGACGGTGTCCACCCAGTGCGCCAGCACCGCGGTGACCACCGCGGCGGCCATCATCACGTACAGCAGGATGTTGTGGAACTGACGGAAGAACCGCACCACCGGGTGCTGGCGCTTGGCCTGCGGCAGCCGGTTCGCACCGTACCGGCGCCGCCGGGCGTCGACCTCACGGTCGGTCAGCCCGTCGGCCGAACACCCCAGTTCGGCGAGCACCTCGTCAGGTGTCAGGACATGCCACTGAGACTCCGCGCTCACGTACCCCCATCCCCTCACAGTGTCTGAATTCATTGTCGAGAGGTCAGGGCCCGGGAACTAGGGCCGCAGGTCACTTCACGTTGGCGGCGAGCCGCCTATGGTGGCGATATGACCGCCGCCCAGCGTGAACGCGCCGCCCTTGTCCAGACGATGCGCGAGGCCGGGCCGGACGCGCCGACCCTGTGCGGGGACTGGACCACCCGCGACCTGGCCGCGCACCTGGTGGTGCGGGAACGCCGGCTCGACGCCGCCCCGGGCATCATGGTGCCGGCGCTGGCCGGCTACACCGACAAGGTGCAGCGCAGCACCGCGCACGGCGGTTCGTACGAGGATCTGCTCGACAAGGTGGCCTCCGGGCCGCCGCTGTGGTCGCCGTTCAAGCTGATCGACCCGATCGCCAACATGGGCGAGATGTTCATCCACCACGAGGATGTCCGTCGCGCACAACCGGATTGGGAGCCCCGCCCGCTCGACGACCAGACCGTGGCCGCGCTGGGCCGGTCGCTGCCGTTCATGGCGCGGATGACGCTGGCCAAGGCGCCGGCGCGGCTGGTGCTGCGCACCCCGCAGGGCAGGACGCTGGCCACCGTCGGCCGCGGCCCCGAGGTCACGATCACCGGGGAGGCGCAGGAGATCGTGCTGTTCGTCTCCGGCCGCGACCAGGTGCGGCTGGAGTTCGACGGCCCGGCTGAGACCGTCGCCGCTGTGAAGTCCAACCGCCAGGGGCTGTAACCCGGCGCGAGCGCGCCTAAGCTGGCCGCCGTGAGTTCTTCTGTCGATTTCCGGGTCTTCGTCGAACCCCAGCAGGGGGCAACCTACGCCGACCAGCTCGCGGTCGCCCGCGCCGCCGAGGAGCTCGGCTACTCGGCGTTCTTCCGCTCCGACCACTACCTGGCGATGAGCGGCGACGGCGGCCCCGGCCCCACCGACTCCTGGGTCACGCTGGCCGGCATCGCGCGGGAGACCTCGACGATCCGGCTGGGCACCATGGTCACCTCCGCGACGTTCCGCTATCCGGGACCGCTGGCCATCTCGGTCGCCCAGGTCGACGAGATGAGCGGCGGCCGAGTCGAATTCGGTATCGGAGCGGGTTGGTTCGAGGAGGAGCACAAGGCCTACGCGATCCCGTTCCCGCCGCTGCGCGAACGCTTCGACCGGCTCACCGAACAGCTGGAGATCATCACCGGGCTGTGGAGCACCCCGAAGGGCGAGACCTTCGACTACTCCGGCACCCACTACAGCGTGTCGGACTCCCCGGGCCTGCCCAAGCCCGCGCAGTCGCCGTATCCGCCGATCATCATCGGCGGGCAGGGCGCCAAGCGGACCCCGGCGCTGGCGGCCAGGTACGCCGCGGAGTTCAACGTGCCGTTCGTCCCGCTGGAGACGGTCAAGACGCAGTTCGCGCGGGTGGCCGCGGCGGTGGCCGAGGCCGGCCGGGAGCCGGACTCGATGACCTACTCGGCGGCGTTCGTGGTGTGCGCCGGCCGCGACGAGGCCGAGATCGCGCGCCGTGCCGCCGCGATCCGGCGCGAGGTCGACGAACTGCGCAGCAACTCCCCCACCGTCGGCACCGCCGGCGAGATCGCCGACCGGCTGGGCCCGTTCATCGAGGCCGGTGTGCAGCGCGTCTACCTGCAGGTCCTGGACATGTCCGATCTGGACCACCTGGACTTCTTCGCGCGTGAGGTGATCCCGCAACTGCGCTGAACAGGCGGAACCGAGCGGGCCGTGGTTACTATCGGTGGCCGTGGCCAGGGGCGAGTACCGCGACGAGGACGGCGGGCATGAGCAGCCCTGGTACAACCGCACCCCAACGGTCGTCGGCGCCAGCCTGGCGGCGCTGATCGCGATCGGGCTGCTGGTGCTGGCGGTGACGTGGGCGATGCGCCAGTTCAGCGAACCGACGCAGGCCCCGATGCACTTCGTCGAGCCGTCGTTCTCGTCGGCGCCGGACACCACGACCGCGACCACCACGTCGACCATCACTTCGACCAGCCCGCCGGAGACCACCGAGATCAACGACCCGACGGAGTCCTCGGAGACTTCAGAGACCTCGGAGACCTCGGAGACCTCCGAGTCCGAGACACCCGAATCGGAGACCGAATCCCAGCCACGGACCACCCGGCCGCGCCGTGACGATGACGACGAGGAGACCACGCGCACGACACGCCGCACACCGCGGACGAATGTGACGCGCACCCTCAATCCGTTCGGCTGAGCGCCTACTATCGGCGCGTGGCGCGATACGGATCCGACGGCCCGGAGTACCCCGACCCGGAATATCCCGGTGATGAGCCCACCGTCTACGCCAACTACGGCACCGGCGGTTACGACACCGGCGGCTATGACCAGCAGCCCCCGGGCGGCGAGACCCCGTGGTACCGCAAGCCCGCCGCCCTGGTCGGGTTCGGCGCGGCCGGGGCGCTGCTGCTCGCGCTGATCGTGTGGGGGCTGGCCAGCCTGATCACCGGCGACGACGCGCCCACCCCGTCGCCCACCCTGACGCCGCTGACCACCACCTCGCGCGCGGCCACCAACGCACCGGCGCCCAGCACGACCGTCGTGCCCACCGAGACCGTCACCGTGACCCCGGAGACGACGAGTACCGAACCGACCACGACGACAACCACCACGACCACGACGACCGAGCCCACCACGACGACGACCACCGAGCCGTCCACCACGACGGAGACGACGGTCACCACCGAGACCGAGACCGTCACCGAGACGGTGACCGAGACCCCCGACGAACCTGAGTGATTCGGCTCTAGTAGGTGCGGCCCTGCGCCGCGTACGCGGCCACCAGGGCCTCCGCGCTGCGCACCGCCGCCCGGCACGCCCTGGTGGTGAACGGATCGTTGAGCGGATGCTCGGCACGGCGGCGCCACCGCTGCGCCGCGGCGAACGCGGCGCGCGGCCCGTCGTAGGGGTTGTCCGGTGTCAGGCCGAGCCTGCTGGCCGCGTCGGTACCGGACCCGCCGATGATCCGGCGCAGCGACGCCATCTCGTCGTCGTTGAGTGTCGTTGGCCGCGAACGTAGTTGGCTGAGCAGCCGCAGCTCCTCGAAGGCGTGGGTGTCGGCGAGCAGCGGGTCGATGTCGGCGAGGATGTACGGCGTCGCGTAGATCGGGTTGTTCTGCACGAACCGGCGGAGCGACAGCAGCGCGGTGTGCGCCTTGAGCAGATCCGAGCGCTGCGCGAACTGCTGGTCGATCACCTCCCGCAACGCCACCAGCCCGCTGCGCTCGAGCAGTTCGTCGGCCAGCGCCACCGAGTCGCTGACCCCGGCGCGCAGCACCGCGATCGAGATGCGCAGGCCGAACATCCCGAACCGCTCCAGCAGCGCCGCCCGGGTGGCCGCGTCCACCGGCAGCGAGCTGTCCTCGCGCACGAACCGGTCCACCGACAGCATCGCCTTGTTGAGTTCGACGGCGTCCACCCCGGCCAGTTTCTCCAGCGCGACGAACTCGCTCTGCCGCAGGGTGCGGGCGGTCAGCGCCAGCAGCCCCGACACCGGAACCACCGCCTGGCAGATGCCGGTGCGGTCCATCTCGGCGGTGAACCGCTTGGCGACGTCGGCCGCCGACAGCATCGCGTCGATGCGGCCCGCACCGATCTCGTCGGCGCGCGAGGCCACCCCGATCACCCCGAGTGCCCCGTTGGAGCCGCCGACAAGCTCGCCGATCTGTTTGAGCAGCGCGATGTCGGCGGCGTTGAGCGTGCGCAGCAGGAACACCACCGCGTCCACCCGCGGCACCCCGTCCTCGGGCACCAGCAGCCGCAGCGTGCGCCGGGAGACGTCCTGGTTCAGCGACGACGTGCCCGGGGTGTCGACGATCGTGGTGTCGATCAGCTCGGCGGCCGGCCACTCCACGTCGAGGTCGACGATGTCCTCGGGGTCCAGGCCGCCCAGGTCGAACGTCAGCCCGCCCTCGTGCGGGTCGCGCCCGATGGGCACGTTGGTGCGGCGGCCGCCGACGTGGTTGGCGGTCACCTTCGGGGTGGGGCCGTGCCGGAACCACGTCACGATCCGGGTGGCCTCGGTCGCGTCGGTCGGCGCGATGTCCTCGCCCACAAGCGCGTTCACCAACGTCGACTTGCCCGCCTTGAGCGTGCCCGCCAGTGCGATGCGCATCGGCTGGTTGAGCCGCTGACCGATGCGTTCGAGCTCGTTGTGCACGTCGGGGCGATGACGGTACGCGGGATCGTCCCGGTAGGCCTTGATGACCCCGGCCAGGATCGCACGCACCTGGTCGCTCGTGCTCATCTCGCGCTCTTCACTCCGATCGGACCTGCCGGGCGTCCAGCTTATGCAGGAATGCCGGTCAGGTGTCCGGCGTGGACTCGGGCATCAGCTTGACCGCGTGCTCGGTGACCTGGTTGAGGATGTTCAGCGCCCGCTCGAGTTCCTTGATCCGGTTGTTGCGCTCGGCCTCCTGCACCTGGGCGGCCGCGATCATGGCCTGCAGCGACTCGTTGAGCGAACGGGTGGTCTGGTTGGCGATCTCGCGATAGTGGTCGCGCAGTTGCCGCTGAATCGCCTTCAACCGGTCGCGGGACTCCTTGGCGACGGCGAACTGGGTGTCGTCGATGAAGCGGCGGGTGTTGAGCTTGGCCTCGTTGCGCACCCGCGCCATCCGGTTCTCCACGCCCTCCTTGTAGGCGGTGCGCCCCATCAGCAGGCCGGCGCCCAGCGAGATCGGGTTGAACATGCCCAGCCCGGCGAACGAGGTCATCATGCCGAACATCAGCACCCCGCCGTAGGAGCCCTGCATGCCCATGGTCAGCCTGCGGCCCTTGGTGAGCCGCTTGGCCTCCAGGTTGGCCAGCGGTTTGAGCTCACCGAGGCTGGCGCCCATCCGGCTGGGATCCAACTGCGGCATGCTCACCGACTCCAGGCCCGCCTCGACGAACGTGCGCGCCACCTCGGCGGCCAGTGCCTCGGCGCGCTGGTATGCCCATACGAAGTTGTCGCCCACCGCGGTGGCGACCGCCTCCTCCAGTTCGGCGCCGATCTCGGCCCAGTGCTGTGTCGGGTCGCAGGAGTCGATCACCTGCTCGATGTGCTGGGTGATGACCCGGAACCGGCCGCGCAGGTCGTGGTCGACGTCGGCGGTCAGATCGGAGATCCCGTCGTTGAGTACCTGCTGCCACAACGCGGTCTGCTGCAACGCCTCCTGGGCCTCCTGCTTGCGCCGCTCCAGGTCCTGCTTGAGCCGCTCCCGGGTGCCGGGATCGTTGAGCGCCGACAGCTCGGCCTGCACCTTGAGCGTGAGATGCTCTGCCGCCGAATAGATCTCATTGACGACGTGGTTGCGGATGCGTTCCTTCTGCTGCGCCAGCACCTGCTCGCTGAGGAACTTCACGATGGCCGGGAAGTTGGACTCCTCGTTGAGCTCCTTGTCGTTGAGCTGGATCGCGTGGCTGCGCAGCAGCGCCGACGCCGGGATGATCGGCACCGACAGCCCGGCGCGCTGCAGATGTCCCCTGTTGACCTCGACGATCTGGCGCCAGTGCGGGTACAGGTCGATCTTGGTGGCGACGATCGTTGCGACAGGGCAGATTTCGAATGCCTGCCGCATGAACGTCATCTCGGGTTCGGTGAACTCCTGGCTGGTGTCGCTGCACATCAGCACCGCGTCGGCGTCGGGCAGCAGACCCAGCGTCGCCGACAGGTGCGGCTGGCCGTGCCCGCCGACGCCGGGGGTGTCGACGAACGCCAGACCGTTCTTCAGCAGCGGGCTGTTGGCGGTGACCTCCACCCGCAGCACCTCGCGGCCGCCGGCCAGCGGGTGGCGCCGCAGGTCGGTGCCGATGTCGGTCATCGGGATCTCGATCGCCTCGGGCTCCTCGCCCTCGCCGCGCTTGACGATGATCTTCGCGCTCGGCGTCTCGCCGTAGGTGACCACGGTGGCCAGCACCGTGCTCTCGTCGTCGCCGACGCGTGCGACCGGGACGTTGAGCAGCGAGTTGAGCAGTTGGCTCTTGCCCTGTTTGAGCTGCCCGGCGACGACGACCCGGATCTGCGGGTCGGTGATGCGGGCCTTGGCCCTGGCCAGCCGATCCACCAGGTCGCCGCGGTCGTAGGTTTCGGCGATCCGGCTGGTGTGGTCGATCAGCTCGACGATCACCTTCAGCGGATTCGGTTTGTCGGTCATGGAGTCCTCTTGTCGCTGCCCGGGTTTCAACGGTAGACGCGCCGGCCGGCGGGGATCGGACTTTGATCCCCGCCGGCCGCGGTTGACGTCAGAGCAGGCCGACGTCCGTCGTGACGTCGGTGTCGACGGAGACCGAGTTGTCCACCGAGTTGTCGTTGAAGCTGTCGTTGGTGGAGTTGTCGGTGTTGAAGCTGTCGTCGATGTCGATGGAGTTGTCGGTGCTGGCGTCGATGCCGAGCGCGTCGCCGCCCACGTCGACCTGGGTGACGTCGCCGCCGGCCGTGGTGGACTGGTCGGTCGGGACGTTGATGATCACCCCGCCGCCGGCACCGCCGGTCGCGTTGCCGCCGTCGCCGCCACCGCCGGTCAGGATGCCGCCGCCGCGGCCGCCGTCACCGCCGACCGCGCCGCCGCCGCTGGTGTCGATGTCGCCGGTCTTGACCACCGGGCCGTCGTTGCCGGAGATGATGTCGCCACCGGCCTGGGTGCTGGTGTTGTCCAGGTCGTTGTCCTCGCCGATGACGACCGGGGAGCCGTCGCCGGTGCGGATGTCGCCGGTGTTGACGTTGTCGTTGTTGTCGCCGACCACGTTGCCGTCACCCTCGACGTTGGTGGTGTCGATGTCGCCGGCGGTGCCGGTGTTCACGACGCCGCCGTCGGTGGCGGTGTTGGTGGTCTTGTTGCCGAAGGTGATGTCACCGAAGTCCAGGCTGACGTTGCCGACGCCCTGCTGCTGGTCCTGGCCGGCGACGTTGGCGGTGTTGGTCTCCGGGCTCAGCAGCCGGGTGTCGTTGTGGCTGAGCGTGTCGTTGTTGGACCACAGGTCGGTCTGGCGCTGCGGGGCGAACGCGATGCCGTGGGTCTGCGCGACGGCCTGCTGCAGGCCGACGACCGGGTTGCCGCCGCCCTGCACCACCGCGGCCGGTGCGACGGTGGCGGCCATCTGCTGCAGCTGGGCGGCCGGCACGTTGCCGAAGCCCGCGTTCTGCAGCTCCGTCTCGGGGTCGCCGACGAACGCGCGGGCGGCGACCGGGTCGCGGAACAGGTTCAGAAGCCAGTCGATGAGGTTCATTGTCGTGTCCTTTCAAGAGGTGCTGTTCGGGTGTCTGTCACCGGCTCTCCGGCGATCTGGACACCACGGTATGGAGTCCGCGGCCCCGCAGAAACGGGGCGAAAACCCCTCTCCCGCGACCCGGCCCCCGGGATTGACCTGGGGGGTGCGTTAGGGGATTAGGGGGATCGACTGGGGGTGGGCGGGGATTCGGATGTTCACGCTGGTCAGACACCAAAAAAGCGCGGCCCCGGAATGGGGCCGCGCTTAATGAGGAGGGCGGATCAGTCGAAGATGTCGAACCCGCCGTTGTCGTCGACGTCGAGCGTCAGATCGGCGTCGGCGAGGGTGTCGGAGAGGGTGTCGGCCACCCCGGGCAGCTCGTCGATCGGCAGGTCCTCGATGACCGGCGAGTCGAGCGCGAGTCCGGTGTCGGCGGCCACCGACGGCACGCCGGCGGGATCGGGGCCGGGGTCCGGGCCCGGGTCGGTGATCAGGCCGCCGCCGATGTCGTCGAGCACGTCCTGACCGGGAAGCTGGTCACCGAACGCGTCGAAGGCGGCGGTGGCCGCACCGCTGGCCCAGACGTTGCCGCTGTCGACCGTCGGGACCGCTGTCGGTAGAACCGACAGCGACTCGGAGACCACCGGGATCAGGGCGTTGACGTCGGCGCTGGTCACGTTGGTCAGGTTGGCCTCGAGCAGGGCCTGCTCGGGGTTGGCCGCGAACCGCGCCGCGACCTCCGGGTCGCGCACGATCGACATGACGAAGTCCAGCAGTTCGTTGGCCATGACGTCGATGCTAGAGACGGCACGGGTTTCGCAGATCGGTGCCGATCCCACCTCTGACAACACCCCATTAGGGGATCGCCCATTAGGGGATTGCGGCGCACTAGGGGCAGCTCCCGTGTTCGGGGCCGCGGAGCCGCTATCGTGAGGGACGGCCGAACGCAGAAGGAAGAGATGAGCGACTCACTCGGATTGTCGATCGGGTGCACCAACCTGGTGGCGGCCCGTGTCGGCCATCCCCCAGTCATCCGCCGGTCCGTCCTGACCCTGTTCGACAACCGTCCGCCCGAGGTGGGTGTCCCCGGGGAGAACCCGAACCTCAACCAGCCCGGCCTCGTGCTCAGCGGGTTCGTCGAACGCGTCGGCGACCCGGTCCCGTTGGTGGCCGCCGACGGCTCACCGCACCGCGGCGAGCAGGTGCTCGCCGAAGCGCTGGCGGCGATGGCCCGCGCGGTCGGCGGTGGCGCCCCGATCACCATCGCGTTCCCCGCGCACTGGGGTCCGGCCGCGGTGGGCGCGCTGCGCGGAGCCCTGCGCGCGGTGCCGGCCCTGTCGCCCGACGGCATCCCGCCCGCGGTGGTGCCGGACTCCCTGGCCGCGCTGGCGGCGCTGCGCAACTCCCCCGGCCTGCCGTCCGCCGGCGTCGTGGTGCTGTGCGACTTCGGCGGCTCCGGGACCAGCATCACGCTGGCCGACGCGGCGGCGAACTTCGCGCCGATCGGCGAGACGATCCGCTACCCCGACTTCTCCGGCGACCAGATCGACCAGCTGCTGCTCAACCATGTGCTGGCCGGGCTCGCCGACGCCGGCGGCGCCGACCCCGCGGGTACCGCCGCGGTCAGCTCGCTGGCCCGGCTGCGCGCCGAGGCCCGACTGGCCAAGGAGCGGCTGTCCGCCGAGACCGCGACGGTGGTGCGCGCGGAACTGCCGAACGCCACCACCGATGTGCGCGTCACCCGCACCGAGCTCGAGCAGCTGATCGCCGCTCCGCTCGACGGTGCGCTGACCGCGATCGAAGAAGCACTGCACCGCAACAACATCCCGCCGGCGAACATCGCGGCGGTCGCCACGGTCGGGGGCGGTGCGAACATCCCGCTGGTCACCCAGCAGCTGTCGACGCGGCTGCGGGCCCCGGTGGTCACCACGCAGCAGTCGCAGCTTCTGGCCGCGACCGGCGCGGCGTTGATGGCCGACGCGGCGGGCGAGGCCGACGCGCCGACGGGCCTGGCGCCCGCTGCCGCCGACGCCCCGACCGGGCTCGCGCCCGCCGCCGATGCGCCGACGAGCATGTCGGCCGCGGCGTGGGCCGCCGGTGCGGCGGGTGCGGCGGCCACCGAATCCGCTTCCGACGGAGCGGATTCAGCGACGTTCCGGGCGCTGGCCTGGTCCCAGGACGAGTCCACCGGTGCCGAGCCGGTGCCGTATGCGGGTGAGGACTACACGTTCGAGCAGGGCGCGACGGGCGCGCGGCCCGCGATGGACTTCGCGCACGAGGAGGAGCAGTACCAGCAGGAGCTGCCGCCGCTGCCGTGGTACCGCCGTCCGGTCACGCTGTTCGGGGTGGCCGCCGCCGCGGCGCTGCTGGCGATCGGCGGGCTGGCGGTGACGCTGACCGGCAACAGCGCCGACACCACCCCGGTCACCGAGACCTCCACCACCTACTCCGGGGTGCCTGGCGAGGAGCCGACGAATGCTCCTGCACCGCAGACGATTACGGTCACCGGCGACGACGGTCAGCCGAGCACCACCGTGGTTCCGCCGCCGCCGCAGCCCACGACCACCACGGAGACCACGTCGCCGACGTCGTCGACGACGACCACCACCACCACGACGACGACCACCACCACGACGACAACGACCACGACCACCACCCCGACGACCACGACGACGCGCACGACCACGACGACGCAGCCGCCGGAGCCGACGGTCGAACCGACCCAGGACACGCCCACCGTCGAACCCGAACCGCAGCCCGACGACGACATCCCGGACGAGCCCTGAGGCCATGACCGCGTCGGACTCGCCGCCCGACCTGCCTTCCGCGGCGCGTGAGCTGCTCGCGCGTCTGACCGCCGCGCCGACCGAGCCGGTGCAGGTGCTGGTGTCCGGCGGGGTTGGCACCGGCAAGAGTTCGGTGCTGGCGGCGGTGCGCGAGGTGCTGCGCTCGGCGGGGACACCGCCGCTGGCGCGCCCGCCGCGCCCCGGCGAGAACGACGCCGTGGTCATCGACGACGCGCACCTGCTCGACGACGCCGACCTGGCGCTGCTCACCGAACGGGCCGCGGACGCGACCACGATCGTGGTGGCCGCCGAACCGCTGGCGCACCGAAATGCGCTGCGCGCGTTGACCATCGCGCTGGAACGGGCCAACCCGGTCGTCCGGCTGGGTCCGCTGCCGCCGGCCGAGGTCGCCCGGATGGTGGGCGAAACCCTGGGCACACCGGTGCCTTCGGATGTGGTGCGGTCGCTGTTGGTGGCCACCGCCGGGCTGCCGTTCCTGGTGCGGCCCGCGCTGGCCGCTGCCCGCTCGGCCGACGGGGAGTCACCCACCACGGCGATGCTCAACGCGGCGAGGTTCGCGCTCAACGAGCGGCTGCGCCGCCTCGACGACACCACCCTCGACACGCTGCTGGTGTCCTCATTGAGCCTCGACCTGGGACCCGACGACGTCGCCGCCGCCCTGCGTCTGGACCCGGAGCAGGCGCACGCGGCGGTGGACCGCGCCCGCGCGACCGGGCTGATCGAGCCGTCCCACAGCCGCACGTTCCTGCGTACCCTGCACCGCTGCCTGGCCCAGCTGCTGGGCGCCGCGCGCCACCACGACACCGAGATCGCGCTGCTGCTGACCCAGCTCGAATCCGGCACGCTGACAACGGATCTGGCGCTACAGTTGGCCGAACACGGCCTGCGCGACGACCGGCTGGCCGACGCGCTGGCCGAGCTGGCGACCCGTCACCGCGGCCAACCGGCAAGGGCGGCAAGGCTTTACCGCGCGGCGGTGGATGCCGGGGCGACGACACTGAACTCCCGGCTGGCCGATGCGTTGGCGCTCACCGGCGACTGTGCGACCGCGGCGCGGCTGACCGACGAGTTGCTGGCCTCCACCGACCCGGCCGAGCGGGCGGCCGCGGTGCGGATCGCGGCGAGCATCGCACTGCACGACGGCAGCGCCGCCCAGGCCGCCGACCTGTACCGGTGGCTGGGCCCGCACCCGGACGCGGTCGTCGGCGCCGCAGGCACGGTGGTCGCCCTGGCCGCAGGCGATCCGGCTACCGCCCGCGCCGCGCTCAGCGACGAGGGCAGCGCACCGCCGACGTCGACCGCGCGGGCCGCCCGCAGCCTCGCCGACGGGCTGCTGATGTCGGTGCGGGCGCCGTACCCGGCGACCATGGCCCGGCTCGGCCAGGCGATCGCCGCCGACCTGCCCGCCGCGGCCGTCACCCCCGACACCCCCGCGGCGCTGGTGACCCTGGCCGCCCTGCACGGCGGCGACCCGGTGCGGGCGCGCAGCGTGATCGCCCGCGCGGTACGCACCGGCGACGACGACGGCGCGGTGTTCGTCACCCGCAGACACCGCCTGCTGCAGGGCTGGGTGCGGATGCTGGACGGGCAGCTGCCCGCCGCGGCGGCCGACGTCGCGGCGGCGACCGCCGCGGGCACCGAGGCGCTGCACCGCCGCGACGCGCTGTGGGCGGCGGCACTGCAGACCGCGATCGCCCGCCGCAGCGGGGACAGCGGGGCGATGCAGCAGCACTGGTACGCGGCGATGGAGGTGCTCGCCGAGTACTCCGTCGACCTCTTCTCCCTGCTGCCGCTCGGCGAGCTGTGGGTCGCCGCGGCGCGCATGCAGCAGATGGACCGGCTGCGCCACACCATCGACGACGCGTTCGCGCTGTTGCGGGGGCTCGGCGACCCGGTGCTGTGGTCGGTGCCGCTGCACTGGGCCGGGGTGCACGCCGGGATCCTGGCCAACTCGCCGGACGCGGTCGCCCCGCACGGGCAGGCGCTGACCGCGGCGGCGCCGCACAGCGAGTTCGCCAGGGCCCTGGCCACCGCGGGCCGGACCTGGCTGCGGGTGCTGGCCAACCACGTCGACGTCGCCGAGGTCACCGAGGCGACGCGGCTGCTCGCCCGGTTCGGGCTCACCTGGGACGCCACCCGGCTGGCCGGACAGGCCGCACTGCAGACGCCCGACGGCCGGGTGTCCGGCGCGATGCTGCAGCTGGCCCGCGACCTCAAGCAGACGGTCGCGCTGGACGACGCACCCGCCCCGGCCACCGCCGAGGCGCCCCGGCCGGACCGGTCCCGGCCGATGCCGGCCCGGCTGTCGGACCGCGAGCGGGAGGTCGCCGAGCTCCTGCTGCTCGGGATGCCGTACCGCGACATCGGCGCGCAGCTGTTCATCTCGGCGAAGACGGTGGAGCACCACGTCGCCCGGATCCGCCGCCGGCTGGGCGCCGAGTCGCGCTCGGAGATGCTGTCGATGTTGCGGGCGATGCTCGCCCCGCAGTCGTGATGCTGCGCCGAAACCGGAAGTGACACACCGCCGGTCGGGCGTCGCGCCGGTCCCGCCGGCGGCCCCGCGACCACCGTCAACGCCTAGTTAGGTAAGCCTTCGTAGCGTTGTTTCCGGTGGGGGTGCGACTATGGCCCGTGGGCTGAGCAGGCCCTGAGCGAAGCTACCAGCCAGTAACATCGGCTAAGTTACCCCTCAGTAACTTCCAACGGGAGGCATGCGGTGGACACGATTAACATCGTCAGGCTCGTCATCGGCCTAGTGATGACGGCCATTGTGCTGGTCTTCGCCGCCAAACGTGTGCTGTGGCTGGTGAAGCTGATCCGCGCGGGCGCCAAGACCAGCGAGGCGAACAATCGCAAGGACAACCTGCCCGACCGCTTCCTGAACCAGTTCAAAGAGGTCTTCGCGCAGACCAAGCTGCTGAAGTGGTCGCTGCCCGGCCTCGCCCACTTCTTCACCATGTGGGGCTTCTTCATCCTCGCGTCGGTGTACCTCGAAGCCTACGGCGTGCTGTTCGATCCGAAGTTCCACATTCCGCTGATCGGACGCTGGCCGGTCCTGGGCTTCCTGCAGGACTTCTTCGCCGTGGCGGTGCTCGCCGGCATCATCGTGTTCGCGATCATCCGCATCGTCCGCGAGCCCAAGAAGGTCGGCCGCAGCTCGCGCTTCTACGGCTCGCACACCGGTGGCGCCTGGGAGATCCTGTTCATGATCTTCCTGGTCATCGCGACGTACGCGATCTTCCGCGGCGCCGCGGTCAACACCCTGGGCAAGGACTTCCCGTACCAGAGCGGCGCGTTCTTCTCCGACCTGGTCGCCAAGCCGCTGGCCCCGCTGGGCGAGCACGCCAACCACATCATCGAGACCGTCGCGCTGCTCGGCCACATCGGCGTCATGCTGGTGTTCCTGCTGATCGTGCTGCACTCCAAGCACCTGCACATCGGCCTGGCCCCGATCAACGTCACGTTCAAGCGGCTGCCCGACGCCCTGGGCCCGCTGCTGCCGGTCGAGCACAACGGCGAGCTGATCGACTTCGAGGATCCCGCCGAGGACGCCGTGCTGGGCAAGGGCAAGATCGAGGACTTCACCTGGAAGGGCTACCTCGACTTCGCGACCTGCACCGAGTGCGGCCGCTGCCAGTCGCAGTGCCCGGCCTGGAACACCGGCAAGCCGCTGTCGCCGAAGCTCGTGATCATGAACCTGCGCGACCACCTGTTCGCGAAGGCGCCGTACATCATCGAGGGCAAGCCGCGGCCGGAGGAGGGGTCGGTCGACTTCGCCGCGCTGGGTGACAAGCTGCACGGCCACGGGGTGCCCGAGGACGGCTTCGCCCGCATCGAGGGCTCCGGCCCCGAGCAGGCGCTGCGTCCGCTGGTCGGCACCGCCGAGCAGGGCGGCGTGATCGATCCCGACGTGCTGTGGTCCTGCACCACCTGTGGTGCGTGCGTCGAGCAGTGCCCGGTCGACATCGAGCACATTGACCACATCGTCGACATGCGCCGCTACCAGGTGATGATGGAGTCCGAGTTCCCGGGTGAGCTCGGCGTGCTGTTCAAGAACCTGGAGACCAAGGGCAACCCCTGGGGCCAGAACGCCAAGGACCGCACCAACTGGATCGACGAGGTCGACTTCGACGTGCCGGTCTTCGGCAAGGACGTCGACTCGTTCGAGGGCTTCGAGTACCTGTTCTGGGTCGGCTGCGCCGGCGCCTACGAGGACCGCGCCAAGAAGACCACCAAGGCGGTCGCGGAACTGCTGGCCGCCGCGGGCGTGAAGTTCCTGGTGCTCGGCGAGGGCGAGACCTGCACCGGCGACTCCGCGCGCCGCTCGGGCAACGAGTTCCTCTTCCAGCAGCTGGCCGCGCAGAACGTCGAGACCCTCAACGACCTGTTCGAGGGCGTCGAGCGGGTGGACCGCAAGGTCGTCGTCACCTGCCCGCACTGCTTCAACACGCTGAGCCGGGAGTACCCGCAGGTCGGCGGCAACTACACGGTGCTGCACCACACCCAGCTGCTCAACCGGCTGGTGCGGGACAAGAAGCTGATCCCGGTCAAGCCGGCGGGCGGCGGCCTGGACATCACCTACCACGACCCGTGCTACCTGGGCCGGCACAACAAGGAGTACACCGCTCCGCGTGAGCTGATCGGCGCCGCCGGCGCGAAGCTGACCGAGATGCCCCGCCACGCCGACCGCGGCCTGTGCTGCGGCGCCGGTGGTGCGCGGATGTGGATGGAAGAGCACATCGGCAAGCGCGTCAACACCGAGCGCACCGAGGAGGCGATGGACACCGCCTCGACGATCGCCACCGGCTGCCCGTTCTGCCGCGTGATGATCACCGACGGTGTCGACGAGGTGTCGGCGGCCCGCAACGTGGACAAGGCCGAGGTCCTCGATGTCGCTCAGCTGCTGCTGAACTCGCTGGACAAGAACGCGGTGACGCTGCCGGAGAAGGGCACCGCGGCCAAGGAGGCCGAGGAGCGCGCCGCCAAGAAGGCCGCCGAGCCGCCCGCCAAGGAGGAGCCGGTCAAGGCGGAGGCCGCCGAACCCGAGGCCAAGCCCGCCGCCACCGCGGCTCCGGCCTCGACCGAGACCAAGCCCGTCACGGGTCTGGGCATCGCCGGTGGCGCGAAGCGTCCGGGCGCCAAGAAGGCCGCCCCGGCCGCCGCCGAGGCCGGCGACGAGAAGCCCGCTGCCGCACCGGCTCCCGCGAAGGGGCTGGGTCTCGCCGCGGGTGCCAAACGTCCGGGTGCCAAGAAGGCCGCTCCCGCGGCCCCGGCCGCGTCGGCCGCACCGGCCGCCGAGGCGCCAGCCGAGGCCGCCAAGCCCGCACCCGAGGTCAAGGGCCTCGGTCTCGCGGCGGGTGCGCGTCGTCCCGGCGCCAAGAAGGCTGCCCCCGCGGCTCCGGCCGCCCCGTCTGCTGCCGCGGCTCCCGCCGCTGCTCCTGCTGCCGCGGAAGCCGAGCCGGAGCCCGAGGTCAAGGGTCTGGGCATCGCCCCCGGCGCACGCCGCCCGGGCGCGAAGAAGGCCCCCGCCGCTGCTCCGACCGCTCCCGCGAATCCCGCTGCGGCGCAACCGGAACCGGCGCCCGCCGCGGAACCGGCAGCCGAATCCGCTCCTGCCCCCGCACCTTCCGCGGGTGACAGCGCGCCGGCGGCCAAGGATGACCGCATCGTCGGCGACGAGCCGCCGGTGAAGGGGCTGGGCATCGCCAAGGGTGCCCGCCGCCCCGGTAAGCGCTGACAAGCGGTGCTGGTTATTCGCTGGACAGCAGTGCGACCATGGAGGGCGTGACGACCCAACACGTGCCCAGCCAGGCCGCGGGACACCACCCGCGGCCTCGCACGTTCACGCAGTCTTCGAAGCTGCAGGACGTGCTCTACGAGATCCGCGGCCCGGTACACGAGCACGCGGCCCGGCTGGAGGCCGAGGGTCATCGGATCCTCAAGCTGAACATCGGCAACCCCGCCCCGTTCGGCTTCGAGGCGCCCGACGTGATCATGCGCGACATCATCCAGGCGCTGCCGTACGCGCAGGGGTACTCCGACTCCAAGGGCATCCTGTCGGCGCGGCGCGCGGTGTTCACCCGCTACGAGCTGGTGGAGGGGTTCCCGAAGTTCGACGTCGACGACGTCTATCTCGGCAACGGGGTCTCCGAGCTGATCCAGATGGTGCTGCAGGCCCTGCTGGACAACGGCGATCAGGTGCTGATCCCCGCCCCCGACTACCCGCTGTGGACCGCGTGCACGTCGCTGGCCGGCGGCACCCCGGTGCACTACCTGTGCGACGAGACGCAGGGCTGGCAGCCGGATCTGGCGGATCTGGAGTCCAAGATCACCGAGCGCACCAAGGCGATCGTGGTGATCAACCCGAACAACCCGACCGGCGCCGTCTACACCCGCGAGGTTCTCGAGCAGATCGCGAACCTCGCGCGCAAGCACCAGCTGATGCTGCTGGCCGACGAGATCTACGACAAGATCCTCTACGACGACGCCAAGCACATCTCGATGGCGGCGGTGGCCCCGGACGTGCTGACCCTGACGTTCAACGGCCTGTCGAAGACCTACCGGGTCGCCGGCTACCGCTCGGGGTGGCTGGTGATCACCGGCCCGAAGGACCACGCGACCAGTTTCATCGAGGGCATCAGCCTGCTGGCCAACATGCGGCTGTGCCCGAATGTGCCTGCGCAGCACGCGATTCAGGTCGCACTCGGCGGTCACCAGAGCATCGACGACCTGGTGTTACCCGGCGGCAGGCTGCGTGAGCAGCGGGACGTCGCCTGGGAGAAGCTCAACGAGATCCCCGGGGTGTCGTGCGTGAAACCGCAGGGCGCGCTGTACGCGTTCCCGCGGCTGGACCCCGAGGTCTACGACATCGTCGACGACGAGCAGCTGGTGCTGGATCTGCTTCTGCAGGAGAAGATCCTGGTCACCCAGGGCACCGGGTTCAACTGGCCCACCCCCGACCACCTGCGCATCGTGACGCTGCCGTGGGCCCGCGACTTGGCCGCCGCGATCGAACGGCTCGGCAACTTCCTGGTGTCCTACCGCCAGTAACTACCCTGTCCGGGTGACGCACTCGCACGGACACTCGCACTCGCCGCAGGGCCCCGCCCCGCTCGGCCCGATCGCGGCCCGGATCGTCGTCGGCCTGCTGGTGGTGATCGGGGTCGCCGTGCTGGCGGGCGCGGTGTGGCTGTGGCCGGACCAGCAGAAGGTCGACATCCCGCTGCCGTACCAGAACGCCGAGGGCGGTGCGGTGACCACCGAGGCCGGTCAGGTGCGCTCCACCACCGCCGCGCCCTGCGGCAGCCCGTCGGTCGGCCGGGTGCTCACGTCGGCGCCGCTGCCCGCCGAGGACGCCGCCACCGAGTGTGTGCAGGTGCTGGTCGCCATCGAGTCCGGGCCCAACGCCGGGGCCGACACGCTGCTGGAGTTCAGCGGCGCACCGGGGCAGCCCACCCTGGCCGTCGGCGACGACATCCGCATCGTCCGCCAGGTCGACGCCGCGGGCACCACCACCTACGACTTCTACGACTACGAGCGCACCTGGCCGCTGATCGGGCTAGCCGCGGTGTTCGCGGTCGTCGTGGTGGCGGTGGCCCGGTGGCGCGGGCTGCGCGCGCTGATCGGCATCGTGGTGGCGTTCGCGGTGCTGGTCGTGTTCCTGCTGCCCGCCCTGCGCGACGGGGCGCCCGCGGTGCCCGTCGCGCTGGTGGCCTCGGCGCTGATCCTCTACGCGGTGCTCTACCTGGCGCACGGGGTGAGCCTGCGCACCAGCGCCGCACTGCTGGGCACCCTGACGTCGCTGCTGTTGGCGGCCGGACTGTCGTGGGCGGCAATCGAATTGGCGCACCTGACCGGGCTGGCCGAGGACCAGAACAACGAGGTCGCGGCCTACATGGACAACGTGTCGATCACCGGGCTGGTGCTGGCCGGGTTCATCATCGGCTCGCTGGGTGTGCTCAACGACGTGACCGTCACCCAGGCCTCGGCGGTGTTCGAGCTGGCCGCGCTGGAGGGCGCCACCCGGCGGGCGGTGTTCGTCGGCGGCATGCGGGTGGGCCGCGACCACATCGCCAGCACGGTGTACACCCTGGTGCTGGCGTACGCGGGCAGCGCGCTGCCGCTGCTGCTGTTGTTCAGCGTCGCGAACCGCTCGCTTGGCGACGTGCTCACCGGCGAGCTGGTGGCCACCGAGATCGCCCGCTCGGCGGTCGGCGGGATCGCGCTGGCGCTGTCGGTGCCGTTGACCACCGCGATCGCCGCGGTGCTGGCTACCCCGAACGCTCCAGCAGCTGCAGCAGATAGGCGCCGTAGCCGGACTTGAGCAGTGCCCGTCCCCTGGCCGCGAGCTGGTCGTCGTCGATGAAGCCGACGCGCCAGGCCACCTCCTCGGGCACGCTGATCTTCAGGCCCTGTCTGCGCTCGATGGTGCGCACGTAGTCGGCGGCGTCGAGCAGCGAGTCGAAGGTGCCGGTGTCCAGCCACGCGGTCCCGCGGGCCAGCACCTCGACGCGCAGCCGCCCCTGCTCGAGGTAGGTCTGGTTGATCTCGGTGATCTCGTATTCACCGCGCGCGGACGGTTTCAGTGACCGCGCGATCTCGATGACGTCGTTGTCGTAGAAGTACAGCCCGGGCACCGCGTAGTTCGACTTCGGTTTCGCCGGTTTCTCCTCCAGCGACAGCGCGGTGCCGTCCGGGCCGAACTCGACCACCCCGTACGCCGACGGGTTGGACACCCAGTACGCGAAGATCGCTCCGCCGCTGACATCCTGGAACCGGCTCAAGCTGGTGCCCAGGCCGGGGCCGTAGAAGATGTTGTCGCCCAACACCAGTGCGACGGAGTCGGTGCCGATGTGGTCGGCGCCGATGACGAACGCCTGCGCCAGCCCCTCCGGGCGCGGCTGCACGGCGTAGCTGAGGTTGATGCCGAAATCCGAACCGTCGCCGAGCAACCGGTGGAACGCGGGTGCGTCGTCGGGTTTGGTGATGATCTGGATGTCGCGGATCCCCGCCATCATCAGCGTCGACAGCGGGTAGTAGATCATCGGCTTGTCGTACACGGGCACCAGCTGCTTGCTGACGCCCATCGTGATCGGGTACAGCCGGGTGCCCTCACCGCCGGCGAGGATGATGCCGCGCATGGGGTCAGCCTAGAAGTCCGTGCGCTCCAGCCACTCGTCCCACACGGCGGCGTCGCCGAGCACCTCGATGCCCAGGTCGGCGGCCGCGCGCCTGCGGGTGATCGCCAGCAGCAGGTCGGTGGCGGTGCCGCGCAGCGCGGCGTCGGCCTTGGCGTGATTGTGCGACCACCACACGCCTTCCTCGTCGTGCACGATGGTCCACTCTCCCGTCGGCCCCAGCCCCTCGTCGGTGGCGTGCATGTGCAGGCTGCGGCCGCGGTCCAGCGCGGGCCGGGAGGTGTTGGAGGCGTGCAGCTCGATCCACTCGCTGATCGCGTCGGCGGCCAGTTCGGCCGCCGGACCGTAGGACGCACCGAGCGCCAGCGCGGCGTCGGCGCGGTGCACCTCGACCTCGTGCAGTCGCCGCCGGATCCACCAGCCGGCCGGGCGCGGGCCGCGGAAGGTCCACACCCGGGTGGCGGAGCCGACGCGGTCGACGGCGTCGATGATCAGCTGCGCGCCCTCCTGCAGCCACGCGATGGCGCCGTCCTCGTCGTCCGGCGGTCTGCCGTCGCGGACGTCGCGCGGATCCAGTGCGCTCTGCCGCTGTTCGACGATGATCTGTGCGGCCCAGCGGTTTCCACGGCCGACGTGTCGGAACAGCTGTTTGAGCGTCCAGTCCGGACAGGTCGGGACGGGTGTTGTCGGGTCTGCACCGCGAATCAGATCACCGAAGGCCCGGGTCTGGTCGAGCAGTGCCGCTCGGAAATCCACGATTGCGAACCTACTCACTTCTCGGCGCCGAGGAGCGCGTTAACAGGGATATGCGTCGACGGAAGTCCGGTCACGGCCGCACCACCGCCGGCTTGCGGCTGCCCAGTTCGATCGGCAGCGACGCCCACCCGCGCAGCACCCGGGTCGGTCGCCTGCTGCCGTCCCCGGCCAGCCGGGCGTTCGGGAAATGCTCGAAGAAGGCGCGCAGACCGGCCTCGCCCTCGGCGCGGGCCAACGCCGCGCCCAGACAGAAGTGCCTGCCGCCGGAGAACGACAGGTGCCTGCCCGCGTTGGCCCGGTGCAGGTCCAGTCGGTGGGGGTCGGCGAACACCTTGGGGTCGCGGTTGGCGCCCGCGATGTAGCAGATCACCACCTCGCCGGCGCGCACCGGCCGGCCGGCGAGCTCGACGTCGCGCAGCGCCATCCGCGCGGTCAGCTGCACGGGCGGGTCCAGGCGCAGGATCTCCTCGACGGCGGTGGGCCACAGCTCGGGATGCTCGGCGAGCGTCTCGAGGTGCTCGGGATGGTCGAGCAGCATCCGGATTCCGTTGCCCAGCAGGTTGACCGTCGTCTCGAAGCCCGCCGCCAGCACCAGCCCGGCGGTGGCCATCAGTTCGCGGTGGTTGAGCCGAACCCCGTTGTCGGAGGCGACGATCAGCTGGCTCATCAGGTCGTCGCCGGGGTGGCGGCGCAGGTGGTCGAGGTGGCCGGCGAGCCAGTCGTTGAAGCCCTCGATGCCGCGGTAGACGGAGCGGTACTGCGACCAGCTCAGCCCGATGTCGAGGCTGGGGGCGCCGAGTTCGCCGAACTCGAGCACCCGTGGCCGGTCCTGTTCGGGGACGCCGAGGATGTCGCTGATGATCGCGACCGGCAGCTGCGAACAGTAGCGCTCGACGATGTCGACGGTGCCTTCGCCGTCGAGCCGCTCGAGCAGCCCGTCGGCGGTCTCCTGCACCCGATCCTTCAGCGCCGCAACGGCTCTGGAGGTGAACACCGACGACACCGTCTTGCGGTACCGGGTGTGCTCGGGCGGTTCGACCGACAGCATCGACGGCGGCTCCAGCGGATGCAGCAGTCCGGTCTGGGTGTGGTTGACGATCCACTGCAGCGGCTTGGGCAGGTTGGAACCCATAGCCAGGACGCGGAAGTCGTCGGAACGCAGCACCTCGCTGGCGATCCCGTGGTCGACGGTGATGTGCACGGCCGCGCACCGCACGAGCGGTCCGCGCGCCCGCAGCTCCTCGGTGAACGACACCGGGTCGGCGCGCACCGCCGGGTCGGCGATCAACCGGCCCTGGGGATCGCCGCGGCGCGCCAGCAGCCGCGACACCGCGCGCACAAAACCGTGCATGGCCAGCCACCGGACCCGGTGGCGCATGGGTCCTGCCCGCCGATCCGTCTCCTCCACGACCGCGAGCCTACCGAGCGCCGCTACGAGTGGGTGCTGCAGAAGATGAGGAAGCAGTTCGTCTGCGGGCCGCGCGGCGACGGGCCGCTCGGGTTGTGGCCCGGACCGCTGCCCGACGATCCGCCGGCGCCGGGATATCCGCCGCGGCCGTTCTGCACCGGCGGCACCTGCGGTGGCTCGGGCTTGGGCGCCTCGGGCTGCTGATGCGACGGCGGACGCCACGGCGGCGGTGTCCAGGTGGGTTTGGGCGGTGTCCACGTCGGTTTCGGGGGTGTCCAGGTGGGCCGGGGCGGCGACCACGGCGGCACCCACGGGTTCTGCGGCCGCGGGTTGTACGGGTTGTAATACGGCGGCGGCGCCACCACGGGCGGCACGAAGACCGGCACCGGGGCGGGTGCGACGGGCACCGGCGCGGGGGCCGGTGCGGGAGCCGCCGGCGCGGGCGGGGGCGCCTCGGGTGGCGGGGCGGGTGCGGGAGCCTCGACGTAGACGGTGCGCGGCGGCGCCTGCGGCGCGGGTTGCTGCTGCACGACGGGCACCGGCGCCTTGATGGTCTCGGCGGTGGTCGGGGGCGGCGGGGCCACGGGCTGGGCCTGTTCGACCGGTTTGGGCGACGGGGCCGGCGGCGCGGGCACGACGCGGCTCGGCGCGATCGCGCTCTGACCGGGGGCGGGCCGCTGGTCGGCGGTCGGCCGGATGCTGACCGCCAGCGAGATCACCAGTGCCACAACGCCGACGACGAAGATCGAGGCCATCGCGCTGCCGACGAGCAGGAACGGCTTGCGGTCCTCCCCGGGTGCGGGGGTCAGGTCGGTCAGCGGTTCGGAGTCGGCGTTGTCGAGGGGGCCGTCGGCGATCTCGGAGTAGGCCAGCGGGGCGTCGACGGGCGCGAGCTGGGTGTCGGCCGCGGCGAGCCCGAGCGCGTACGGGGATCCGGCGGTCGGGCCGTCGGGGTCCTGCGAGTAGGCCAGCCCGACGGTGGAGGCCTCGAAGGCGGGCGCCTGAGCGGCGGCCAGCGCGGCACCGCGGGCCAGCGCCATCGCCGCGTCGTCGGGAGCCCGCACCGGGATGTTGACCAGGTGTTCGAGGTGGTTCTTGACGGCGCTGACGTCGACGCCGGAGCCGACGACGAATATGGCGTCCGGCGCGGCCTCCTGGGCGGCGACGGCCGCGGCCATGTCGGCGAGCACCGCCATGGCGTCGCTGCTGTGCAGGGTGCGGCTGAGCACCTTGACCACCGAGCCGTCGTCGGTCTGCACCACCGACAGGGTGGCGGTGTCACGGTCGATGAACAGCAGCGCGGTGGTGGTGTAGTCCATGGCGCGGCCGACGGCCTGCGCGAGGGCGGCCGCGGCGAGGCCGTCGGAGACCAGCAGGACATCGTCGATCCCGCGGGCGGCGAGTGCGTCGCGTAACTGGGCGGCTTCGGCGTGGTCACTCCAGGTGACACCGATGGCCCTGAGGTTGTGGCCGCCGGCCAGGGCGCTCTCCTTGGTGCCCAGCACCGCGTCGACGACCGCAGCGGCGGCCGAGGTTGCCGAATCGTCGCCTCCGGTGACATCGAAGACGTCGTGATCGACGGTAGCGCCGTCCGCCCGCTCCCCTTCGACCAGCACCATGCGGACCGTCGTGGGTGTCATCGACACCCCGAGAACGATGTCCACCGACTCCTCCAAGTTGTTTGCTGCAGCGCCTGGGTCGCCGGTGCGCAGCGCGCTCTACACACGTCGGCGACTAGTGGTTAATCGTCCTCACCAGCACGAGCGTTACGTCTGAACCAGAATTTGCTGGGACGATTCACCTCAGCTCGCCCTTCCGAGGCTACCCACGCGACGCCGGCCATGCCAGGCGGCAGTTCAGGACTTGATGAAGTTCTCGTACGAACGCGACGGGGTCGGGCCGCGCTGGCCCTGGTACTTCGAGCCGACGCTCGCGCTGCCGTAGGGATGCTCGGCCGGACTGGTCAGGCGCAGCAGGCAGAGCTGGCCGATCTTCATACCGGGCCACAGCGTGATCGGCAGGTTGGCCACATTGGACAGCTCGAGGGTGATGTGGCCGGAGAAGCCGGGGTCGATGAACCCGGCGGTGGAGTGGGTCAGCAGGCCGAGCCTGCCGAGCGAGGACTTGCCCTCCAGCCGCCCGGCCAGGTCGTCGGGAAGGGTGCACACCTCCAGCGTGGAGCCGAGCACGAACTCGCCGGGATGCAGCACGAACGGCTCCCCCTCGGCGGGCTCCACCAGCGTGGTCAGGTCGTCCTGGCGCTGGGCCGGGTCGATGTGGGTGTAGCGGGTGTTGTTGAAGACCCGGAACAGGCTGTCGAGGCGGACGTCGATGCTCGACGGCTGGATCAGACTGTCGTCGAACGGTTCCAGCTTCAGCCGTTCGGCGGCGATCTCGGCGCGGATGTCGCGGTCGGAGAGCAGCACGCGACGAGCGTAACCGTCGCCGAACGCCGAAGTCCCCCGGAGCGGGGCAGGTGCTCCGGGGGACTTCACCGCTCGGACGGGCCTACTTGCCGCCGAGAAGCTTGCCGATGGCGCCGAGGCCGCCCTGGACGGCCTTGCCGGTCTCGCCGGCGCCGAACTTGGTCAGGTCACCGAGGCCGCCGATGGTGTGCTTGGTGAGATCACCGGTGCCGCCGATGCTGTGCTTGGTCAGGTCGCCGGTGCCGCCGATGCCGAACTGCACCAGATCACCGGTGCTGCCGACGACCCACTTGCCGAGGTCGCCGAACGGATCCTCGTCGGCGTGAGCGGCGGGAGCCAGGACGCCGATCAGGGCTGCGCCGGCGATCGCGATGCCACCGGCCATGGTTGCGCGGAATGCGAGTTTCATGGGTCCTCCAGAATCAGTTGCCCCGACTTAGCAAAGACCATAACCCGGCACAACAGGGAACAGAAGAGGGTTGCTTGTGAGGAATTCAACTTTTCGGCAGGTTTATCCTACGGCGACAGGGGTACGGATTGCGCGATTCGCTGGTCCTACCTAATGCAATAACCTGATCAACCCGATATCGCTACCAGCTGACACGATTATGCTGTTTAGCGCGCACAGACGCGTTTCACGCCCATACCCTCCGGCATGTTATGTCGCGATTGCCGATGATTGTCGTAGCGCCTCTTACTACGGATCGGGCGGCAGCTATTCGGGCATTGCTCAGCAATTGACGGAACTGTGAATATTTCCGCCTATAGCAAATACATGACCGGCGGGGCTCCGCCGCCGGTACCGAAAATGGACGACGTCGGACGCAGCGGACGGCCGGCAGATGTTAGCCTTCGTGATCGAACTGGCCGGTGTAGTTCAATGGCAGAACATCAGCTTCCCAAGCTGAGAACGCGGGTTCGATTCCCGTCACCGGCTCCAAAGACGCTGGCCGATCGCCAGCGCGCGCCAGCCGGCACAAACGAGCTGGCCCCAACTCCCCTTTGGTCGAGGATGTCGCGCGCCAGGAGCCGTGAGGCGGACCGAGCGCAACTGCTTGTGGAGTGCCGAGCTTCCCGCGGTGGCGACCGAATATTCGACAGGCTCATAATCCGCAGACACCGGGAGTGCGACCGTGAGCCGGCGCGTGACCCTCGCGGTCAATCTGCGCTGATCAACGGCAGAGATCATCCCGCGTAGGTCTCCGTTGACGTGTGTGCCTATCGGGCGCACAATGTGTGCATGGCTGCAACCAAGACGGAGCGTTTCGCCGTGCGCCTGACTTCTGAGCAGGACGCGCTGATTCGTCGTGCAGCGGAGGTCAAAGGAATTGATCTCACCAGCTTCACCCTGAGCGCGACGCTGGCCCATGCTCGTGACGTCCTTGCGGACCGCACGTACTTCGCGTTGGGCACGTCCGCTTGGGAGGAGTTCCTGGAAGTTCTGGATCGGCCTGTCACGCATAAGCCGCAACTGGAGAAACTTTTCTCTGAACGGTCGATCTTCGACTCCGAGGCGTGAGCTACAGCCAGCCCCGGCCAATCCGCGAGGACGACGAGGTAGGCCACTTCGACTGCGGAGACGACCCTCTTAACACCTACCTGATCAAGAAGGCTGTCTCCAATCACCGAAGCGGTGCCTCACGTTGCTTCGTCACGTGCCGCGAGGGCCGGGTCGTGGGGTACTACGCACTGGCGGCGGGCTCCGTGGAACGCAAGGCGGTGTCGGGCAGGTTTCGGCGGAATATGCCCGATCCGATACCCGTGATTCTGCTAACCCGTCTGGCGGTCGACCGCAGGGAGCAGGGCAAGGGTCTGGGCAGACATCTCCTGCGTGATGCGATTACGCGGACTGTCTACGTTGCCGACCATATTGGCGCACGGGCGATGCTTGTACACGCCATCGATGAAGACGCCCGCAACTTCTATTCGCGTTTCGACTTCGAGCAATCACCGACCGATCCGCTGCACCTGCTGCTGTCCATCAAGGATGCCCGAATCTTGATCACTCCGCACTAAGGCAGCGTCCTGCGCCAGCGGACCATCGTGCCCCGAGGGCACGTCAGCTCTCCCGAAATATCCCCGGCGCCAACGCCGTTGGCATAAGTGATCCGACGAATAGGGAATGTTTCGGAGAGTGATCGACGATGATGACTCGAATTGTCCCCGCAGTCGGCGCCGCCCTGGCCGCCGCAGGCCTGGGCATGGCGTCCGCCACCGCAGCGCTCGCCGCCCCGACCGGCGGCGAACCGGCAGATCAGGTCCTCGACAGGCTCCGTAACGAGGGCTACACCGTCGTGGTGAGCAGGACCGGCACCGGTTCGATCGACAAGTGCACGGTCACCGAGGTCCGGCCCGGCCAGACGTACATGAGAACCGACTCGGGCGTCCCCGGACACCTGCTCGGCACTCCGGGTCCCAACATCGCGACCATCGTGACGGGCAAGACCGCTCACGTGACACTGAAGTGCTGACGGCCCGGGACGATCGACACACGGCCCCTGCGCTCCCGGCGCGGGGGCCCCTGCGTTTCAGCGCGTGATTTCAGCGCAGGTAGATCTCGTTGCCGGTGGGATAGCCACCGCCGTAGGTCGTGATGTGCACGTGGTCGTAGTGGCCGTAGCCACCGCCCTGCGCGCCGGCGGGCGTGTAGTAGACGCCCCGCCAGATCGCGTCCTGAAGACCGAACCGCTTGGCGTTGCGCAGGACGTACGACACGATCTCGTTGCCCAGCGCGATACCCGAGGCGCTGTAGGGGTTCGGGATCATCACGTCGAGCGCCAGGCCGTTGGGATGCCAGCGCAGCCCATCCGGCCGCACCCCGCCGATGCTCGAGATCTCGGGGAAGGCGTCGGTGATCGCGCGCGACACCAGGATGGTCTTCACCTGCAGTCCGCTCTCGGGCGCCAGCCCCGCCGGAAGCGTGCGGTCGACGGCCCGGTACCGCGACGCCGTGACCATGCGCTCGGGAGCCGCGTTGAACGCGGCCTGCCCGATCGACGCGACGGCCGCGTCCGCCGCCACGACCTCGACACAGCAGGGCGTGGTGCCCACTTCCTCGACGACGACCGGTTCGGTCTCCGGCGCGGGCCGCGCGGTCAGAGGTGCCTCGGAACCCACCGCGAAGAACAAGGCGATGGGGCCGATCAGCGCAGCCACACCGATCGGCGACGTCCGTCGCTTGTTGGCTAAGCAGTGCCGTCCCACGAATGGGGATCGTATATCAATTCGTTATCTTTGCTCCACCGCCTTGAGATATTGCCCCGGACACTTCCTTCGACGCGGCCTCATCACGCCGAAGACACCCGCGCAGCAAAGTTGCTTTTCCGCGAAATCCGACGCCTGGGCGTTGTGTCCCAGATTTGGGCAACTCATCCCGACTGGCGGTATTTGCTGACTGGCCACCATCCCAAACGCCCCAGCCGCGACACCGAGTTGCCGACTCGTTTTGTTCCACCCCTCTGAAAACCCTGTGTGCCAGCACAAACACCGTACCAGTATTTATCGTTAGCGTTAGAAAGCAATTTGCTAACTCAGCTAAACGATGACACTGAACTTTCCGCAAGAATTCGCTCGACGCCCATACCCTCTGTTACGGTGCGCTTACGTTCGGCGCGGCTGAAGGGGCTGGGCATATGACGAAAAGACTCGCCAGAAGGGTCACCGTCGTTAAGAAGGCGACCGTTATCGGAGTTGCCACCATCAGCACTGCCGCCGTGACCGCCGGCCTGGTCTCGGCCCCCACCGAGGAGATGCTCAACCCCGACGTGGAGCTGACCGCGGCGGTCAAGGTCTTCCCCGAGCCGGACAAGATCCCCGACCTCACCGGCGGCCTCGGCAGCGCCGGTTACGACCTGTCCCAGTCGATCGCCGCGGCGATCCTGGAGGCGATCACCACCAACATCAACCTGATGGCACTGGCGCGTGCCGCCGGCATGGATCCCGAGACCCTGCTGGCCTCGCTGCCGCGCCACCTGCTGCAGGGGGTGCTGGACACCGCGCAGGTCAACCTGCTGCCCGTCCTGACCGAGATGCTCGGCATCGACCTCGCCGACGGGGTGCTGCTGCCGGTGCTGCAGACGCTCGGCATCACCGACGGGCTCGGCATCACCACGGTCAGCAAGCTGCTGGACCTGCTCGGCATCGACCTCTCCGATCCGCTCAACCTGGCCGACCTCGACGTCCCCGGGCTCAACCTGATCACCGCCGGTCCGCCCTTCACCCTGCTGAAACTCCTGGGCTTCGACCTCGGCTGGACCCCGGGTCTGCCGAATTCGGTTGCCGCCGAGGTGAACAACACCGAGTACCTGCCGATCGGGGTCAACGGCCTGCTCACCACGCTGCTGGACCGGCTCAGGACACTCGAGGGCCAGAACCCGCTGCTCGATCTCGGCGGGATCCTGGGCCCTGACGGGCTTCTCGAGCTCGGCGGGATCGTCAACCTCGGCGGCCTCGTCGACCTGCTCGAGTCCGTCGTGCGGACCGTCCCGGAGAACCTCGACGTGATCGACCTGCGGGTGCCGATCGTGATCGGGTTCGGGATGGGCGCGTTCGCCGCGGGTGCGGCCTACCCGCAGATCGTCGAGGACCTGAAGTTTCAGCCGGGCGGGGAGAAGTCGCCCACCGCGGCCACCGATCCACTGCTCGGCAGCCTCACGATCCTGCCGATGTTGTTGCTGCGCAACCCCGGTCGCGCGAACGGCGGCCTGTTCGCACGGGCCTACCCGCTGGCCCGGCTGTTCGGCATCGACACGGTCACACCGGACACCGAGGTCACCCACAGCGGTGGCATCCCGATCCTCAACACCGGCCTGGCCCTGGGCGGGGCGAACCTGATCCCGGTCAAGGTCGACGCCACCGTCCAGTACGACCTGCTCTCCGATTTCGCGGCGTGGCCCAATCCGTTCTCGATCGCCAACAGCCTCGTCGGGTTCCTGCTGCCGACCTACATCCTGCGTGGCGTCGACCTGTCGAACCTCACCCCGCAACTGGAGGCGCAGCTCAAGGAGATCCTCACCAGCCTCGGCGCGGATCCGTTGGCGCTCAACCTCTATCTCACGCTGCCCACCACCAGCCTGCCGCTGCTCGAACCGCTGTACCTGCTGACCGACCTGACCAACCTGATGACCGCGGGTGCGTTCCCGAATCCGTTGGGTGCCTTGGCCAACGCCCTGGCCCCGGCGCTGACCAGCCTGGTCAACCTGGGCTACACCGACGTGGTCCGGATGCCCGACGGCACCTATGTCCGCACGCTCGACCAGGCCGGCGACCCGACCGCGTTCATGTCGTTCCCGGATGTGGACTGGAGCCGCGTGCCCGCCGACATCTTCAACCTGATGGTCAAGGGCATCGAGAAGGAGTTCTTCAGCGGCAACCCCACGCCGAGCACTCCGAACGCGATCACCGGGGTCTTCAAGCTGCTGACGAAGATCCTGTCGGGTGGCGGCCTGGATCTCGGCGGCATCGGCGACGTCATCTCCGCCGCGGTCGGCGGACTCAACCCGCTGCCCACTCCGGCGGCGACCACGGTGTCCGCCACCTCCGCACCCGCGCCGGTGCAGGCGGCGACCACCGCGGTGACGACGGGCGGCTCCGCGCCGGTGGTCGTCGAGCAGACCGCCCCCAAGGCCGCCAAGAGCGAGACCAAGACCGACATCGTCGAGGAGTCGGAGGAGACCAAGCCGACCACCAGGCCGACGGGCCCGCGTTCGGCCGGTCCGTCGGCCGCGCCGGGTAAGCCGACCAGCCCGGCAGGCAGCGTCGTCGGCGGAGTGACCGGCGCCGTCGGCGGCGTCACCGGCGGCGTCACCGGCACGGTCGGCGGTGTGACCAGCGGCGTGACCGGCACCGTCGGCGGTGTCGTCGGCGGGGTGACGGGCACCGTCGGCGGCGTCACCGGTGCGGTCGGCGGCCTGCTCGGCGGCCTCGGCAAGAAGCCGTCGAGCGGCGGCGGCGCGGGCGCCTCCCAGGACGCCGCCTGATCCGCCCGGCCACCCCTCCCCGCGTTCGCGGTACCCTCGGAGGCTGAATTCTGTCGACCGGATCGGGAGCGCATATGGACCTCGTGCTCGGCCTGTCGATGACATCCAGCACAGTCCGGTGGGTGCTCGTCGAGGGCCTGACCGGCGAAGGCGCGACGGTCGACCGCGGGTCGTTCGACGTCGCCGCTGACGAGCTGGGTGACACCGTTGCCCTCGACGAGCTGCTCAACGTCGTGCTCGCCGACGTCGCCGACCAACCGCTGCACGCCATCGGCGTGACCTGGACCCCCGAGGCCGGGAACGCCGCCACCGAGGTGCTGGCGGCGCTCGCCGCGCGGGGCCACGGCAACGCGGTCGGGGTGCCCGACGTCGAGGCCGGCGAGCTGCTGGCCACCGGGATCGCCGAGATCACCGACCACGACGACGTCGCCGTCTGCATCGTGGAGCCCGACGCCGCGGTGGTCGCGATGGTCACGCCGGACGGCACGACGGTCGACCGGATCACCCGGCCCGCCGACGGCGACGACCCGGTCGAACTGCCGAGCGCGGTGATCAGCATGCTCGAACTCAACGAGTGGCGGCCGCAGGCCGTCTTCGTCGTCGGCTCCGCCCCCGACGTCGATCTGGTCACCGGCACGCTCGACGAGGTCACCGAGGCCCCGGTGTTCTCGGCCGCCGAGGCCGACCTCGCGCTGGCCCGCGGCGCCGCGCTGGCCTCCGCACGCGCGGTGAACCCCCTCGTCGCGCCGAAGGCGAGCCGGATCCCGGCCCGCGTCGGGGCGCTGACCGGGGTGCTGGCCGCGGCGTCGGTCACGTTCGTGGCGTCCGCGTCGGCGGCCATCGGCATCACCCTGGCCGGCTCCGACGACGCCGACACGACGGCGGTCGCCAGAGGCGAACCCTCCGCGGCGGCCGAGGAGACCACCCCCGCCCCGGCCCCGGTGAGGAAGCTCAGCGTGGCCGAGGCCAAGCCGATCGTCGCGCAGACGATCGCGGTCGCGGCGCCCCCGCCGCCACCCGCCGCACCGGTCTACCAGCCGCCGGCGTACGCGCCGCCGCCCGCCCCGGAGTACACACCGCCGGCCCCGGCCGTCACGGCGCCCGAACCGGCCTACACCCCGCCGGCGCCCCCGGTGTACGTCCCGCCGCCGCCTCCACCGGCCTACGTGCCGCCGGCCCCGCAGCCGCGACTGCGGGACCGGATCCTGGAAAAGATTCCGATCATCAACCGGTTCCACACTCCGGATTACTCGTACGGCCCCTAGTCCCGGCCCGGGATTGCCCACACGCGCTTCGGCGCGTTCACCGCGGATTGCCCACGACCGCGCAGCCTCACCTGTCGTGCCTGCGACCGGTTTGCCTCCGGTGTCCCGCGCTATCCCACTGACTGTTGCTCCACCGGAATATTGACGGCTAGAGCAATACCTGGCCGGAAGTTTTCTGTGAGATTCGGGATGCAGACCCGACAAATTGCCCCCAAGATGCCATGCAGTCCGGAAAAAGTGACGGACGGCAGTCGGTCGCCGCCGCGAGCGGTGAAGGGAGCGAGATGAGATTTAAGGCCGCGATCATCGCGTGCGTCTTGGCCGTGATGTGTGCAGCGACGGCGTGTGGAGGCGGTGAGTCGACGGGATCGGGCGGTGGCGACGTCCAGGTCACGATGACGTCGTTCCCCGACTACGTCGACCCGCAGTTGTCCTACACCGTCGAGGGCTGGGAGGTGCTGTGGAACGTCTACACCCCACTGCTGACCTACCGGCACGCCGCGGGCAAGGACGGCACCGAGGTCGTCCCGGCCCTGGCCGAGGATCTGCCCGAGATCTCCGATGACGGAACGACGTACAAGCTCAAGCTGCGCCCGAACATGAAGTACTCCGACGGAACGCCGATCAAGGCATCCGATTTCACCTACGCCATCCAGCGGCTGTTCAAGGCCAATTCGGGTGGTTCGGTGTTCTTCACCGTGATCGAGGGAGCCGACGACTACGCCGAGGGCCGCGCCGACACCATCCGCGGCATCACCACCGACGACGAGACCGGTGACATCACGATCCAATTGACCTCTCCGAACGGCACTTTCGAGAACGTGCTGGCCTTGATGTTCGCCGCCCCGGTGCCGCCCAGCACCCCGCTGGACAAGGACGCCACCAACGACCCGCCCGCCGCGAGCGGACCGTTCATGATCACCTCGGTCGACGCACCGCGGACGCTGACGCTGGAGCGCAACCCCAACTTCGGCACGGTCAAGGACGCCGGCGCCGACGAGGTGGCCGACGCCAACGTCGACCGGATCGTGATCACCGAGAACAAGAACAACAGCGCCCAGGTCACCGACATCGAGCAGAACCGCGTGGACTTCATGGCCGACCCACCGGCCTCGGATCGCCTGCAGGAGGTCAAGACCCGCTACGGCGACCGGTTCCGGTTCGAGGAGTCGATCAACACCTACTACTTCTTCATGAACACCCAGAAGCCGCCGTTCAACGACGTGCGGGTGCGCCAGGCGGTGAACTACGCGATCGACCCGGAGGCGCTGAACCGCATCTTCGGCGGACGCCTGCACCCCACCCAGCAGATCCTGCCGCCCGGTATGCCCGGCTACCAGGAGTACACGCTGTATCCAGGACCGGATCTGGAGAAGGCCAAACAGCTGATCGCCGAGGCCAATCCGGCTGACCGCGACATCACCGTGTGGACCGACGACGAACCGGACCGCAAGCGCATCGGTGAGTACTACCACGACCTGCTCACCCAGCTCGGGTTCAACGCGACGCTGAAAGTGATTGCCGGCGATGTGTACTGGACGACGATCGGTAACCAGTCCACCCCCGACCTGGACACCGGGTTCGCCGACTGGTTCCAGGACTTCCCGCATCCCGACGACTTCTTCCGGCCGCTGCTGCACGGCTCGAGCATCCTGCCCACCAACGGCAACAACTTCTCCCGTGCCGACATCCCGGAGCTCAGCGCCAAGATGGACGAGTTGCTGACCAAGCAGATCACCGACGAGGGTGTGGAGGACGAGTACGCCGCCCTGGACCGCGCCTACATGGAGCAGGCGGTGTGGGCGCCCTACGGCAACGAGCAGTTCACCACGTTCCTGTCGGAGCGGATGGACTTCGACAAGTCCTACCACCATCTGCTGTTCCATCAGGACTTCACGTCCTTCGCGCTGAAGTAGCCGTGGCCACCGTCATCGACACCGGGCCAGACACCGGGCCAGAATCCGGGGCGCCGCCGGCCCGGGTGCAGGGCCGCAGCCCGTGGTACCTGGCGTGGCTGAGGTTGCGCCGCAACAGGGTTGCGCTCGGGTTCGGCGCGCTGTTCGTGCTGATCGTGCTGTTCTGCCTGGCGGCGCCGCTGTGGGCGGAGCACGTCGCGCACACCGGTCCCAACGACAACCACATCACCGACACGGTGCTGATCGACGGGGTGGCGACCGATGTGGTCGCCGCCGACGGCACCCCGCTGGGGCCCGGGCTGCGCAGTCAGTATCTGCTGGGCGCCGACCAGAACGGCCGCGACGTGATGGTGCGGTTGATGTACGGCGGGCGGACGTCGATCTACGTCGGGCTGGCGGCCGCGGCGATCACCACCGTGCTCGGGGTGGTCGTCGGGTTGCTGGCCGGGTTCTACCGCGGCTGGATCGACGCGGTGCTGACCCGCATCCTCGACGTGATCTGGGCGTTCCCGGTGCTGCTGCTGGGCATCGCACTGGGCACCGCGCTGGCGATCGGCGGCCTGAAGGTCGGTTTCATCGCCATCGCCGGGGACTCGATCTGGATTCCGATCCTGATCATCGGGCTGGTGTACGTGCCGTACATGGCCCGGCCGATCCGCGGGGAGATCCTCGCGCTGCGGGAGAAGGAGTTCGTCGAGGCCGCCGTCGCGCAGGGTATGGGCCCGCTGCGGATCATGTTCGCCGAGCTGCTGCCCAACGTGGTGTCGACGATCATCGTGTTCTTCACGCTCAACATCGCCAACGACATGCTGCTGGAGTCGGCCCTGTCTTTCCTGGGCGCCGGCGTGCGGCCACCCAACGCGTCGTGGGGCACGATGATCGCCGACGGCTACGAGATGATCTACACCGCACCGCATCTGACGGTGGTGCCGGGTCTGTTGATCATCGTGACGGTGTTGTCGCTGAACGTGTTCGGTGACGGTCTGCGCGACGCGCTCGACCCCCGCGCCAAGATCCGATTGGAGCACTAGGTGACCCGGTTCATCGTTCGACGGCTCATCGGCATGATCGCGGTGCTGTTCGCGATCTCGGTGATCGTCTTCCTGATCTTCAACGTGATCCCGAACTCCGATCCGGCCGCCCGGATCGCGGGCAAGAACGCCGATCCCGCGCTGATCGCCCGTGTCAGCGCCGACCTCGGCCTCGACCAGCCGCTGCCGGTGCAGTACCTGACCATGATGCGGCAGATCCTGACCGGCCAGCTGATGTCCTACGCCAAGGACCGCAATGTGCTGGAACAGATCTGGGACGGTCTGCCCGCGACGTTCTCGCTGTGCATCGGGGCCGGTGTGCTGTGGATGGCGGTGGCCGTGGTGTTCGGTTACCTGTCGGCGGTGCACGCGGGCCGGTTCACCGACCGCACGCTGACGATCCTGTCGCTGGTCGGCATCTCGATGCCGGTGTTCTGGCTGGCGGCGGTGCTGCTGTACCTGCTCACCTACAAGGTTCAGCTGTTCCCCACCGGCAGCTATGTCCCGCTCAGCCGCAACCCCGTGGAGTGGGCGTATCACCTTGTGTTGCCGTGGATTACGCTTGCGATACTGTATATCGGCTTCTACAGCCGGGTGTTGCGCTCGAACATGCTCGACACCATGAACGAGGACTTCGTGCGCACCGCGCGGGCCAAGGGCCTCAGTGAGCGGCAGGTGCGGATCCGGCATGTGCTGCGCAATTCCATGATTCCGGTGGTGACGCTGTTCGGCCTGGACTTCGGGATGGTCGTCGGCGGCGCCATCCTGACCGAGACGGTCTACAACCTCGACGGCGTGGGTCTGTACGCGGGTGAGGCGATCCGCTCTCTGGACCTGCCGCCGCTGATCGGAGTGACAATGTTCGGCGCGTTCTTCATCGTGCTGCTCAACACGGTCGTCGACATCGTCTACGCCGTGCTCGACCCCCGTATCCGGCTCGGACAGGCGGCGGCGGTATGAGCGCGCTGCTGACGGTGCGTGACCTGCGCGTCGGGTTCCGCACCGACGACGGTCTGGTCCGCGCGGTCGACGGGGTGTCCTTCGACGTCCGCGCCGGCGAGGTGCTGGCGATCGTCGGCGAGTCCGGGTCCGGGAAAAGCGTGACGGCGCAGACGATCACAGGCCTGACCCGGGCGCCGAACGCGACGATCACCGGGTCGGTGCGCTATCGCGGGCAGGAGCTCGTCGACCTCGACGACGCGGGACTGCGCGCGGTGCGCGGCGAGCAGATCGCGATGGTGTTCCAGGATCCGATGTCGTCGCTGAACCCGGTCTACCGCGTCGGTGACCAGATCGTCGAGATGATCCGCGCGCACCGCGACGTGTCCCGCGCCGAGGCCCGTGAGCGCGCCGTGGAGCTGCTGCGGTCGGTGGGAATCGCCCAGCCGGAAAGCAGGATTCGCGACTATCCGCACCAGTTCTCCGGCGGGATGCGGCAGCGGGTGATGATCGCGATGGCGCTGGCACTGGAACCCGCGGTGCTGATCGCCGACGAGCCGACGACCGCGCTCGACGTCACGGTGCAGGCCCAGATCCTGCGGCTGCTCGCCCGGCTCAACCGGGAGCGGGATCTGGCGGTCATCATGATCACCCACGATCTGGGGGTGGTCGCCGAACTGGCCGACCGGGTGCTGGTGATGTACGCCGGGCAGGTGGTGGAGAACGGCACCCTCGACGACATCTTCTACCGGCCGCAACACCCGTACACGGCGGGGCTGCTGGGCTCTCTGACCCGGCTCGACGAACCGCGGGGCCGCCGGCTGCCGCAGATCCCGGGGCAGCCGCCGTCGCTGTTGACCCCGCCGCAGGGCTGCCGGTTCGCCCCGCGCTGCGCGCACCGGTTCGACCGGTGCGCCGAGCTGCCTGAGCTCGACGACCGCGGCGGCACAGGTCATCTGGACCGCTGCTGGCTGGACTCCGAACACAGACAGCGACTGCGCGAACCGGTGGTGGTGTCATGAGCAAGGGTGATCCGCTGCTCGAGGTCACCGACCTCGTCAAGCATTTCCCGGTGAAGGCCGGTGCGGTGGTCGACCGCGAGGTGGCGCGGGTGCGCGCCGTCGACGGCGTGAGCTTCACCATCCGTGAGGGCGAAACCCTGGGACTGGTCGGCGAATCCGGGTGCGGTAAGTCGACGCTGTGCCGGGCGCTGCTGCAGCTGACGGCGCCGACGTCGGGATCGGTGAAGTTCCTCGGCGAGGAGCTCGTCGGCCGGTCGGCGCGCGAGCTGCGCCCGGTGCGCCGCCAGATGCAGATGATCTTCCAGGATCCGTTCGCGTCGTTGAACCCGCGCAAGCGGGTCGGCCAGATCATCGGGGATCCGTTGCGGCTGCACGGTATCGCCGACGGCGCCGGGTTGCGGCGGCGGGTGCAGGAACTGCTCGAGCGGGTGGGGTTGAGCCCGGAGCACTACAACCGGTTCCCGCACGAGTTCTCCGGCGGGCAGCGCCAACGCATCGGCATAGCCCGTGCGCTCGCGCTGCGGCCGAAGTTCATCATCGCCGATGAGCCGGTGTCGGCGCTGGACGTGTCGGTGCAGGCCCAGATCATCAACCTGCTGCGCGATGTGCAGGAGGAGTTCGGCCTGTCGTTTCTGTTCGTGGCGCACGATCTCGGTGTGGTGCGCCACGTCTCGGACCGGGTGGCGGTGATGTACCTGGGCCGCATCGTCGAGGAGGCGGACAGCGACGCGTTGTTCGCCCGGCCGGTGCACCCGTACACCAACGCACTGCTGTCGGCGATACCGATCCCCGATCCCGAACGTAACGCCGCCCGTGAGCGGTTGGTGCTCGAGGGTGACGTGCCCAGCCCGATCGATCCGCCGTCAGGCTGCCGCTTCCACACCCGCTGCCCGTGGGCCACCGAGGTGTGCGCGCGTGAGGATCCGCCGCTGGTGGCTCACCTGTCGGGACACCTGGCGGCCTGCCATCACCCGCGCCATGTGCCCGCTACGGCATCGGCGCCGGTGGTGGCGGCGGCTGAATCGGGTTCTGCGGCACCTCGATCGGGATAGGCGGCAGGAACGGGATATTCAGGTGCGTCGTGCGCATCGCCGGGGTGGTCGGCGTGGTGGTCACGGGCGTCGTTTCGGAGGATGTCGCTGAGGATGTCTCTGAGGATGTGGTCTCCGTCGTCGTCGTGGTGGACGTCGTCGTGGTGGTCGTCGTCGTGGTGGTTGTGGTGGTCGTCGTCGGGGACGGCGTCGTCGTCTCGGTGATGGTGACCGTGGAGGGCGGAGCCGGCGGCGGCGGTTCGACGGTCACCGGCGGCGGTGGCGGCTCGGGCGGCATCGACGGGGCGACCGAGGCCGGCGCGGGAGCGGGCGGTGAGGCGGTGGTGCGCGGCACCTCGGTGACCGACGGCGGTGCGCTGACGCTGGTCAGCGCGATCGCGACGCCACCCACCGCCAGCACCGCGACGGCGGCGGCCAGCCCGAACACCACCCCGGGAATCCGCTGCCACGCGGCGCGGGGTTCGTCGACGGGTTCGCTCGCGGGCACGTACTGCACCGGTGGGCGCAGCGCGCCGGTGTCGTACACCGGTTCGTAGGGCGCGCCGCGGTAGGGCACGGGGTCTTCGGATCCGGCGTCGTCCTGCGACCAGGCCAGCGCGGGTGCCGACGCTGTGGCCTCCGCGGGGGCCACCGGCGCGTACGCGGTGGGCGCCTCGGCTCCGCCCTCGGGCGGCACCGGTGCCAGGCCGGTCGGCGCCTCGGCCTCCACCGCCATCGCCGCCAGCGCGGCCGCTCCGGCGGCGGCGTCGAGCCCGGGCCGCGTCGTGACCACCACGGGCACCTCGGACAGCGCGGTGAACCGGTGCGCCACCAGCGGTGCACCGCCGCCGACGACGGCCAGCGCGGACAGGTCGGAACGTCTGATTCCGTTGCGCTGCAACGTCGAATCCAGCGCGGCGACCACCACGTCGAACGGGTCGTCCAACAGCGCGTCCAGATCGGCGCGGCTGACGCTGACCACCGCCGGCTGCTGCGGCAGTTCGGCGGCCACGTCGACGGCCGGCTCCGCCGATAGACGTTCCTTGGCCGCGCGGCACTCGTCACGCAGCCGCGACAGCGACACCACCGCCACGGTGCCCGCCTCGTCGAGGTCGCTCTGGCCGGTGGCGGCGAGCCGGTTGAGCACATGGTCCAGCAGCAGTTGATCGACCAGGTCGCCGGAGAACGCGGTGTGCCGGGTGGTCTCGTCGATGGGTTCACCGGCGTCCAGCAGCGTGATACCGGTGCCGCCGGCGCCGACATCCACCAGGGCCACCAGCCCCTGCAGGTCCCGGTCGGTGCGCAGCGCGGTCAGGGCGGCGACCGCGTCGGGCACCAGTCGCGCGGAACCCAGCACCGGGTGGCCGCGCAGCGCGGTGCGCAGCGCCCGTTGCGGGACCGGGCCCCAGTGCGCGGGGTAGGCGATCGCGACGGGACCGGCGTCGGCGATCTCGGCCAGGGCGCTCACCAGCAGTTGTTCGGCCGGGTGCGTCGTACCGTCCGGCAACGTGAGTACCGGACGCCGGATCACAGGTTGATTGCCGACTCGTACCGCGACCAAGTTCGTCGTCCCGATCGACAACCCCATCGGGTCGCTCATATGGGTCCACACCCTAGCCGCCGGACCGCTGCCGGTCGTCTCCGACACTCCGGTCCAACCCCGTTCGCAGATCACGGTTTTGGCACCGTCGTGCGTGCCGGTTTCGGCGGGTCGTGAACGGGTACCTGCAACGTCATGACATCTCTGTGGTTGGCAAACCGCGACGGCGAGCAGGCGACGCCGCAGCCGCCGGCCGAATCCGAGCGATCCGCCGACGTCGTGGTGGTCGGCGCGGGCATCACCGGTCTGGTCACCGCGACGCTGCTCGCGCGCGCCGGCAAGGACGTGCTGGTGTTGGAGGCGTTCCGGGTCGGCGCGGGCGCGACCGGCAACACGACCGCCAAGATCAGCCTGCTGCAGGGCACCAAGCTGTCGCGGATCATCGCCAAACACGGCGCCGCGACCGCGCGGCAGTATGTCGAGGGCAACCGCGAGGGCCAGGAGTGGCTGCTCCGGCACTGCGCGTCCAACGGTCTGTCGGTGCAGCGCGAGGACGCCTACACCTACGCGCAGTCCGAGGACGGTGTGCCGATGGCACGCGAGGAGCTCGCGGCGTGTGAGGCCGCGGGCCTGGACGTGGACTGGGTCGACGACGCCGATGTGCCGTTCCCGTTCCACGGTGCCGTCCGGCTGGGCGAGCAGGCGCAGTTCGACCCGATGCCGTTGCTCGACAGCCTCGTCACCGAACTCGGGCAGCGCGGCGGCCGGCTGGCGCAAGACGTTCGGGTGCAGAAGGTTTCGACCGACAGCGCCGGCCTGACGCTGTCGGTGCGCACCAGCGACGGAACCGAGTTCGACGTGCACGCCGGCCAGTGCGTGCTGGCCACCGGCATCCCGATCCTGGACCGCGGCGGGTTCTTCGCCCGGCTCAAACCGCAGCGGTCGTACTGCATGGCGTACAAGGTGCCCGGCAACATCACCCGCGGCATGTACCTGTCGGTCGACTCACCGACCCGGTCGCTGCGCTACGCGCCGACCCCGGACGGGGACTACCTGATCGCGGGCGGCGCCGGCCATCCCGTCGGCCACGAGAAGAGCCCGTCGTCGTCGGTGCAGGAACTCGACCACTGGACCAAACTGCACTTCCCGGGCGCGATGCAGACGCACTACTGGTCGGCGCAGGACTACTCGCCGATCGACGAGCTTCCCTACGTCGGGCCGATCCTGCCGGGCAACGAGAAGATCTTCGTGGCAACGGGTTTCGACAAGTGGGGGATGACGAACGGCACCGCGGCGGCGCTGGCGCTGGCCGGCCGGATCCTGGGTGGGCGGATGGACTGGGCCGAGGCGTTCGCCAGCTGGAGCCCACACGAGCTGTCCGGTATCCCGAAGGCCCTGCAGACCAACGCGCAGGTCGCGCTCTACCTGGCGCGCGGGTGGATCACCCCGGTGACGCGGATCGGCAACCGCACCCCCGACGAGGGTGGTGTGGTCAGCGGACCGCCGTGGGATCTGGAGGCCCGCAGTGTGGTCGACGGGTGCGAGCACCGGGTCTCGCCGGTGTGCCCGCACCTGGGTGGCATCGTCAACTGGAACGACGCCGATCAAGCCTGGGAGTGCCCGCTGCACGGGTCGCGGTTCGCGCCCGACGGCACGCTGCTGGAGGGACCGGCGACGCGCAACCTCACTCGCGCCCGGTAGCGACCGGATCCTCGGGCAGGAACTTGCGCACGGCCGCCGACGCGACGATGCCGACGACGATCAAGGTGATCCCCACGGTGTCGCTGGTCGCGTCGCTGACCCAGCCGACGATGCCGGTGATCAGGACGAACGGCGGGAACCAGTCCACCGCGCCGGCCCACGACGACGTCTCCCCCGTCGCGTAGTCCGGGTAGAACTCGGTGAACGCGGCTGCGAACACCAGCGCGCCGATCGGGATGATCCACGCGGTCCAGAAGTTGTCGTGGTCGTGCATGACGCCGTTGCCGATGGCCCCGGCGACCGCCGACACGGTGAACGCGAACGCCCAGGCCCCGCTGATCGCGTAGTTGATTTTGCGGAACGGCGCGGTGTCCCAGTACTCCCTCGGCGTGGTGTCCTTGGCGTAGGCCATGGTGAAAGGCCGTCGCACGATCAGTGAGCCGACGGCGAACACCGCCAGCACGATGTTGCTGAGCTCGCCGGACCAGATCTGCAACCAGTCGATCACCGGGTCCGGGGCGGCCAGGCCCAGCACGGCCAGCACCACGAAGTAGGCGATGGTCACCACTTCCAGCGAGTGCACGCGCACCCCGCGGCGGGATCCGATCCACAGCGTCAGCAGTGCGAGGCCGAGTGCGGCGCCGACGGCCTCCTCGAAGCGGCCCGGGCCGGCGATGACCGCCATCAGGATCCACGGCGCCAGCCCCGCGAACGGCGATTTGACGTAGCCGTCGACGAACTTCATGCCGGGACTGTAACGCGTTCCAGTTCGGGTGTGCTGCAATTGCGGGTATGGGTGACATCGACGAGATCAAGCGAGTCAAGTACCGGTACCTGCGCGCGCTCGACACCAAGCACTGGGAGGACTTCGCGGCCACTCTGACCGAGGATGTCGTCGGCAAGTACGGCGAGTCCATCGGCGAGCAGCACCACTTCACCAACCGCGAGGACCTGGTGGCGTTCATGCGCAACTCGCTGGGCCCGGAGATCATCACCGAGCACCGCGTCACCCACCCGGAGATCACCGTCGACGGCGACGAGGCGACCGGAACCTGGTATCTGCAGGATCGGGTCATCGCCCCGGACTTCAACTTCATGCTGATCGGCGCGGGCTTCTACCACGACCGCTACCGCCGCACCCCGGACGGTTGGAAGATCAGCGAGACGGGCTACGACCGCACCTACGACGCGTCGATGTCGTTGGAGGGCTTGAACTTCCAGCTTAAGCGGGGACGCGCGCTCAACATCTGAGAGACGTCACTGCGCGATCGCGATCAGCGCCCCCGGTCGCAGCCACCGGATGATGTCGACGAGGGTGCTGTCGTCGATCGCCACACAGCCGGCGGTGGGCCCGCCGTCGGTGGCGTGCAGGAAGAACGCGCCGCCGTTGCCGGGCACCCGCGCCTTGTTGACGCCCATCACGACCGCGTGCACGTACTGCGGGATGTTCAGGTTCTCGGTGCCGCTGGCGGGGTCGGTGTCGAACGGGCACTTCGACTTCTCGCAGACCTGCATGGTGTTGTAGGTCGGGCTCTTCATGTCGCCGTCCCACCAGTGGTTGGGACCGACCTGGACATACGGCAGCCCGCCACCGGGATTGGGTGCGGTGCCGAACGCGAAGTCGAGCGTGAACACGCCCATCGGGGTCTTCATCTCGCCGTCGTGGGTCTGCGGCGCCATGCCGTTGGCGCCGATCCAGGCGGGGATTCCGGCCGCCACGGGTTGCCAGCCGCGTGCGGTGCGCTGGTAGACGTCCATCTTGGCCTTCGAACCGCCCACGCCGACAACGGAAATCACCTGGGTGGCGCGGCCAACCAGCTGGGCGAACCACGGCGTCACCTGCGCGTGCGCGACCGGCGCCCCGCCCACCGCCAGCAACGTCACGCTCAGAAGGGTCAGCAGCCGTCGCACCGGCCCATGCTAAGTGGCCGCACCCGGCATACCGCGCAGCCATGCCGACCAGTGCGACACCCTCGACAAGATTTGACAAGATTATTTGTCACGCGTCGTGGGCAATTAACGGGCATGCAGTTGCTATCCAGAGCGCGCGGACGCGGTATCCGCCAGATCGGCGCCGGCCTCGGCACCCTCGACCGCGAGGTGTTCGAGGCGATCGCCGAGTCACCGAGCCCGCTGCTCGACGCGGTGATGCCGCCGCTGACCCGCGCCGCCGACCACTCCAAACTGTGGATCGCGATCGCGGCGGGGCTGGCGGCGTTCGGCGGTCCGTCGGCCAAGCGCGGCGCCACCCGGGGCCTGTTCACGCTCGCGCTGACCAGCCTGGTCACCAACCAGGGCGCCAAGCGGGTGTGGAAGCGGCAGCGGCCCAGCCTGCTGCTGGTGCCGCTGGCCCGGCGCACTCGGCGCACGCCGACGTCGAACTCGCTGCCGTCCGGGCACTCGGCCAGCGCGGCGGCCTTCGCCGTGGGCGTCGGGTTGGAGAGCCCGCTGTTGGGACTGGGGCTCGGACTGCTGGCCGGGATGGTCGGGATGTCGCGGATCGCGACCGGCGCGCACTATCCGGGCGACGTGCTGGCGGGTTTCGGCCTGGGCGCGACGATCGCGGTGATCGGCGGCCGCGTGGTGCCCCCGGTGGTCCCGACGCAGGTGCCCGCCGCCGACCCACTGTGGGTGGCGCAGCCGAAGCGGCCCGACGGTGCGGGCGTGGTGCTCGTCGTCAACCCGGCCTCGGGCAGCGGCACCGGCGCGCGGGTCATCGACGAGGTCCGGGATGCGTTGCCGCGCACCGAGATCGTGGAGCTCTCGGAGAGCGACGACGTCGAGGACGCCCTGCGCTCGGCGGCCGTGCGGGCCGAGGTGCTGGCGGTCGCGGGCGGCGACGGAACGGTGTCGTGCGCAGCGGCGGTCGCGGTGGAGTCCGGCCTGCCGCTGGCGGTGTTCCCGGGCGGCACCTTCAACCATTTCGCCAAGGACATCGGTTGCGACACCGTGCAGGCCACGGTCGAGGCGATCCGCTCCGGCAGCGTGGCGTGCGTGGACCTGGTGTGCCTGAACGAGAAGAAGATGGTGCTCAACACCGCGAGCATCGGCGCGTACCCGGCGTTCGTGCAGACGCGGGAACGCTACGAGCACCGCATTGGCAAGCCGCTGGCCGGGTTGTACGCGATGTGGCACACGCTGCGCACCGGTGAACCGGTGCGGATCCGCTACGACAACAAGACCCTTCAGACGTCGCTGTTCTTCCTCGGCAACAGCACCTACCTGCCGTCGGGGTTCGCGCCGTCACGGCGCACCCGGATGGACGACGGGCTGATGGACGTGCGGATCCTGGAGACCGGCCGCCGGTTCAGCCGGCTGCGGATCCTGGGCGCGCTGGCGCTGGGCCGACTCGAGCGCAGCCCGCTGTACCACGAGATGCGGGTCCCGGAGTTCGCGTTCACCGCGACGGACGGGCCGACTGTGCTCGCCCACGACGGCGAGGTCGGCGAGGAGGTCACCGAGGCCAGCTTCAGCGTGCGGTATCGAGCGCTTCCGGTGTTTCGTCCGGCGCCGTGAGGGGCCGGGTCGGTGGCGCGACGAGCAGGCAGAACACGAAGTACGCCCACCCCAGCGCCCAGCCGGCGACGACGTCGGAGGGGTGGTGCACGTTGAGCACGACACGGCCCACCCCGATGGCGACGACGACGAGGGCGCCCAGCGCGATCAACCAGACCCGCCGGGAGGGCCGGATGAGAGGGAGGACCAGGGTGAGCAGCGCGAGCACCGAGACCAGCACACCGAGGGCGTGGCCGGACGGAAACGACGTGCTCAGCGCCGACACCATCGCCGTCGCCGGCCGCGGCCGGTCGGCGATCAGCTTGGCGGTCTCGGTGACCAGCGCCGAGCCCTCGACGGTGAGCAGCAGGAACACCGCCAGCCGGGTGTTGCGCCGGATGAAGGCCGCCACGATCACCACGCCCGCGCCGATCCGGAAGGCGCCGGGCCCCAGAACGAGGCAGAACAGGTCCCAGCCGCGCACCCAGCCCGGATGTTCGACGCCGTGGCGGTGGAAGAACTCCAGCGCGGTGTCGTCGACGCCGGTCAGCCAGCCCCACTGCCGGGTGAAGCCGATCCACAGCGCCGCGTACAGCGCGACGGCGAGCACGGCCGATCCGGTCAGCCAGCGGGTTCTGTTCGGCACGCCTACACCCCTACCACGCGCCCGGCGCCGCGGTTATCGTGGCAGGTCATGGCGGTGATTCTGCGCAAACTGGCTCGCATCGGCGGGCTGCCCGCCGACCTGCGCGCCGAGGTGGACGCCGAGGATGTGTTCTTCCTGGCCGAGTACCTCGCGGTGACGCGGCGGTTCAGCGGCAAGATCCCGGGCCGACGCGCCAGCGGCAACGTCGCGAGCTACGCCGGCTCGCTGGTGCTGACCGACCAACGTGTGCTGGCCACCCTGTCGACCGTGCCGAAGATCGCCGGCCGCACCATCGACCACCGGTGGGACCAGGCGCAGTCGGGGGCGGTGACCGCCGAATTGTCGGCGACGGGGCTGACGCTCGACGTGGACCTGCCCGCGGTGGACCGACGGTTCAGCGGCGAGCTGTCGATGCACTACAAGGTGGCGATCCCCGACGACGTCCTGGCACGGCTGCCGCGCCGGACGCTGGCCTTCGACGTGCCGCCGGAGTACGTGTTCCGCGCCGTCGGTGTGCCCTACCACCCCTGATTTACTGGTGCTGCAGTTCCAGCACCGGCGTCGGCTGGCGGAACCCGCGCGTCACACCCAGCAGCCAGATGAAGCCGACGGCCAGCCAGCACATCCCGATCACCAGCGTCAGACCCGACAGGCTGGTCCACAGCCACACCGTCAGCGCGAAGCCGATCAGCGGCAGCACCAGGTTCAGCGCCACGTTGCGACGGTCCCGAAGATCGACGAAGAAGTGCTTGATCACCGACAGGTTGACCACCGAGAACGCCGCCAGCGCACCGAAACTGATCACCGACGCCAGCGTCGCCAGGTCGATCACGATCGCCAGCAGCGACACCACGCTGACCACCACGATCGCGTACACCGGTGTGCTGAACCGCGGTGACACGTAGCCGAACAACCGCCGCGGCAGCACCCCGTCGCGGCCCATCGAGTACAGGATGCGCGCCACCGAGGCCTGCGACGTCAGCGCCGACCCGAACGCGCCCGCGACGTAGGCGGCGGTGAAGAACGCGTTCATGAACTGCCCGCCCGCGGCCGTCATCACGTCCAGCGAACCCGACTCCGGGTCGGCGAAGTCGTTGGACGGGAACACCAGCTGCGCCACATACGACAGCAGGATGAAGATCAGGCCGGCCGAGACGGTGGCGATCATGATCGCCCGCGGCACATCGCGTTTGGCGTCCTTGGACTCCTCGGCCAGCGTCGACACCGCGTCGAAGCCCAAAAACGACAGGCACAGGATGGCCGCGCCCGCCAGCACCGGACTCAGCCCGGGCGCGGTCCCGTCACCGGCGAACGGCGCCGTGAAATCGACCGAGCCGCCGAAGATCTTGGCCGAGGACAGCACGACGAACACCACGATGAACACGGCCTGCACCGCGATGATGACGAAGTTGGCGCGGGCCACCGACACGATGCCGACGACGTTGAGCACGGTGACGATCGCGATGGTGATCAGCACGATCACCCACTCGGGCAGTGCGGGCACCGCCGCGTTGAGGTAGATGCCGATCACCAGGTAGTTGATCATCGGCAGGAACAGGTAGTCCAGCAGCAGCGACCAGCCCGACAGGAAACCGACCGGTGCGCCGAAGGCCTTCTGCGAGTAGGTGTATGCCGATCCGGCGACCGGGTAGGCCGCCGACATCCGGGCGTACGACAGCGCGGTGAACACCATGGTCACCAGCGTCACGACGTAGGCCAGCGGCACCCGGCCGCCGGAGGTCTCGGTGACGATGCCGTAGGTGGTGAACACCGTCAGCGGCACCATGTACACCAGGCCGAACAGCACCAGCGACGGCAGGCCCAGGGCCCGCTTCAGATGGCCCTCGACGGGGGAATGCACTGTCATGGTCCGCCTTTCAGTCCTCGGCCCGGTAGACGGGCTCGCCGCGGAGATAGGTTGCGCGCACGGCCAGCGACGGCAGCCGTGCGGGGTCGGTGGTGCGGGGGTCGCGTTCCAGCCACACCAGATCGGCGCTGGCGCCGGGCGTGATGCGACCCCACTCGTCCTCGGCGAACGCCTGCCTGGCCACGCCCGCCGTGTAGGCCGACAGCGCGGCTTCGATCGGCAGGATCTCGTGTGGCGTCCAGCCGCCGGGTGGTTCCCCCTCGGCGGTGCGCCGTGAGGCCGCGATCGCGATGCCGTCCAGCGGGGCGCCCGAGGACACCGGCCAGTCCGAGCCGAATCCCAGTGGCGCACCGGAGCTTTCCAGGGTGCGGATGGGGTACTGACGTTCGGCGCGCTCGGGTCCCAGCCGCGGGATGGTGAGCACCGTCATCAGCGCGTCGAGCTGCGCCCACAGCGGCTGCATGTTGGGGGTGACGCCCAGTTCGGCGAACCGGTTCAGGTCGGCCTCGTCGACCAGCTGGCAGTGCGCGATCACCGGCCGGCGGTCCCGCGGCGGGTTCGTCTTCGTCACGTACTCGATCGCGTCCAGCGCCTGACGCACCGCGGCGTCGCCGATGGCGTGGATGTGGATCTGCAGCCCGAGCTCGTCGACGCGTCGTGCGGCCTCGGCCAGGGTCTGGCCCGCCCAGTTCTGCTGGCCGTGGCTGTGCAGGCCCGAGCAGTACGGTGCCAGCAGCGCACCGGTCTCGTTCTCCACCACACCGTCGGCGAAGAACTTCACGGTGTTGGCGGTCAGCAGCGGCGAGCCGGCCTCCTGCACCGCGCGGCGCTGTGCGGCGAACTCCGTGACCTGGTGGTCGAAGTGGCGCGGATCGGCGTAGAGCGCGAGGTTGAAGCGCATGCGCAGCACACCGCGGCGGGCGGCCTCGACGTAGGTGGCGACGTCGGCGGGCTCCACCCAGGCGTCCTGCACCCAGGTGACGCCGCAGGCCAGGTAGTAGTCGGCCGCGGTGCCCAGCGCGTCGATGCGCACCTGTTCGTCGCGCGGCGGCATCACGTTCATCACCAGATCCGTGGCACCCCATTCGCGCAGCGTGCCCAGCACGGAACCGTCGGGGCGGTGCGGGATCTCACCGAGCACCGGATCGGGGGTGTCGGGGGTGATGCCTGCGCGTTCGAGCGCGACGGTGTTGACCCACATCGTGTGGTAGTCCCAGGCGCGCAGCACCACGGGCCGGTCGGGCACGGCGGCGTCGAGCCAGCGGGCGTCGAACAGCCCGCCCGGGGCCAGGCTGCCGTTGTAGGACGCGCCGAAGATCCACTCCTGTTCGGGGTGGTCCTCGGCGTACTTCTTCACCGCGGCGACGATCTCGTCGACGGACTGACAAGGACGCACCTGCGGCCCGACGGCTTCCAGTCCGCCGTAGAGGGGGTGGGCGTGGCCGTCGGCGAACGAGGGCATCAGGAAGCCGCCGTCGAGGTCCACCTGGCGGGCCCCGGATCCGCGGGCGAGCGCCTCGTCACCGACGGCGACGACGACGCCGTCGTCGACCAGCACGGCGTGGGTGTCCGCGGCGCCGGTCCAGATGACGCCGCCGCAGAACAGCGTGGCGGTCATTTCACCACCGCCGTCGGGGCGTGACCGACGCCGTAGGGCTGTTGCGGGTCAACGGGTTTCACGAGATCTCCGTAGGTGTCGGGGCGTCGGGTGAGCAGGAACGGGAACAGCTCCAGCCAGTCACGGCGCTGATCGAGGTCGAGGTCGGCGACCAGCACGGCCTCCTCGTCCCGCGGCGCCTGCACCAGCACCCGCCCGTAGGGGTCGGAGATGAACGAGGAGCCGTAGAAGTTCAGGGCGCCCTCGTCGCCGACGCGGTTGGGCACCACCATGAACAGCCCGCTGCTGATGCCGTTGGCGACGATCACCTGCTGCCACAGCGGCTGGGTGTCGAAGTCGGGGAAAACCGGTTCGGAGCCGATGGCCGTCGGGTAGACGACGATCTCGGCGCCGCCGAGCGAGTAGGCGCGGGCGACCTCCGGGAACCACTCGTCCCAGCAGGTCGGCATGCCCAGGCGCGCGCCCAGCCCCTCGGGCTCGTACACCGGGTACGGGTCGTCGGCCGGTCCGGGCCGGAAGTAGGTGTCCTCGTAGTAGCCGGCCGAGATCGGGATGTGCAGCTTGTGGGTGCGGCCGACCAGTTCGCCCTGCGGAGAGACCAGGATCGCGGTGTTGAGTCCCAGGCCGTCGTCGCCGGGCGCACGCTGGTACAGCGAGGCGTGCACGAAGATGCCGTGCTCGCGGGCGGCGGCCGAGGCCAGCGCGAACGTCGGCCCGCCGGTGAGGTCCTCGGCCAGGTCCGCGGCGTCGGGGCCGCCGGGCCGGTCGGCGGGGTAGCGCAGCAGCGTGAGCTCGGGCAGGAACACCGCGCGGGCACCCTCGGCGGCGGCGGCCGCGATGCCGTCGCGCAGCACCCGGGTCAGTTCGTCGGTATCGGGGCGCCACCGGTGCTGCACCAGACCGACGCGCAGCGGCGGTCGGGCCGACTCCGTGGATCGGGACAACGGCGGCGGCGCGGGCGCGGTCAGGGTGATCAATCCGGCTCCTAAACGAATCAAGTTCGTTTATTCTGGGATCGCCTTCACCCGCTCGCAACAGGAATGGCGAAATTGGGACGTCCCCGCACCCCGCTGCTGTCGACCGAGCGCATCACCAAGGCCGCCCTGGACCTGGTGTGCAGCGCCGGGGACTTCACCATGCCGGGCATCGCGCAGAAGCTGAAGGTGCGCCCGTCGTCGCTGTACAACCACGTCCGCGGCCGCGACGAGGTGGTGGAACTGCTGCGCGAGCACGCCATGTCCGGGGTGGCGCTGCCGCCCGACGATCCGGACCGGCCGTGGCGCGACGTGGTGGCCGACATCATGCGGGCCTACCGGCACGGCTTCGCGCGCTATCCGCGGCTGATCCCGTTGCTGACCCTGCACGCCGTCAACAGCACCCAGGCGTTCCGGATGTACAACGCGCTGGCCGTGACCCTCAAGCGCGCCGGTTTCGATCCCGCCGACACCATGCGGGTGATCTCGCTGATCGACTCGTTCGTGCTGGGCGCCGCACTCGACGTCGCCGCACCCGACGAACCCTGGAAGCCCGGCACCCACGTCGGCCCGGAGCTGGCCGAGGCGCTGGCGGCCGGCGCCACCCGGCCCGACCGCGCCGACGACGCCTTCGAGTACGGCCTGGCCGTGCTGCTGCGCGGCCTGCCGAACTGAGTTCCGTTACAGCAGCTGACGATCCAGATCCACCGGCATCGGCCACACGTTCCAGATCTGCTCGCAGTACTCGGCGATCGCGCGGTCCGATGAGAACTTTCCACTGCGCGCGGTGTTGAGGATCGACATGCGGGTCCACGTGTCGCGGTCCCGCCACGTCGCGTCGACGCGGGCCTGGGTGTCGACGTAGGAGCGGAAGTCGGCCAGCACCAGGAACGGATCATGGTGAATCAGGTTGTCCACCAACGGACGCAGCACCTCGGTGTCGCCGTTGGTGAAGGTGCCCTCGGCGATGAGTTCCAGCACCGCCGCCAGTTCCGGATCGCGTTCGAGGTAGCTCGCGGGGTGGTAGCCGTCGCGTTTGACCGCCTCCACCTGGTCCTCGGTCAGGCCGAACAGGAAGAAGTTCTCCGGGCCCGCCTCCTGGCGGATCTCGACGTTGGCGCCGTCGAGGGTGCCGATCGTCAGCGCCCCGTTGATCATGAACTTCATGTTCCCGGTGCCCGAGGCCTCCTTGCCCGCCGTGGAGATCTGCTCGGACAGGTTGGCCGCCGGGTAGACCAGGTGGGCGTTCTTGACGTTGAAGTTCGGCAGGAACACCACTTTCAGGAAACGGTTGACCTGCGGGTCGGAGTTGACGGTCTCGGCGACGGCGTTGATCAGCTTGATGATCCGCTTGGCGATGAAGTATCCCGGTGCGGCCTTGCCGCCGAAGATGAACACCCGCGGCGGAATGCTCAGCCCCGGATTGAGTTTCAGCCGCCGGTACAGCGCGATGATGTGCAACACCATCAGATGCTGGCGTTTGTACTCGTGGATGCGCTTGACCTGCACGTCGAACATCCACGACGGGTCCAACTCGATGCCGGTGGTGGCGTGCACGTACTCGGCGAGCCGGGCCTTGTTGGCGCGCTTGACTTCTCGCCACCGCTGCCGGAACTCCGGGTCGTCGACGTAGGGCTCCAGCTCACGCAGCCTCTCCAGGTCGGTCAGCCAGCCCTCGCCGATGGTCTCGTCGAGCAGGCCGCGCAGCCCCGGGTTGGACAGTGCCAGGAAGCGGCGCGGTGTCACACCGTTGGTGACGTTGCCGAACTTCTCCGGCCACATCTCGTAGAAGTCTTTGAGCACACTGGATTTCAGCAGTTCCGAGTGCAGTGCGGCGACACCGTTGACGGTGTGGCTGCCGACGGTGGCCAGATGTGCCATGCGCACGCACTTTCCGCCGTCCTCACCGATCAGCGACATGCGCCGGACGCGCTCGTCGTCGCCGGGAAACCTCGCCCGCACCTCCTCGAGGAACCGGTGGTTGATCTCGTAGATGATCTCCAGGTGGCGGGGCAGGGCGTCCCCGAACATGCCCAGCGGCCACGTCTCCAGCGCCTCGGGCAGCAGGGTGTGGTTGGTGTAGGCGAAGGTGCGCACCGTGATGGACCAGGCCGCGTCCCACGACAACTGGTGCTCGTCGATGAGCAGCCGCATGAGCTCGGCGACGGCGATCGACGGGTGGGTGTCGTTGAGCTGGATGGCCCACTTGTCGGGCAGCGCCTCCAGCGGCAGGCCCACCCGGTTGAGGTGGATGTGCAGGATGTCCTGCAGCGAGCACGACACGAAGAAGTACTGCTGCAGCAGGCGCAGCCGCTTACCCGCCTCGGGTTCGTCGTTGGGGTAGAGCACCTTGGAGACGGTCTCGGAGACCACCTCCTCGTCGACGGCCTTGTAGTAGTCGCCGGTGTTGAAGTGCTCGAGCGCGAACGACTCCACCGCGCGGGCGCTCCACAGCGTCAGCGTGTTGCACGTGTTGACGCCGTAGCCCTGCACGGGGGTGTCGTAGGACAGGCCCTTGAGCACACGCTGCGGGACCCAGCGGATGCGCAGCCTGCCGGTCACATCCTCGTACTGTTCGGTGTGGCCGCCCCAGTTGACCAGGTAGCTGGCGTCGGGTTTCTCGATCTCCCAGGGGTTTCCGTGGGCCAGCCAGTTGTCGGTCTTCTCCACCTGCCAGCCGTCCTGGATCTCCTGTTTGAAGATCCCGAACTCGTAGCGGATGCCGTAGCCGATCGACGGGCGCTCCAGGGTGGCCAGCGAGTCCAGGAAGCAGGCCGCCAGCCGGCCCAGCCCGCCGTTGCCCAGGCCGGGCTCCTCCTCGCAGGCGAGGATCTCGTCGAGGTCCTGGCCCAGTGCGGCCAGCGCCTCGCGCGCCTGCTCCTCGATCTGCAGGTTGATCAGGTTGTTGCCCAGCTGCGGGCCCATCAGGAACTCGGCCGACAGGTAGCAGGTGACCTTGTTGGACAGGTCCAGCCAGTCCTGGGTGGTGGCCATCCAGCGCTTCTGCATGCGGTCGCGCACCGCCAGCGACAGCGCCCGGTAGTAGTGCTCGGGGGTCAGTGCCACCGGCGGGCGCGCGATGGAGTACAGCAGGTGGTCGCGCACCGCCGCGCACAGCGCCTCGGCGGTCATGCCGGAGCGGGTCTGACCGGTCGGGGCCGGCTCCGAGGCGGAGCCGGGGGCGGCGGCGAGGTCGGCCGGTTCGTCGATCTGCCGTCGACTCTGTAGTTCGGTCATGAGGCGTCAGTGTGGCACCCGCGTGTTACCGGGGGATTTACGCCCGGAGGCGCGAGGTCACACAAACTGCGTGATCCGAAGGGTTGCCCGCCGCGGCGGCGGGCGGTGAGAGTGGAGCCCGACAGCGACGAAAGGATGCGTAGTGAGCGACCCGCGGCGAGACAACGTGCTGATCGTGCACTGGCACGATCTGGGCCGCTACCTGGGCGTTTACGGCCACCCCGACGTCGTGAGCCCGCGGATGGACCAGCTGGCGGCCGAGGGTGTGCTGTTCACCCGCGCGCACGCCACCGCGCCGGTGTCCGGACCCTGGCCCATCTGCTGTCGGACGCGGGCTGGCACACCGCGCTGTTCGGCATGCAACACGAGACCTCCTACCCGGCCAAGCTGGGCTTCGACGAGTTCGACGTCTCCAACTCCTACTGCGAGTACGTCGTGGAGCGGGCCACCGGCTGGCTCGCCGACCCGCCGGACAGACCGTTCCTGCTCACCGCCGGGTTCTTCGAGACCCACCGGCCCTACGACCGTTACGAACCCGCCGACGCCTCGGCGGTCGAGGTGCCCGACTACCTGCCCGACACCCCGGAGGTGCGCCAGGACCTCGCCGACTTCTACGGCTCGATCACCGTCGCCGACGCCGCCGTCGGCCGGCTGCTCGACACGCTCGCCGAGACCGGCCTGGACCGCACCACCTGGGTGGTGTTCCTGACCGACCACGGCCCGGCGCTGCCCCGCGCGAAGTCGACGCTCTACGACGCGGGCACCGGTATCGCGATGATCGTGCGCCCGCCCCGCGACCGGAACCTGCCCCCGAAGGTCTACGACGAGCTGTTCAGCGGTGTCGACCTGCTGCCCACCCTGCTCGACCTGCTCGGGGTCGACATCCCAGCCGAGGTCGAGGGGCTCTCGCACGCTCAGGCCCTGCTGGCCGGGCCGCCGCCGCAGCCGGTGCGCACCGAGGTCTACACGGCCAAGACCTACCACGACTCGTTCGACCCGATCCGCGCGGTCCGTACCAAGGAGTACAGCTACATCGAGAACTACGCGGCGCGGCCGCTGCTGGACCTGCCGTGGGACATCGCCGACAGCGCACCGGGCAAGACCGTCGAACCGCTGATCGCGGCGCCGCGGCCGTCGCGCGAGCTCTACGACCTGACCCGCGACCCCACCGAATCGCACAACCTGCTCACCGACGACGGGGCCCGCGACAAGGCGGAGGCCATCGCCGGCGACCTGGCCCTGCTGCTCAACGAGTGGCGCGTCAAGACCAACGACGTGATCCCCAGCGAGTTCGCGGGCACCCGGATCGCCGAGCGCTACACCGAGACCTACGCCCGGATCCTGGGCCTGCCGCTGCCCAGCCGCTCGGGTATCGCGTCCGCGCGCGGCATCGACGGCGAGCACTCTCAATGATTTCGCTCACCGTGATCGAAACCGCCGGGCGCGCATAAGGTTTCACTCCCAGTTAAGCTGCGCGCATGTCAGGTCATCCGACGGCGTACCTCGTCATCGCCTCGCAGCGCAGCGGCAGCACCCTGCTGGTGGAGTCGCTGCGCGCGACCGGTGTCGCAGGCGAGCCCGTCGAGTTCTTCCAGTACCTGCCGGAGACGAGCATGTCGCCGCAGCCGCGGGAGTGGTTCGCCGGCGTCGACGACGAGTCGATCCTGCGGTTGCTCGACCCGCTGATCGAGGGCAAACCCGCTCTGGCACCGCCGGAGATCTGGCGCGACTACATCCGCACCGTCGGACGCACCCCCAACGGCATCTGGGGCGGCAAGCTGATGTGGAACCAGACTCCGCTGCTGCTGCAGCGCGCCGCCGGTCTGCCCGACCGCTCCGGCACCGGCCTGCTCTCGGCCATCCGCGATGTGATCGGCAGCGACCCGCTGCTCATCCACGTCTACCGTCCTGACGTTGTGTCCCAGGCGGTTTCGTTCTGGCGCGCGGTGCAGACCCGGGTCTGCCGGGGCAGGCCCGACCCGATCCGCGACGCCCGCGCCGAGTACCACGCCGGCGCCATCGCCCACGTCGTGAGGATGCTGCGCGGCCAGGAGCAGGGCTGGCGCACCTGGTTCGCAGAGGAGGCAGAGGAGAACGTCACGCCGATGGACGTGCCCTACCCGGTGCTGTGGCGCAATCTCACCCAGATCGTCGGCGACATCCTCGAGGCGCTGGGCCAGGACCGCCGGCTGGCGCCCCCGCCGGTGCTGGAGCGCCAGGCCGACCAGCGCTCCGACGAGTGGGTGGACCGCTATCGTGAGGACGCGGAGAAACTCGGTCTGCCAACGCGATTCACTGAACCTGCGCGACGAGGAAGATCCGCCGGAACGGGAAGAATGTGCGGCCGTCCGGCCGCCGTGGGTACGCCGCGTCCAGCAGCGGGATCAACTCGGACCGGAACCGGTCCCACTGCGCGTCGTTGAGCCGGCTGCGCACCGGCCGCAACGCGGTTCCGCTGATCCACTCCAGCACCGGGTTCTGTCCGGTCAGCTCGTGGATGTAGGTCGTCTCCCAGGCGTCCACCGTGCAGCCGGCGTCGGTGAGCAGTGCCGCGTACTCCTGCGGACTGCGCACCTGCCCCTCCCGGGTCGGGAAGTCCCGCAGCGGTTCCGCCCAGCGGTCGCTGCCCGCCAGTTCGCGCACCGCCCGGTGCGACGGCGCGTCGAAGTTGCCCGGCATCTGCACCGCGAGCCACGTCCCCGGCGTCAGTCGGCGGGCCCACCGCTGCAGCAGTTCCGCGTGTTCGGGCACCCACTGCAGCGTCGCGTTGCTCACCACGACGTCGGTGTCGTCGGCAGGCACCCAGTCGCGCACGTCACCGATCCGCGCGTCCAGGCCGCGGTCGCGCGCGGCGGCCACCATCTCCGGTGAGCTGTCCCAGGCCTCGATCACCGCGTCCGGCCATCGTTGCCCCAGTGTGACGGTCAGATTTCCCGGTCCGCAGCCCAGATCGACCACCCGCCGCGGTGCGGCGGCGTCGACCCGTGACAGCAGGTCGTAAAACGGCCTGCCGCGCTGGTCCGCGAACGCCAGGTACGTCTGCGGGTTCCACATGACTCCAGTCTGCACGGCTACCATGCGCACGTGACCGATACGGACGCCTACCCGGTGGACCCGCCCATTCCGGTGCCGGATGTCCCCGGTGGGGACGCCGACGCCCGCGGCCTGCCCCGCCGCGTCGACCTCACCCTGCGGCAGCGCCTGGTCGTGGACGCCTCGGCCGTCGCGGACCTCGCGCTGCGCACCGGGATCGCCTCGCTGGTGGCCACCACGATGGTGCCCAGCCTGTTCGGCAGCCTGGGCGACCGCCGGTCCGGCGCCGAACGCGAACACCTGGAGTTCTACGCCGAACTCGCCGGCGCGCGGGATCCGGCCCGGTCGTTTCCGACGCCGACGGAGGCGCCGCGGGTCACCACCCGCACCGCGAATCCGGTGGCCGAGTTGGTGGCCAGGGGCCGGGTCGAGAACCTGCGGTTCAACAGCAGTTTCGTCGCGGTCAATCCGGCGCTGCGCGAGCAGTGCCGCGGGTTCACCCGCAACAACGTCGTGCACGCCCAGCACTGGCGCCACGACGACGGCCCGCGACCGACGCTGTGCTTCATCCACGGCTTCATGGGTTCGCCGTATCTGCTCAACGGCGTGTTCTTCTCGCTGCCCTGGTTCTTCCGCTCCGGTTATGACGTGCTGTTGTACACCCTGCCGTTCCACGGCCCGCGCGCCGAGAAGGGTTCCCCGTTCAGCGGTCACGGGTTCTTCGCGCACGGCTTCTCCGGGTTCGCCGAGGCGATGGCGCAGGCCGTGCACGACTTCCGGTCCGTCATCGACTATCTGGAGTTCACCGGGGTGGACCGCATCGCGCTCACCGGCATGTCGCTGGGTGGTTACACCGCCGCGCTGATCGCCAGCGTCGACCACCGCATCCAGGCCGTCATCCCCAACGTCCCGGTGGTGGCGCCCGATCAGACCGTCGACGAGTGGTTTCCGGCCAACAAGGTGGTCGGGCTGCGAAACCTGTTGGCCGGAACCGATTCCGAGCTCACCAAGGCCGCCACCCGGTACTCGTCACCGCTGAACTACAGGCCGCTGGTGCCCAAGAAGCGCCGGCTGATCATCGCCGGCCTCGGCGACAAGCTGGCCCCGCCGCAGCAGGCCGAGATGCTGTGGCGGCACTGGGACCGCTGCGCCTTCCACTGGTTCCCGGGCAACCATGTGCTGCACGTCAGCCAACCGGACTACCTGCGCCGCATGACCCGTTTCATGAACGAGTTCATGTTCGACTGAGCACTCCCGCGGGCCAGCCGATCTGCTCCAGCAGACCGTCGGGCAGGGGGCGTGCGGGCACCCCGAGCCGCAGGTCGGCGGCGGGGTCCAGCGCGGTCAGCAGCGGGCCCTGCAACCCACCCTGGGGCACCAGACCGTCGAACGGTACCCCGCGCTCGGGTTCGTACGTGCGCACCGCGACAACCGCCGCGACGTCGACATCGGCTGCGGTTCCGCTGAGTTCGAGCGCGGTCCAGGTCTCGCGGGGATCGGCCCACGCCTGCGCCAGCCGCTCCCCCAGCCGCTCGTCGACGGTGATCGCGTATCCGGTCAGGACGCCCCGCTCGTCGGCGAGGTGGTGCCAGGTCTCGCGGTCCCAGCCCGCCAGCGGCGCGGGTGCGGTGTCGCTGACGGCGGCCTCCAGCCCGGTCTCACGCAGGTGGTCCGCCAGCCTGCGGCCGGCGATCGCCGCGGCCTCCTGCAGCGGCAGCTCCTTCGAACGCGCCTGCAGGGCAGCCAGATTCGTGCGGGCGTCGAAGGTGAGGCTGACCCACGTGTCGGTCACCCCGGCGCGGGCCCGGTTGGTGATGCGGACCTTGTCGCCGCGCAGCCCGAACCGCTCGAGGTAGCCGGCCAGCAGCGGCAGCGACACCCCGAGCCCCGCCGGGTCGTCGACCCTGACCACCACGGTGGTGCGGTACGGGTCGCTCGGTTCGGGGGTGCGGCGGTTACGCCGCCACACCGCCACGCGCCGGGCCAGCATCGTCGTGAGGAACTGGCCGCGCCACCACGCGAGAGCGACGATCACGACGACGGCGCCGACGCCGACGATCCACCAGTCCGTGGCGGTCTGCCACGGGTACGCCAGCGCGGCCAGGGTTACGGCCAACGTCGCCAGGGTGATTCGTAGGGTCACGATTCCTCCGTGTCTTGGGTTTTCCTGCGCCGCTGCACCGCGACCGCGGCCGCCGCGACCAGCACCGCCAGCAGGCCGGTGCCGACGAACGCGACGATGCGTCCGGTGGTGTCCGGCGCCTCGGGTTCCGGTGGTGCGGCAACGGGTTTCGGTCCGGGCGCGGTGTCGTCCCCGACGGCGGCGCTGACGTCCCACGTCAGCGCGGCGACCGGGTCGACGAGCCCGTATCCGGTCAGGTTGGACGGGGCCCGCGCGGCGCCCTGCGCCCCGGCGATCAACCGGTCGCGGACCTGCTCGGCGGTCAGTTCCGGGAAGCGGGCCCGGACCAGCGCCGCGACACCGGAGACGTAGGCCGCCGCGAAACTCGAACTGTTCAGTGGATACAGCCGGCCCTGCTGGTCGGGCACCGCGTTGGCCAGCCCGCCGCCGTCGGCGTTGCCCACCGACACGATGTCCTGTCCGGGTGCGGCGATGCTCACCCACGGGCCCGCCATCGTGAAGTCCGAGGGGCGCCCGGTGGGCGTCAGCGATCCGACCGACAGCACGTAGGGCTGCCACGCCGACGGGATCGACACCGCGGTCACCCCGGCCCAGTTGCGCGGATCCTCGGGCCTGCCCGGATCCGACAGCGGGTTCGACGGGCATGCCGAGCCCGGGTTCAGGCCCGGTTTGTTGTTGCCCGCCGCGGCGACGATCACCGCGTCCTTCTCGACGGCGGCGTACCGCAGTGCCGCGCCGAGCTCGCTCTGGTCGACGGTCTCGCCGGCGGGCAGGCAGGTCACCGCGGAGATGTTGATGACACGGGCACCCATGTCCGCGGCGCGCACCACCGCGCGCGCCAGGATCGCCACGTCGAGCGCGACCCGCGCCGTCGCGGAGTTCTGCTGGCCCGCCACCCGCGGCGCGTAGTGCGCCGAGGTGGAGCGGATCGACAGGATGCGCGCGTCGGGCGCGACCCCGGAGAACCCGTCGGGGCCGGGTTTCCCGGCGATCAGCCCGGCGACCAGGGTGCCGTGGCCGTCGCAGTCGGTCAGCCCGTTGGTGGCCTCGACGTAGTCACCGCCGCCCTCGACGTCGGGCAGCCGCGGGCCGGGCCGCACCCCGGTGTCGATGACGGCGACCAGTTGTCCGGCGCCGCGGCTGTACTTCCACGCCCCTGCCAGGTCGAGCAGCTTGTCGTTGGGGCTGGGCGCGGCGGGGTCGGTGCCGGGCAGCACCCCGGTCGTCACGCAGGCCCCGCTCTGCGCCATCGGCTGCAGCGGACCGGTGGTGCCCGGTGGGGGCGGCACCGCGGGGTCCACCTCGAACGGGGTGATCGCCTGCGCGACAGGTGAACTCACCGCCAGTACGGTCACCGCCGCAGCGGCGAACACGCTGCGCAGCCGCATCAACGGTGCCTCATCGGTTGAGGACCCACTCGAACAGTCCGACCAGGTAGGCCAGCACCGGGATCACCGAGGCGTCCACCGCCGAGGCCAGGAAACCGGTCAGCCGGCGCATCGGCAGCGAGTAGGTGTCCGGGGCGGCGACCCGCGGGAACAGCGCCGCGATCACCCACACCGCGGTCAGCCCGACCAGCACCGCCAGCGCCCACCAGGCCGCGGTGTAGCGGCCGTCGACGGCGAACAGCACCAGGAACGCGACCGCCAGCAGGAACGGCTGGCCCAGCAGCCACGCCTTGCACTGCGCGGAGTCCCAGACCCGCGCGCGCAGCGCCGAGCCCAGCGCGACGGCGACCACCACAAACCACACCCAGTTCGAAACGCCCTGCGGGCCCGCCAGGGTCAGCACACCGGCGGTGGACAACAGCACACCGCCTGCGATGAAACCGGTCTGGTGCGAGTCGCTGACCCGGACCCGGCGCGGCAGATCCTCGAGCACCTTGCGCGGCGGCGGTGCCGGGGTCGGGTCGCCGGGGGCCGGAATCACCGGCATGGGCAGTCGCGCCCACACCGCCGACAGCTGGGCGGCCTGCACGATGACCAGCAGCGCGGTCACGATCAGGATCGAGCCGATGACCAGCGGGCTCAGCGTCCAGATCGCCGCGGCCCCGGCGGTGATCAGCGCGCCGACCCCGATCACGGTGGTCGCGGTGAACAACGCGATGGCCCGTTGCGCCACCACGATGCTCATGATCGACCAGGCGGTGACGCCCGCGGCGGCCAGCAGCACCTGGGCCGGACCGAAGTCGCCGGGCACCGCGAGACCGAGCGCCGCGCCGACGGGTGCCAGCGCGGTCACCGCCAGCGCGGTGCCCAGCCGCGGGGTGCGGGCCCAGGTCAGCAGCGCCGCCAGCACCGTGGCCACCGCGATGGCGGTGGTGGCGATCAGCCCGGCGAAGCCGCCGGTGAGGGCGCGGTGCACGGTCCCGAACGCGGTGCCCGCCAGGATCAGGCCGATCAGCGCGGCGACCGCGCCGCGCTGGATGTGCCCGGCGCCCCAGGGCTTCTCCCGTGCGACGGAGAACAGCACCGCCGCGTCGGCGATGTCCTCGACGATCCGCGGGGCAGGCGGACCCGCGGGCAGCGGTTGCAGTGTGAGCAGGTCACCGTCGACCACGCCGACGGTGTCCAGGGTGGCGTCGAGGCTGAACGGCGCACCGCCGATCGGTGCCAGCGACAGCGCCACCGGCGCGTCGGTGTCGCTGTCCTGCTGGGCCATCCGCCGCACCGCGGGCATGATCTCGCGCAGCGGAAGCTCGGTCGGCAACGCCATATCCGTGATCCGGCCGCCGGATTCGCCGTGGGCGAGGACAGCGACCCGCACGATCGGCATCGACGGCGCCGGCCCGGCCAGGGAGGTGGCGCCGGTCATGGGACTGTCTGCCATTGGTATTCCGTTCTGTGTTCGGGGGTTTCGGCCCCGGTGGTGAAGTCGCGGGTCAGGGGCTGGTCCGGGAACCAGGGTCCGTCGGGCAACGTCGCGGTGAGCCGTTCCACCGCGGTGGCGATGGCCAGCGGCGTGCCGGGGGTGAAGGTCGACACCCACTCGCCGTCGAACGCCTTGGACGGGTGGACCAGCACGCGGCCCTCGCGGGTGTCGACGACGCTGACGCCGACCTCGCTGCCGATGCGGTGCCCGTCGCGGTGGTCGCCCGCGACGATCTCCACGTAGCTGCGGTCGGTGCCGTAGGCGGCCTCCACGACCGGGCGCGCGCTGGGCGGGACGCCGAGGAACTCCAGCACCTCGGCGAGATCCGCGCCGCCGCGCAGTTTCTCGTCGGCGCGGGCACCGGCTCGCAGCGGGATCGTGAACTCGTCGAACCGCGCGGGCGCCTGCCCGGACAGGCCCGCGGTCAGCACCGGGACCAGCGCCTGCGGGTGGTCCAGCGGCAGCGCGGTCAGCGTGACCAGCCCGTCGCTGCGCAGCGCGACCACGGTGTCGTCGTCGCGGCGCCCGACGTGGCCGCGCAGCATCCGGCCCGCGCCCCGCACGAACCGCAGCTCCAGCCACCGCCGGGCCCGGCACGTCGTGGTGACCCACTGCCGCACAGCGCCGTTGACCACCCCGTCGGGGGTCATCACCTTCAGCTCGACCAGCTCCGCGGTCAGCCGGGCCTCGACCAGGCGGCGGGTGGCGTGGTCGCTGTAGGGCGGGGTGATCGCGAGCACCCAGGGGAAGCTCCCGGCGCCCACCCGGTCGGCGACGAACCAGGCCTGCTCCGCGGTGAGCTCGACGGCGTTAGCGGCCAACGCGGATCAGGCGCCCCACTTGGCGCCCTCGGCCTGGTCGCGGGCGCTCATCGCGAGCGTGTTCTGCTCGTGGGTGGACGCCATCGCCCGGTAGGCGCGGACCAGTTCCTCCAGCGCGGTGTTCCACTGCGCCTGCCACGCCTGGTAGGTCATCCCGGTGTCGCCCTGCCAGGCGCTGGCCAGCGCGGCCTGCTCGCTGGCGATGTCGGCGCCGACGGCGTGCAGCGCGCCCGCGTAGCCGGCCATCTCCGACGCGTGCGCCAGCATGGCCGGGTAGTTGTACATGATCTGAGACATGGTGTGCTCCTGAGAGTTCGGCCGGATCAGATGGCGGTGTAGGTGCTGGCGGCGGCGGCGTCCTGCGCGACGTAGGTGTTGGCCGCGTCGCCGAGGTTGACCTGGGCGATGTCGAGCAGCGCGTTGATCTTCGCCGACACCTCGAGGAAGCGGGCGTGGGCGGCCTGGAACGCGGCAGAGGCCTCGCCCATGTGGAACGCCTGCGCGGACTGGGCGGCGCCCTCGGCCTGCGCCATGGTGCTGCGCATCAGCGCGGCCTTGGCCGCGAACGTGGCCTCGGAGGAGACCAGCTGCGGGATGTGTGCGTCGAGAAGGCTCATGGCATGTCCTTTCTGATGGTGGTTCGTGGGATGCGGTTGCGGTCAGGTCGTCTCAGTCGCGTCCTCCCCCCGTGTCGTCCCAGTCGCTGGGCAGCATGGGTTCGGTGGGTCCGTCGCTGAACGCGTCGCCGGCCAGTTCAGTCAGACCGGTGGCCTGTTCGGTCTCGGATCGCTGTGCGGCGCCGACGAATCCGACCGTGCCGGCACCGCGTTCGGATGCCGAGACCGTCGGCCGTCGCGCCGGTTCGGGCGGCGGGGTGTCGTCTTCGGGCTCGTAGTCCATGTACGCGTCGGCGTACTGGCGCTGCACGACCTGCTGTGGTTTGCGCCGCCGCGCTTTGCGTTTGGCCAGCGACGACGCGAGCGCCGACGCCGCGGCCGAGGCCGCGATGTCCGAGGCGGGCGCCTTGGCGGCGGTGCTGTCGCGCAGTGTCGGGGTGAAGCCCTCGCCGGGATCGGAGCCCGCGACCGCGTAGGGCACCGCGGCGCCGACGCCGGGGGCGGGGGCGGCGCCCGCCGGGACGGCACCGGCGTTGACGGCCATGCCGCCCGGTGCGCCCGGGGTGGCGGGCACGGTCGGGGCGACCGCGGTGGCCAGCGGCATCGGGTCCGCGCGCTGCGGGGTGGCGGCCACCGCGGGTTCGGGTGCCGGTTCGGCGGCCGGTTCCGGCGGCGGGGCCTGGTTGATGAACCCGAGTGCGATCAGTCCGAGCGCCAGCAGCGGCGGCGCCCACAGCGGCGAGGTGGCGACGACGGTCCAGAAGGTCCAGCCGACCGGCTGGAAGAACGCCTGGTAGCCGATCGCGAACAGCAGCGGACCGTAACTGACAAGCGCCGCAGACGGATTGGTCGCGAACGCGATCATCATCTGCTCGAGGTTGCCGAACGGGTCCTGCAGGAAGTCCCAGATCAGGTCGCCACCGACCAGCGACCTGATGTACGTCTCCAGCAGGTCGGTGATGGCGTTCGACTGGTTCAGCGCCGACCCCGAGTCGGCGGCGGTGGCCTGGGCGAGCATCTGCTGGGCGCCTGCCCCGGCGGCGCCGGCCTCACCGACGCCGGGCGCCAGCAGCAGCGGTGCGGGGGTGGTGACCGGGGTGGCTGCCACCGCCGCACCGGACACCGCCTGGTAGGTGCTCATCGTGGTGGCGGCCTGGATCCACATCCGGACGTAGTCGGCCTCATTGAGGGCGATCGGAATCGTGTTGATCCCCAGGAAGTTCGTCGCCACCAGCACCGCGTGGGTGGCGTGGTTGGCGGCCAGCTCCCCCAGCGTCGGCATGGTCGCCAGCGCGGTCGAGTAGGCGGCGGCCGCCGTCTCGTGCTGGGCCGCCGTCGCGGCGCTGTTCGCACTGGCCTGGGCCAGCCACTCCAGGTACGGGGTGTGCGCGGCGACGTACTGTTCGGCGCTGGGCCCCTCCCACGCACCGCCCCGCACGCTGCCCAGGATGGCGGTCAGTTCCGCGGCGGCGGCCGAGTATTCGGTCGCCAGCGCCTGCCACGCGGCGGCCGCGGCCAGCAGCGGTCCCGGGCCGGGCCCGCTGCTCAGCATCGCCGAATGCACCTCCGGCGGCAGTGCCATCCAGATGGGGGCGGTCATGTCAGCTTCCGGCCACCAGGTAGCTCGAGGCAGCGGCCATGTCGCCGGTGGCGTAGCTGACGCCGGACTGGGCGACGCCCTCACCGGAGCGGCCGAGTTCCTCGATACCGGTGGCGGCCATCGCGTTGTGCCGCTGGGCGTGTGCGCTCAGCATCGCCGCGGTCTGCAGCGACACCGCGTCCGCGGCGGGCGGCACGACGGCGGTGATGGCCGGGGCGGCCGCGGCGTGGGCGGCGGCCAGGCGGGCGGTCAGTGCCTCGACCGCGGCACCCGCCGCGGCGAGACCCTCCGGAACGACGCGCAGAGTCATCAGCTGTACTCCCTTCCTCTGCTGCCCGGCGTGCCGGGAACAGCGTCGGCGATCGGATTGACCAGTTGCAGGAACGTCGGGGCGTCGCCGTCGTCGAGCAGCATCGCCCGGCCCGGCGGCAGCCGCAGGAAGCGTTGTCCGCGGATCTTGCCGCTGTCCTGCGGGTTACCCGAGAGCATCAGGATGTTGGCCTGCAGCTCGTTGAGCCGGCGCAGCAGCGGCGCGGTCATCAGCGCGTGCGCCGAGCCCATCGCACGCGCGGTCACGATGACCCGCAGGCCGAGTTCGCCTGCCTGCGACAGCAATCCGATGATCCCGGTCCACGGCCGCTGCCCGGCGAACGGTCCGCTGACTGCGGGGGCGTCCGGTATCTGGTCGACGTCGTCGATGATCAGGTAGTGGATGTGGCCGCTCTCGGGGCTGCGGTAGTTCCAGCCGGCCAGCTCCTGCGGGCTCAATCCGGCCGGCGGGCGGCGCTTCTCGAGCAGCGCGGTCAACCCCATCATCGCCGGGGTGATCCGGTCGATGTTCGGGGTGTACTCGTTGTCGTCGAACAACGGCTCGTCGACCAGGTGCAGCCGGCGGTCGATCACGGTGAACGCCACCTGATCCGGGGTGGAGTGCTCGCGGATGGTGCGGATGAGATGACGCAGCAGCGTGGTCTTGCCGGACTTGTTGTCGCCGAACACCATCAGCAGCGGGTTGTCGGCGAAACTCAGCGGCACCGGAGCCAGATCCTGTTCGCGCTGGCCGATGACGACGGTCTCGGGCGCCGGGTACAGCGGCGCGACCGTGTCGGGGGCCAGGTCGCGTGGCAGCAGCCGCACCGGCGGTGCGGTGACGCCGGGATGGCGCGCGTTGATCGCCTCGACGGCGCGCGACGACGGCTCGGCGAACAGGAAGTGCTCGGCGGCCATGGTCAGGCCGCGGCCGGGCTGGTCGGCGGGCACCGACTCGGCGGGCCTGCGCAGCGCGCCGGTGATCCGCACGTTGCTCTCGCGGGCGTCGGGCAGCCGCAGTTCCAGGCGCAGGCCCAGCCCGTCGCGCATGGCCAGCGGCACCTCGAGCCAGTTCGGGGTGGTGACCACGACGTGGATGCCGTAGGCCATGCCGGTGTTGACCAGTTCGGTCACCTTGGCCAGCAACGGGTTGCGGGTGTTGAACGTGTCGGTGTTGTCGCGGCTGAAGGCGTACAGGTTGTCGATGACCAGAAACACCTCGCCGTACTCATCGCGCTGGCCGTTGCGGTCATTGCCGCCGCGGGCCTGGCGGGCGCGCAGCAGCTGCTCGAGTTCACCGAAGGTGCGCCGGATCCGCTCGGGCTCCAGCGGCGAGGCGACGCTGCCCACGTGGGCCAGGTCGGCCAGCTCGGCGAGCTGACCGCCGCCGTAGTCCAGGCAGTAGAACGTCACGTCGCGCGGGGAGTGCAGGGCGGCCGCGGACAGGATGAACGTCTTGAGCGCGGTGGTCTTACCGGACTTCGGGCCGCCGTGGATCAGCACGTTGGAGGCGGCCGAGGTGGCGTCGTAGACCAGCGGGTCGCGGCGCATCGCGAACGGGCGGTCGATCTCGCCGAGCGGCCAGCGCCACTGCCGCTGCGGGATCTGCGTGCGGGCCAGCAGCTCGTCGAGCGGGATCGGTTCGTCCAGCGGCGGCAGCCACAGCGCGGGCGCCTTGGGGCCGTAGTGCTTGAGCTGCTCGCCGATGGTGGCGATCAGCTTGCGCGGCGGCCGGTCCTCCTGGGCGGCGGGGTCGGAGACCACAACGGTGTCGGCGGGCGCCTCCACGTGCCCGGCGGTGAACCGCTGCGGGACCGGGACCGACTGCACGACAATCGATTTCTCGGCGCGCGGCGGATCGTAGATGCCGTCGACGTAGGTGCTGCGGAACTTGATCGGCATCGCACCGGGGGCGGGCACCAGGTACCCCTCGCCCTTGTGGTCGGGCCCGGACTCGATGTGGAAGGCGTCCTCGACGCCGATGATCTGGCGACTGACCGCGGGGCTGGCCACCTTCAGGCCGATGCGGTACGAGGTGTTCTTGTCGATGTCCTTGATGCGGCCCACGTCGAGCGTCTGCGACGCGAACAGCAGGTGGATGCGGAACGACCGGCCCTTGCGCGCGACATAGTCGAACAGGTCGGCGTACTCGGGGTGATCGGCCAGCATCAGCGAGAACTCGTCGGCGACGACCAGCAGCGTGGGGATCGGCGGCAGGTCGTGGCCGGCGGCGATCGCCTCCTCGTACTCGCGCACCGAGGAGAACGCGCTGTCCTGGACCCGGCGGCCGGCCTCCATCAGCAGTTGCTCGCGGCGGGCCACCTCACCGCGCAGCGTGTCGGCGAACCGGTCGGCCAACGACTTCTTCTCGGCCATGTTCGAGATGACCGCGACGACCTGCGGGAAGTCGCGGAAGATGTCGGCGCCCGCCTCGCCCTTGAAGTCGGCGTAGATGACGATCAGCCGATCGGCCGGGTGGGTTGTCAACAGCGACAACAGGATCGACATCAGGGTCTGCGACTTGCCGGAGCCGGTCATGCCGATCATCAGGCCGTGCGGGCCCATGCCGCCCTCGGCCTCGTCCTTGAGGTCGAAGATCAGCGGCTCACCGGTGGCGGTCACGCCGATCGGCACCCGCAGTTCCTCGGCGCGCGACCGCGGCGCCCACAGGCTGGCCACGTCGAGCGCGGCGGCGTCGGGGATGCCGAGCAGGGTGCTGAACGTCGCCACCCCGGAACTGCTGGTGCGGGCGTGGCTGGGGTTGGAGTCCCACCTCGACAACCGGCGCGCGATGTGCCGTGCGGTCGCCACGTCGAGGCTGTCGGCCTGGTCGACGTGGGGCTGCCAGCCGCCGGTCTGCCAGCGTTCCAGCCGGCCGTCGGCGACCTTGAGGATCGGCCGCTCCGGGTCGGCGTACTGCTCGCGGTGCGGGGCCTCCTCGGTGCGGTGGATCAGCGTGACGCCTGCCAGCCCACCGCGCGGCAGCACGGTCTCGGGGTCGACGTCGGGATCGTCGATGACGATCAGCAGGTGCCTGGCGCCGGTCTCGTCGGTGACACCGAACGGCTGGCGGCCCTCCAGCGCGGGTGCCAGCAGGTTGCGCAGTTCGGCCACATCGCGGGCCAGGTAGCGGGCCGGGCCCGCGCCGTCGACCGCACCGGGAACGTCGTTGTGCGGCAACCACTTCAGCCAGGACCAGTCGTCGCCCTCGATGGCGGGTGACAGCAGCGCGACGCCGAGCACGGCGGGGTCGTGCCAGGTGACCGCCTGGGCCAGCCACGCCCGCAGCGCGCCGCGGATGTCGTCGGCCTCGCCGTAGAGGGTGACCCGGGAGACCTTGCCCAGGTCCAGGCCCGCGGGCACCGCGCGCACCGTGCGCTGCACGTCGAGCAGGCTGCGCAGGGCGCTGTGCGACACCGGCTCCAGGTCGACCTCGTCGACGGTGTCCTTCACCCGCAGGGTGGCGTTGAGCGGGGCGTCGTGCAGCCCGGTGCGCACCACCAGGAAGTCGGGATCGTGCGGGTCGCGCTCCCACTGCCGGCGGGTGTCGGGCACGTCGACCAGCAGCTGCGGGTCCGGGTGCGACCATTCCAGCGCGGCCCGCTGTTCGGCGGCGTGCGCGCGGATGTTGTCGCGCACCACCGACAGATAGCGCAGGTAGTCGGCGCGCTCGGCGTCGATCTCCTCGGTGCGCATCTTGTTGTCGGTGCCGCGGTACAGCGCGGTGGCGGCCAGCAGCAGCACGAACGGGAAGAACAGCGTCGTCGGCGAGATCAGCCGCATGCCGGTGGCGACCAGCGCCACGATCATGCCGACGATCAGGATGACGATCAGGTACGGCAGCGCCCGGCGCAGCAGCGACGGCGGCACCGCGCGCGGCAGCTCCGGCGGCGGCTCGATGGTGATGGTGCCCTTGCGCGTCGTCGGCACCGGAATCCGGCGGCGCGCCTCGAAGATCAACCTGCTCACGCTCCGACCTCGCAGGCTCGGTCGGTGCGTGCTGTGCCCAATGTTCGCTCGCTCACGGGTTCTCCCTAATGACAGCGGGGCGCGGATCGGCAGCCAGGCCGTCATGGGCCAGCAGCGCGTCGGCGCGCGAGAGGGTCGGGCCGGGCGCGAACTGGCTCAGCAGCGACCACGGGATGGGGACCGCCGGCTCGGTCAGGCCGAGCGCGGAGATGGCCTTGTCGTCGGCGTCCTCGTCGAGGCCGTAGCGGACGCCGGTGTCGCTGAGCCAGAAGTACGCTCCCCCGGAGCTCTGCACCAGGTAGCCCAGACCCGGTGTCAGCACCACCTGGTCGGCGGTGGAACCCGCGCCGGCGCTGACCAGCGGGACGGTGCGCAGCCCGTCGGCCACCGGCAGCGTGACCCCGGAGCGCAGTTCGATGTCGGCGCCGGTGGCGTCGGCGGGCCGGACCCACCGGGCGCAGGTCAGCGGCGCCCGGTCGGCGTCGATCAGCGAAACCGGTTCGGCCGGATAGGCATCGGCGTCGATCTCGGTGGACACCGGCAGGCTGGCGATGTCGTCGGCGCCCAGCCGCGGCACCTGGTCCAGCCCGTAGGACTCGGTGTTGCGCATGATCGCCGCCAGCACCGGGGAGATCGGCTGCAGCCCGTCGGCGAGCACCGCGTAGTGGCGCAGCGTGCCGTCGGCGGCGTAGGCGGCGACGACGGCGCCCAGCGGCGCGGCCACCGGCAGCGGATAACGCGGCGGCTCACCGGCGTTCGCGACGGCAGGCGGGTTCAGCGCGGGGGCCTCGGGGATCACGTTGAACAGCCCGGGCGCGATGGGCCGGGCAGGCGGCGGCACCGCGCCCAGCCCGAGCGCGGTGGTGACCGCGCGGTTGTTCAGGTCGATGCGGCTGCGGCGGCCGTCCCACAGCAGCCAGGTGCCCGCACTCGGACCGGTCGGGGTGGTGACCAGCACAGCGTCGTTGGCGCCCAACGGTTTCGCCCGCTCGCCGCCGTCGGTCAGCGCGCCGGCGATCAGCGTGACTCCGGACGCCGGCCCGGACACCCCGTCGCAGACGGTCCAGTCGGCGTCGCGGGTGGTGTTCTGCACCATGCGCTCCGGGGCACCGGGGATGCCGAGCAGGTTGCCGCGCGGGAACTGGTCGATCTCGCTGGTCTTGACCTGGGTCGGGTTGTCGGGCCGCCCGGCGATCAGCCGCGCCGAGGTCAGGTTGAGCACCGGGTGGACGGCGTCACCGAGGCGGACGTACAGCGCGGAGGTGGTGCGGTCGGCCAGGATCGCGTCGTTGCCCGCCACCCCGCCGGGACGGATCAGCGAGAACACGAAGCAGCCGGCCAGGCCGGTGATCAGCACCAGCGCGCCGACCAGCACCGAACGGCTCTGGGTGCGCAGCGGGTCGACCAGCATCCGGGTGTCGTGCAGGGCGACGCCGGATGCGATGCGGCGCATGACGAATCGCCACCCGGAGACCTGGTGGCGGGTGACGAACCCGCGGCGGTACTGCACCCGCTCGGGGTTCTCGTTGGCCGGGGTCCGCGACGCGAAGGCGCGGCGGTCGTTGTCGGGGGTGCTCATTGCGGCACCGTCAGACCCAGGCCGCGCAGCAGCGGTTCGGCGGACTTGGTGACGTCCTCGTCGGTGATGGTCATCAGTTCTTCATCGGTGAATTCGTGGTCCTCGCCGAACTCGGGCGAGTGGTCGAGCCGGTACTCGCGCTCCTCCTCGGAGCGCTCGACCAGGTTGCGGACGAAGCGGCCGTTACCGGCGATGTCGAGGCAGCGGCGCTGTACGCCGTTCGCGTCAGCCGTTGTGGCCGAGGCCAATTGGGTGAACAGCCGCTCCATGTGCGCCAGCGCGGCCGGCTCGAAGGTGCTGTCGCGCTTCTCGGCCATCCGCACCGCGATCTCGACGAGCTCGGCCGGGGTGTACGACGGGAAGTCGATGCTGCGGGTGAAGCGCGAGCGCAGACCCTCGTTGGTGTCGAGGAACGCGTCGAGGTCCTTGCGGTAGCCGGCGATGATCACCACCAGGCGTTCGCGGTCGTTCTCCATGCGGGCCAGCAGGGTGTCGATGGCGACCAGACCGAAGTCGTTCTTGGCGCCGGTGGACACCAGGGCGTAGGCCTCGTCGAGGAACAGCACGCCGTCCAGGGCGCTGTCGATGATCGCGTTGGTCTTGGCCTCGGTCTCGCCGATGTGCTGGCCGATCAGGTCGGCGCGGTGCACCTCGCGGACCGTCTCCTTCTTCAGGATGCCCAGCCCGCAGTAGATCTTGGCGACGACGCGGGCGATGGTGGTCTTACCGGTGCCGGGCGGGCCCGCGAACACCAGGTGGTTGGTGCGGGTGGCCACGGCGAGCCCGCGCTCCTGGCGGCGCAGCGCCATCGCGACCGAGCTCTTCAGCCGCGCGACCTGGTACTTGACCTCTTCCAGGCCGATGAACTCGGCGAGTTCGGCCTCGGCCTCCACCAACAGGTGGGCCTTGCGCTCCTTGGCGCCGGGGTCGACGAACTCGGCCTCGGTGGGTTCGGTGGCCGGGTCCCACGGGTCGGTGCGGCCCTCGATGCGCGCGGCCGTCGTCGGCACGATGCCGTAGGAGCTGTCCGACAGCGCCAGCTCGACCTGCTCGTTTCCCGGGTTGGCGGCGTACAGCTCGGCCAGCACGTCGTTGGCCTCGAGCTCCTCGCCCTGCGCGCGCAGGCACAGCGCCTTGACCAGGGTGCCGTCCACGGTGGCGACGTCGACGGGGCCGGCGGGCTCCTCGAGATAGGACAGTGCGGGCGCGTACATGCCCAGCCGCGCCAGCGAGGTGCCCAGCGCGACCTTCACCGCGTGCGCGGTGGTCTCGTCGAGCGTCTCGTCGGTGACGACCGGGGTGAGCAGCCGCACCACGTCCGACCAGCGTTCGGTGCGGTAGTACATCGCCACCCGCACCCACCGCGCGGGCAGCCAGTCGGGACGGCGCGCGATCAGCGGTTCGACGAGGGTGTCGGCGCCCGCGTAGTCGCCGGCGTCGCACAGCGTGACCGCGTAGGCCAGGCAGAAGTCGTCGGGGGTGGACGCCGGCAGCCGCAGGTACAGACCGGTGTCGTAGGTGAACGCGAGATCGCCGTCGGCGAGTTCGACGGCGCGTTGCAGCACACCGGCGGTGGCGACGGTCGTCCAGATAGCCTCGAGCACGCGGGGGCTGGTGTCGCCCGCGGCGGCCAGTCCGGTCCACGCATCGCACTGGTCACGGGCGATCCGGGTCAGTTCAGCAAAGCCCGCCCGGGCCGCAGCCGGATCTGCGGGTCGGCGGCGGTCATGCACCGACAGCCCCAGGGCCCGGCAAGACGTCGCGAACCGACTGACCACGTCGTGGTCGACGCGCGAGGTCGCAGCAAATTCGGTTGGTAGCGGCACGCGCCGGTCTCCCCTTAAGTTATGACAGGCTAACCTTCCTGGCAGAAGTTAGCATTGCATAACTTAACTGTCGAGACGCACCCGGCGCCCGCCTCAGACCAGCGGACGGCCCGTGCGCACGCGCCAGTCGAGGTCCTTGAGGAGCACGTTGAACGGGAACTGCTTCACGAACCGCGGCATCCGGTGGTAGACGGCGCCGACGGCGCTCATGATCCGGTTGAACTTCCGCTGCTTGTCCTCGTCCCAGGGCAGCCCCATCTCGTCGCGGAACCGCTGCGGCAGGAAACCGGTCGTGATGAACAGGAACACGGCGTCGGCGCGCTTCTGCAGCCAGGACGGCAGCCTGGCCTCGCCGAGCCGGCCCGCGCAGATCGGCCAGAGGTAGTCGCGCACCGCGTCGTCGATGTGCACCTTCTCCAGCGACTGCTGCCAGTACTCGTCGAAGGCCTTGCGGTCGGCGGGCCACATCTCGGCGGGCACCTGCAGGGTGGTGCCCAGTGCCGCGCCGTCGCGGTAGTGCCGGTCGGCGGACTCGTCGTCCATCTCGCCGATGAAGACGCGGTAGACGTCGACGAAGCCCTTGTACAGGCAGGCCGCCACCCACAGCTGCAGTTCCTTGTCGAAGGCGTTGTACTCGACCGGATCGCCCGGCAGCGAGTGCACCTGCGCGTGTGACCGGTTGACCGCGCGCCGGTAGGTGGCCTTCTGCTCGTCGGTGCCCATGAGCGCGACGGCCAGGTAGGTGAAGGTGGTCCTGGCCCGCTTGATCGGGTGCTTGTCGGCGCGTCCGCTCTCCACCCGGCTGTCCTTGACGCCGTAGCCGACACCCGGGCGGGCGAGTTCCATGACGATGTTGGCCGGTCCGGACAGCAGCCCGATCCCGAGGACCGCGTCCTCCGGCGCCACGTCGCGCCGCTGTGGGCGGCCCGGCAGCGGTGCGTCGTTGACCGGCCGTCCGACGTGGTCGATCGGTGCGGATGCCATGCGATCCCCTGTTCGCCGAAATGTGAGAACGAATGTTTCCTGATATTGCACTCCGTTCGCGAACGGGTGTCAAGGACGACGGGTGCCAAGATGGCGGCATGGCTCAGGTCCGGCCCTACCGCGGTGTCGACGCCGCCGAACGCGTCGCCCAGCGCCGCCACCGGCTGCTGGAGGCCGGCCTGGACCTGCTCGGCGACGGCGAGGGTGACCCCGCGGAGCTGACCGTGCGCGCGATCTGCGCGCGCGCCGGGCTCGGGGTGCGCTACTTCTACGAGAGCTTCACCGACAAGGACGACTTCGTCACCCAGGTCTACGACTGGGTGATCGCCGACATCGCGACGACCACGCAGGCCGCGGTCGCGGCCGCTCCGCGGCGCGAGGCACCGCGCGCGGCGATGGCCAACATCGTGCGGATCATCGCCGCCGACCCGCGGGTGGGCCGGCTGGTGTTCAGCGTCCAGTTGTCCAACACCGTGATCGTGCGCAAGCGCGCGGAGTCGACGGCGTTGTTCGCCGGGCTGCTGCTGCAGCACTCCGACGCCGTCGGCCTCGACGAGGCGACCGCGCATTTCGCCGTCGGCGGGGCGGGACAGACGCTCAGCGCGTGGCTGGCGGGCACCCTCGATTTGGACGCCGACGAACTGGTGGACCGGCTGGCGGCGAACATCAACGCGCTGGTGGGCAGGCCGCCCGCCGGCTAGACCGTCGTCCTCGGCCTGCGGTCGGCCGCCGTCCTGGGCGTGGTCACCGTGTCATCGTCGGTGAATTCCTTGGTCCAGCAGGCGAATTCAAGGGTGATGCCGTCCGGGTCGTGGAAGTAGAAGGAGCGCACGTACACCCCCGGATGCACCGTCGGTGACACCTGCGACGGGCTCTCGTCGTGGTTGAGCACCGGGCCCACCCGCACCCCCTTGGCCTTGAGGCGCTGACGGTACTCGTCGAACTTCTCGGCGGGCACGTGGAACGCCAGGTGGTTCATCGAGCCGACCGAGCTGACGATGTCGCCGATACCGGGCAGCGCCTGCGGCGAGGAGACCCCCGGCACCCGGTCCGGTGCGTCGGCGAACCAGAAGAACGCCACACAGTCGCCGTTGCCCGCGTCGAAGAAGAAGTGCTGCCCCATCCCGCCCGGCAGGTCCAGGGACTTGACCAGCGGCATGCCGAGCACGTTGCTGTAGAAGTCGACGGTGCGGGCCATGTCGGAGCAGACCAGCGCGACATGGTTGATGCCGCCGAGTTCGAACTCCGGGTTAGACATCCCAGGGCCGTAAGTTGTCAAGCTGCTTGGGTGTCGGCGGTGGTTTGGCGGTGTGCCCAGGCGGTGTGTTCGTCGTAGCGGGTGTGGTGGCGCAGGCAGCCGTGGAGGATGCC
>Ga0180215_1000144_pt1 | contig 103163 bp, 97 predicted proteins | sample eDN3rd37CBELigBY_FD_128871 | JGI IMG/M metagenome (GOLD analysis project Ga0180215, IMG submission 128871) | Enriched backyard soil microbial communities from Emeryville, California, USA - eDNA 3rd pass 37_C BE-Lig BY (version 2) (version 2) | ecosystem: Environmental > Terrestrial > Soil >...
GATCCTGTCCATCGGCCAGACGGTCAAGGTGCAGATCATCCGCATCAACCAGGAAACCCACCGCATCTCGCTCGGCATGAAGCAGCTCGAGAGCGATCCCTGGCAGGACATCGGCACCAAGTTCCCGATCGGCAAGAAGATCAGCGGCACGGTCACCAACATCACCGACTACGGCGCCTTCGTGGAGCTGGAGCCGGGCATCGAGGGCCTCATCCACGTTTCCGAGATGAGCTGGACCAAGAAGAACGTGCACCCCGGCAAGATCCTGTCGACCACGCAGAGCGTCGACGTGGTGGTGCTCGAGGTCGATCCGGCCAAGCGCCGCATCTCGCTGGGTCTCAAGCAGACGCTGGAGAACCCGTGGGAGGCTTTCGCCCGCAACCATCCGGTGGGCAGCCAGGTCGAGGGCGAGGTCAAGAACAAGACCGAGTTCGGCCTGTTCATCGGGCTCGACGGCGATGTGGACGGCATGGTGCACCTCTCCGACCTCGACTGGAACCGTCCGGGCGAGCAGGTGATCGAGGAGTTCAACCGTGGCGACATGGTGAAGGCGCAGGTTCTCGACGTGGACGTCGAGAAGGAGCGTATCTCGCTCGGCATCAAGCAGCTCGGCCGTGACGCGGTCGGCGAGGCCGCCGCTTCCGGCGAACTGCGCAAGAACGCCGTCGTCACCTGCGAAGTCACCGCCATCAAGGACGGCGGCATCGAGGTGAAGCTGGTCGATCACGACGTCGAGGCGTTCATCAAGCGCTCCGACCTCAGCCGCGACCGCGACGAGCAGCGCCCCGAGCGCTTCGCCGTCGGCCAGAAGGTCGACGCCCGCGTGATCGCCTTCGACAAGAAGACGCGCAAGATCCAGATCTCGATCAAGGCCCTGGAGATCGCGGAAGAGAAGGAAGCGGTTGCCCAGTATGGCTCGACCGACTCCGGCGCTTCGCTCGGCGACATCCTCGGCGCCGCGCTGAAGAACCGCAAGGAATAGGCTTTCTCGGAAGCCGCCAGACGAAAGCCCCGCCGGAGCGATCCGGCGGGGCTTTTTCGTTGGCGATCACATCTTGGCGCCTGGCGGAACTCCGCGTGAGGACATTCGTTAGTCCACGAAGGCTGCGCATGCGCGCGGCCGTGTCCCTACCAGAGGAGTTTCAGATGAACTGGAATCAGGTCGAAGGAAATTGGGAGCAGTTCAAGGGCAAGGTCCAGGAGAAGTGGGGCAAGCTCACCAATGACGATCTCGACGTCATCAAGGGCAATCGCCGCCAGCTGGCCGGCCGCATCCAGGAGCGTTACGGCCACGCGCAGGAAGACGCCGAGCGCGAGATCGACGACTGGCTGACCCGCCACTGATCTGCACATATGCCGCCGGCCCTGGCCGGGCGCGCAGAGCAGAAAAAGCCCCGCCACACGGCGGGGCTTTTTGCTTGCGCGGCGCTGGTGCCGCAGGTCGAAGGCTTGAACATATCCCAAGGAAGCGAGGCGTGGCCCGCAGGCGAGGACAGTCGGGAAGTCCGAAAGCCTGCCCTCAGCCCGCTGGCGCGAGGCAATCCCGCAGCGAGGAAGCGAGGTTGCGCACCAGGTCGAAATAGAGTTCCGGCCCTTCCGTGAGGCTGCCGCCCTCGGGATCGAGCACGCCGGCTTTCGCCTGCGTGCCTTCCACGATCACGTCAACCAGGCGCGGCTCGAACTGCGGCTCGGCGAAGACGCAGGTGGCGCCCAGCTCCTCCACCCGCGTCCGGATCGCCGCGATGCGCTCGGCGCCGGGCATGACCTCCGGGCTGACCGTGATCGAGCCTGCGGCAGGCACGCCGAAGCGGTGTTCGAAATACTGGTAGGCGTCGTGGAAGACGATGAAGCCCCTGCCCCTGACCGGCGCGAGCTGCGCCTCCACGTCGCGCGACAGCGTGTCGATGCTCGCCGTCATCGCCTCCGCATTGGCGCGGTAGGTGGCGAGATTGGCCGGGTCGGCCTGCGACAGCGCCGTCTCGATCACGCTCACCATCGCCTTTGCGTTTTCGAGGTCGAGCCACAGATGCATGTCGAAGGCGCCATGCTCATGGCCGTGGTCGTCGCCATCATGGTCGTGGGCGCCGTGCTCGTGCCCGGCGTCATCATGGCCGTCGTGCCCGTCATCATCATGCGAGGCCTCGGCATGCTCCGCCTCGCCTTGCCCATCCGCGTCATGGCTGTGCGCCTCGAAGGTGCCGCCTTCCCGCGGCGGCAGCAGCTTCAGCCCGTCCGCTTCGGCAAGCCCGATCACGCGCGCCTGGCCGGCCAGGCTGTCGAGCGCCTTGCCGAGAAACGCCTCCATGTCGGGTCCGACCCAGAAGACCAGCTTCGCCCGCTCCAGCGCCGCCGCGTCGGAAGGGCGCAGCGCGTATGTGTGCGGGGACGCGGCGCCCTTGACGATGAGTTCGGGCTCGCCGACGCCGCGCATCACCCCCGCGACCAGCGAATGGATGGGCTTGATGGAGGCGACGACCCCGTCGAAGGCAAAGGCCGGGCCGGCGGGCACCAGCGTAGCGGCGGCGAACAGCAGGGCGGCGGGCAGAGATTTCGGCATCGGCATGTCTCTCGGATTTGGTCCAGGCTTCACAATGTAATATCATTACATGGCAGTTGCGTTACGCTATAACGTGTGGCATCTGCTGCCACAAGCGCTCCGCGGAGAAATGATGACCAAGGCCGAAGCGAAAACGCTGGTCGAGCTGGCAGGCGCGGGCATTCGCCGCGACGGCCGCTGGCTCGTGCGCAATGTCGACATGCGGGTGCGGCAGGGCGAGATCGTCACCCTGATCGGGCCGAACGGCTCGGGCAAGAGCACCACCGCGAAGATGGCGACCGGCGTGCTCCGGCCGAGCGAAGGGCGTGCGATGCGGGCGCCTTCGCTGACGGTCGGCTACGTGCCGCAGAAGCTGGCGATCGACTGGACGCTGCCGCTGACGGTGGAGCGGCTGATGCGGCTGACCGGCAGCCATCCGGCCGTGGCGGTCGAGTCCGCGCTGGACGAAGTGGGCATCGCGCATCTGCGGACGGCGCAGGTGCAGAACCTGTCTGGCGGCGAGTTCCAGCGCGCGCTGCTGGCTCGCGCCATGATCGGCAGGCCGGACCTGCTGGTGCTGGACGAGCCGGTGCAGGGGGTGGACTTCACGGGCGAAGTGGCGATGTACGACCTTATCCGCCGGCTGCGTGACCGCACCGGCTGCGGCATCCTGCTCATCTCGCACGATTTGCACGTGGTGATGGCGGAGACCGACACGGTCATCTGCCTCAACGGGCATGTGTGCTGCTCCGGCACGCCCGACACGGTGACCGCCAGCCCGGAATACATCAGGCTGTTCGGCGCGCGCGCGGCCGAGACGCTGGCGGTCTATCGCCACAACCACGACCACACCCATCTGCCCGACGGGCGGGTGCGCCATGCCGACGGCAGCGTGACCGACGACTGCCGTCCCGACGACGGGCACCACCATCACGCCGGCCACGCCCACGCGCACCATCACGACCATGACCACGACCATGGCCATTCCCACGGCCACCATCATGGCCGGGACGGCCGGCCGGCAGCGAGGGGCGCCGATGCTTGACGACTTCTTCTCGCGCGCACTCGTCGCCGGCATCGGCGTGGCGCTGGTGGCCGGGCCGCTGGGCTGTTTCATCGTGTGGCGGCGCATGGCCTATTTCGGCGACACCATGGCGCACTCTGCATTGCTGGGCGTGGCGCTGTCCTTCCTGCTGGGCACCAATCTGACCGCCGGCGTCTTCCTGGTCGCGGCCCTGGTGGCGGTGGCGCTGCTGCTGCTGCAGCGCCACGGCGCGCTGTCGGCCGACGCGCTGCTCGGCATCCTGTCGCATTCCACCCTGGCGATCGGGCTGGTCATGCTCGCCTTCATGTCCTGGGTGCGGATCGATCTCATGGGCTTCCTGTTCGGCGACATCCTGGCCGTGTCGAAGCTCGACATCGCGCTGGTCTATGGCGGCGGAGCGTTGGTGCTGGCGGTGCTCGCGCTGCTGTGGCGCCCGCTGCTGGCCGGAACGGTGAGCCCCGAACTCGCCGAGGCCGAGGGTCTTCGCCCCGAACGCGCCCGCGTCGCCTTCATGCTGCTCATGGCCGCCGTCATTGCCATCGCCATGAAGATCGTCGGCATCCTGCTCATCACCTCGCTGCTGATCATACCAGCCGCCGCGGCGCGCCGCTTTGCCGCCACCCCGGAGCAGATGGCGGTGCTGGCAGCCATCATCGGGGCGATAGCTGTCGGCGGCGGGCTTTTCGGCTCGCTCGCCTGGAACACGCCGTCGGGGCCTTCCATCGTGGTTGCCGCGCTCGTCCTCTTCCTTGCCAGCCTGCTGCCGGTCCGCGAACTGCTTGCGCGCCGGGCGGCTTCAGATAAGGGTTGGCAGCCATGACCGCCGCCCCCGACCTCACCCGCAACCAGTCGCTCGTGCTCGACACGCTGGCGCATGCCGACGCGCCGCTGTCGGCCTACACCATCCTCGACCGCCTGCGCGACGACGGCTTCCGCGCGCCGCTGCAGGTCTACCGCGCGCTCGACAAGCTGACCGGCCTCGGGCTGGTGCACCGGCTGGAAAGCCTGAACGCGTTCGTCGCCTGCGCCCAGCCCCACTGCCATGCAGGCGGCATGATCGCCTTCGCCATCTGCGAGACATGCGGCCAGGTGGACGAGTTCTCCGACGAAATGGTGGTGGAGCGGCTGTCCGCCTGGACCGGCGGGCACGGATTCAAGCCGCACAAGACCACGATCGAGATCCGCGGCACCTGCTCGGCCTGCGCCGCCGCCTGAGAGGGCACAAAGCAGGCGCGCGGCCACTTTGCCTTTGCCCCGAAACGCATTATGAAGCGGGCGAATACGCAACGGAGCCCGACATGACGACCATTACCGCGATGCCCAGGCTGGTGACGGTGTTCGGCGGTTCGGGCTTTGTCGGCCGCCACCTGGTGCAGGCGCTGGCGCGGCGCGGCTATCGCATCCGCGTCGCCTGTCGCAGGCCCGACCTCGCCGGCCATGTCGCCCATCTCGGCAATGTCGGCCAGATCCAGCCGGTGCAGGCCAATCTGCGCGTGCGCTGGTCGATCGACCGCGCGGTCGAAGGCGCCGACCATGTCGTCAATCTCGTGGCGATCCTGCACGAGAGCGGTCGCCAGAGCTTTTCGGCCGTGCACGAGGCGGGCGCACACGCCGTCGCCGAGGCCGCCCGCGCCCAGGGCGCCGGCATGACGCAGATTTCGGCGATCGGCGCCGATCCGCATTCGCCTTCCGCCTATGCCCGCACCAAGGCGGCCGGCGAGCGCGCGGTGCTGGAAACCCTGCCCAGGACGGCGACCGTGATCCGGCCTTCCATCATTTTCGGGCCGGAAGACGCGTTCTTCAACCGCTTCGCCAATATGGCGCGCTTTTCGCCAGTGCTGCCGCTGATCGGCGGCGGGCACACGCGCTTCCAGCCGGTCTATGTGGGCGACGTGGCCGAGGCCATCGCCCGCTCCGTGGACGGGACGGTGCCGGCAGGCAAGGTGTACGAGCTCGGCGGCCCGGAAGTGCTGACCTTCCGCGAATGCATGGAGCGGATGCTCGAGGTGACCGACCGCAAGCGGCTGCTTGTCAACGTGCCGTGGTGGCTGGCGCGCATCCAGGCCTCGATCCTGGGCCTGCTGCCGAACCCGATGCTCACCACCGACCAGGTAAAGCAGCTGGAGACGGACAATGTCGTCTCCGAAGAGGCCGAGAAGCAGGGTCGCACGCTTGCCGGCATGGGCATCAGGCCGCGCGGGGTGGAGGCGATCCTGCCCACCTATCTGTGGACCTACCGCCGGGCAGGCCAGTACACCAGGCCGCAGCAGGGCTGACGCCGGCCTTGGAAACGCTCGCCGCTCTCCTGCCTGACGGGCTGGGGGCCGGCGCGGCCGTTTTCCTGATTCTCGCCAGCTTCTTCACCTCCGCGCTCACCGCCTCCTTCGGCGTCGGCGGCGGCACGGTGATGATCCTGCTGCTTGGCTTCTTCATCCCGGTGGCGGCGCTCATCCCGGTCCATGGCGCGGTGCAGTTCGGCTCCAATACCGGTCGCGCCTGGTATCAGCGCGCGCATGTGCGGCGCGACATCTTCACCCCCTTCGCCATGGGCAGCGTGGTCGGCGCCATCGCCGGCGCCTTCCTCGTGGTCCAGCTTCCCGACGAGGCGCTGAAGCTCTTTCTCGGGGCCTTCATCATCGTGGTGACCTGGGCCAGGATCCCCGGCATCGAAAGCCTGGGCCGGGCGGGGCTGGCGGCCGGCAGCATCGTACTGGCGCTGCTCAACATGTTCGTCGGCGCCACCGGGCCGCTGCTCACCAGCTTCTTCGCGCAGTTCATGGCCGGCGACCGCAAGGCGCTGGTGGCCACGCACGCCGCCGCCATGTCGGTGCAGCACCTGCTGAAGGTCATCGTCTTCGGCGTGGCCGGCTTCGCCTTCGCGTCGTGGGCGCCACTGGTGGCCGCCATGATCGCGTCCGGCTATCTGGGCACGCTCTACGGGTCGAGGCTGCTCGACCGGCTGCCGGAGGAGACGTTTCGCCGCTGGTTCAGGATCGGCATCACGCTTCTGGCGCTGGACATGGTCCGGCGCGGCGCCACCGCTCTCGTCTGAAGCCTCAGCCCCAGATCAGCAGCGCCACCAGGCCGACGCTGCCGATGAGGATGCGCCACCAGCCGAACACCGCGTAGCCGCGCTTGGATACGAAATCGAGCAGGCCGCGCACCACGAAGATGGCCACCACGAAGGCGGTGACGAACCCCGTCACGATGATCGGCAGGTCGGCAGCGGTCAGCACGTCGCGGTTCTTGAACAGGTCCAGCGCAAAGGCGCCGACCATTGTGGGCATGGCCAGCCAGAAGGAAAACTCGGCCGCCGAGCGCTTGTCGGCGCCCATCAGCAGCGCGCCCACGATGGTGGCGCCCGAGCGCGACGTGCCGGGGATCATGGCGAGGCACTGGAAAAAGCCGATGCCCAGATAGGTCATCAGCGGAAATTCGGTCACGTCGCGATAGCGCGGGTTGAGCGCGCGGCGGTCGACCCACAAAAGCACGATGCCGCCCAGCACCAGCATGACGCAGATCAGCATCGGCGTCTCGAACAGCACTTCCTTGATGAAGCCGTGCGCCAGCGCGCCGATGACCGCCGCCGGCAGGAAGGCGATGAGGATGCCGGCCACGAAATACTGCGTCTTGCGGTCCGAGGGCAGCGCCAGCAGCATGCGCCACAGCCGCCCGAAATAGACCGTCAGTATGGCCAGGATCGCGCCGAGCTGGATCAGCACCTCGAAGGCCTTGCCAGTGGATTCGAAGCCGAGGAAATGCCCGGCCAGCAGGATGTGCCCGGTGGACGAGACGGGGATGAACTCGGTCAGTCCCTCGATGATGCCGAGCGCAAAGGCTTCCGCGATCGTCTGTGTGGCCATGCGCCTCAACCCTCGCTGCTTGTCAGGACGGACGGTGGAGCCTATAGCTCCGCCCCTGAATCGGTGCCCCGCCCTGCCCGGGACTCGGGAGCCGCAGAGAATTAGCCCCGCCGCCGGGAATTGGCCAGAGTCGAGTTCATCCTTCGCCGATGCTGACGCTTTTCCACTATCCTTTGTTCGCCGGTTCCCGCTTCGTGCGGCTTTCCTTCGCCGAATATGGCGAGGAGCTGTCGCTGATCGAGGAGAAGCCGTGGGCGCGGCGCAAGGAATTCCTGGCGCTCAACCCCGCCGGCAGCCTGCCGGTGCTGCTTGCCGAAGGCGACATCCCCGTGGTGGGCGCCAATGTGATTGCCGAATATGTCGACGAGACGCGCGGCGTCTTCAAGCGCGACAAGCGGCTGTTTGCGGAAGACCCGTTCGAGCGCGCCGAGATCCGTCGGCTGACGGACTGGTACCTGGTCAAGGCGGAGGCCGACGTGACCCGCCACCTGGTGCGCGAGCGGGTGCTGAAGCCGCAGATGGAAAACGGCGCCGGCGGCGCGCCCGACGCCGGCACGATCCGCTCCGCCCGCGCCAACATCAAGCAGCACCTGAAATACACCAACTGGCTGGCCGGCACGCGCCACTGGCTGGCGGGTCCGCGCCTGACCTATGCGGACATGGCGGCGGCCGCCACGCTGTCGGTGCTCGACTATCTGGGCGAGATCGACTGGAGCGAGAACAAGGCGGCGCGCGAGTGGTACCAGCGCATGAAGTCGCGCCCGTCGTTCCGTCCGCTGCTGCAGGACCGCGTGCGCGGGCTTTCGCCGGTATCGCACTACGCGGACCTGGATTTCTGATGCGCGGCGCCGGCAGGACCGGCGACGCCACCCGCCTCCGGGCATTTCTGGACGAGGCGGCGAGGACGGCCGGATTCGACGCGGTCGGCGTCGCTTCGGCCGCCGCCGCGCCGGAGCTCTCGCAGCGGCTTGCCGAATTCGTGGCGCTGGGCCGCCACGGCACCATGGAATGGATGGCGCAGACCGCCGAGCGGCGCGGCAGCCCCACCCGGCTGTGGCCGCAGGCCCGCAGCATCATCATGCTGGCGATGAATTACGGCCCCGATGACAATCCGCTGGCGCTGCTGGAGCGCCGGGATCGCGCCGCCATCTCGGTCTATGCGCGCAACCGCGACTATCACGACGTCATCAAGGGCCGGCTGAAGGAGGTGGCGCAGAAATTCGCCGCCCGCAGCGGCGCCGACGTGAAGGTGTTCGTCGATACCGCCCCGGTGATGGAAAAGCCGCTGGCGCAGGCCGCCGGGCTGGGCTGGCAGGGCAAGCACACCAACCTGGTCAGCCGCGAATTCGGCTCCTGGCTGTTCCTGGGTTCGATCTTCACCACGGCCGACCTGACGCCGGATGCCCCCGAGGCCGACCATTGCGGCTCGTGCCGCGCCTGCCTCGACATCTGCCCGACCGCGGCCTTCCCCGCCCCCTACCAGCTCGACGCGCGGCGCTGCATCTCCTACCTGACGATCGAGCACAAGGAGCCGATCCCGCACGAGTTTCGCGCGGCGATGGGCAACCGCGTCTATGGCTGCGACGACTGTCTGGCGGTGTGCCCGTGGAACAAGTTTGCCAGCGCGGCCGCTGAGGCGAAGCTGGCGGCGCGCGACGATCTGCGCGAGCCGGGGCTGGATTTCCTGCTGTCGCTCGACGACGCTGCGTTCCGCGCCTTCTTCTCGGGCTCGCCGGTGAAGCGCATCGGCCGCGACCGGCTGGTCCGCAACGCGCTGATCGCAGCAGGCAATTCCGGCGACCCGGCCCTGGCAGCGATCTGCGGGCAGCGGCTTTCCGATGCGTCCCCGCTGGTGCGCGGCGCGGCGGTGTGGGCGCTGTCGCGGCTGCTGCCGGCGCGCGACCTCGCCGCCCTGGCGCAGGCCGCCGGCGCCGACGAGGACGAGACGGTGCGCGACGAATGGCGCATGGCGCTGCAGCATGTGCGGGAAGGAACGGCGGCATGACGATGCGGATATTCCTTCTCGGGGCGGGCTATTCCGCGCGCGCCTATGCGCGCGCCGCGATCGAGGCTGGCGCCAGCGTGGCAGGCACCACGCGCTCGGTGGAAAAGGCAGCGCGCCTGAAGGCGGAGGGCATCGCGCCGCTGGTCTTCGACGGGTCGCAGATAGGCCCGGCCATGGCCGACGCGCTCGGCCAGACGACGCATCTCGTGCTTTCCGCCGCGCCGCGCGAAGGGGGCGACCCCCTGCTGCCGTTGCTGCCCGAGCCGCTGACCCGCGCCATGCCTGCGCTGCGCTGGATAGGCTATCTGTCGACCGTGGGCGTATATGGCGACCATGGCGGCGCGATCGTGACCGAAGACAGCGAGCTGCGGCCGAAATCGCGCCGCGCGGTCGAGCGGGTGGCGGCGGAGCGGGCCTGGCTCGAGGCGGGTGAGCGGGCGGGCGTGCCGGTGGCGATCCTCCGCCTCGCCGGCATCTACGGCCCCGGGCGCAACGCGCACGTCAATCTGCAGCGCGGCACCGCGCGGCGGGTGGTGAAGCCGGGGCAGGTGTTCAACCGCATCCACGTGGCCGACATTGCCGGCGCGCTCGATCACCTGGCGCGGCGCGGGTTGGGAGGCATCTTCAACGTCTGCGATGACGAGCCCGGCCCCCCGCAGGACGTGATCGCCTACGCCGCCAGGCTGATGGGGGTGGCGCCGCCGCCCGAGGTGCCGTTCGAGGAGGCCGAGATGACGCCGATGGCGCGTTCCTTCTGGAGCGACAACAAGCGCGTCTCGAATGCGAAGCTGAGGGCCGCGGGCTACGATTTCCGCTTTCCCGACCACCGCGCGGCGCTGGACGCGATGTGGCGCGACGGCAGCTGGAACGACGGCGCCCAGGCGGCCGAAGGCGAATGATCCTGCTGTATGAAATCGTGTGCCGCGTGTTAACCTTTCGGTAAGGATGGCGGACGAGTCTCGGCGCGGGGGCGTTACGACGAGGACGGCATGATGGCCCGCTGGAGAAGAATCGCGCCGGTTGCGGCGGTGCTTGCGCTGGCGATCGCCGCCGCGGGTCTGGTCGAGGGCGTGGCAACGGCCGCGGAGCCGCTGGCCAAGACCCTGTTCGGCGCGCAGAAGCTGCCTGCCGCCGCTGCCCCGAAATCCTACGGCTTCTATTCCAAGGGGTGTTTTGCCGGCGGCATGGCGATCGCCGCCGACGGCCCCAACTGGCAGGCCATGCGGCTTTCGCGCAATCGCCGCTGGGGCCACCCCAAGATGATCGAGGTGCTGGAACGCCTCTCGCGGGACGCCGCCGCCAGGGACGGCTGGAACGGCCTGCTGGTCGGCGACATATCGCAGCCGCGCGGCGGGCCGATGATGACCGGCCATGCCTCGCACCAGATAGGCCTCGACGCCGACATCTGGTTCACGCCGATGCCCAACCGCCGCCTCAGTGGAAGCGAACGCGAGGAGCTGGGCTCCGAATCGATGCTGAAGCGTAACTCGCTCCACGTCGACGACCGCAAATGGACGCCCGCGCACGCGGCGGTGCTGCGCCGCGCGGCGAGCTACCCGGAAGTCGAGCGCATCCTCGTCCACCCCGGCATCAAGCAGAAGCTGTGCGACACCGTCACCGGCGACCGCTCATGGCTGCGCAAGGTGCGGCCCTTCTGGGGGCATGATTCGCACTTCCACGTGCGCATAGGCTGCCAGCCGGGCTCGGTCGGCTGCAAGGGCCAGGAGGCGACGCCGCAGGGCGAGGGGTGCGACAAGTCGCTGGCCTGGTGGTTCACCGACGAGCCCTGGCGCCCGGCGACGGGACCCGAAAAGCCGAAGGCGCGCGACGTGATGACGCTCGCCAGCCTGCCGGCCGAGTGCAGGGCGGTGCTCGCCGCTCCGGCGCCGGCCTCGGAAGCGGCGGTGACGGTGACGGGCAGGGGCGCGCCTGCCGTCGCCGCGACGGTTGCGCCGGCGGCCAGCGCCTTCGCGCCGGTGCCCGAGGCCGATATCCCTTTGCCGACGCCCCGGCCGACGAACTGACGTCGGCGGGCTTGCATCCGCAGGGCACTCAACTATAGGTGCCGCTAAACCGATTTGCCTCCGCAACGGTCGGCTTTCCGCGTGGCGCGGCGAAAGGCCGGGGATCGACACCACCAAGGGAAGCGGACCGGACCTGCGCCCGCCCGCGACGACAATGAACGGTTTGAGCTTCCCGATCCTGATCGGCGACATCGGCGGCACGAATGCGCGCTTCGCGATCCTCGTCGATTCGCTGGCGGAGCCGACGGAATTCCCCAATGTCCGCACCGCCGATCATCCCAATATCGACGACGCCATCCAGAAGGCCATCCTCGACCACACCTCGATCCGTCCGCGCTCCGCGGTCCTGGCGGTGGCCGGCCCGGTCAATGGCGACGAGATCGACCTGACCAATTGCGACTGGGTGGTGCGTCCGAGGGCGCTGTTCGAAAGGCTGGGCCTGACCGATATCGTCGTGCTCAATGATTTCGAGGCGCAGGCGCTGGCCACCGCCGCGCTCGGCGAGGAGCACATGGAGCGCATCGGCGCCGGCGCGGCCGAGCCCATGGGCAGCCGCGTCGTCATGGGCCCCGGAACCGGCCTCGGCGTGGCCGGCATGATCCATGTGCGCAATATCTGGATCCCCGTGCCGGGCGAGGGCGGCCATGTCGACATGGGCCCGCGCACGCCGCGCGACCTGCAGATCTGGCCGCATCTGGAGCCGATAGAAGGCCGCATCTCGGGCGAGCAGCTTCTGTGCGGCCGCGGGCTGGTCAACATCTACCGCGCGGTGGCGGCGGCCGACGGCGCCGCTGCGCGCTTTTCCACGCCGCCCGAGATCACCGCAGCGGCGCTGGACGCTACCGATGCTGCGGCGGTGGAGGCGGTCGACATCTTCGTCACCTGCCTTGGCCGGCTGGCGGGCGACCTTGCCCTCGTCTTCATGAGCAAGGGCGGCGTCTACCTTACCGGCGGCATCGCGCAGAAGATCGTGCCCGCGCTGAAGAAGGGCAATTTCCGCGCCGCCTTCGAGGACAAGGCCCCGCACAGCGCGCTGCTGCGCGAGATGCCGGTCTATGTCATCACCCATCCGCGAGCCGCCCTTTCCGGCCTCGCGGCCTTTGCCCGCACGCCCGACCGCTTCGGCGTCGAAACCGACGGGCGCCGCTGGCGGATGGGCTGAGCGAGGCATGTTGCATCGGCGCGCGTGAACCGGCATAGGCTGGCTCGACCGGAGGACGACATGAGCGACATGGCGCTGGTGGTGGTGGGGGCGGCCGGCCGCATGGGCCAGACGCTGATCCGCGTGATCCAGGAGACGCAGGGCGTGCGCGTCGCCGGCGCGCTCGAGCGCGAGGGCTCGCCCATGCTGGGCCGCGACGCCGGCGAGCTTGCCGGGGTGGGGCATCTCGGCGTCGCCGTCTCCGACGATCCGCTGCCGGTCTTCGCCAGGGCGGACGGCGTGCTCGATTTTTCCGTACCGGCGGCCTCCGTCGCCTATTCCGGCTATGCCGCCCAGGCGCGCATCGTCCATGTGATAGGCACCACCGGCATCGGCCCCGACGACGAGGCCAGGATCGCGGCCGCAGCCCGCCACGCCACCATCGTGAAGTCCGGCAATATGAGCCTCGGCGTCAATCTGCTCGCCGTGCTGGTCGAGCAGGCGGCACGCGCGCTGCCGGTCGATTTCGACATCGAGATCCTGGAGATGCACCACAGGCACAAGGTCGACGCCCCTTCGGGCACGGCGCTGCTGCTGGGCGAGGCCGCCGCGGAAGGCCGCGGCGTCGGGCTGGAGCAGAGCAGCGTGCGCGTGCGCGACGGCCACACGGGGGCGCGGCCGGAGGGCGCCATCGGCTTCGCCACGCTGCGCGGCGGCTCGGTCGTGGGCGACCACTCGGTGATCTTCGCCGGCCCGGGCGAGCGCGTCGTCGTCTCCCACAATGCCGAGGATCGCAGCATATTCGCCCGCGGCGCGGTCAGGGCCGCGCTGTGGGCGCGCGACAGGAAGCCCGGCCTCTATTCGATGCGCGACGTGCTGGGCCTCGGATGAGCGCCTTCTGGATAGGGGTGGCGGCCGGCAGCCATGTGCGCCGCGCGGTCGAGGGCGGCTTCGCGATGTTCGCGCATGGTCGCCGCAGCGCCGTCGCGCGCCTTTCGCCCGGGGACGGCGTCACCTACTACGCGCCGCGCGAGGGCATGGGCGAGGGCGAGGAGCTGCGTGCCTTCACCGCGATCGGCGTCGTGACCGAAGGCGAGGTCGCCGAGCGCCAGATGGCGCCGGGCGTGTCCGGCGCCTGCCGGCCGGTGCGCTGGCTGGCCGACGCGCGTGCCGCCAGCATCTATCCGCTGCTCGACCGGCTCTCCTTCATTGCCGACAGCGCCCATTGGGGCATGTATTTCAGGCGATCCCTCTTCCCGGTATCCGAAGGGGACTTCGCCATCATCGCCGGCGCCATGGGCGTCGATCCAGCCCGACTGAAAGGAGTGAGCTGATGTCCGGAACCCTCGTCCTCGTGCGCCACGGCCAGAGCGAATGGAACCTGAAGAACCTGTTCACCGGCTGGCGCGATGTCGACCTGTCGGAACTCGGCCACGAGGAAGCCAGGGCCGCCGGCAAGCGCATCGCCGCGCGCGGCCTGAAATTCGACATCGCCTTCACCTCCGCGCTGATCCGCGCGCAGAAGACCTGCCAGTACATTCTCGACGCGGTCGGGCAGGGCAGCCTCGAGACGATCCGCAACCAGGCGCTGAACGAGCGCGACTATGGCGACCTCGCCGGCCTCAACAAGGATGACGCCCGCGCCAGATGGGGCGAGGAGCAGGTGCATGTGTGGCGCCGCTCCTACGACATCGCGCCGCCCGGAGGCGAGAGCCTGCGCGACACCGGCGCGCGCGTGTGGCCCTACTATATGCACGACATCCAGCCGCACGTGCTGCGCGGCGGCACGGTGCTGATCGCCGCCCACGGCAATTCGCTGCGCGCCCTCATCATGGCGCTCGACGGCCTCACCAGCGACGAGGTGGTCAAGCTGGAGCTGGCCACCGGCCTGCCCATCGTCTACCGGCTCAACCAGGATTCGACCGTCGCCTCCAAGAATGTGCTGGAAGCCTGAGGCGCGGCGCCCGGCGCCGGCCCGCTGCCCGCGCCGCGCATGCCCATCCGAATCCCGCGACATTGGCGTTGACATGGCATCGCCGCCCGCTTACATCGGCGGCGCACCTAGCCCAGGTGGCGGAATTGGTAGACGCGCACGGTTCAGGTCCGTGTGCCGCGAGGCGTGGAGGTTCGAGTCCTCTCCTGGGCACCACTACACCGCTAAGGTGTTGACGTAGTAGAAAAATCAGCAAAATGATGCGCTTAGGTCGCCCGAGTGATGCACACGGGTGATGCACATGGTGCTGAACATGAGCCGTCCTGTACGACATCCCAAGACCGGCATTTTCTGGCTGCGTAAACGGGTACCGGTCGATGTTGAAAAGCGATTCGGCCGAAAAATCGTGACGAAGAGTCTCGGGACGCGCGACCCCGAAGAGGCTAAGCGAGCGCATTCCGAAGCCCTCTTGGAATTAGAAGGTCGGTGGGCGGCGCTGCGCCGAGGATCAACTCCGATCACTGATCGCGAAGCGCATTTCTTTGCCCAGGAAATTGGCGCTCGATGGCTTGCCGATCATCGCGACAATCCAAGCGAGCAGTTCCTGTGGCATCCCGAAATCTACTATGGGATATGGTCGCACTACCCCCTGCCCGAGAAGGAGGCTCAGCCGGGCATTCCGGGCTCGATGCCGATTGAGAATGTCTTTTGGAAGGCGATGCGTAATTTGTGCTTCCGGGAGGCTCGAACGATTCTCGCGACCAACGGCTTCGACGCCGATATTTTAAGCCTGCTTAAAACAGCGAAGGCAGTAGGCGCGGCGCTACAGAAGGCCAGCCTTGAATTGCAGCAACAGGAGCGCGGCGAATTCGCGCCCGGCGATGAGCCGCAAGAAAGCGAGTTCAATTCTCGAATCTCTTCGGCTCAGACACACTCTGCTAGCAGTTTGATGGGGCATCCCGGCCCAATCACTACGCTGAGTGGCCTCATCGACGGCTGGTGGAAAGAGAGCAAGGCTGCTGGGCGCAAGCCGAGCACATACGAGAGCTATCGCAACACCTTTGCGTCCTTCATTCGTTATCTCGGACACGATAACGCCACGCAGGTAAGCGCACAAAACGTGATCGGCTTTAAGGATCATCGGCTCTCTACGCCCTCGCCGAAGACCGGAAAGGTGGCATCCGCCAAAACTGTGAAGGATAGCGACCTGTCTGCCCTGAAAGCTGTCTTCGATTGGGCCGTCCGCAATGGACATCGCCGGAACAACCCTGCTGCCAACATCACCATCAAGCTCGCGAAGCCGCAACGACTACGCTCGAAAGGCTTCACCGATTCCGAGGCTAAGGCAATTCTAGCGGCTGCGTTCAATTTGCAGCCCGGCGGCGAGCAACCAAAGACCTTTGCCGCGAAACGGTGGATCCCTTGGCTGTCTGCCTTCACTGGTGCACGGGTCGGTGAACTGGCGCAGTTGCGGAAACAAGATGTGATTCAGCGCGACGGAAGGTGGATCATCCGCATCACACCTGAAGCGGGAACGGTGAAGACTAATGAGGCGAGGGAAGTGCCGATCCACCAGCAGATCGTTGAGCTAGGCTTTCCCGCTTACGTTTCAGCCGCAAAAGAAGGCCACCTTTTCCTGAACAATGGAGCTGGCGGTGATCCATTAGGGCCCCTCCGAGGTCTCAAAAATCGTCTCGCGGCGTTCGGCCGGAGCATAGTGCTGGACCCTGCGGTGGCGCCAAATCACGGCTGGCGTCATCGCTTCAAAACGATTGGCATGGAGGCGGGTATTCCTCCGCGCATCCTCGATGCCATTCAGGGGCAAGCGCCGCGATCTGTGGCAGATACCTACGGTGAAGTTACTATAGCGACTATGGCTGCGGAACTCGCAAAGCTCCCTCGATATGATATCCTGCAACTTTGATGGCGTCCTCTCTCACCGCCATCGAAGTTCATAAGCTGTTTAAATCGCTAAGCTTTTTTGTACCGCGCGGTAGCAACCCACACTGTGACCCACATTTTGTCAGTGCTGGCGGGATTGGCGATGAGTCATCCTGCTTGATTACCTCAAGCAGTGGACAGCGCTAAGGCCCAACTATAGCCTCCACGCTCTGGCGTCCTGCGACATTTTTTTCCCCTGCAAGCTAGAGAGTTGTTGTGCGACTATTAGGGAACGGTTGTGTTTGAGTCGGGAGGGGACGCATGGCAAAATATAGGCCGGAACAACGGAAGCGAAAGGCGGCGAGCCAGCCAACAGTCTTCTATGGATTGCAATCCATAAGAGATGCCGACACTCGCAATCTAGTTCGGGGTGCCTTAGCGAATGCTTCGCCGACAAACCCCTCGAAAGCTGCAATCGACGCTATTAGGAAGCATGCGGACCTAGACGATCTTGCGGCCGCAACAGCCGTCGTAATCGGGAAGACTGGCGCTTTTCCGTTCTCTAACACGAAACGAATGTATCGTGACCTTCTCTGGGGCCATGATCTTGATGCCGTTGAGCCTATCCGCGAGATATCGTTTATAGCTGGCCATCTTAATGGCTGGCGTGACGAAACGCTCGAAGTCCTTGGCGCACTTGGCACACTTGCGCCGCTCCCTACTGTTTCCGCGACCGACGCACTCGGTGCATTGAACGTATTCGCAGAAAGATGGGGCGCATCGAATCTGTTGGCCAAGAAGGTTGCTTATGTGGTTGCAACCAGCGACGGTCATGATCAAGCCGACGTTGACAAGATTGCTGCGACCGTTGGCCAAACTAGCCATTCGCTCCCTCACTTCGCCGCCCTTGAAGCCATCGATTTAGGCTTTCCGTATTTCAGTAGCGTTGCGTCCCGCATTCAGATGGCAGGCCGATACGTTAAGGACGGGGACTTTCGGCAGCTTTTACCACTTCACAACATTGTCGGCTCCCCGTTGAACGAAGTGGATGCGGCTGCCTTTCTAAGGAAAGCACATTCGATGTCCCTCCCAGACGAAGTCTGCGGGGTACTCCAACTCTTTCACCTATCAGAGCGCTACCCGCAGTTGGTAGCAGCATTGCATCGCCAACTGGATCCAGCCCTTGTGGGCGCTATTTTAAAATTCCAAGCCATTAATTTCCCTACAGAGGCCCTTTTTAGCGAGGTCGATGCTCGGCTTGCGGATGAGGGATACTACAGGCATTCGGCCGCCTTCTTGGAATTCCGGGAACCAGCTATTTATCGTGACTTTGTGGATCAGGTCGTCGGCCCGCGGCTCCTGAAATTGATCGCTCCTAGCGCGGCGCGAACGGCACCGTTGGCTCAGATAAATCGTACTGACCTCGTGAAGGCTTTGTTTGGGTTTCGAAAAGAGTCGGATTACCGCACCTCCCAGAATGTCGGTGTGTTCTTACGCACCGTCGCGTTCCTTACGTTTTTAGAAAATCCAATTGCAGCCGCCGCCCTCACTCACCATCATATCCGATTTATATTCGAGCACACGACCTCACTTGAATTTCTGATGTACGAAGATGAGTTAGAGCGCCTATACGCTGCCGTTGACGCTAATTCTCGCCCTCTTGTCTCCGTACTGGCCCTAGCGCTCTACAAAGCCAGATCTGATAGCGACGACGTGGACTTCAAATTTCGCTTGAATCTCAGCCAGACAATTACCGATCATTTCGAAGGCGCAATCGAGAACTTCATATCATGGCTTGTGCGCGATACACCCCAAGTTGCCAACTTTCTCTTATATACCCTTGATAGACCAACGCTCCAGAAGTTGTATTGGCTTGTTCCGACGGCCGACGCGGCTGATCAAGTTCGACAGCGAATTTTGCGTATAGTTGGTAAAGTCCTCAAAAAGATTGAATACTTCGTCGAGGCCGACGACATTGAGGCGCAAAGGCAAGTTTCCAGGCTTAGACGGTATTTCGACGACTCCCGTATTTACGTTGATGGTATTGCATTTAAGCGCTGGTTAATCGAGAATCCGAGTTCCTATTCGCAACAATACGCGCGAATTATCGACAAAGTTGCTGAGGCGATCCCCGCATCTTTGGTCATCTTGCAGACCGACGGAACACGGACGGTGACGCAGACTGAGCTTCCGGCTGTTGCCGCACATGACTACATTTTACGTGAATTGGCGAGCATCGTTTTTTCAGAATTTTGTATTAACATTAATTTCGGAGTCGAATCCTACCTAGGTCGGCGTATAAGGCACAATACTCTTTCGGGAATGATGCGCGGCGGCGTTGAAGCTTTAATCGAAAAGAATCAGTATCGCCAAATAGGCTTGGAGTCAGAATTCCGACATGCCTTCGAAAAATGGAAGGATGGTTACCGTCTTTTGATCGAGCAAATCCGCGGCGACTACCTTCAGTTTCGTTCAGCTACAAAACCAAAAGGCTTGTTCAGTGCGGAGCTCAAGACCGGAGAGCCCACGCAGACAAACATCGGTCTTCTGCGTCACGCGGCTTGGTCCGCGCGGGGGAACCAAGAGTTGTTCAACGAGCTTCTTATACGCTTCTGCTGGCGCGAGATCGGACCGCAACTGGAACACGCTGCGAAGACGATTGCAGATGATTTTTTTATGCGCGCAAGCGGTCTGATTGAAGCGCTGTTGGGCGGGTTTGGCGGTGAAGCGCATAACTTGTTTAAGGCTGAATTGCGCGCGACGGTCCTTGAGCGGTTCTCCCGACTGGCCAGTTGGTTCAGACAGCCAGAGAGTGGTTTTGTCCCGGCGAGCACACGGGTGCTTGGCGACTTGATCGCGGCAGAAGCATCCGAGGCCGGTACGGAGCGCGAGCTGCTTTGGCTCGGAGACGCAACCGACTTGTTGATAGATGGCTTTTCCGTACACCGAATGTATGACTGTCTTTCAGTTCTGATCCGGAACGCAGCGACTTATGGAGACGGCTCTCCTATTGAGGTCCAGGTCTTGAGCGTGGCAACTCCAACCGCCAACATTGCCCGATTGAAAGTGACCGTAATCTCAGGACTTCCCGAGGCGCGCCGTCGCGAGCATGTTAATCGGCTGGCCGCTGCGTTTGCCGAGGGCGACCTAAACGCAGCGATGGTTCGCGAAGGGTATTCAGGTATCAAGAAATTGCGGTTCATCAATGCGCAGAGCGAAGGGACGCCAACGGTGACCTACGCGATAGACAGAGGCAACTGCGAAATATCTTTTCTTATCACCGTGGAGCTTGCTGGGGTCTCCGATGCTGCCGAAGAACGTCTTGTTAGTTGAGGACGAAGATCACAAAATTACCGACCTCCGCGCTCGACTAGTGAAGCAAGGCGTCGCCAGTTCCAACCTCACTTGTGTTTCGAGCGTTCGAGAGGCGGTTCTGCTCGTCAGTTCCTACCCTTATGACCTCATCATACTGGATATGGCCTTACCCACTTTTACAAAATCAGAAAGCACGGGTACGGGCGGTTTACCTCAGACAAGTGGCGGCGTGGAAGTCTTAAGGGCACTGAAAGCCCGGGGGCATCGCACGCGAATAATTATCGTCACTCAATTTCCAGAATTCGTCATTAACGGCGAGAGATTTAAACCTTCGAGGGTAAGCCCGGCGATAAAAAGGTTGTACGATCAGGATGTTATCGGGACGGTGATATACTCTTTCAACGACCCGGATTGGGAAAGCCGCTTCGACCAGATATTTAAGGCCGCGACATGAGCATCGTCGTTTTTGAAGACGTGGACTCTAAATTTGACGCTGTGCTCCAAGCTCTGGAGGAGCGAGGCGTCCACCAGCGGGACGTAAAACGCGTCCAAACTACTGCGGAGTTTGCTGCTCTTGGAAAGAGCGATGTTTCGTTATGTATAATCGACATCGTAATGCCGACGGTAAAGGGTGGTCAGGCTCGCAATGTCGGATTAGAGATTCTGGAGATGCTAGACCACTCGGGGCGCGCCAAGATCCCGGTGCTGGCGATTACCGCGTATGCCGACGAGTTTGAGAGCCTCCGGGACACGTTTTCTGCTAGAGGCTGTATTATATATGATTTTGAGGCCAAGTCATTATGGGCAAAAGCCCTCGATATCTACTTGGCACAGATAAATGAGAAAGATCGCTACAAGTTCATAATATTCACTGCGCTCGCGATGGAGCGGAGCGCATTTTTGTCGCTTCCTAATTTTAACCCGACGAGTCTAATTCGCTTTGGTATCGATCATTGGGACGTTGAAATCGCGGGTGCGTTCGGAACTATTGTACTACTTCCCCGAATGGGATTGGTAACAGCTGCTGCAACGGTGTCTAGGGTACTAGAGAAGTATGATCCGAAGATCGTTGCAATGAGCGGTATCTGTGCAGGCGTGGGCGAGGCGCCGCTCGGTCAGCTTCTGGCCGCCGATATTTGCTGGGAGTATCAGTCAGGCAAGTGGTACGACGAAGCGTTCGAAGCTGAACCATACCAGGTAAATATGAAGCCTAGGACTCGTATTCATATAGCCAAGATGCTGGAAAACCCGACGCTCCTTTCTGAGCTTGAGGCGGGGTATGGTGGCGAATTTCGTCCACAAAGGCGAGTCCCGCCGAAATTGGCAGTTTTCACTAGCGGGTCGGCTGTGATCGCAAGCGAGAAGCGGCTAGCGAATGTTAAGGCCCAGCATCGAAAAGTCAGCGGCCTTGATATGGAAATGTTCGGTTTTTATTCCGCCGTCGATTTGTCGGGGAGCGGAGCTCAATTTGTGGGCGCGAAGGTTGTCGTTGATAAGGCAGACTCCCACAAAGATGACAAGTTGCATGAGTATGGTTCATTCCTGTCCGCGAAATTCATTACCATGGCGGTGATGGAACTCTTGGCTTCTTAGACGTCATACCGACGTCCAGCCATGCTCCCCACACACCGTGGCGAGTTACAATTGGGTATACCCAAACGTGACAGCCGATATTGCCACCGGTACGCGTAACGTCTGGGTTGACTTCGACTATTTGTGACACGGTAGCGTCGTGCCTAAACCCTGAGGTGACAGGCTATGGCACGTATCGGCTACGCGCGGGTGAGCACGACTGACCAAGACCTCGATCAGCAGCTTTCCAAGCTGAGGGCAGAAGGCTGCGAGATCATACGGTCGGAAAAAGTGTCGGGCGCCAGCCGCGACGGCCGCGTCGAGCTGGCGACCATTATTGATTTCCTACGCCCCGGCGACGAGTTGGTGGTGACGCGGCTAGACCGGCTCGGCCGCGACACACGCGACGTGCTGAACCTGATCCACGAATGTGAGCAGAGGGAAGCGTTCGTAACGGTGCTCGATCCGCACGTCTCGACGCGCGGTGAAATGGGGCACCTCGTCCTCACGGTTTTAGGTATGGTCGCCCAGATGGAGCGGCGGTTTATCAAAGAACGGCAGCGCGAGGGCATCGAGCGAGCAAAGTCCGCAGGTACCTATCGCGGCGGCACGCCAAGGCTCGATCACGACCGGATAAAGCGATTGCGTTCCGACGGTGCTAGCCCCTCGGAGATAGCAAAGATAGTTGGATGCTCACGAATGCAAATCTACCGTGTGCTCAACGGCTGACCAGTGCAACCCGCGACTGGTCGTAGTCGAAAAGCCAGCGACACAGATGCTTCTGACGATTAAGGCTTCGCAGGGTTCCCTAATCTAGCAATGTCGTGCAGCATTTGTGCGATCTCGGTAGCCTCGTCCGGTTCATGATAGGGCAGCGCGTTTATCGCGGTCAGCCACTCATGCAAGATATTTAGGATCACCTCCTCAAGACCGATACCTTGCAGCTTTCCAAAAGCGTCGAGCGCGGTTCTTAGATCGTCGTCGAGCCGAACGCGCTGTAGGTGGGGGATGCTGTTGGCAGTCATGGGGTCCCTCTACCGACAATCTAAGGGATCAATGCAGAGCCAAGCAAACCTGCAAGGGCAGCACCGCAGATAAAGGTAAGTTTTGCTAGCCGTAGCGCAACGGCCATACGCGCTGGGTCGGGTTGACTGCTCGTAAGGGCTATCGCGCAGGCTCCGACTCCACTTAAGATGGTCAGCATCAGAACGGTGTAGAAAAGGACTTCGAGTTTCATTTTTTGGCCTCCGATTTAGGAGGCCCATTTTCCAGTACCCCAACGGGTGGGGGATAAAATTCAGCACATCCGCGGTGGAAGCCTTGGATATCCGGCATTCGCACCCAACGTCTATCCACACATGGGTGCAAAACGCGTCGCGATCACGTGGCTCCGATTGGATCTTTCGGAAAGGAAAGCTTCATTCTCAAAAGCCCATGATGTGCACCCTGCTCCTCGTCGTAACGCACCTCTCGAAAATCCACGCTCGGGCTCAGATAGCTGCTCCGTAATGCGATCGCCTCGCCCGCGCGGCTCAGCAGCTCGTGTAGTTCAGTAGGGTCGCTGGTTCGCGACCAGATATGGATAGAGACGAGGTGCCGATGTTTAGGCGTCTCTGTATCTTCCATCGCCATTGTGTGGCCGATCTCAACGTAGTTTGGCCCGCCAAGCTGGCCAAACGCCCCGATTTGCCCATCCGCGAAATCGCGAATGGTTTCCTCCTCCTGTAGCCAAGAGGCCAGGAGCTCAACGAGATCGGGATTATCGGCGAGTTGTTCCAAAGCACTTCATCGCCCCGCTGTGGAACTGCACCATAGTGAGCTCTTTCAGAGCGGAGTAGTCACCATGACGCACGAGAATGCATTCGGATTTGAGCTCACTGACGTCGAGAAGAGACGCACGCTGCCAACGCGCTATCCGCCGTACTGGCAGGTCACCGCCTACGGTCGTGCCGTTGGCTATCAGAAATACGAGAGCGGGCGGTCGTTCTGGCTCGCTCGGACTAGGTTGAAGAACGGCAACTATCGGCAGCACCGGCTGGGTCCGACCGAAGACGACGTCGAGGCTGGCGATTTTGGAATGACCTTTGAGGAGGCTCGCGGCGAAGCCGAACGTTGGATGGCTACATCGCCTTTAAACGCGATGGCTACCGATGCCCGGCCTATAGGCTCTGTAGAACATCTTATAGCTAGCTCGAGTTGCTGCGTATGAAAACAACAGATGTCGATTTTCAACGCCCGACTGTGTACATTCGTCCATTGAAGAAGCACCGAGAGCGGTACGTCTTCATGCCTGACGAAGGGATGGATTTCTTTCGACGCTTGGCGGACGGGCGAGCGCCCGACACATTGATCTTCGATCGCGAGAATGGGCGACATTGGGGCGACAGCTATCGGTATTATTTCCGGATCGCTGTTCGATCTGCTGGGCTTCCCCCCGAGTTCTGCTTCCACTGCCTTAGGCATACCTATGCGAGTCAGTTGGTGGAAGCCGGAACCCCGTTGATCGTGGTGGCTGAGCAACTGGGGCATTCGACTGCCGACACGGTAATCCGAACCTACAGCCACATGGCGCCGTCGCTACGGATGAAGGAGGTGCGCAGCAAGTTCGCGAGTCTGATTGGTCCTTCGTAGGTGCTGCTGCGAAGCGCGTGACGAGCGAGATCGCCATCCCGGCCGCCCATCTTGCTTCAAATCAGCGCCAAACCCTTCATGCTGGCGTGACCGTTGCGACCGACGATCACATGGTCATGGACGAGAATTCCGAGAGGTCGTGCGACCTCTACAATGGTCCGTGTCATATCGATGTCAGCTCGCGATGGCGTCGGGTCGCCGGATGGGTGGTTGTGGACGAGGATGATTGCTGAGCTGGATAACTCCAGCGTCCTGCGAACTACTTCGCGGGGGTAGACAGGGACATGATCCACAGTACCGGTCTGCTGCACCTCATCGGCAATGAGTTGGTTTTTCTTGTCGAGGAAAAGGATGCGGAACTGCTCGCGAGGCTCGAACGCCATTGACGCGCGGCAATAGTCGATCACTTGATCCCAGCGGCTGAGCACGGTCCGACCAACGATCTGCTTTCTAAGGACTCGCGGCGGGACGGCTAGAACCAGTTTTAGATCGCTGGCCAACTGGCGGCTGATACCCTGCATTTTCAAGAGCGATTCCGGCGCCGCAATCGTCTCGGCAAACGATCCGAAAACACTGATCAGCCGCGCCGCGAGCGTTGCTGGATCCTTTTTTCGTCCAAGCCGAGCAAGGAGCAGCGCGAGGTGCTCGGTGTCGGACAGGGTATCAGGACCGAAGGCCTTGAACCGATGGTGCGCCTCGGTGAAACCGTCCTCCATCATCATCCGGCCCTCCGCAATTGCCGCGGAGGTGCCCGATCAGTCGCTAGCCCGCTGAGCCAAACGTCGGCAGGCTCCGGCTCCAAGTCGCAGTCTTCGAAATCCGGGTCGCCGTCGAACTGGTCGAGAAGGCCGATCAGATGGTCGATGACATACTCCACATAGCTACGCGTGACGGGGCGCATCGCGATCTCCCTCGCGAGCGGTGGAGTACGAGTCAGGCACCGGCCTGCCGACCAGATTGAGGAGTATCGCGCGCGTTCGCTCATCGAAGTAAGCGAGCATCGCCACGGTGCTGCGGCCGCCGATCTGATGCACAATCCCCAGCGATGCGGTCAGGAATCCGCATTGGATAAATTTCAGGGTCTGGATCGGCTCGAGTTCCACCACGACGGTGTGGACGCCCTTGGACAACCCCCATTCGACATAGCCGAGAACGAGTTCAGCCCCCGCCCGGCCGAGACCACGGCCATCGCCCCGATGCGCAGCAAGCACGGCGAAGCGCGTCCATTCGTAGACCGACGGATCGTGCGGCGGTTCGCCGTCGCAGAGCTGCGGGTAAATCTCCGTCAGCAGATAAGGCCGCAACGTCGGAAGCATACGCTGATAGCCGATCAACTCGATGCCGTCATAGAGCAGCATGTGAACCGCGTGCTCGTCATCAAACCTGTCAATCTCGCGGCCGTCCGGCCTGCGCAACGCTTCCCAGCCCATCTCCTCGACAAAAATACGATGTCTGTGGCGATAGGCATCTTCGAGACGCCAACGCTCAGCCTCCAAATTGCTACCGTCGATGATAACCAACATGACGCTCTCCCCCGTGTCCTTTCAACAGGGGAGACGCTCGCGAATCCCGGAGGCACCGGGTATGGGGGAATTCCCCTAGTGCAGTTGACCTATGCGGATTCCGATCGCGACGGCTTGCGTCGTGCTATGCGCGCGCAGGCGTTCTCGGGCGGCCGCCAAGTGCTTCTCCACCGTCTTCTCGGAAATGTTCAGGCGGTCCCCAATCTCCACCATCGTTCGTCCCTCAGCTGCATATTGCAAGCACTCACGCTGGGTGGGCGAGAGTGTAACGGTGTCGTCGGGCAGGCCGGACCTGATCTGGAGGACGCGCGCCACCGCAAAAGAGGAGACCACCGTGTAGACCATTGTGGCTTTCGGCGACCTGTCTATGTGCTCTCCCGAGAAGCTTACCCCAATCCGGACTCCGTCGAGGGTGAACTGCGGGATCGTGATCCCGTCCCGCAAGCCGAACTCTTGCGCCTCGTTCATGATGCGCGCGGCTGGGTCGGCACCTGAGGTCCGATCGATTTCTGACCAATAGAGCGGATGACGCTGCTCGGCAGCGTGCAGGATTGTTGGATCGCGCCGCACGTATTGGCGCTCAAAGTAATGCGTCGCCCATTCCTCCGGCCAATGGCCGAAAACTACATAACGCGGCTGGTCCGTGGGCTTCACGATTGTGCGGGGTATGATCCCGGCTAAGACGCTCGTGACCCCATGCCGTGCCAGCCGCACCAGCATTGTGGCGTACACATCCTCTATCGTCATCGCGTGATTGAAGTCTTGCGCGAGTTCAAACGTCTCCCTGAACAACGTATGCATTCCACCCATCCGTTTACTGGATGAGCCCCAACCTTAGGAGGATACTCAAGCGCCACTGAGCCCGTTAGCGACGCCTGATTGCATGAAAAGACGATAATGAAACTAAGAATTGCTTCTTAAACGGCTAATATTTGAAGCTTCACCAAGCTCCTCGCTACGGAGAACACTAGCCGCGACCTGTAACGCCCCGGCCGGCTTTCCCCACAGGTCGCTTGGCAGCCTTGGAGCCACGCTTTCTGCCCAGACCCATCGATTTTGCGAGCTCCGAGCGTGCTGCCGCGTATGAAGGCGCAACCATTGGGTAGTCGCGAGGTAGCCCCCACTTCTGGCGGTATTCGTCCGGCGTCATGTTGTAGTGGACGCCGAGATGCCGCTTCAACGATTTGAACTTCTTCCCGTCCTCAAGGCAGATGATGTAGTCGTTGTGAACCGACTTTCTCACCGGTACCGCTGGCGTGAGTGCTTGAGTGACGAGTTTCGTTGGTTCTCCGATCCCGGCAAGTGATTGATGCACGCTAGCGATCAGGTTCGCCAGCTCCGAGCGCGGAACTTGATTGTTCGACACAAAGGCCGAGACAATCCCGGCCGTGATTTCCGCAAGCCGCTCGGCAGTTGTGCTGGACATGATAATCCTCAGATCGTTCAGCGTGCCTAATACATGCATTTGCGCATCACATGCAATTCATCTGCGAGCAGCAATAGTTGGGTGCGCGACGCACACGATCAGGTAATGCGCTACTGAATGAGCTCCTGCAAAACAGACGCTACCTCACTCCGCTGATGCGGCAGCAGCCATGCCGCCGTGTCGCCTTCTCCAGCGTAAGAGATGAAAAGCTCGTCGGCTTCCTTCTCGAAATAGAACGACGCGGCTCTGGCACCTCGCGCCTTAACCGAGACGCCCTTCGCATCGACTACGAGCAGCTCCCGGCCTTCTATGTTGTATCGGCCGGTTTGGAACAGGAGAGAAAGCCACTGGCGGAGTGTCATCCACCTTTTGTTGCCGAACGTCGGGTCCTCGGTAACAATCGTGGCATCAAGGTAGTCTTGAGGGAAACCTAGCGCGGCGACGTCTGATCTATGTTGCCGAAGCGCTTCGGCCAACCGCGTGTTAAATTCCCTTTGTCGCTCTGCGAGATAGCGACGCGTCGAGGCTCTGTTAAGCGCGTCACGCTTTCGCGAAAGCGCGTTTGACAGCATCCGCCACTCATCGAGATGGAATCCGCCCTCCTCGACCCGAATAAGGCGCAGCTGCTCCTGGATTTCGTCAAGCCGACCAGCCGCCAAGTCATCGTCCGGCATCGCCTCGACTTCCGCGACTAAATCCAAAAGCCGACGTTTGACACGATTGAGGTCGGATTCGCTTGCTATTCGCTGGATTTGAGCCTGCCGATGAACGGTGCGCTTCTGCGCTTGGAATGGCGAGATAAGTACGGCCGCGCGCATTGCGGGCTGGTGTTCACCGCTACCTCTAGTCGCGGATCGTGTCGTGTCATTGTCAGCCGCCTGCCAAGCAACCGAACTGATCAACTCGGCAGCGGGGGCACCATTCGACAGCACGGCTGATTGGGCGAAGGCCGGGGGCGACCCTGCCGAGGTTGCCACGGCCGTCAAAAGCAGGCCCGCCAGTGCGCGGCGCGCGTTTTGCGCTGTTACCCAGCCGCCAGCGCCTGAAGGCGCTGTACGGCCGCCTCTTGGGCAAATGGGGGGCATCGCGGTCACCCCGCCTGCCCGGGTGTGGCCTTGGCGCGTTTGGCCCGGCCTGAGCGCCACGCATAAACCGAAAGGGCAGCCAGCACAGCGGCGGCCGCCGCCCAAACGCCCATATCGGAAAAATCACCCGCGACGGAAAAACCGAAGCTCGCGGCGATCGCGAAAACAATCGCGGATACAAGCGGTAGCCCAAAACCGAATGCTCCGCCGACGAAAAAGAGCAGCCCGACAATCATGCCAATCTGCCCGGCCTCCGATGCTGGTTGGTTCGTAGCCAGATGTGCGGTTGTCGCCACGGCGCACGACTGGATCAGCACAAGCAAGCCCACGATGAGCCCGAGGATTCAAGGCACTCTCCCCACCGTTGTTGCGCAGCCGAACTCCGGCCATGCGCCAGCTTCACAAATAAGGGACTGTCAGTCCGTCGATTGTCAAGCCGCAGTTAGGGCTTGCTGCGCCGTAAATGAACGTGCGCGAGATCATTGGCTGGAACCTGCGTAGACTGCGAGTTTCAAAGGGCTTGTCGCAGGAGCGGTTGGCTTTCGAATCAGCGACTGACCGCTCATATGTCGGCCGCGTAGAGCGCGGATCCGAAAACGTCACGATCGATCGCTTGGACGCCTTCGCAAGAGCACTCGGAGTAAGACCCGCTGAACTCCTCAACGAACCTCCGAAGGGTGCGGCTACGCCGCCGTCACTCGCAGCTGGTCGAAAGCCAAAGGGTGCTTCGAGGCCGTGAAAGCTCCGCGGCTGCGTTCCCATCAGTACTCTTCCGCGCACATGATGGTGAGCACGCCGCGGGTGACTGTCGTGTCCGCGGGGTCCGGTGACCCGTTCATCAAATCCGTGTCGTAGTAGTCGATTTTCCAGAAGAACACGGTTCCGAGCAGTTCGACCGAACCGAAGTCGTGTTCGCCATATGGGTCGTTCTCTGGGGTGAACGCGTCAAAGGTCTGAATGGCCCTGATCAATGCCAGCCGGTCGGCATTGGATAGGGCGGCGACACCCACGGTGATCATCACCCGGCCGGGGATCATGCCCCGGCGCAGGTTGTCGTTGAGCGTGCGGATCGTCGCGATGCGGTCGCTCGGGGCGACCTCAGCCGAAGCGGTGTGCTCCTGCTGAGGCTGTTGGCTCGTCGGGACCGATCTGGTCATGACGCGGCTCAGTCTCACACTGCGTTGAAACTCGGGTGGAGAAGGCCGAGATATTCGCGGCGGCGCACGAAGACCGGGTAGCCTTCGAAGTCGCGCCATCTCAGCGCGACCAGATCCCCGAGGCGCACCTCCACGACGATGGCCTCGTACCATTCTCCGCCGGGCTTCTCGTAGGCCAGGACCTCGCTGCCCCTGCCGATCTGCGACCAGTCGGTCGGACGTTTTGGCGCGGTGGGATCGGCAGCAGGTGGGATCGATCCGCCAGCGGAGGCATTCTTGCCCTTGCCGGTCTCGGCATCGCCAACCGGGGCGGTATCCTCATCGGGGATCGCACCGACGACCTTGGCTTTGCCCGACGTGCCGGTGGCGGACACCCGCGCCGCCACCTTCTCCTTACAATCCTCACCCAGATGCGGCAGCAGCTCTTCGAACAGGCTCGCCTTGACGAAGGGGACGAACGCCTTGCCGCTGGCGAACACCCGGCCATCCGGCAATCGCGCCGCAAGTGCCCTCACTGCATCCGTCTCGACGGGCATGGCACACATCCCCATCAGCTCGGCCGCCTTGCGGGCAAGACCGACGTCGGCCTCCCCGAATGCCGAGGCATGCGGCTTGTTGGCCTCATCCTTGCCGAACACGATCAGCACGGGGACGGGCTTGTCCTTTCCCGCCTGCCCATGATCCCGGCCCTGAAACTTACTGCTATCGGAAGCAGGCCGACCGGCCGACACCGCGATCGAGGGAAAGGTCGAGAGGGTTGCGACTGCGTTTGCCATGAGCGTTCTCCTGAAACGAAGAAGGGGACCGTCGAGGGTCCCCTTTGATTGATGTGCCGGATGATAATGGATCGGGCTCGGCCACGATCGCGGCCGGTCGGCGGTGGGTCCTGCATGGATCTGCATTCGATCATCGCGTGTCCCTCAAAGTACCGCCGCACCGAACGCCGGGGCTGAAGGGGCGGTATAACTGTCCAGCATATAGGAATATATACCTTCTGTCAAGTTTCCACAACCACAGCATGTTGAAGCTGCGGCCGGGAGTGAGGATACGGGGGCGCCACAGGTTCGGTCAAAAGAGGCGATTGCGATTTAGCTCTTGCCTTTCGGTTTCGCCTTCGCTGGCTTCTCTGCGCTTGCGCGCTTTGCCCTTGCCTCCTTGAGCACCGCGATCAAGGTACTCAACGCTTCATTGACGTCCGTCATCGCATCGTTGTCCAGACCGATCGCATAGACGCGCTTGAAGCCTCGTTCCTTCAGCGCCGTCGGAGCATGAATCTGCAACCGGTCGTGCTGCTCAGACTTGTCCAGACGCAACCGCCCTTGTCGTTTCATTTCGTCGAGGAAGGCGCGATGGTTGAGAAATGTCGACCGGAAGTGATCGGGGCGAAGATAGACGATGCCATCCGTCTGATCGACAATGATGGGCTGAGAATTGCAGTCCAGCTTCTTCATGGGGCCCAGCATCCGCAGGCTAAGCATTTTCTTGGCCGCAATCTGACGGCACAGATATTCCACGAACCGGCGCCCCTCGCTCAGTCCGATCTGCGTCTGCCCGTCGGCCTGACTGGTGCACCGGCCATAGACGTAATCCACCACGCCGGAGAGATCGCCCCACGAAGCTGGTAGCGCACCGAATTCCTGCGCCAAACTTCCGGCAACCTCGACAATGGCGAGCATGGCCCAGTGGCGCTGGTCCCCATCCGGCCTTTGCCGTCGCAGCCGCTCGCTCGCGGATTCGATTCCGCCTTTGATACGGCGCTGAAGACCTGCCTCATCGGCGGCCAAGAGATCGACCAGACCGGCTGCGAATGCCGGTCCGACGGTGCCGTAGGCTGCGTCGACGGCCGAACGGAGCGCACCAACAGCCCTTCCCATGTCGCTGAAACCTTCAGGTATCGAGTCGAAGATCGGCGTGCCGGGCAAGGACGCGGTTATATAGAGAGACAGCACTCGTGACGCCGCGGCCTCTATCGCATCTTCGCCGGCACCCTGAAGCACATCACACAGCGGGGTGTTGGTGGTGCTCAAGATCGGAACGCGCAGCAGCGGGGCCGCCTTGGTGTCGGTATAACGGGCCTTCGTTGCGGTGGAGGCCGCCTTCATCACGATCATCTTCGCGACATCCCGGCGATGTGTCGCGCTTTCGGCCGAGGTCTCCGCTTCATCGAGGAGCAGAAACGTATCGCGGTGGTTGCGACGGTGTACGTCGAATGCGTTGAGCTTCATATCCCAGCTCTCGCCGCCGCCTTCCGTTTTGCCCGGCGTGCCGGACCAGATCGACGCAGCCAGTGTGCCGAGCGTCGACTTGCCACTTTTGGGCTCCCCGACAAGCTCGACCTGCGGCGGGACCAGCCCCGGCGGAATCAGACGGAGCAGCGGCCCGGTCAACGCGAGGCAGCACACGAAGAACGGGAGGGCTTGACCCTTCACGAAGGGTTGCATGATCCGGTGCCAGTCCGCGAGCTTCCCTGAGGGCACGAATTTCGGCTGGGGATCGAATGCGACGACTTCCGGCCCCGCCTGCCCTTGGGCGACCCGCGATGTGCCGTCGCCGCAGACGAAGATGTTGTCGAGCCAGCCGGGGTGTTCAGCGACGATGCCCGGCCGGAAGTCTACCCAGTCGTCCACCTGTTTGCGCAGATCGGCTATAGTCCCGGTCTGCGAGATCATGGTGCCGGTGCGCGAATGGATCATTTGGCGCACCTGCTTTTCGGACTGGATCCAGTCGATACCGCTAAACCACGCGTAACCTTCATGGCCGGAGAAACAATAGTACCGCACTCCGCCCGCCGTTTTGATGCCATCGGTAATGCGAGTGGTGTTCATCTTCATATCGCATGTCCTCTAGAAAGAATGGGAATGATGGGAAAAGCGGGAAAGGACGCGCGCGCCGAGGCAGATTTCCCGGATTTCCCGGTTATTCAGGAGTGCGGGTCGGGCGATGGCTTGGGCCGCGCAGTGTTGCGACTGCTCCGCTCGTGCTTGCTCTCAACTTGCCTCGCGAGAGCAACAACACCGCCAACCGGGCCATCTCGCCACCTACTCTCGACGACTGGCGACCTGCGGTCGGGTCAGTCGAAAAATGGCGTCGATGCCCTGTCGGCGTAGCCCCACCAGCAAGAGCCGCGAACCGGTCCGATAGCCGGATAGGAACATGGCAAGCTCGACCTGCCGCTCGACAGGAAGCGCGTGCGACACGACATTCGAGGAGAGGGTCGTCGCGCTTTGCTTCTGGTACGAATACCGGGACCTGAGGTAGAAACCGGACTTGTAACCGTAGAGCAGGTTGTCGTCGAAGCCCGTGCGAACACATCGTTTCATCAGAAGCGGTCGTTCTTTTGGGCGACCATAGACGGGTTCCGCCAAAGGATTGTGCTCGGCAATCGCGCTCCGTAGAGCCAGCCGCCGCCGCTTGTTCTCCACGCCCCAGCCTGCGAGGAGGACGATGAAGCCATAGACATGGAAACACCAATGGGGGTCCGCATTCTCCCAGGTGTTCAGCGAGATATCGATGCCGCCGATGAACATGGAGTCGACCGGCAGAGCACGGGCAAGACCACGCTGACGGCTCCTGGCCCACGTCGCCAGATCGAAGGCTGGGAGCTGGTCGAGTTCGACCCGGTTCGATCTCGGGATCAACGAAACCACGAGGAATTCGGCATCGGGCGGGACAATCGCCTGACCTTGCCGATGCAGTCGGAGCCGGAAGTCACGAGCGCATTTCGGGCACGCCTCCAAGCCGCACGGAGCGGGACCACCACAGCGGCGCAATACGTTTGCCAACCGCCGTGCGGAGCCACGCCGATCATCCAGCCGGTCGATCAGCTCCTGCCAGCGTCGGGCAGAAGTTTCCTCGGTTTCGAAACCGGGGGGAAGCTGGGTATCGCTTCGCCGACCGGCCCCACTACGGGGACCGCCGTGTTGTGTGTTCTCAGAAGAATGAAAGCTGGCCACGATCTCACTCCTTTCGCTGTAGCAGCAGCGGTCAAAGGAGTGAGGGTCCCTTGGCCGCTGCAATCCATGATCGCAGTTGCCAAGCAACCCTTGCCCTATGGGCTTGGTGGCCCCCCGATTGGGGAGCGGCTGGCCGTCATCATGGACGGCTCGGCGCTTCTAACTTTGAGAAGTGGGGAGCGAAGGTATCCGCTTCAAGCCCGGCTGGAATATTTTTCGCCTAGTTTCCAACACTCGGAGATAGCGAGCGTTGGTTAAGTGGAGACAACGATCATCAGAAAATAACGAAGGGGCCACACTGTGAACACCATCCATCTCGACTTTGCACCACAACGGTGATACACACGTCGCCTTGAAACGGGTTGCCTCGCAATTGATTTTGCTGGGTTTTTTCTGCTCTTTGCCCAATCCTCTCCTGGGCACCATCGGTCCCCTATGTCATTGCTCTGACCGGGGCACCTTGCGCGCAGCCGCCAAGCCAATGAGGCGCGCGAGGACGGTGCGAGGAATACCTCCTCCCGTGATCATCTGGCCCACTGACAGACGGACATCCACGCCGCGCATCTGCCGATGCTTGCTGGTGGGGCCGGCCGGAGCTGCTTGGCTGCGGGCAAGCCGCATGTTCCGCGTCAGGATCGCAAGCGCCAATCCGCCAGGCAGCGCCGCGTCGAGGCAAGGCTGCGCGTCTACCTCCCTACCGCGCCGCCGACCTGATCCAGGCCGCCCGACTGAACATATGTTCACGGTTTTTCCTTGAGGCGCATCCGCCCCGCTCCTAGCCTTCGCCCGCAAAGTGCAGGAGGACGATGTGGTTAAGGACGGTGTGGTTGATCTGGGAAACGGGGCTTTCTGCTACCTGCAGGACACGAACCGCGGCACCGGGTGGGGCTGGAGCAATTCCGGCCTGATCGTGGACAGCGGCGAGGCCGTAATGATCGACACGCTGCGGGACGAGGCGCTCACCGGCGCCATGCTCGATGCCTACAGGGACGCAACCGGGCTCAAGGCGCGTGATATCGGCACGCTCGTGAACACGCATGCCGACGGCGACCACACCTACGGCAACAGGTTGATGCGTCACGCCAGGATCATGGCGTCGAAAGAGTGCGCCGAGCTCATGGCGGGGAGGCCGCCCAGCGTCTTCCAGGAATGGTTCGACACGCGCCCCGAGGGCGAGGTCGGCGATTTCATCTTCCGCCTTTATGGCCCGCCCTTCAATTTCATCGGCATCGAGCCCACGATGCCCAGCGAATACGTCAAGGACCAGCAGGAAATCCGGGTCGGCAACAAGACCGCCCGAATCCTCATGGCGGGTCCGGCGCACACGCCGGGCGACATCATGGTGTATGTGCCAGAAGACAGGATCATCTTCACCGGCGACATCGTGTTCCTCAACAACACGCCGATCCTGTGGTCGGGCCCGTCGGGCAACTGGATACGCGCCCTCGACGAAATCCTCGCTCTCGACGTGGATATCGTCGTGCCCGGCCACGGCCCGGTCACCGACAAGGACGGGGTTCGCAAGACGCGCGAATATCTGGTCTTCGTCGAGGAGGAGACCCTCGAGCGCTTCGATGCCGGACTGAGCATGGAGGACGCCATCCAGGACATCGCGCTTGGCCAGTTCGAGGACTGGGGCGGCGCCGAGCGCATCGCCGTGAACGTCGAGCGCATCTATGCCCGGCTGCGCGGCGTGCAGCCGACCCGCGATCTGAGGTCGCTCCTCACGCTCATGGCTCCGCTTGCGCAGCGCGCCTATCGCAAGAAGTGCGCCGCCACGCCCGACAAGGACGTCTGCGCCTGCGGGGAGCAGCACTAGACGCTGCATGCAGATGCTCTCGACGGCCATCGCGGCCGCGGCGGGCGAACACACTCCGCGCCTTCGTACGGACCAACCGACGGCGGCGCCCCGGCGCGGCGGCAAAGCTGCTGTCGGCTGGTCCATCAAGCAGACGGAGCCGACATGAAGCTCGTGAATTTCACCGCGGATGGCGCGGCCCACCGCCTTGGCGCGCTGGTCGATGACGGCCGCACGATCGTCGACCTCCAGATGGCGGCGGAGGGGCGCTGGAACAGGTCCGATCCGGCTTTCGCGTCCGTGCTCGCCCTGATCGAGGCCGACGACGACGGACTGGCTCGCGCCTATGACGCGCTGCGCGGAGCGGGAGCCGGCGCAAGGCGCGACCGCGCCTCGGTCGCCCTGCTCGCCCCCATCCAGCCGGCGGTGCAGATCCGCGACAGCCTGTGCTTCGAGGAACACCTGAAGAACGCCTTCGCGCAGGGCCGCCGCGTGCGCGCCCGGTCATACCCGGACCCGGAAGCGGCGCTGCGGGAAATGGAGGAGAAGAACATCCTCGCCGTGCCGCAGGTCTTCTACGAGCAGCCGATCTACTACAAGGCCAACCGTTTCGCGGTGACCGGCACCGACCGCGACGTCGAATGGCCGGCCTATTCGAACCTGATGGACTTCGAGCTGGAATTCGGCTGCTATATCAAGAAGCCCGCCCGCAACGTGCGCAAGGAAGATGCGCGGGACTACATATTCGGATACACCATCTTCAACGATTTCACCGCCCGGGACGCGCAGATGACGGAGATGCTGGGGCAGCTCGGTCCGGCCAAGGGGAAGGACTTCGATACCGGCAACGCCATGGGCCCGTGCCTGGTCACCGCCGACGAACTCTCCGACCCGTACAATCTGAAGATGACGGCGCGGGTGAATGGCGAGGTGTGGGGCGGCGGCAACTCGTCCTCGATGCACTGGAGCTTTGAGGACCTGATTGCCCACATTTCGCGATCGGAGACGCTTCATCCAGGCGAGTTTCTCGGGTCGGGAACGGTCGGTACCGGCTGCGGGCTCGAGCTGGGACGCTTCCTGGCTCCAGGCGATGTGGTCGAACTCGAGGTCGAGGGGATCGGCGTGCTGCGCAACCGCATCGTCAAGCGCTGATAGGCTTCGCGGGGCGGGGCACCAACCAGGGGGACACGGATGATCTTCGACACCCTTGCGAAAAACGCGGCGAACTTCGTCGCGCTGTCGCCATTGTCCTTCCTTTCCCGTACGGCTTCGCTGCATCCGCAGCGCATCGCGATCATTCACGGCGAACTGCGCCAGACCTGGGCGCAGACCGAGGAGCGTTGCGTCCGGCTTGCCGCCGCGCTGACGGCGGCGGGGGTGCGGCGGGGCGATACGGTGGCGATCATGGCGCCGAACATCCCGGCCTTCGTCGAAGCGCATTTCGGCGTGCCGATGTGCGGCGCGGTGCTCAACGCCCTGAACACGCGCCTCGACGCAGCCGCCCTTGCCTTCATCCTTGCCCATGGCGAGGCCAGGGTCCTGCTGACCGACCGCGAGTTCTCGCGGGTCGTGAGCGATGCCCTCGCCCGGCTTGCGAACCCGCCTCTCGTCATCGACATCGACGACCACCTCGCGCCGCATGGCGAGCTGATCGGCAGCATGGACTATGAAGCGTTCCTGTCGACCGGGCCCGCCGACTACCGGGCTCCCGCCATTGCGGACGAGTGGGACGCGATCGCGCTCAACTACACGTCCGGCACGACCGGCGACCCCAAGGGCGTGGTCTATCACCATCGCGGCGCCTACCTGAACGCCATCGCCAACGTGGTCGCGTGGTCGATGCCGCGTCATCCGGTGTATCTGTGGACCCTGCCGATGTTCCATTGCAACGGCTGGTGCTTTCCATGGACCGTCACCGCCATGGCCGGCACGCATGTCTGCCTGCGAAGGGTCGAAGGCAAGGCGATCTTCGACCTGATCGCCGCTCACGAGGTGACGCATCTGTGCGGCGCCCCGATCGTCATGTCGATGATGGCGGCGCTCGATGCCTCCGAGCGCCGCGCATTCGGCCATGCGGTCAGCATGATGACGGCCGGCGCGGCGCCGCCGGCAGCGGTCATCCAGGCGGTCGAGGCCATGTCGATCGACGTGACGCATGTCTACGGTCTCACCGAGGTCTACGGCCCGTGCGTCGTCTGCGAATGGCAGCCGCAGTGGAGTGCGCTGCCGCCGCCCGAGCAGGCGCGCATCAAGGCGCGGCAGGGCGTGGCCTACGAGATGCAGGAGGGCGTGATGGTGGCCGACCCGGCGACCCTCGACCCGGTGCCGTGGGACGGCCAGACGCTTGGCGAGGTGATGATCCGCGGCAACAGCGTGATGAAGGGGTATCTGAAGAACCCCGCCACCACGCAGAAGGCGTTTGCAGGCGGCTGGTACCACACCGGAGACCTCGCCGTTCAGCACCCGGACGGCTATCTGGAGATCAGGGACCGCTCCAAGGACATCATCATCTCCGGCGGCGAGAACATCTCGTCCATCGAGGTCGAGGACGCCCTGTACGACCTGGACGGCGTCCTGGCTGCGGCCGTCGTCGCGATGCCCCACCCGAAATGGGGCGAGACGCCATGCGCCTTCATCGAGACCAAGCCGGGCGTGACGCTTACCGCCGAGCAGGTCATCGAGCACTGCCGCCGGCGCCTCGCGCATTTCAAGTGCCCGACCGTCGTCAGGTTCGAGGACATCCCGAAGACGTCCACCGGCAAGGTCCAGAAGTTCGAGCTGAGGGAGCGGGCTGCCCGCGTCTGAGGCGCTTCGATCTTCACCGCCGGCGCACTGCCGGCGGGCGGCGCCGGGCATTGCAGGCTGAACGTATGTTCACGGTTTCCGCTTGTTTAGCCGTGCCACGAAAAATAGGCTTTCCCGGTACCGAATTGGCAGCGGCCCGCCAGGAGCCCGGCGAAAGCCGGGGCCGGAGCGAGGCTGCGCGAAACACAAGCCAGTTCCGACTTCACTGGGAGGAACCGATGCGAAATTCCACGATCCATGGCGCCCGCGTGCTTTTGCTGGGGGCCAGCGCGCTTGCAGTAGGCCTGTTCATGCAGCCGGACCAGGCGTCCGCACGGGACGTCCGGGTCGCGCACCACTATGTACAGAAATCGATCCAGGGCGACGTCGACCAGTCATTTGCCGACGACGTGAACGCCAACACGGACCTGAACGTGCAGATCTTCTGGTCGGGCGCGCTGGGCAGCGGCCGGGAGATCGTCGACCTGGTCGGCGGCGGCGCCGTCGAGATGGGCGCGACGGTGCCCTCCTACACGCCGGCCAAGCTGACCATCGGCAGCATCGGCACCGTGCCGATGCTCTACTTCGACACCCCGGAAATCGCGCTTGCGATCACCCGGGAGGTGCTTGCCGATCCGGCGGCCGTCGCGGAATACGAGCGTGCCAACCTCGAGCCGCTCGTCCTGCACACGACCGCTCCCTACCGGCTGGTCTGCAACAAGCCTGTCGAGACGATGGCCGACTTCCAGGGCCTCAAGGTGCGCACCTTCGGCGCCCTGGCGAGCAAGGCTCTGGCGCCGCTCGGCGCCGTGTCCGTTACCATGACCTCGGCGGAAACCTACGAGGCGCTGCAGCGCAGCACGGTTCAGTGCGCGATGTATTCTTCCGAATTCGCCATCGCACAGAAGCTGCATGAGGTCGCCAAGTTCTGGACGACGCTCACCTTCGGCGCCTTCTCGGGGGCGCACCTCTACGCCAACCGCGATTTCATGGCGAGCCTGTCGCCCGAGACCGCGGCCGCCGTCCGTGCGGCGGGGCGCAAGGCCGAGCAGGGCGAGGTCGCCCTCAACATGGCTGCTGAGGCCGGCGCGGTCGAGACCGCTCGCGCCGCCGGCGTGACGATGGTGGAGTTCAAGGAAACCGAGCAGTTCGTCAAGGCGCTGCCCGACACGCTGGAGATGTGGGTCGAGGACGCGGTGGCGGCCGGCGTTGCCAAGGAAGATGCCGAACGCATCGCCTCGATTATCCGTCAGAAATCCGGCAAGAACTGAGCGAGCACTGGCGCCGGGCGATCCGGCGCCAGGCTGCCTTGACGCCGGGTCCGCACGCCATGCTAGAAAAGCCGCTCACCTACGCCCTCGCCGGCGCCAACGTCATCGCCGGAGTTGCCGTGCTTCTCTGCTCGGCTCTGGCGGCCATCGACACGGTCGGCCTCTGGCTCTTCAACAGGCCGATGGACTCGGTGGTCGAGACGTCGCAGGTGCTCCTGATCGTCATCGCGTTCCTCGGAATGGGCGCGGCAGAGCGTCACGGCGACCACATCGCCGTGACCCTGGTGCGCGACAGCCTGCCGCGCCCGGTTGCCAGGGTGGTCGACGCCTTCGTCCAGATCATCTCGATCCTCGTCTATGCGGGGCTGGCATGGGCAGCGCTCGCCGCGGCGAATTCGAGCCTGCGCAGCCGGGAGTTCTCGGAAGGGGTCGTCACGTTCCCGATCTACCCGTTCAAGTACATCATGGTGGCCGGGCTGCTGCTGACCGTCATCGCCGCGATCTTCGTGATGTTCCTGGGCCCGCGGCGGGATCGCCCCTTCGACACGGATGGAGAGTGAATTGAGCTCCGGTCTTCTCGCGGCGATCCTCATCGCGGCACTTCTCGTCCTCCTGATCATCGGGACGCCGGTCGGCATCGCGCTCATCCTGCTCGCATGCATCGGCATGTACGCCTTCGGCGGCTGGTCGTTTGTCTGGGTAACCATGCAGACGCTGCCCTATGCCCAGCTGAGCTCCTACACCTTCGTGGTCATCCCCATGTTCCTGCTGATGGGAACGGTGGCGGCGCGCATCGGCATCGTGAATGCCCTTTATGTCGCCGTGTTCAGGATATTCTCGCGCGTCAAGGGCAGCGTATTCCTGGCCACGGTGGTCACGTCGACGGGATTCGCCGCCCTGTCGGGCTCCACCGTCGTCAACTCGGCCGTTTTCACCCGCATCTCGCTGCCCGAGATCATCCGTCTCGGCTTCGACAAGCGCCTCGGCGCCGGCTGCATCGCGGCGGCCGGCACTCTGGCCGCCATGATCCCGCCTTCGATCGTGATGGTGCTCTACGGCACCATCACCAAGAGCTCGATCGGTGCCCTGCTGATCGCCGGCATCATCCCCGGCATCATCACCGCGGTCAGCTTCTGCATCGGCATCTACGTGATCTCCGTGCTGCGGCCGGAACTGTCGCCGCCGCTCGACGTGCGCTTCTCGCTGCGCGAAAAGCTCGAACCGCTGAAAAGCATCTGGCCGCTGGCGATCCTGGTCTTCATCATGATCTACGGCATCTATGCCGGCATCATGCCGCCCAGCGCCGCGGGCGGCGTCGGCGCCTTCGCGACCATCGCGCTGGGCTTCCTCTATCGCAAGCTGACGCTGCCCATGCTCTGGAGCGCGGTCGCCGAGACGGCCCGCATGACGGCGGTGCTGCTGATCATCATCCTCGGTGGCCTGCTGTTCTCGCGCATGCTGGTGGTGACCGGCATCATGGGCGACGTCATCGGCTTCGTTGGGGGGCTCGACATCTCGCCCACCGTCTTCATCCTCCTCATCATCCTGTTCTACCTCGTCCTGGGCATGTTCATCGATGCGATCTCGATGATCGTGATGACCCTGCCCTTCGTGTTTCCGCTGGTCATCAACCTCGGCTACGATCCGATCTGGTTCGGCATCCTGGTGGTCAAGCTCTGCGAGCTGGGCACCATCACGCCGCCGGTGGGCATCAATCTCTTTGCCGTGGTGGCCGCGAGCCAGGGCCGGATCAAGCCTCAGGACGCGATGGCGGGCGTCTGGCCTTTCGTCATCATAGACCTGATAATCATCGCCGGCCTGGTCGCCTTCCCGCAGATCGTCACCGGCATCATCCCCGACCATCTGGGCTGAACCGGACCGGCCGACAGGCGACGGACGCCGCCCCGGCCGCTCAGGAAGGCATGCCGGCCAGCTTGGCGAACATCTCGGCCGAACTGTTGGCTTCCAGCTTGCGCATCATCCGGGATCGATGCGCCTCGACCGTTCGATGCGAGACGGCGAGCCGCGCGCCGATCTGCCTGTTCGTGAGCCCCTCGACGAGCAGCATGGCGATCTCGCGCTCGCGCGGCGTGAGCTTCACGACCGGCCGCTGGGCGGACATGTCGACGAATGCCCAGACGCAATGCGCGAAGGGATCGTGCGGCGTCGTCGACTGTCCGTGCACCTGGCACCAGAACTGGGCGCCGTCGCGCCGCTTCATGATGCGGTTGTCCCTGTACTGGAGGGCGCCGCTGAACTCCGCCAGCCACAGCCTGCCGACGTCGGCGAACTCCTTCGTCGAGGGGTATAGCGTGGCCACGGACTGGCCGATGAGTTGCGCTCGCGAATAGCCGAACATGCGGGCAAGGCTGGGCGAGCAATCCTCGATCAGCCGGTGACGGGTGACCATAAGCCCGACCGGCGCATGTTCGAACGCAAACCCGGCAGTCTCGTCCATAGCTCGCCCTGAAAGCATGCAACGCGCATCCATTGCGCCTTCGCCGGACCGGCGCCACACGCAGCCCTGAACGGACGTTCATATCCCGGTGCCGACAAGCGTCGCCTGAATAGCCTATTATCGCCTTCGACGGAACGGCTCGGCCAGCCTCGGGAAGGTCGAAGCGAGATTTTTGAGGGACGCCCATGTCGGATAGGCAAATCGCATCGTTGCAGGATCTGCTGGACGCCACCCCCGATCTGGTGGCGCACTTCCACAACAGTGCAACCGGCCCCCACAACATGGCGCATGCGGGGGTGAGCCCGGTGCCGCCGGAGTTCACGAACTGGCGCGACGAGCAGCGCGCCTGGCGCGAATCGGCGCTGCTCCTGGACCTGTCCCACCACATGCCGGAGACCTTCGTGCGCGGGAAGGACGCCGCGAGGCTGTTTTCCGATCTCGGCATCAACAGCTTCGAGACGTTCCGGCCGATGCGGGCGAAACAGTATTTCTGCTGCAACCACCAGGGCTACGTGATCGGCGAATGCGTCCTCCAGCTCCTGGAGGACGGCACCTACGAGATGATCAGCGGCACCTATGTCCAGAACTGGGTGCAGTACAACGCCGAGGCCGGCTCCTACGACGTCACCCTGCACCGCGATCCGCCAACGGGGGCGGCGCGCAATCCGCGCGTGATGTACCGGTTCCAGCTCGAAGGCCCGCTCGCCCGCCACGTCTTCCAGGATGCGATCGAGGGCGAGATGCCCGACATCAAGTTCTTCAACATGGCGAGGGTGCGGATCGCCGGCTGCGACGTGAACGTGCTGCGGCACGGCATGGCCGGGCATCTGGGCGTGGAGCTCTCGGGCCCGTCCGCCGAAGGTCCGAAGGTGCGTGAACGCCTTCTCGAGGTCGGCGCCAGGCACGGCCTGCTGCAGGGCGGAACCAAGGCCCTGTTCAGCGCCCTCGGCGAATCCGGCTGGATCGGCTACCCCGTGCCCGCGGTCTATGACGACCCTGGGCTAGCCGACTACCGCAAGTGGCTGCCGGCAGACAGCTGGGAAGCCCGCGGCCAGCTCGGCGGAAGCCTCCTGCTGCCCAATATCGCCCAATATTACGTCACGCCCTGGGACCTTGGCGCCGACAGGCTTCTCAAGTTCGACCACGATTTCATCGGCAGGAAGGCGCTGGAGGAGATGGCCTCGCGTGGCGGGCACCGCCGCAAGGTGACGCTGGTCTGGAACAGGGACGACATCCAGCGCATCAACGGATCGCTGCTGGAGCCGGGCCTCCCCTTCAAGTACCTCGAAATGCCGAAATCGTCCTTCGCATTCCAGCAATACGACAAGGTCGCCACGCCCGACGGCAGGCTGGTCGGCTTCTCCGGCTTCGTCGGCTACACGGTCAACGAGGCCAAGTTCCTCTCGGTCGCCGTGGTGGATGCCGACCAGGCCGAGCCCGGAACCGAAGTCGTGGTCACGTGGGGAGAGCCTGACGGCGGCTCTCGCAAGCCCATCGTCGAGAGGCATCGCCAGACGACGGTGCGCGCCACGGTCGCGCCCAATCCCTATGCGCGGGCCGCGCAGCAGGGAAAGAACGCCGCCCTTTCGCGCCGCCCGGCCTGAGCGCAGCGCCCTTCCGTCAGTCCAAGCATCAGGAGGCGTCCGTGGATCGCCACGTGCTCAATGTCCGCTGCCGCAACCGCCCCGGCGTCGTGGCTGCCGTGTCGGGCGAGGTGTTCGCCAATGGCGGCGACATAACCGAGGCGGCGCAGTTCGACGACGCGCTCACCGGGCAGTTCTTCATGCGGGTGGTGTTCGCCATGCCGGGCGGGGTGGCCGCATGTCGCGAAGGGATAGAGCGGCTTGCAGCGCAGTTCGGAATGGACTGGAGCCTGCGATCTCCGGCGGCGCGCCCGAAGGTGCTGATCCTCGTCTCACGGTTCGACCACTGCCTCGTGGACCTGCTCTACAGGATGCGTATCGGGGAGCTCGACATGGAATGCGTCGGCGTCGTCTCGAACCACCCGCGCGACATGCTTGGCAGCAGCATCCCCGACGGGATCGCCTTCGAGCACCTGCCGGTCACAAGCCAGAACAAACCCCGGCAGGAGGCGCGGATCAAGGAGATCGTGGCGGAGACCGGCGCGGACCTGATAGTCCTTGCGCGCTACATGCAGATCCTGTCCGACGATCTGGCGTCGTTCCTGTCGGGGCGCTGCATCAACATCCACCACTCCTTCCTGCCGGGCTTCAAGGGCGCCAGGCCCTACCACCAGGCGCATGAGCGCGGCGTCAAGATGATCGGCGCCACGGCGCACTACGTGACCGAAGATCTCGACGAGGGTCCGATCATCGCGCAGGACGTCGAACATGTGACGCACGCGCACACGCCCGACGACATGATCCGCAAGGGCCGCGACATCGAGCGCCGCGTGCTTGCGCGCGCCGTCTCGCTGCACCTGGACGGCCGCGTCATGCTGAACGGGCGCAAGACCGTGGTGTTCGCGTGATGCCGGCTGCGAGACCCGACGCGGCTGGGCCGGGATCGAACCGGATGCCCAGCATGCCGGCCTCGATCGAGGTTTCGCCGCGCCAGGCGGTCGAATTCGCCGAGCTGCCGGGCCTGTTTCCAGCCGGCACGGCCGTATACCTGACCGACATTGCGGCGGCCGAGGACAGCGCGCTCGTGGCGGCCGCCCGGCGCCTGCGCGACCTCGGCTATGAGCCGGTGCCGCATCTTGCCGCGCGGCGGCTTGCGACGCTCTCCGCGCTCGAACGCCGCGTCGCCGCCTTCGCGCAGGAAGCGGGCGTTCGCGACGTGCTGGTTGTCGGCGGCGACCCGGCGCAGCCGAGCGGCCCGTTCGACTCGACGCTGTCGGTGCTCGAGACGGGTACGCTCGACCGCCACGGCATCGGGCGTATCGGCGTCGCCGGCCATCCCGCAGGCAGTCCTGCCTTCGACGCGTCGGCCGCCGTCGAGGCTTTGCGCCTGAAGCAGGCTTTCGCGCGACGGACAGACGCTGATATGCGCATCGTCACCCAGTTCGGCTTCGACGGCGACGCGGTCGTGCGCTGGGCCCAATCCCTGGCAGAACAGGGTGTCGATTTGCCGGTCCATGTCGGCGTCTCGGGGCCGGCCAGCATGACCACGCTGATCCGCTACGCCACCATGGTTGGCATAGGCAATTCGGTCGATTTCCTCCGCAAGCAATCGGGCCGGCTGGCGGCCCTCGTTGCCGGCCCATCGCCGGAGACCGTGGTCGGGCCGGTCGAGCGCCGATGGCAGGCCGATCCCGGCGGCCCGATCCGCCAGCTGCATGTGTTTGCCTTCGGCGGCCTCAAATCCGCGGCCGGCTGGCTGCGCGAGCGCGGCAGCTGGGGCGAATGAAAGATCGAAGGAGAGCGCAATGACCACAAGCATGAACGCCGGCGTGGCCACCGAGAACGGCATCGAGCTGCGCCAGGTCGCCCGGCCTCAACCCGGACCGGAAGAGATACTCGTCAAGGTGGCCGCGGCCGGCATGAACCGCGCCGACCTCGCCGCCGCGACCGGGCAATATGGCGGCAAGGCCTCGCTCGACAAGCCTATCGGCCTCGAATGGGCGGGCGAGGTGGTTGAGGTCGGCAGCAGCGTCACGGCTTTCAGGCCCGGCGACATGGTGATGACGTCCGGCAGCGGCGGCTACGCCGAATACGCCGTCTCCGACCATGCCCGTGCGCTCAAGATCGGCGATCTCGACATCCGCAGGGCGGCAGGCCTGCCGCTGGTGTTGCTGACGGCCTATGACGCGGTCGTGCTCAACGGCCGGCTGAGACAAGGCGAGACGGTGCTCGTGCAGGGCGCCAGTTCGGCGGTCGGGTTGATGGCGATGCAGATCGCGCGGGGCCGGGGCGCATCCGCCGTCTTCGGCACATCGTCGAACGCCGGGCGGCGCGCGCGCCTCGCCGAGTTTGGCGCCACCACGGCGCTCGACCCGGGCGACGCCGGCTGGGCCGACGCCCTGTTGGAAGCCACCGGCGGCAGGGGCGTCGATCTCGTCGTCGACATGGTGTCCGGCGCTGCGATCAACGAGACGATGCGGGCGACGGCGGTGTGTGGCCGCATCGTCAATGTCGGCCGTCTCGGCGGCGCGTCCGCGCCGTTCGACTTCAACCTGCATGCGCTGCGGCGCATCGCCTATCTGGGCGTTACCTTCCGCACGCGCTCCGTCGAGGAGGTGCGCGAAATCGCGCGCGCTGCCCACGACGCCTTGTCGGATCCGGTGCGAACCGGCAAGCTGTCGCTGCCGCTCGACCGCACCTTCCGGCTCTCCGAGGCGGCAGACGCGCTCGCCCACATGGCGTCGGACTCGCATTTTGGAAAGATCGTCATCGTCCCATGATCGCTCATCCGTCCAGTGTCGGGTCGCATGCTGGCGGTCCCGGGGCCGAGGCCCAGGCCGAGCGGATGACCGACCAGGCGGTGCGCGCTGCCGGTGACATCATCCATGACGCATGGATGGCTGGCGCCGTGATCGATGCGCTCCCGGCCCGGCTGCGCCCGGCAACGCGGCGCGACGGCTATCGCATCCAGGCGACGCTGGAGCGCCGCAGCGCCCTGCCGATCCATGGCTGGAAGATCGCCGCCACCAGTCTCGACGGCCAGCGGCACATCGGTGTGGACGGACCGCTGGCTGGCCGCATCCTGGCCGAACGGGTGATCGCCGACGGAGGCAGCGTCGCCTTCCATCCCAACCGTATGGCGGTGGCGGAAGTCGAGTTTGCCTTTCGCATGGCGCGCAGCCTCGCCCCGCGCGAGCGGCCTTTCGATCTGGATGAGGTGCTCGACGCCGTGGCAAGCGTGCATGCGGCCATCGAGATCCCCGATTCACGCTATGCCGATTTCGCCAGCGCCGGCGCGGCGCAGCTGATCGCCGACAATGCCTGCGGCCACTATTTCGTGGAAGCGCCGGCAACGCATTCGGACTGGCGTTCCCTCGACCTCGCGGCGCACCGGCCCGTCGGCACCGTGACCGGCAAGATCACGCGCGAAGGCAGCGGCAGGAACGTGCTGGGCGACCCGCGCGTCGCCCTTGCCTGGCTCGCCAACGAACTGCGCTCGATCGGCGTCACGCTGGCGGCCGGTCAGGTCGTGACCACGGGAACCTGCATGACGCCGCTTCCGGTTTTGCCGGGCGATGAGGTGGTGGCCGATTTCGGGGTGCTGGGCCGCGCATCCGTACGTTTTCTCTGAACGCGGCCTGAGGGCAGCCGGGCAGCGCTCGCTGGCTGCATCTCCAGCCGGACCGCTGCGGCTCCTGCCGGGCCGAATAGCGTGCTTGCACGACTATCCATGCCCGAAACGGCAAGGGATGATCGCCTCCCATTGAGGAGGTGGCCATGGGCGACGCGCACATCGTTGGCTGGGGACATACGAGATTTGGCAGGCTGGACGACAAGTCCATCGAAGACCTCATGGTCGACGCCGCACGCGAGGCCATCGGCCATGCCGGCATCGACCCGGCCGAAATCGACGGCATCTGGGTCGGCAACTTCAACAGCGGGCTGATCCCCGACGGGTTCATCGCGTCGATGGCCCTGCAGATCGACGACGCCCTGCGCTTCAAGCCCGCGACGCGGCTGGAAAACGCCTGTGCGTCGGGTTCGGCGGCGGTTTACGCGGCGCGCGACGCTATCCGCGCCCGCTCGGCGCGCAAGGTGCTGGTGATCGGCGCCGAGAAGATGACGGCGATGGACACCGCCGGGGTGACGAAGGCGCTGTCGGGAGCATCCTATCAGCGTGAGGAGAGCGGCGTTTCCTTCCCGCAGGTCTTTGCGCGCTTTGCGAGCGCCTATTTCCAGGCCCATGGCGATCACTCCGCCACCTTGGCCGAGATCGCCTCCAAGAACCACATGAACGCCATGCACAATCCGCTGGCGCACATGCACAAGCCCTTCGACGCCGCGTTCTGCCGGACGGTCAGCGACCGCAACCCCATCATCGCGGCGCCGCTCAAGCTTTCCGACTGCTCGCTCATCAGCGACGGCGCCGCGGCGCTGGTCATGGTCCTTGACGAGGACGCTTCCGGCTTCGACAACGCCGTCGCCTTCCGATCTGCAGTACAGGTCAACGACTACCTGCCGATGTCGCGGCGCGACCTGCTTGCCTTCGAGGGGCCGGCTGAGGCGTTCCGCCGCGCCTTTCGCGAAGCCGGCGTTACCGTGCGCGACATCGATTTCGCCGAGGTGCACGACTGCTTCACCATAGCCGAGCTGCTGGTCTACGAGGCCATGGGCCTGGCGCTCCGCGGCAAGGGCCGCAAGGCGATCGACGACGGCATCGTGCAGCGCGGCGGCCGGACGCCCGTCAACCTGTCGGGCGGGCTGAAGGCCAAGGGCCACCCGGTCGGCGCCACCGGCGTATCGATGCACGTCATGGCCGCCATGCAGCTCACCGGCCGGGCCGGCGGCATGCAGCGCGAGGGGGCCGCGCTCGGCTGCGTGTTCAACATGGGCGGCTCTGGCGTGGCCAACTACTGCTCCATCCTCGAACCGGTCCGGAGTGTCCGATGAACGTCGCGCTCTGGCTCGAAAGGGCGGCACGGCTGCACCCCGCCTCGCCCGCGCTGCTGCGCGGCGAAACCGTGGTCGCCGACTATGCCGAGTTCCACCGCCGGGCCGGTGGCCTGGCAGGTGCGCTGCGTGATCGCCACGGCGTGGAGCCGGGCGACAGGGTGGCCGTGTTCATGGAGAATGCCACCCAGTATCTGGAGGTGATGTACGCAACCCTGACCGCCGGGGCAGCGGTGGTTCCCATCAACGCCAAGCTGCATCCGCGCGAGGCCGCATGGATCATCGCCGATTCCGGCGCGCGGGTCGTTGTCAGCGCGCAGCCGAGGTTGGGCGACATCGAGGCGCAGCCCGAACTCTCCGGCCGCATCGTGCTCGACGCCCTGTCACCTGGCTTCGCGCCCCTCTACGACGCGCCGCCGGTGGTGCGGCCCGTGCGGCGCGACCGTGACGACACCGCCTGGATTTTCTACACCTCCGGCACAACCGGCCGGCCGAAGGGCGTCATGCAGACGCACGGCAACATCCAGGCCATGACCCAGACCTTCTTCATCGATGTGGACCAGCCGCGGCGGGACGATTGCCACCTCTATGCGGCCCCGCTGTCGCACGGGGCTGGTTGCTACAACTTCGCCTTCACGCTCGCCGCCGCACGTCATGTCGTTCCGGAAAGCGGCGGCTTCGATGCCGTCGAGATCGAGGCGCTGGCCCCGAAGCTCGGCAATGTCTGCATGTTCGCCGCTCCCACCATGGTCCGCCGCATGGTGGCGCAGGCGAGGCATACCGGCTATCGCGGCGATGGGCTGAAGACCGTCGTCTATGGCGGCGGTCCGATGTACACGGTCGACATCCTCGAAGCGGTCGAGGCCATGGGGCCGCGCTTCGTCCAGATCTATGGCCAGGCCGAAAGTCCGATGACGATCACTGCCCTTTCGCGGGAGCTGGTCGTCGATCGCGAGCACCCGAGATGGCGTGAACGCCTTTCCTCCGTCGGCCGTGCGCAGGCGTCGGTGGAGGTCAGGATCGTCGACGCCGCCGGCAACGAGCTGCCGCCCGGCGAGATCGGCGAGATCGTCGTCTCCGGCGCCCCCGTCATGAAGGGCTACTGGAACAACGAGGTGGCGACGCGCGAGGCCATACGCGGTGGATGGCTCTGGACCGGCGACATGGGAACCATGGACGAGGACGGCTTCGTCACCCTGCATGACCGCTCCAAGGACCTCATCATCTCCGGAGGCGCCAACATATATCCACGCGAGGTGGAGGAAGTGCTGCTGACCCATCCGTCCGTGGCGCAGGTCGCCGTGGTCGGCAGGCCGGATGCCGAATGGGGCGAATCCGTCGTGGCATTCATCGTGCTGGAGGAAGGATGCGGGCGGGACGACGGCGCGCTCGACGCGCTGTGCATCGCCAACATTGCGCGATTCAAGCGACCGAAGGAGTATGTCTATCTGACGGACATGCCGAAGAACGCCTACGGCAAGGTGCTGAAGACGTCACTCAGGCAGATGCTCGACCAGGGTCCGCGACTGAGCGCAGACTTTCGTTCGCACGACGAGGGAGGAGGTAGACGATGAGCAAGGTACACAATGTCGAGGAGATCATCCTCCATGCCAGCCGCCTGTTTGCGCAGCATGGATATGACAACACGTCGCTGCGGCAGATCGCGCACGAGGCCAAGGTCGGTCTGGGCACGATCAACTTCTGCTTCCAGACCAAGGAGAGCCTGTTCCGGGCCGTGATACGCCGGACCATCGACGAGATAAACGATCATCGCCGGGCGATGCTCAAGGCCGCGCGCTCGGAGAACTGGTGCACCGAAGCGGTGCTCGAGGCTGCGATATGGCCGGTCATTTCCCGCGTCTACAGCTACGACCCGGTCCAGCGCGCCAAACCCTACCTCGTTCGCTGGGGCACATGCGGGCCGACCGCCGTCGAGCGCTATGCCCGAAAGCTCAACGACGCCATATCGCGCGAGCTGGTCGATGCCATCCTGGAGGCGACGCCGGGGCTCGAGCGGCGCGATGCGGTTTGGGGCTATTCGGTTGCCATGTCGGCGATCTATTCGCGCCATGTCCTCGACCAGCGCTACGATTTTCTGCTGGGAGCGAGTTCCGCATGCCTGGACGCGGGCTGGGCGGAAGAATGCACCGACCGGCTTGTGATTTTCGTGGCGCGGGGATTGCAGGCGCTTGCCGTGCCGCGCGGGGATCGTGTCGGGCAATTCGCGCGACCGTTCGCCGGGTTGTTTCCGCAATGAACGCTCGGCGCTTCGGTTCCGGATCGTCGGATCGGGACGCCGACACGATGACGGCGGCGGGCGACTGAGCACTTCCTGGCGGCAGCCGGCTTCTCGGCCGATAGGGTCGCAGTAACCCCGCGGCGGTCAGTTCCGGCCCTCGGCGCCTGAGCCCCCGGCTCCAGCGACGCTCACCGTCAGCGAGAGCGGCGCGGCGGTGTCGCCGCCGGGGTGCGGGCCGCTGGAATAGATCACCTTGCCCGGCGCTGGCGGAAGCGCGGTCGGCTCGTCCCGCAGGTTGAGCCGCATGGATAGGGTCGCCTCGCCCAGCCGCCAGTCCACGGCAAGCGCGCCATCCGCGCACGCCGCAACACTGCCGGCCCGCGCGCCGGGTGGGTGCAGGAGCGGGACGATGTGCCGGTGGCGCAGCGCCAGCAGCCGGCTTGTGGAGGCAAGGGCCTCGCCGCCGGCGCGTGTGCCGGGCCTGCTCCAGTCGAGCCTGCTCTCCTCGAAGGTGGCGATGTCGTTCGGGTCGGGAACGTCCTCGCCACCATGCGCGCCGAAGCCTGAAAACTCCGCGCGCCGCCCTTCGCGCACCGCGCGCGCGAGCTCCCCGTGGAAGTCCGTGAAGAAGAGGAACGGCCGCGTCTCGCCGAATTCCTCGCCCATGAACAGCATCGGGACGTGCGGCGACAGCAGCAGTGCCGCCTGCAGCAGCTCAAGCACGCGCAGGTCGGCCAGGCTGGCCAGCCGCTCGCCGCGCGCGCGATTGCCCACCTGGTCGTGGTTCTGCAGGAAATCGATGAAAGCGACAGGCGGCAGGTGCGCAGCCGGCTCGCCGCGAGCCGCGCCCGAATGGGCGGATCGCTCGCCCTGGTAGACGAAACCCTCGGCAAGTGCGCGCGCTAGCTTGTCCCAAGGCTGCTCGGCGAAGTCGCGGTAGTAGCCCTCCTTCTCGCCGGTGGCGATGACGTGAGCGACATTGTGGAAGTCGTCGTTCCATTCGCCGCTGAAAAGCCGCACCTCGCCGCCGGCGTCGCGCTCGTGCAGCCGCGCGATGTTGCGGTTGTCCTCGGTGGTGAGGTGGACATGGCGGTCGGGGATGGCGCGCCGCACCGCCAGCGCCAGCTCCACCAGCAGCTCTTCGTCGGAGCGGTCGTCGACGATGTTGTCGACCGCGTCGAGCCGCAGCCCGTCGAGGCGGAATTCCTCGAGCCAGTAGAGCGCGTTGTCGATGAAGAAGCGCCGCACCGGCGGCCGCTCATAGGCAATGGCGCCGCCCCAGGGCGTGCTGCGCCGGGAGGTGAAGAAGTCCGGCGCATAGGCGCCCAGATAGTTCCCGTCCGGCCCGAAATGATTGTAGACGACGTCGAGCAGCACCATCAGCCCGTGGCCATGGGCGGCATCGACAAAGGCCCGCATCTCGTCCGGCGTTCCGTAGGCATTGTGGGGCGCGTAGAGCAGCACCCCGTCATAACCCCAGCCGCGCCGCCCGCCGAACTGGGCGACGGGCATGATCTCGACCGCGGTGACGCCGAGTTGCGCAAGGTAGCCGAGCTTTTCCTGTGCGGCGGCAAACGTGCCTTCCGGCGTGAAGGTGCCGACATGCAGCTCGTAGATCACCGTTTCGTGCCAGGGCCGCCCGCGCCAGGCGGTATTGCGCCAGGCATAGCTGCCGGGATCGACCAGCAGCGAGGGGCCGTGCACGTCGCCCGCCTGCGCCCGCGAGGCGGGGTCCGGCACGAGCAGGCCGTCCGGCAGGCGGAAGGCGTAGGGTTGCCCGGGCTGGACACCGGTGGCGACATGCTCGAACCAGCCCTCGCCCGCGGCCCGCATTGGCACCGCCCTCTCGCCCAGCATCAGTTCGAGCCGGTCGAGCGCCGGCGCCCAGATGCGGAAACGTGCGCGCCCGTCTCCGACGAACCGCGCGCCCCAAGTGCGGTCCTGCCCTGTCGGACGGCTCATCGCCCGCATTCGAGCAGCTGCAGCGAATGATGCGTCACATTCGCCTCCGCCTCGGCCGACTGCCGGCCCTTCGGGTCGGCATGGCCGCTGCCGCTGTCCACCAGGATGCGCCAGCCGCCGTCGACCTCGGGCAGGCTGAAGGCGATGTCCTCGTAATGGGCGTTGAACAGGAGCAACAGCCCTTCCTCGCCGCCGTTGAAGCGCAGCGCGAAGGCGCGCGTGTCGCCATTGTCCCAGTCGCCCTGCTCCATGCTGTTGCCGTCGGGCCGCAGCCACTCGACGGCGGCGACGCCGTTGGCGTCCGGCTCGCCGCGCGGGAAGTGCCGCTGGCGCAGCAGCGGCCGCGACCGGCGGATGGCGACCAGCGCGCGCACGAATTCGAGGAACGCCTCGTCGCGCTGCCCGCGGCCTTCCCATCGCAGCCAGTTGATCTCGCTGTCCTGACAATAGCCGTTGTTGTTGCCCTGCTGGGTGCGGCCCACCTCGTCGCCCATGACGATCATGGGCGTGCCCTGGGAGAACAGCACGGTCGCCATCAGCGCGCGGCGCACCCGGTCCCGCTGGTCGAGGATGCCGGCATCGTCGGTCGCACCTTCGGCGCCCCAATTGTGGCTCAGATTGTGGTCGTGGCCGTCGCGATTGTCCTCGCCATTCGCCTCATTGTGCTTGCCGTCGAAGCTGACCACGTCCATCAGCGTGAAGCCGTCATGGGCAGTGGCGAAGTTGACGCTCGCCCAGGGCCGGCGCCCGCGCTTGTCGAAGATGTCGCCGGAAGCGAGCAGCTTCGACGCCAGCTTGCCGGCCACGCCTTCGTCACCCTTCCAGAATCCGCGCACCGTGTCCCGGTACTGGTCGTTCCACTCGGCCCAGCCGGGCGGGTGGTTGCCCAGCTGGTAGCCGTCGGGGCCGGTGTCCCACGGCTCCGCGATCAGCTTCACGTCGGACAGCACGGGGTCCTGGCGCACCGCCTCGAAGAACACCGCATTGTGGTCAAAGGCGGCGCGGTCGCGGCCGAGCGTGCTCGACAGGTCGAAGCGGAAGCCGTCCACATGGCATTCCTGCACCCAGTAGCGCAGCGAATCCATGACCATCTGCAGCACGCGCTGGTTGCGCATGTTGACGGTGTTGCCGGTTCCGGTCGTGTCGAAATAATAGCGCGGATCGTCGGCGAGCACGTAGTAGCTGGCATTGTCGATGCCGCGGAAAGACAGCGTCGGGCCCATCTGGTTACCCTCGGCGGTGTGGTTGTAGACCACGTCGAGGATGACCTCGATATTGGCTTCATGCAGCCGTCGCACCATGAGCTTGAATTCGTGCATGCCGGCGCCAGGCGAAATGTAGCGCGCCGCCGGCGCGAAGAAGCCGATCGTGTTGTAGCCCCAGTAATTGACCAGGCCGCGGTCCACCAGGTGCCGGTCGTTGTAGAAAGCCTGCACCGGCAGCAGCTCGATCGCCGTCACACCGAGCTTCACCAGGTGCTCGATGGCGCGCGGATCGGCCAGCCCCTCGAAGCTTCCCCGGAAGCGCTGGGGCAGCCCCTCATGCAGGGCGGTCATCCCCTTCACATGCGCTTCGTAGATGATCGTGTCGGCCCATTCATGGCGGGGGCGCTGGTCGCTGCCCCAGGTCACGGCGGGATCGACCACCACGCATTTCGGCATGACGAAAGCCGAGTTGCGGCGATCGAAGGACAGGTCCTGCTTCGGGTGCCCGACGCGATAGCCGAACACGGAATCGTGCCAGTGGATGTCGCCGCGCAGCTCCAGCGCATAGGGGTCGAGCAGCAGCTTGTTGGGGTTGAAGCGGTGGCCGGCCTCCGGGGCGTATGGCCCGTGCACGCGGTAGCCGTAGAGCTGGCCCGGGCGCACCTCCGGCAGATAGCCGTGCCAGACCTCGTGCGTGTATTCGGGCAGCGTCACGCGCTCGGTCTCGCGCCGGCCCGTCGGGTCGAACAGGCACAGCTCGACCTTCGTCGCGTTTGCGGAAAACAGGGCGAAATTGACGCCCGAGCCATCCCATTGGGCGCCGAGCGGAAAAGGGGAGCCCGGGAGCAATCGACCAGTTCTGAGCATTGGGCAGGCCTGAGGGCTGGAATTTCACGACGCCCCCGAAACGGGCGCGCTTGCCTTCAACGGGCACTCGGGGTCCTGGTTCCGCCGCGGGCGGACGCGAGTCCCTTCCCTTGCGAAAACAACGGCTCGGGAACATTGCGGCGGTCGGCACGTTTGGCGGCCGATGCGCCAGGCGGCGCGGGAGGAAATGTCATGGACAATGGTCACGCAGCCCCGGGTCAGGCCGTAACGGGCCAGGCAGCCCCCCGCGCAGCCGATCCCGGTAATCGCATGCACGGCAGCGACGCGCCGGCGACGCTCGCACTGCTTCGCAGCCAGAAGCTGCGTGCGGCCCATGCCGGCATGAAGGCGCCGCACGGCGACAAGCGGGCGAGCCGCATGCCCAACACCTTCCAGTACTGGGCGTATCGGGACCGCTAGCCAGCAATCGGCGTATCGGGCTAGCTTCTGGCCCGTTTCGCGACGCCCACGAACAGCCCAGGCCAGGAGGTGCCAAGCACGGCCTCCGCGTCCAGCCATTGCATCGCCTGCTGCGCCGCCTCGATTTCGCCGCCGCCCACCACGCCTTCCCAGCCGCACCCGTGCAGCGCTTCGGGCAGCAGCACCCGGGTGCCGCGCCAGACCTCCGGCGCGATATCGCCTTCGGGGCCGAGGAGCTCCAGCGTGTTGCGGGGGATCATCGCGATCACGGCCTGATCCCCGTGCAGCCGCGCGAAAGCCGCGAGCTTGCCCTGCTGCGGGCCGGCGGTCTGCAGCGGCAGATAGTCGCCGTGGGCAAACAGCGCCGGCATGGCCCGCCGCAGGCCCAGCAGGCGGGCCACGAGCCTCTGCTTGATGCTCGCGGGGTCGGCTTCGGAACCCTGGTCGAGGCGGCGCGCCAGCCGCGCGAAATCGACCGGGCGGCGGTTGTCGGGATCGACGAAGCTGAAATCGGCCGCCTCCGAGCCCTGGTAGATGTCGGGAATGCCGGGCGCGAGCAGCTTTGCCGCGGTCTGCGCCATGCTGTTGCGCCATCCGGCAAGGGCAAGCGGCCGCACGAGCCGGTCCATTTCGTGCATGAACGAAGCATCGTCGAACAGGGAGACGGCATAGGCCTCGACCGCCGCCTCGTATTCTTCGTCGGTCTCGGTCCAGCTGGTGCGCAGCTTGGCTTCGCGCAGCGCCTTGCGCAGGAAGGCTGTGAAACGCTCCCGCAGGCCGTCGGCATCGGTTGCGGCGGGGCCGCTGGGCGACGGCCATGCGCCCGCCAGCGCCTGGAAGATCAGCCATTCGGTCTCCGGGTCCGGCGCGGCACCGCCCGGCAGGCCGGCAAGGTGGGTCGCCAGCCTCGACCGCCAGATTTCGACCGCTTCGCACCAGGCATCCGGCATCTCGGAAAGGGCAAGCAGGCGCGCCCGCGCATCCTCTCCGCGCTTGGTGTCGTGCGTCGCGGTGGCGGAAAGCGAGTGGGCCGAGCGGCTTGCGCGCGCCGCCATGGCGCGATGGAAGTCGTCGAGCGATGGGGTCGGCTCGACCGGGTCGCAACCCACTTCGTTGAGCGCGACGAAGGCGTGGTGGCGATAGAACAGCGTGTCCTCGACGCTCTTTGCCATGACCGGTCCGCTGAGCTGCTGGAAACGCTGGCGAATGGACAGGGCGAGCGGGCCCGCGGTCGTGTCGAGCCCCGCCAGCGTGGCGTGGATGACTCGCAGCGTGGCCCGCAGCTGCGGGGCCGCGCGGGTGGCTTCCTCCAGCGCGCGGTCCAGCGTCGCCCGCTCCCAGCCGGTCGTCGCCGTCAGCTGGTTGTAGGTGCGGTAGGCCGGCATGGCGGCCAGCAGCTCGACAAGCGCCGCGCGGATCGAGGCGTCGTCCGCTGGGATATCCGCCAAGGGTGCTTCGGCCCGCGCGTCGGGGGGCACGTCGCCGCGCAGGCCGGCGATCATGCCGGCCAGCCTGGAGACCTCGCCCTCGAAATTGAAGGCCGCGATCTGCCGCTTGGCTTCGCGTCGCCGATGCTCCGGTGCCTCGGCACCGGTCTGTTTGCGATATTGGCTTGCGAGGCGCGACACGCCACTGTCGTCGGCCAGCAATCCTGCCAGTGCGTCGATGAACTCGTAGCCGGTGGTGCCCTGCACCGGCCAGTCGACGGGCAGCTCCTCGCCTCGCGCCAGGATCTTCTCCACCACGATGGTGGTTTCCGGCCCGGCTTCGCGGCGCAGGCGCCGCAGATAGCCGCCGGGATCGGCAAGACCGTCGACATGGTCGATGCGCAGGCCGTCGACCACGCCCAACCGCACCAACTCCAGCGTCAGCCGGTGCACGTCGTCGAAAACGTGCGGCTGGTCCACGCGGACGCCGACCAGGCCAGTGACTTCGAAGAAGCGGCGGTAGCTGAGCGATCTGCGGGCATCCTTCCAGAAGGTCAGCTCCCAGGGCTGCAGCCGGTGGACCGTGTCCACGAGGCCGGGTGCGGAAAGCGCGCGCAGCTGGCGGGCAAGCTCCTCGCCCTCTGCGCCCGCGCATGCATCGCGCGCCTCCCGGTCCCGCAGACCGGACGGGCCGGCGGCGCGGGCGGCCATCTCGCGCAATCGGCGCGCCAGCGGAAGGTCGAGCGACCCCAGCACATGCGCCCAGGTGGAGGGGTGAAGCGGCAGCCTGTTGTCGAAATAGCGCAGCACGGGAAAGCCGGCCGCGCCGTCGAAGTCGAGCCCGAGTTCGCCCTGCGCGAGAGCCTCGTCATAGGGCCGGCCGAGGATCGGCAGGGTCAGGCGCCGTTCCCAGTCGATGTCGAAATGGCCGGCGAACGGGCTCTGCCGGCCCCATTCGACGACGCTGCGCCACCATGGGTTCTGCAGCGAGGCCGCCATGTGGTTGGGCACGATGTCCAGGATCAGGCCGAGCCCGGCCGCTCGCAGCGCTTCCGCCAGCCGCTCGAAGCCGGCGCGTCCGCCCAGCGCCGGGTCGATCTCGTTGTGGTCGGCGACATCGTAGCCATGGGTGGAGCCGGCCGGCGCGGTGAAGATGGGCGAGGCATAGAGATGGCTCACCCCGAGCGCGCGCAGATAGGGGACGACCTCGATCGCGGCCGCGAAGTCGAACCCTTCGCGGAATTGCAGCCGGTATGTGGCGAGGGGAACAGGCACTGCGTTGACCCGGCTGGCTGAGGTGGCGATTTTGGGCGATCCGGCTCGAGACGGCCGGCTCCACGGACCCGGCAACAACGCCGGAAGATGGTCGCCGTTCCACCGTCGGCGCATGCGCGGAACGATCTCCGGACTGCCGCAAGAATATCCTTCCGCGCCGGCGGTTCGGCCAGGGAAAACGGGCGCGCCGGGGCTGCCTCGCCAATCCTGCCGCAGATCAGATGACGGCCGGTCTTGCGGCCCGGACAGTCACCCCCAAGCAGAAGCGGCAGGCCGGATTCGGGTCTTTGCGATCGTCTTTTCCTGATACGTTTGTATCGGCGGGATTCAAAACGTGACAGGCAGATTGCTTGTCCTGCCGCTTCACCGCCGGATTCATCCTCGACAGAGCGGCCTCACGCAAGGTCTGAGGGACATCACAGATGACATCGTTGAAGCCGAGGACACTGGTCCTCGTGGCAGCCGCCGCCGGCGCGCTGTCCACCGCGGCCATGCCGGCATTCGCCCAATGCGGCGGCGCCTCCTGGTATTCCATGCCGCGCAGCAAGACCGCCAATGGCGAACGCATGAACCCGTCGGCGATGACGGCGGCGCACCGCACGCTGCCCTTCGGCACGAAGGTGAAGGTCACCAACCAGCGCAACGGCAAGGCCGTGGTCGTGCGCATCAACGATCGCGGTCCCTTCATCAAGGGCCGCGTGCTCGACGTATCGAAGGCCGCTGCCCATGCGCTCGGCTTCGTCGGCGCCGGCCATACCAAGATCTGCCTGGACCGCTGATCTTGCGCGGGCCTCCGGCCCGCTAACGACACGCCGGAGGCCGCTGGCCGGGCCGCGCCCCGCGGGAAATGCCTCCGGCCCGTCGCATTGCCGCTGCGTGAATCGAAGGGTGATGGCGCCCCGCTGATCCGCCTCTGGCGGAGCGCTCGCGCTCGCCCAGCCGCGGGGCAATCCGGCGGGTCAGAATTGACGTTCGTCAAGTCTGTTCATGACAAACAGACGCGGCTCTTGCGAACCAACATCAACGGAAGTGATGTCGCGCCTTAATGCAAAGCATTCGGGCCGTCAATGATTGGGTTCTACAGCTTCGTAGAATTAACTGGACGTTAACTTTCAGCGTCTTGACCAATCGGAGATTGAAAAATGCATCGTCCTTCCAGCAAGTCCATTATTCTTGGCGTGACTGCCATTCTCATGGCCGGCGTCGCGACGGGCGCCTCGGCCCAGGGTCTGTTCGGCAATTATCGCGCGCGGGCCGAAGCCGCCTGTGCGGCGGCCCTGACGGCGGATACCGAGCAGGCGCTCAACGCGTTCCTGCGCGACTATCCGTTCGCAAGCACGGCCTGCAACGCGCGGGCATCGACCGTGTACAACGCCTTCGAGTACGGCGACGGCAGCTCCGCTGAGGGCCTGCTGGTGTCGTCTGACGGCGGTGGAAGTGGTGGAAGCGGCGGTCATGGCCACGGCCATGGCGGACGCGGTGACCACGGCCATGGCGGACGCGGCGACCACGGCCATGGCGGGCGTGGCGACCACGATCATGATGGGCACGGCGACCACGATCATGATGGGCACGGCGGCAATGGCGGAAACGGCCATGGCGGGCATGGCGGCAACGACCATGGCGGGCATGGCGGCAACGACCATGGCGGCAATGACCACGGTGGGCATGGTGGCCACGGCGGTCAGGGCGGCAATGACCACGGTGGGCATGGTGGCAACGACCATGGCGGCAATGACCACGGTGGGCATGGTGGCCACGGCGGTCAGGGCGGCAATGACCACGGCGGCAATGGCGGAAACGAACATGGCGGCAATGGTGGCAATGACCATGGCGGCAATGGTGGAAATGACCATGGCGGCCAGGGCGGAAACGATCATGGCGGCCAGGGCGGCAACGATCACGGCGGCCAGGGCGGCAACGACCATGGTGGCCAGGGTGGCAACGATCATGGTGGCCAGGGCGGCAATGACCACGGCGGTCAGGGTGGAAACGACCATGGTGGCCAGGGCGGCAACGACCATGGCGGTCAGGGTGGAAACGATCACGGCGGCCAGGGCGGCAACGACCATGGTGGCCAGGGTGGCAACGATCATGGTGGCCAGGGCGGTCAGGGCGGCAACGACCATGGCGGCCAGGGTGGAAACGACCATGGCGGCCAGGGTGGCAATGACCACGGCGGCCAGGGCGGTCAGGGCGGCAACGACCATGGCGGCCAGGGTGGCAATGACCACGGAGGCCAGGGCGGTCAGGGTGGCCAGGGCGGAAACGACCATGGCGGCCAGGGCGGAAACGACCATGGCGGCCAGGGCGGCAATGACCATGGCGGCCAGGGCGGAAACGACCATGGCGGCCAGGGCGGCAATGACCACGGAGGCCAGGGTGGTCAGGGCGGCCAGGGCGGAAACGACCATGGCGGCCATGGCGGCCAGGGCGGAAACGGCGGCCATGGCAACAACCATGGCGGCAACAGCTGATAAGTCGCCAAGCGAGGGCAGCAGCATTGCTGCTGCCCTTCTTTCAGTGGGTCGGGTAGCTTCAGTGCCCGGTGCGCCGGAAACCGTCCTTGTCGGCTGAGCTGGCGATCACATCGTTATTTCATCGCAGTCCGGCACGAACTGGCGTGCATATGCGTAGGGCATCGTCTTCAGCCGCGACGTGAGGCCGCCATTGTCCGATATCCAGCGCCTCACCCAGTCCGGATAGCTCTTGAGCATGTAGTCGCGCGCAAGCGCAGCCTGGCGTCCGGGGACCCCGTGCGGCAGGTGGAAGCCGAAGGAGGAACGTGTGGAGACGCAGGCGCGAGTGGCCGCGAGCCGCAGATACAGGGTGCAGGCGGAATCGCACCGTCCGTCGAAGCGGATGAAGGCGTCTTCGCGTTCGATCTTGCGGACCTTCATAGCATACTGTGCGATGACACCGCCCGGATCGGACCGGATCGTGACGACGCGTCCTCCCGCCGTGGCCCGGTCGAGAGGTGCGGCCTGGACGGATGCGGCGAGAAGCACGCCGAAGACTGCGATGGCTGCACGAATCATGCCCACGTCCAACTCCCTTTCTGCCCAAGGAATGATTTCGACGCGGAAAGCCGCGTCCCAGTCTGGGCCCCAAATCGTTGCCCAAGCCTTAATGGCGCCACGCCGATTTGCGTAAAATCAATGTCGCGCGCTGCCGGATGTTCTAGTTTTTCCTTCACCGGCGGCTCGGGTGGTAGTGAAAGAAGCGTTATGTCGAACGGGCGTCAAGCGGAATCGGTGGCGCATGGCAACTGCGTTGCCGCCCGGCCTTTGTGTCCGGCATCCGCTTCATGCCAGCCAAAGCCAGCCATTTCTCCATAGCGGAATACACATCGTACGACGCCGTGCACGCCGCGGCGACGGGAGAAATTCGCCTGAAATTACAGTGATGTAAGCGTGGGGGCCTCAAGGTCGAGAGTCATGAAAGGCTCGTCAAATGAGTACCGATGCACACGACATAAACCCGAAATGCATCGATTGTCCGGTGCGGATGTCCGGGCTCTGCAAATATGCCGGGAACGACGTCGTTAAGGAGCTTGCAAGCGTCTCCATCACCTCGACCTACCCTCCGGGCGCGTCGATCATGAACCAGGGCGACCTTTTCAATTATCTGGGTCTGATAACGTCGGGCACCGTCGTCGTCAGCACGGTCACACAGGACGGGCACCGCATCATCGTCGACCTGCTGGAGGAATCCGGCATCATCGGCGACACCCTCGAGACCGAAGCCCGCTTCAACTACGAGGCGGCATCGTCCGTCACCCTGTGCCTGATCCCCCGCAAGACATTCGCGCAGATTGCCAGCACCCATCCGGGCGTCGCCTACGGCGCGTGGGAAACCACGCAGAAACACGGCCTGGCGCTGCTCGAATGGCTCACGCTGCTCAATTTCGGGACATCGCTGCAGCGCCTTGCGGCATATCTTTCCGCACTCGCCAGCCGGCAGGGACCGGGCCTGTCGGGCGCGGCCATGATCGGGCTGGAGATACCCCTTTCACGCAGGGATCTCGCCGCCTATCTGGGCACCACCCCCGAGACGCTGTCGCGCAATTTCAGCCAGTTGGAGAAGATGCGCATACTGAAGACGATGGGCCGGCGTCAGCTGTCCATTCTCAGCATAGCGGGCCTGCACCGCGTGGCCGCAGAGCGGGGCGAGGAGCTGCACTCGCTGTCGCAGCACCGGCCTCCGCGCGACGTCGTCCGCGACGGGGCCCGCGACAGGGCAAGCCCGCTCGTCCGGCCGGCCCTGGCGCGACCTGGGCCCGGCCGCTGAAGGGCGGCTCTCAGCCGCCCCCCTCCCGGTTTCCACTCATTCCTTGAGCGACGGGTTGGCCGCGATGCGGCCTCCCCGGGGCTGCAGCGCGGCCCCTGCTACGCAGGCCGCTTTACCGCGCGCAACCTGGTCCTCCCTCGCTGCCTCGCACTGTGCACGATAACGTAGGCCGGCGGCCGATCGTGGCCGTATGGATCAGAGGCAGCCGGAAGCGCGGTCGTCCGCCGCGCAGACCTCGCGCAGGACGCCCGCCTGCAGCGCCGGCGTCGCAGCTTCGACGATGGTCGCGATCCGGACCCGCTGGTGAGGTTCGCCATCCGGGGCGGTGAGCCGCGCCAGCAACAGCGCGGTGCCGGCGCCGAGGCCGACCGCGGCAACCGTCACCATGGCCGAAAGTCCCATGATCGCTATGTGCAGCCGCGCTTCGCTCATCGTCATCGCCTCCGTGGCTGCATAAGGCAGCTTCGGAGGCCGAAAAGCATTGACCGCCGTCAACGTCGCGCGAGGCGGTCGACAGCAGCCGTGTCTTGCATGGGGAGGCGGCGCCGGAGCGGACGTTTTGGCGGGCCGCAGGCCAATCCCGTTCGTTCAGGCGGGACAGCGCGGTGCCGCGGTACCCAAAGGCGTCGACTCAGATGCGGATGTGCGGCTCGTGCCGGCCGCGCACCGGCAGGCCCTCCACCAGAAAGGTCTTGCCATTGTCCGGCTCCGCCACCCGCGTCGCGGCGTCCAGCCCCTGCATGGCCGAGGTCACGGCGATGCGGTCGGCATTGCGGCCGACGAAGGCGGGACACGAGGTGTGCCTTGCCGGAAGCGGGACGGAGCGCAGGTGCCGGCCGTCCGGCGCGTAGGCGTCGAGGCGGCTCGCCCCCCAGCGCGCGTTCCAGATATTGCCTTCTGCATCGCAGACCGACCCGTCCAGCCCGCCGGGCATGCCGCCATGGTCGAGCAGCACCGAGGGTTCGCCGGTCGGCAGGCCGGTGGCGGGATCGCAGGCGACGCGGAACAGCAGGTTTTTGCGCGTGTCGGCATAGTAGGCGAGGTCGCCGGCGGGAGAGAAGCAGATCGAGTTGGGGATCGTGATGGACGAAAACAGCAGGCTCACCTTGCCGCCCATCACATGATAGATGGCTCCGACCGGGGCCTTGCCGTCCTTGGCCATCATGCCGACCCAGAAGGCGCCGCTCTGGTGCACGCGGGCATCGTTGGAGCGGGTGTCCTCACGGTCGGCGTCGACGGGCGCGAGCATCGTCAGCTTTCCCGTCGCCGGGTCGCGGCGCTGCACGCCGCGCTCGGTCGCCAGCACCTGCTCTCCGGCAGCCGTGAAGGCGATCGCGCTCGCCATCAGCGGCAGGTCGTAAACGCGCGTCGGCCCGCCGCCGAGCGGCTGCTCCAGCAGCTTGCGGCCGGTGATGTCGAACCACCACAGCGTGTCGGTTGCGGGATCGTAGGCCGGGCCTTCGCCGAGCTCGCAGCGGATTTCCGACAGAATGCTGACGCTGGCGTCCAACGGTTTTCTCCCCTCGCTAGGCGGGGGCGAGATTAGCCGATGGAACGCCGGCGTCCAGCGACGGAGTCCTCTTTTGCAAGCCGGATAGCGGGCGCCGTCAGGCGTTGCGCACGCGGGCCGCGCCGCGCAGGCTTTCGCGCAGGTAGCCCAGCGTGGACTCGGCGTTCCTGGGCTTGCCGAAAAGATAGCCCTGGCCACCGGCGCAGCCGAAATCGTTGAGGCGGTGCGCCTGCACCTCGTCCTCGATGCCCTCGGCCACGACATCCATGCCCAATCCTTCGCACATGGCGAGGATGGCGCGGATGATGTGCTCGGACGGCTTGTCCTCCACCATGGAGGAGACGAAGGCGCGGTCGATCTTCAGCTTGTCGAACTGGAATTCGCGCAGGCGGCCGAGCGATGACTGGCCGGTGCCGAAATCGTCGAGCGAGACGCGGATGCCCACCCGCTTGAGGTCGTCGACGATCTTCTCCGCCGAGGCAGGATCGGTCATCAGGCCTGTTTCGGTGATCTCGATCTCCAGCCGGCGCGGGTCGAAGCCGGTGCGGCTGAGGATCGAGAGGATCTGCAGACCCGTATTCTGGTCGACGAGCTGCGACGGCGACAGGTTGAAGGACAGGAACAGATCGTCGGGCCATGCCCGGGCGGCCTCGGTCGCCTTGCGCAGCACCAGCTGCGAGAGCTGGCTGATGATGCCGCGCTCCTCGGCGATGGGAATGAATGTGGCGGGCGAGACGGAGCCCAGGTCGCGGTCGTACCAGCGGGCAAGCGCCTCGAAACCGATCACCTTGCGCGTCTTGAGATCGACGATGGGCTGGAAATGCGGCTCGACTTCGCTGGCGGATACGGCGCGCCGCAGCGCCTGCTCTATCCTTGTGACGCGCTTGGCCGCTTCCTCCATCTCGCGGGTGAACACGACCACGCCGCCGCGGCCCGAGCGCTTGGCGTGGTAGAGCGCGGTTTCGGCCTTGTTGAACAGGAGGTCGGTGGTCTCCTCGCCGGACGAGAACAGGGAGCAACCGGCCGAGGCGGAAAGGCGGGCCGTGCGCTCGCCTACATCGTAGGGCGCCGAAAGGATCTCGATGAGCATGCGCGCCTTCGCGGCCGCGGCCTCCTCGCTGAAGACCATCGGATAGAGGAAGGCGAATTCGTCGGCGCCGACGCGCGCCACGGCGGCGTTGGCGTCCATCGCTGCCGAGAGGCGAAGCGCCACCTGCTGCAGGATGTAGTCGCCGGCCCGGCGGCCGAAGAGGTCGTTGATGGGCTTGAAACCGTCCAGGTCGAGCACGCCCACGGCGAAGGGCGCCGGATCCTCCGCGCGCTCGCGGATGAGACGGTCGACCTTGTCGAAGAAGCGCCGCTGGTTGCCGAGACCCGTCAGCGGATCGGTCAGAGCCAGCTCCGATTCGCGCGCACTTGCCCCTGCCATCGTCAGGTCGTGCATGGCACTCCCGTTTCTTCTTTCCCCAATACTCGGAAAACCTGTCAGAAAACGGTTTAGAAAACGTGTCGATTGTACACAAAAACTGGTGATCGGCGCCGTTTACCGTCAATCGATGATGCGAAAGAGCCTCAAAGGAGCCTGTTCCGGGCTGGTCAACGGCTCCAGCCACCCTGTCGCTTCGCCCTGTTGTATACGATCGAGCAGTCCGCCCGGCGCGCGTGCGGTAAGAATCTGCGTCTCCGGATTGCCCGGGCAGACCGCCAGATAGTCCACCCCGTATCGCCGCACGATCGCAAGCGCTTCGTCCGGCGTGCCCACCATGGCGTCGATCGTGGCGAGATTCCCCTCGATGTTGCGATGATAGGGGCCGGCCAGCACGCGGTGCGCGGTTTCGGCGAGGATCGGCGCCCCGTGGTTGGACACGGCGAGCACCGTGCCTTGCGGCAAAGCCGCCAGCGCCGCGAAGGCGCCGGCGCCGCGGCAGGCATCGGCCTCAGCCGCTGCATCGTCAGGCCCCTGCGAGCCGAAGACCAGCAGCGCGGCGACACCCCAGACCACGTTGAACGAGACCAGCCATCCACCGGCCATCTTGAGCACCGCGCCGGCCGACCCGCCTTCGGCCCTTGCGCGCAGCCGGCCGACCCAGGCCGAAAGCGGCACCACGGCGAGCGCCAGCGAGAAGGTGGAGCCGCGCACCTGCCACACCGAGACGGCAAACGCCGCCGCAAGCAGCACCGCGACCGGCAGGGCTTCGCGCCAGCCTGCCAGGCGCGCAAGACGGCCCAGCATCAGGCCAAGCGCGATCAGCGGCGTGGCGTAGTAGGCGGCGGCCTCGGCCGGCTCGCTGGCCAGCACGCTGCGCAGCGATTGGGCTTCGCTGACCCAGTCCAGCCAATAGTCGCGCAGGCGCGCGGGCACGTCCGCATAAGGGTCGGCAAGGCATTGCGGATAGGCGGCAAGCAGGAAGGCCGCGCTCGCCGCGGCGAGAGCCGTGAGCGCCACGGCGCGCGTAGTTCTTCCGCGCCTGCCCGCCAGCACCGCGACGGCCGCCAGGCCCAGCCCGGCAAGCACAGCCGATCCCGCCTGTGCCCCTGAAAACGCGTCGCAGGCGGTGACGGACCATGCCGAGGGGCGCACCGTCAGCGCCAGGCAGAGCGCCGCACCCGCCGCCAGGCCGGCGCCGAAGCCTGCGGCGGAAGGCGTCTCCTCGGCGCCGCGCAGCCAGAACAGCGCGGCGACCGACAGGCCTGCCGCGGCAAGGTAGGGGATCGTCTCCATGCCCACGGCGATCGACGCCGCCGCGGCGGCGCCGGCCGCCGCCGCCGCCGCGAGGGAGCGGCCGCTTGTCAGCCCGGCTGTCATGGCCAGCACCAGGGTCAGCTGGAGGTTGTGGTGGTCGAAGGCCCCCGGTGTGAAGATGCCCGTGAAATGGAGGGCAGTGCCACCGAGCACCAGCGCCGGGAAGCGCGCAGCCTCCCCGCCGATGGCGGCAGCGCTGCGCAGGAGGAAGAACAGCGAACACGCCAGCAGCACGGTTGGCCAGGCAAGCGCCGCGGCGGATTCGGCGCCGGCCGCGCCCAGCACGGGCCGCAGCAGAAGGATGAGCCCCGCAATCGGCGCATCGACCAGCCGCGACCAGTGCATGACGAAGCCGCCCGGCGGCCCCATGCGGTACTGGTGCAGGTCGAACCAGTTCTGCCCGGCGATGAGGTCGCGCACCTGCACGAGCCGCATCAGGCTATCATTGTCCGAGCCGGGCTCCGCGAGCTTGGGGAAGCCGAGCGCGGCGGCGACTGCAAGCGCCGCCATCGCGCCGAGCAGCGCCAGCGCCACGTCGCCCCATAGCCAGGCGGGCAGCCAGCCTCGCCGCCCTGCGGCAGGCGCGCCCGCCGGCGCCCGGCCGGCTGCGTGGTCTTCGGCGGAGCGGGAGGGCGCCATGCTCAGCCGCCCGTGGCTTCCGTCTGCGGCGGAAATACCCATAACAGCGACAGGACGAAGCTGACCGCACTGGCCGCCACCGTGGCCGTGAAAGCCGAGGCGCCATGGCCCCAGCCCAGCATGGCGGTTGCCAGATGCGCCGCCGCACCCGAAGTGAGCGCCGCCAGCGCCTGCGCGGCGAGGTAGCGCGGCAGCGCGTGCCGGTGCGCGTGGCGGCCGCGGAACGACCAGCCGCGCTGCACCAGATAGGCGGCGGCGAAGGCAAGCGCGTAGCCCACCGCGCCGGCCGCGAACGGCGCCAGGCCGAGGGCGGCAAGCGACCAGGTCATGCCGAGGAGCAGCAGCGCCGCGCCCAGCCCCGTGGCGACGAAGCGCGCAACCGTGGCGACGTCGTGCGAGCCGCGCCTCACAGCAGCGGCCGCACCTTGCCCGACACGGGTTCCGAGACGGGGCCGGGTACTGCGCCTGGTGCCAGTCCGGCCGACCCGTGCGCCGAATTCGGCTCGGCCGCGCCGCCGCCACGTGCCAGCGGTATTTCCAGCACGCCCAGCATGAAGGCGGAGAAGAACAGCTGCAGGCCGACGGCCACCAGCGTCAGGCCGAGCGTGACGATGCGCGGGATGCCCGGATCGGAAAGGTCGCCGAAGCCAAGGCTCGCCCAGCCCCACAGCGCGTTGCCGAACAGCAGCAGGCCGCACAGAAGTGCCGCGCCCGCGGCCAGCGCCAGCCGGTCGGTCGAGATGTTGCGGACCAGCCAGTCGGCGCCGCGCGTCGCCGGCAGCATGCCGGTGCGGGCGGCATAGTGGCGCGAAAGCGCGCCGAAGGTGACGAGCTGGATACCGGTGACCACCATGAAGCAGGCGGCCACGAAGCTGTTGAAGCCCAGCGACAGATTGCCGGTGACATGCAGCGGCCCGACGAAGAGCGCGGCCGCCAGCAGCAGGCCCAGCCCGCCGATCGCCGCGCCGGGGATGAAGAACAGCCAGCGCGGATTGTACATCAGCAGGAATTTCAGGTGCCGCCACCCGTCGCGCCAGGTCTTGAGATGCGGCGGCCGGCTGCGCCCGTCGGGCTTCAGCGTTGTCGGTACCTCCTCGATGGCGAGGCCGGAAAGGGCGGCGCGCACCACCATCTCGCTGGCAAACTCCATGCCCGTCGTTCGCAGCGCCAGCCCGCGAATGGCGTCGGCGCGGAAGCCGCGCAGCCCGCAATGGAAGTCGCGCGCGCCGATGGAAAAGAACAGCCTGCCGATGAAGGACAGCACCGGATTGCCGAGATAGCGGTGCAGGAAGGGCATGGCGCCTTTCTCGATGCCGCCGGCGAAGCGGTTGCCCATGACGAGGTCGGCTCCGCCGCGCAGCCGTTCCACGAATCCGTCCAGCGCCGTGAAATCATAGGAATCGTCGGCGTCGCCCATGATGATGTAGCGGCCGCGTGCAGCCGCGATGCCGCCCTGCAGCGCGGCGCCGTAGCCGCGCTCGGGTACCGGCACCACGCGGGCGCCCAGGCCCTCGGCGATCATCTGCGAGCCGTCGGTGGAGCCGTTGTCGGCGACCAGCACCTCGCCCGCTATGCCGGCCTTGGCGAGATAACGCTTCGCCTTCCACACGCAGACGCCGATCGTCTCTGCCTCGTTGAGGCAGGGCATGAGGATGGTGAGCTCGAGCGCGCCGGGCTCGGCCTGTGGCTGCGAGAACTGGGTGGCGGCGTTCATTCTGGCGGAGGTCCCGGAACAGTGAGTGCGAGGCGCACCGCGCCTGCCCGCAAAACTAGCCGCCAATGTTTGGCGCACGGTTAACGCCGCGGAACGTGGCCGGCGGCGGGACCGGCGCAAAATCCTGCCTCGACGGGTGTTTGCCGATGCGCTAGTTCCGCTTGGCCTTAGAATTCAGAGGATCCTGCCATGCCGCTCAAGGTCGCCGTCCAGATGGACCACGTCTCGACCGTCAACATCATGGGCGACACCAGCTTCGCGCTGTCGCTGGAGGCGCAGCGCCGCGGGCACCGGCTCTACCACTACACGCCCGACCGTCTGACCCAGGAGAACGGCCGCATCTTCGCGCGCATCGAGGAGATGACCGTGCGCGACGAGAAGGGCAATCATTTTGCGCTCGGCGAACCGGTCCGCACCGACCTGTCGGAGATGGACGTGATCCTGCTCAGGCAGGATCCGCCCTTCGACATGAACTACATCACCACCACGCACATGCTGGAGCGCATCCACCCCGCCACGCTGGTGGTCAACGACCCGGCCTGGGTGCGCAACAGTCCGGAGAAGATCTTCGTCACCGACTTTCCCGACCTCATGCCGGAGACGATGATCACCCGCGACGCGGCCGAGGTGGCGGCCTTCCGCCGCAAGCATGGCGACATCATCATCAAGCCGCTCTACGGCAATGGCGGCGCCGGTATCTTCCACATGCGCCAGGACGACCGCAACCTGGCCTCGCTGCTCGAGATGTTCACGCAGATGTTCCGCGAGCCGTTCATCGTGCAGCGCTACCTGCCCGAGGTGCGCAAGGGCGACAAGCGCATCATCCTCATCGACGGCGAACCGGTCGGCGCCATCAATCGCGTGCCGGCGGAGCACGATTCGCGCTCCAACATGCATGTCGGCGGCCGCGCCGAGCATGCGGAACTCACCGCGCGCGAACGCGAGATCTGCGCCCGCATCGGCCCCTCGCTCAAGGAGCGCGGATTCATCCTCGTCGGCATCGACGTGATCGGCGATTTCCTGACCGAGATAAACGTCACCTCGCCCACGGGCGTGCGCGAGGTGAAGCGGTTTGGCGGCGCAGACATCGCGGCGCTGTTCTGGGGCGCGGTCGAAGCCAAGCGGAAGTGATTCCGCATTTTGTTCTTCAAATGTTCTTGATGCGTGCGAAAAACTGTGCTTCCCTAGCCTGACATTCCTTTGGGGAAAGTCTGCGGCGCGCCTGGCGGCGGCCGGGCAGGCGGGAGAGAGACGCGATGGTCGCACGCGTGCGCACGGTTGCCTTCCAGGGCATCGAGGCGGTTCCGGTCGATGTGCAGGTGATGATCGCGCCGGGCAAGGCGAACATCCACATCGTCGGCTTGCCCGACAAGGCCGTGGCCGAAAGCCGCGAACGCGTGCAGGCCGCGCTGCATGCATCTGGCCTGTCGATGCCCGCCAAGAAGGTGACGGTCAACCTCGCGCCGGCCGACCTGCCGAAGGAGGGCAGCCACTACGACCTGCCCATCGCGCTGGGCCTCATGGCTGCGCTGGGCGCCATACCCGGCGACCAGCTGGCCGATTATGTGGTGCTGGGCGAGCTGTCGCTCGACGGCACGATCGCGCCCGTGGCCGGCGCGCTGCCGGCCGCGATCGGGGCGAATGCCGATGGCAAGGGCCTCATTTGCCCGCATGAGTGCGGGCCCGAGGCCGCCTGGGCAGGCGCCGACATCGACATCGTCGCGCCGCGCAGCCTGATCGCCATCGCCAACCATTTCCGTGGCACGCAGGTGCTGTCGCGCCCCGCGCCGGCCATCCGCCAGGCGGCGGGCGAGCTACCCGACCTTGCCGACATCAAGGGCCAGGAGAGCGCCAAGCGGGCACTGGAGGTGGCTGCGGCCGGCGGCCACAACCTGCTGATGATCGGGCCGCCCGGCTCGGGCAAGTCCATGCTGGCGCAGCGGCTGCCCTCCATCCTGCCGCCGCTGGTGCCGCGCGAGCTGCTCGAAGTTTCGATGGTCGCCTCGATCGCCGGCGAACTGGCCGACGGCAAGCTTTCGGACCGGCGGCCCTTCCGCTCGCCGCACCACTCGGCCTCCATGGCCGCGATGGTTGGCGGGGGCCTGCGGGTGAAGCCCGGCGAGGTGTCGCTGTCGCATTGCGGCGTGCTGTTTCTCGACGAATTCCCCGAATTCCAGCCGGCGGTGCTCGATTCGCTGCGCCAGCCGATGGAGACGGGCGAGGCGGTGATCGCGCGCGCCAACCATCGCGTTGCCTATCCTGCGAGGTTCCAGCTGATCGCGGCGATGAATCCCTGCCGCTGCGGCATGGCCGGGGCGCCGGGGCATCGCTGCCTTCGCGGCCCGCGCTGCCAGAGCGACTACCAGGCGCGCATCTCGGGCCCGCTGCTCGATCGCATCGACCTGCGCATCGAGGTGCCGGCCGTCTCGGCCACCGACCTGATCCGGCCGGCCCCGGCGGAGCCCAGCGCCGCCATTGCCGCCCGGGTGGCGCGCGCCCGCGACATCCAGCGCGAGCGGCATGCCGCGCTGGGCCTGTCGCCGGCGCTCACCAACGCGCATCTGTCCAGTTCGCTGGTCGAGCAGGTGGCGACGCCAGACGCCGCCGGGGCGGCGCTGCTGCACGAGGCCAGCGAGAAGCTGGGCTTCTCGGCGCGGGCCTATCACCGGGTGCTGAAGGTGGCGCGCACGCTGGCCGATCTGGACGGGTCGGGCACGGTCGGCCGCATCCATCTCGCAGAGGCGATTTCCTACCGCATGGCGGGAGAGAGGCTGGCGCAGGCGGCGTGAGCGGCGAAACGCCCCGCGGACGCGGTCAGTCGACCGAGCCGACGAGCGTGTTCTGGTCGACGCGCAGGCTGACCCAGCGGCCGGTATGGTAGCTGGCCTGCCGCTTGAGATATTTGTAGCCGGTCTCGCGCCAGGGCTTCACCACGTCGCTCAGATTGTCGAGGATGAAGTCGCCCTGGTCGGAGCGCACGGCCAGCACAGCGTGGCCCTCGCCGTCGGGCTTGCGCACAACGGTGATCAGCAGGTTGGCCAGCGAGATGCCGGAGCTGTTGAGGATGCGGCGCTTTTCCAGCGCGTAGTCCTCGCAGTCACCCTTGCCGTTGACCGGATAGGTCCAGACTTCGTCGAGGCCGTAGAGGTCGCGGTCGTTCATGGGCGTGACCGCCCTGTTGATCTCGATGTTCACCGTGGAGATGCGGTCCCACAACTCGGGCGTCATCTTCATGGGGCCCGTGTCGCGCGGCCGGATGGCGCATTCGGCGGGGTTGGCCTTGCAGAATTCGAAGTGGCCGATGGGCTGGGAGGTCTGGCGCCCGACGATCATGGAGTCGGCCACCGCGGTCTTTGCGCCGGCGGTGGCGAGCAGGGCCAGTACCAGGCCCGCGCCTATCCGGGCACGCAAAGCACCCTTCGCTGTCGTCATCTCCGCCCGGCCCCCGGATTTCATTGCCTCGTTAACAAAAAGTTAAGTGGGCGATTGCCGGAAAGTCAATTCACACAGGCGGATGATTTTTGGCGGATGGTTACCGGTGGCCGCCAATGTGGCGCTGCGCACACAGTTTTTCGCCGTCGGCTCCGTTCACGATTTGCGTGATGCGACGATCCGCGGTTTCGCGCTGGAGTTGCCGAGCCTGCCATGCGAGCGGATGAAGTCGGTGATTCGCGGCGCGATCTCGGAACGGAAGCGCGATCCGTTGAACACGCCATAGTGGCCCACCTTGGGCTGCAGATAGTGGGCGCGCTTGGATTGCGGAATGTTGACGCAGAGGTCGTGCGCGGCCTGCGTCTGGCCGACGCCGGAAATGTCGTCGTTCTCGCCCTCGACGGTCAGCAGCGCCGTATTGCGGATGGCGGTCAGGTCGACCGCTTCGCCCCGATGCGTCATCTCGCCCTTGGGCATGGCGTGGCGCACGAAGACGGTATCCACCGTCTGCAGGTAGAACTCGGCCGTCAGGTCCATCACCGCGAGATACTCGTCGTAGAAGTCGCGATGCTTCTCGGCCGAGTCGCCGTCATTCTTCACCAGGTGCATGAAGAAGTCCTTGTGGGCGATGATGTGCCGGTCGAGGTTCATGCCCATGAAGCCGGAGAGCTGCAGGAAGCCCGGATACACGTCGCGCCCGAAACCGGGGTGGGGCCACGGCACCTGCATGATCACATTGTCGCGGAACCATTCGATGCCCTTTTCCTGGGCGAGAAGGTTGACCGCGGTCGGGTTCCGCCTGGTATCGATCGGGCCGCCCATGAGCGTCATCGTCGATGGCGCGCAGCGGTCGCCGCGTGCTTCCATCACCGCAACCGCCGCCAGCACCGGCACCGAAGGCTGGCACACACCCATCACATGCGTGTCGGGACCCAGCCGGCGCAGCATCTCGATGACGTAGTCGATGTAGTCGTCGAGGTCGAAGCGCCCTTCCGCGACAGGCACCAGGCGCGCATCCGTCCAGTCGGTGATGTATACCTCGGCCTTGGGCAGGAATGCCTCGACCGTGCCGCGCAGAAGCGTCGCATAGTGGCCCGACATCGGCGCGACGATCAGCAGCTTGGGGTCTGGGCGGCGGCCCGCAGGCAGCTCGCGCTCGAAATGGATGAGGTTGCAGAAGGGCCTGGACCAGACGATTTTCTCCCGCACCGGCACGGAGACGAAGTCCAGCTTGGTTTCGGTCAGGCCGAAGACCGGCTTGCTGTAGCGCCGCGTCGTGCGCTCGAAGAGTTCGGCCGCGCCCGCTACCGAACGGCCAAGCGCGGTCTGCGAAAACGGATTGAGCGGGTTGGTGTAGAAGAGCCGCACCGCGTCGGCCAGCGCGCGGTAAGGCTGCAGGGCCGCATGGTTCAGTTCATAGAAGTGGTAGAACATGCCGGATACGCCCCGTGGCCTCAGCCGTCCGCACGGGCCTGACCGGTCGGAGCCGATATTGTCATGCAACAAAACTTAGCGCGTTTTTGTTGCGATGCAATATGTATACAGAAACAATCGTGAATCGCGGGTTGCCGCGCCACCCGGCGCCGCCCTGCCTTGGTCGCCACGCGCGCCGGGCCCGGATCGGGCTAGATGCGCAGCAGCATCAGCACCCGTTTGCCGGGGTCCACGCCCTCCGGAACCTCTCGCTCGAAGGCTTCCCGCACCGCATCGGGCGCGTCGCCGGGCGGCAGTTCCTCGAAACCGAGGGCAGCATAGAACGGCGCATTGAAGGGCACATCGCGGAAGGTCGTCAGAGTCACGCCGGGTGATTGCCGCTCGCGCGCCGCCTCGATCACGTGCCGCACCAGCGCGGTGCCGATGCCGCGCCGGCCATGTGCGGGGTCGACCGAAAGCTCGCGCAGGTGGAAATGGTTCCCGAGCGGCCCGGCTACGGCGTAGCCCACCGGCAGGTCAGGCCCGACGACGGCCACCCATGCGTCGTGCCCGGCGAGCATCGCCCGGAACTCCGCGACATTGGGGAACGGCGCGTCGGCGACGCAGGCATATCCGTGCGCACGAAAGAGCTCGGCTGCCCGGTTCTCGATCAGCAGCAGCCGGTCGTCGTCGCGGTCGCTGTGCGGCCGGATGGAGAAGGGTGTGGTCAGCCCTCGATACCCTCGACGATGACCATGTCGGCTTCGGCGACGGTGATGCGGATCGCCTTCGCGGCCTGGTATTCGGGCGAGTTGTAGCAGTCGCGCGCGGCCTGCAGCGACGGGAACTCGATCACCACATTGCGCGGGCGGTCGGCGCCTTCCAGCGCCTCATATTCGCCGCCCCGCGCCAGGAAGCGGGCGCCGAAGCGCTCGAAGGCCGGCCTGGCCGTGGCCACATAGTCCTTGTAGCGCTCGGGATCGCGGACGTTGACATGCGCGATCCAGTATCCCTTGGGCACTGCGTTCCTCCGGCTGCGTGGGCGGCCTTCAGGCGACCGCCATCTCCGCGAGAATGGATCGCGCCGCCGCCAGCCTGTCAACAGCCGCCACGATGGGACGCGCCACCACGAGGTGGCTGGCGCCGGCGGCCAGCGCGTCGGCCGGCGTCATCACGCGCTTCTGGTCGCCGCGATCGGCACCGGCGGGGCGGATGCCGGGCGTTACCACCTCCATGTCGGGGCCGACAACCTTGCGCACGGCCGCAGCCTCGGCGGCCGAGCACACGACGCCGCCCATGCCTGCCGCGAGCGCCTGCTCGGCGCGGCGCAGCACAAGCGTGTGCGGGTCGTATTCGTAACCGGCGTCGATCATGTCCTGCTCGTCCATCGACGTCAGCACGGTCACCGCAAGCAGGCACAGCGGCGAGCCTCGGGCCGCTTCCACCGCAGCCCGCATGGCCTTGGGGTAGGCGTGGATCGTCAGCATCGTCATGCCCATGCGGACGATGTTCTCGACGCCCTTCGCCACCGTGTTGTCGATGTCGAGCAGCTTCATGTCCAGGAAGATCTTCTTGCCGTCGGCGGCGAGATCGCGCGCCAGCTCCAGCCCGCCGGCAAAGGCCAGCTGATACCCGATCTTGTAGAAGGAGACAGCGCTGCCGAGCGCGGTTACGGCCTTTTCGGCCTCAGCCACGGTGGGCACGTCCAGCCCGACGATCAGTCTTTCGCTCATGGCCGCGGCGGGTATCATGCGCCGCCCCGGTCCGACAAGAGCCGCGCATGCGCGATCAGCGTGCGGCATAGCCGCTCCATGCCCTTGCGCAGCCGCTCGGCCCTGAAATTCCCGTCCTCGTCGAACGCTTCCGCCCCATTCGGGACGGAAACCTGCGGGGCGATCACTTCCATCTGGATATGCGACAGCACCGCGCGCAGGTGGCCGGCGCTGCGTATGCCTGCGAAATGTCCGTCAGAAGAGGAGCAGATGGCGACGAGCTTTCCGGGGAACGGCCGGAGCGGCCTGCCGCCGTCGGCCTTCACCCGGCTCACCCAGTCGATTGTGTTCTTGACCAGCGGCGGGATCGAGCCGTTGTATTCCGGCGTGCAGATGAGCAGCGCGTCGTGCTCGGCAAAGAGGCGCGCCAGCTTCACCGCATTCTCCGGAACGCCCTTCTCGCGCTCCAGATCCTCGTCCATCAGCGGCAGCGGATAGTCGACCAGCGAGATGCGCGTCACCTCTGCGCCCTGCACCGCCAGCTCGCGCTGCGCGATGTCGGCCGTCCTGCCGGAGTAGGCGCCACTGCGGATCGAACCGGCAAAGACCAGTATTCTCGGGATCATGGGCTTCCTTCGCAGGCTCCAGCAGCCCGACCTATAGCCGATAGGTGTCGCCGCCAAAAGCACGGAGACGACCCTAACCGATGGTTACCGGACCGGCGAAAATTCGCCGCCCGGGGAAACCGGATGTTCGGACTCTGCTGTTATGGATGCGGCAATGGGGGTTTGGTCATGCGCAATTTTCTGAGAAGCAAAGACGGCAACATGGCGGTCATGTTCGCGCTGACGGCACTTCCGGTGCTGGGCGGCGTGGGCGTGGCGATAGACTACGCACGCGCCGTCAACGTCGCGTCCTTCGTCCAGTCGCAAGCCGACATCGCCGCCCTCAGCGGCGCCCAGCTGGGACCGGACGGCAATCCGCAGGCCTATCTCGACTACCTGAAGTTCGTCACCGAGCAGCGCTATGGCAGCGGGGCCTGGATCAACAAGATGACGATCGACGCCAAATGGGTGAGCGACGTCGACTATCGCGTCACGGTCAAGGGCGAGGTGCCGGTCAGCATCCTCGGCGCTGTGCCCGGCTTCCCCCGCGAGATGGACATCGGCGTGTCGTCGATCGTGCGCATCGCGGCGCCGCGCGAGGTCTACAAGCCGCCGGTCGTCAGCGAGCTCGACAACGAGGCCGGCGACTACAACCGCGTCTACGTCTACTGCTTCGATCCCGAAAAGTTCAAGAAGGGCAAGGGCAGCACCAAGCGCACCAACGCGCGCTCCGACATGACCGCCATCGCCGACAATGCCGGCACGAAATACACCTACGAGATGCCGCGCTGCGCCGAGGGCCAGAACCTCAGCTACAAGCTCCTCAACGTGCGCCTGGTGCGCGGCGAGCCCAAGAAGTGGGACGATCCCAAGCAGACGCGCTTCGAGTATTTCACCGACACCGAGATCAAGGGCAGCAACTACGACTACTACCTCGACGACAAGTCGGTGCTGGAAACGGTGATCTGCAACAACGTTAACGAGTGCAGGCCCAAGAGCAAGGGCGGCATCATTCCCGAAGGCAAGAACCGCACGCCGGTACAGGCCAAGGGCACGTGCTCGCCGGGCAAGTATCTGTACTTTGGCTGGGAAGACAGGCCGCCCGGCCTTGCCGGCCCCAGCAACGACTGGACCGACATCGCCTGGACCGACCGGGATTATGACGACATCCGAATCGTCATCGGCTGCCCGACCATCGAAACCGTGCAGGAGCGGCAGGTTCGGCTGACGCGCTAGGCCGCGCTGGGCGGGCCGGCGGTTCGCCCGAGATTCCGCCGGTCTGCGGCCGCCGGGTTCGACCTAGGGCCGGGTGTACAGCCAGAGCGTGGTCGGCGGGATGTTGCGGATCACGAAGTCGAATCGCTTCACCTGATAGTCGCCGAGGCCGGGCGGCACCGGCGAGCGCGGCCCGTAGGTGAGCTGCACGATCGGCCGGCCGGCCGGCAGCCGCTCCAGCAGGTCGCAGACATATTGCACGCGCCGCTCCACGGGGAAATTCAGCAGGGGCACGCCCGAGACGATCGTGTCGAAGGTCAGCCCGCTCCTGTCGCCAAGCGTCTTGTCGAGGTCGAACGCGTCGCCGTGGATGAAGTTCACGCCCGGATAGTCGCGCACGAGATGGCGGACGAAATCCTCCGAATATTCGATGGAGTAGAGGTCGTTCGGCTTCACCCCCCGCTCCAGGATCGCCTTGGTGATGACGCCGGTGCCGGGTCCGAGCTCGAGCACGGGTAGCCCCGAATGTGGCTCGATGACCGAGGCCATGCGGCGCGCAGTAACCGAGCTTGTCGGAATGATCGAGCCGACAGCCTTGGGCTTGTCCACCCAGCCCTTGAAGAAGCGCAGTTCCTGATCGAACCGCGCCGCGAATTTACGCAAGCCGGGGTGGGGGGTCATGTCGGGCTCCTCGTATGCGGCGGGTTGGCCCCGCGGTCGCCCCCTAGATAGGGGTTGACCTTGGGGAAACAAAGGCGGCGCGCGGATTTCGCACAGCCTATTCTCCGAACGATTCGAAGAAGTCCTTCATGCGGCTGAAGAAGCCGCTCGACTGCGGACTGTTCTCCTTCGAGGACAGCTTCTCGAACTCCTCCAGCAGCTCGCGCTGGCGTTTCGACAGGCTCTGCGGCGTCTCCACCGCGACCTGTATGTAGAGGTCGCCCATCTGCGGCTGGCGCAGGATGGGCATTCCCTTGCCGCGCAGGCGGAACTGGCGGCCGTTCTGCGTGCCTTCGGGCACTTTCACGCGCGTCTGCGTGCCGTCGAGCGACGTCACCTCGAACTGTCCGCCCAATGCGGCGGTGGTCATCGAAACCGGCACCTTGCAGTAGAGGTCGGCGCCGTCGCGCTGGAACAGGTCGTGCGGCTTGACCGACAGGAAGATGTAGAGGTCGCCGGTGGGGCCGCCGCGCAGGCCGGCCTCGCCTTCGCCCGCCAGGCGGATGCGCGTTCCGTCCTCGATGCCGGCGGGAATGTTCACCGACAGCGCCTTCTCCTCGGTGACGCGGCCCTGGCCGGAGCACTTCGCGCACGGGTCCTGGATCATCTGGCCGCGCCCGTGACATTGCGGGCAGGTGCGTTCGATCGAGAAGAAGCCCTGGCTGGCGCGCACGCGCCCGGAGCCCGAACACATGGCGCAGGTGACGGGCTGCGTGCCCGGCTTGGCGCCCGAGCCGGTGCATTCCGAACAGGTGACCGAAGTGGGCACCCGGATCTGCGCCGTGCGGCCGGTGAACGCCTCCTCCAGCGAGATTTCCATGTTGTAGCGGAGGTCGGCGCCGCGCTCGCGCCCGCCGGGGCCGCGGCGGCGCCCGCCGCCCATGATGTCGCCGAATATGTCCTCGAAGATGTCGGCGAAGCCGCCCTGGCCGAAGCCGTGTCCGCCGCCGCCCATGCCCTGCTCGAACGCGGCATGGCCGAAGCGGTCGTAGGCGGCCCGCTTCTGCGGGTCCTTCAGCACCTCGTAGGCGAGGTTGATTTCCTTGAACTTGAGCTCGGCCTCGGCGTCGCCGGGGTTGCGGTCCGGGTGGAACTGCATCGCGAGCTTGCGGAAGGCGCCCTTCAGCTCCTTCTCGTCCGCCCCCCTCTGAACGCCGAGTGTCTCGTAGAGGTCAGCCTTCATCACATTTCCCGGACATGCGGCCGTCTATTGCGGCCCTGGGCTTCGGCGTCGTCGTCGGCGCGGCAAGCATTGCCCCGGCGGGCGACAGCGGCAAGCCCGTATGTGCTTCTTCCAACGCTTGTCCCTTTGTCAAGAAAGCCCGGATCGCTCCGGGCTTTCGATCGATGTGGCACGCGCTGCGTCAGGCCGACTTCTTCTTGTCGTCCTCGTCGATTTCCTCGAAATCGGCGTCGACGACGTCCTCTCCGGCCTTCGCCGCGTCCGCCTGGGCGTCGGCCTGCGCGGCCTCCGCCTGGCTGGCCTCGTACATGGCCTGGCCAAGCTTCATCGAGGCTTCGGCGAGCTTCTCGGTCTTGGCCTTGATCGCCTCGGCATCGTCGCCTTCGACGGCGGACTTCAGCTCGGCGACGGCGTCCTCGATGGCCTTGCGGTCATCTGCCGAAACCTTGTCGCCATAGTCCTTCAGCGACTTCTCGGCCGAATGGATCAGCGCCTCGGCCTGGTTGCGGGCTTCCGCGCCGGCGCGGCGCTTCTTGTCCGCCTCGGCGTTGGCCTCGGCGTCCTTCACCATCTTCTCGATGTCGGCGTCGGAGAGGCCGCCGGAAGCCTGGATGCGGATCTGCTGCTCCTTGCCGGTGCCCTTGTCCTTGGCCGAAACGTTGACGATGCCGTTGGCGTCGATGTCGAAGGTGACCTCGATCTGCGGCACGCCGCGCGGTGCGGGCGGAATGCCGACCAGGTCGAACTGGCCCAGCATCTTGTTGTCGGCCGCCATCTCGCGCTCGCCCTGGAAGACCCGGATCGTCACCGCCGACTGCGAATCCTCGGCAGTGGAGAAGACCTGGCCCTTCTTGGTGGGGATGGTCGTGTTGCGCTCGATCAGGCGCGTGAACACGCCGCCAAGCGTCTCGATGCCCAGCGACAGCGGGGTCACGTCGAGCAGCAGCACGTCCTTGACGTCGCCCTGCAGCACGCCGGCCTGGATGGCCGCGCCGATCGCCACCACCTCGTCGGGGTTGACGCCCTTGTGCGGCTCCTTGCCGAAGAACTGCTTCACGACTTCCTGCACCTTGGGCATGCGGGTCATGCCGCCGACCAGCACCACCTCGTCGATCTCGCCGGCCTTGACGCCCGCGTCCTTCAGCGCGGCCGCGCAGGGCGCGACGGTGCGCTGGATCAGGTCGTCGACCAGCGCCTCGAACTTGGCGCGGGTGAGCTTCATCGTCAGGTGCTTCGGCCCGGAGGCGTCGGCGGTGATGAAGGGCAGGTTGATCTCGGTCTGCGTGGAGGACGACAGCTCGATCTTCGCCTTCTCGGCGGCTTCCTTCAGCCGCTGCAGCGCCAGCTTGTCGTTGCGCAGGTCGATGCCCTGCTCCTTCTTGAACTCGTCTGCCAGGTAGCTGACGAGGCGCATGTCGAAATCCTCGCCGCCGAGGAAGGTGTCGCCATTGGTCGACTTCACCTCGAACACGCCGTCGCCGATCTCCAGCACCGAGATGTCGAACGTGCCGCCGCCGAGGTCGTAGACCGCGATCGTGCCGGCGGTCTTCTTGTCCAGGCCGTAGGCAAGCGCGGCCGCGGTCGGCTCGTTGATGATGCGCAGGACGTCGAGCCCCGCGATCCTGCCGGCGTCCTTGGTGGCCTGGCGCTGCGCGTCGTTGAAGTAGGCGGGAACGGTGATGACGGCCTTCTCGACCTTCTCGCCGAGATAGCTCTCTGCCGTTTCCTTCATCTTCTGCAGGATCATGGCCGAGATCTGCGAGGGCGAATATTTCTTGCCCTGCGCCTCGACCCAGGCATCGCCATTGTCGCCCTTCACGATGTGGTAGGGGACCAGCTTCTTGTCCTTGTCGGTGACCGGGTCGTCATACCGGCGGCCGATGAGGCGCTTGATGGCGAAGAAGGTGTTTTCGGGGTTGGTGACCGCCTGGCGCTTCGCCGGCTGGCCAACGAGGCGCTCGTCCGAATCGCTGAACGCGACGATGGACGGGGTGGTGCGGGCGCCTTCCGAGTTCTCGATCACCCTGGCGTCCTTGCCGTCCATGACGGCGACGCAGGAATTGGTCGTTCCAAGGTCGATGCCGATAACTTTTGCCATTTGTTCTTCTCTCCGCTTAGCAGGCTTTCAAGGACCCGATCCCGGCGTTCCGGCGAAAGCCCCTTTCACACGAATTTCCGCTGCGGCGGACCCTTGGCCCGACCTTGCGGTGTCGCGGCGTATATAAGAAGCAGCATTTTGCGGTGCAAGTCGCTTGAGGGGAGGTTTTTGGCCGTTCTCCCGGCGCTTGCGCGACGCTGTCGCGCACCTCGCAAGGATGGTGGGAAAGTGACGCGGGGCCTACCATATTCAGTGCATGAGCCAACCTCTCCCGAGCCAGTCCTTGCCGCTTTCGCTGCTGGAGCAGCGCCGGCATCGCATGCTCAACGCCATGCACACCTGGTTGCTTGCTGCCGGAAGCCTGACGCTGCTGGCCGTCACCGCCTTCGTTTTCGGCGGGCTGGCCGGCGTCCTGATCGCGCTGGTGTTCGGCGCCATCACCTTGCGCGCGGCCCAGCGCATCAGCCCGCAGCTCGTGCTCAGGATGTACAAGGCCGACCCCGTCACCCCTGCGCAATTTCCGACAGGTTTCGCCATCGTCGAGGAGCTTGCCGCGCGTGCCGGGCTGCCGGTTGCGCCGAAGCTGCATGTCGTTCCCTCGCATGTGATGAATGCTTTCGCCGTGGGCAGGCGCAGCGATTCGGCTATCGCCATCACCGACGCGCTGGCGCGCCGGCTGTCGGCACGCGAGCTGGCCGGCGTCCTTGCTCACGAGATCAGCCACATCGCGCATGAGGATCTGCGCGTCATGGCCTTCGCCGATCTGGCTGCGCGCTACACCTCGCTGATGTCGACGGTGGGCATCTTCTCGGCGCTGCTCAACCTGGCGGGATTCGCGGGCGGCTACGGCCAGCCCGTGCCGTGGCTGGGTGTAGCCGTGCTGGTCGTCGCGCCGACCGTGGGCGGGCTGCTGCAGCTGGCGCTGTCGCGCACGCGCGAGTTCGACGCCGATCTGGGCGCGGTCATGCTCACCGGCGATCCCGACGGCCTGGCCTCGGCCCTGGCCAAGCTCGATCGCGCGCAGCGCGGCATGTGGGAGAGCCTCATGCTGCCCGGCGCGCGCACGCCCGAGCCTTCGGTGCTGCGCTCGCACCCCGCCACGGCCGAGCGCATAGAGCGGCTGATGCGGCTGCGCGCCGGCAGCCGTGCCGCCGCCGGCGAAGGAGCCGTGCCGCCCGACGCCCTTCTGCGCCCTGCCGTCAGGCGGCGGTCGCCCATTCCCGCGATCGGCGGGGGCATGGACGGTCGCTCGGAGGAAGAGTTGCGGCGCATCGTCCGGCATCTGGCCGCGACCGGTGCGGCGCCGCTTTCGCCCGATCCGTCGGGTCCGGCCGCCGTCGGCCATCTGCGTCAGCCCAGGGACGGCCCGCGCCTGCGCGTGCGGCGTGGCGGCGTCTGGTGGTGATCTGCCGCCTCACTCGGCCTTGCGGCTGTATTGTGCCCGCTCGAAGAAAAGAATGACGAAGAGCGACAGGATGAACGGCACGATCAGATAGAGCAGGCGGAAGACGATGAGCGCGGCGAGCACGTCGGCCGCGTCCATTTCCGGCAGGCCGGTGATGAAGGCGAGCTCCAGCACGCCGATGCCGCCCGGCGCGTGGCTGACCAGCGCTATCGAGAACGATATCAGGAAGATGCCGAGCACGATGAGGTAGCCCGGGTTGCCCTCCGCCGGCAGCGCGAAGTAGACGATCGCCGCCGCGGCGCACAGTTCCAGCGGGCCGATCAGCAACTGCCTGCCGACGATGGGCAGGCGGGGATAGGTCAGCTCGAAGCTGCCGATCTTGAGCGGGCGCAGATGCAGCCAGCTCCCGACGACGTAGATCGCGACCAGCGCCAGCAGCAGCCCGCCGGTGGTGGCCGACGCCTCGATCGGCAGCACGTCGACGAATCGCTTCAGGACGTCGGGCTCGATGACCAGCACGAGCCCCGCCAGCAGGATCGTGCCCAGCGCGAAGGTGAAGGAGCAGAACGCCACCAGCACGCCCACCTCTCTCGCGGTGAGCCCCCGCGACGAATAGGCCCGGTAGCGCACGACCGCGCCTGAAAAGACCGAGGCGCCGATATTGTGCGACAGCGCGTAGGTGGTGAACGAGGCGAGCGTGACGAACAGCCAGCCGACGTGGCGGCGCAAGTGCAGCAGCGCCAGATGATCGTAGCCCGCCAGCGCCCCGTAGGCGACCAGCGTGGACAGGACGGCCAGCAACCAGTCATGCGCGGCGATCGCTGCGAAGCTGCCCTTGAGCTCGGCAAACGAAATGCCGCGCAATTCGTGGTACAGCAGCCAGATTGAAAGCGCGACGGCCACGAGGCCGACGATCGGCCAGATCTTCTTGCCCAGATGTCCTCTCCCTATCGTGTCACTATTTCACATTTCGTGAGTGCATGGGAACACCCGTAACATAGGATTCGGCCCAACAAGAAGGCCGTGAGGCAGGTTGTCGCGCGCGTCGCGCAAAGCGCCCACCAAGGCGGGCCGCGCCCTGGAATCCACATGTGCGAGGTCGCCGGGGGCTGTCGCCGGACGAAGACGCAGGCGCGCGGCGCATCGATGTCGCAGGGCCGCGTCGATTCATGCCATCGCCTCACTTCCATTTGCGCCGCCAGTAGATAGTCTCGGTCCGTTGTCTCTCGAGCGGCGGTTCGGCGTTGAAATCGATCAGGGTACGGACTCCGGTTGCGGTCGTCGCGTTGGCCGTGGCGCTGTTCGTCTTCATCTCGGCGCTTGCGGGCCTGTTCCTGTGGCAGGGCTATCGCGATGCCGAGAGCCGCGGCGAGCAGCGGGCAGCCATTGCCGCCCACACGGTTGCCGCGCATCTGCAATGGATCGTGGAGGCCAGCCGGCAGGCGTTGCGCCGCGTCAACGATACGCTGGATTTCAGGCCCGACCTCTGGAGCCCGCGCGAGATCGCCGGCCTCGACAGCCTTGTCAGCGCGCTGCCGGCGGGCGTGCAGGTGCGGGTTTTCGATGCGGGCGGCAACGAGATGATCTCATCCTCGCCCAGGGCCGGCCAGATCAACATCTCCGATCGCCCCTATTTCCACGAACTGCGTGACGGCGCCGACTTCGTGGTGTCGAGGCTTCTGACCGACCGCGTGACGGGCATCAGCAGCTTCGTGATCGCGCAGCGCCTGGAGCGCGAAAGAGGCTTTGCCGGCATCGCGGCGATCATCGTCCCTTCGAGCCTGATCTCCGAATTCTGGTCGTCGCTCGATCTGGGAGAGGACTCCTCCGCCAGCATCATCCGCGACGACGGATGGCTGGTGGCGCGGCATCCGCCGCTGGCCGAGGGCATTGACCTCAGCCAGCACGTGCTCTTCACGCCTTTTCTGCCCAACGCGCCGGCCGGATCCTACCGCTCTGACGCCTCACCGGCCGACGGCAAGACCAGGCTGGTGGGCTACCACAGGGTTCCAGGCGCTCCGCTGGTGGCGGTGGCCGCGGTCTCGGCCGACACCGCGCTCGCCGATTTCCGCCTACGCATCCGCCGCCTCGCGGTCGGTGCCCTGCCGGCCTATCTCGCTCTCATCGGCCTTTCGCTGTGGGTTGCCCGACTGCTTGCCACCGACGAGCGCCGGCGGCGCGATCTGGAAGAGGCGCTGGAACAGAACCGGCTGCTGCTGCGCGAGGTCCATCATCGCGTGAAGAACAATCTGCAGACCGTGTCGTCGCTGGTGCGGCTGCAGCCCATGGCGCAGGAGGCGCGCCGCGACCTGTCGGACAGGATCGGCGCGATGGCCGCCGTGCACGAGCAGATCTATCGCTCCAACCGCTTCGGCGACGTCAACCTCGCAGTCTACCTGCAGGGCATCGCCGAAGGTGTCAGGGCGGGCTACGACAGCGCGGTCAAGCTGGACTTCCGCACCGACCCCGTGACGGTCGATCCCGACAAGGCGATGGTGCTGGGCCTGATCCTGACCGAGCTGGTGTCCAACTCCATCAAGCACGGCTTCCCCGAACGCGGGGAAGGCAGGATCGAGATCGAGCTCGCAGCCACGGACGAGAAGTCGATCCGGCTTTCGGTTCGCGACAATGGCACGGGCTTCGACCCCTCCTCGGTCTCCAAGGGCCTCGGCATCCGCCTGCTCAAGGCTTTTGCCGAGCAGCTTGGGGGTCGCTACGAGATGAAGGGCGAGGGCGGGCTTTCCTACGAGCTGGTTTTCCCGACCGGCTGATGCCGCGCCATCGCAAAGCGGTCGGTCGGAGGCTCAGACCTTTTCCCAGCCCTCGTGTCCGGCGGCGCGATATATCGCGTCGATGACCTTCTGGTTCTTCACCGAATCTTCGAGCGTGAAGACCGCCGCCTTCTCGCCGCGGGCGGCGCGCGCGAAGGCTTCCACCTGCAGCCGGTACTGCTGCGCCGCCGGGAAGCGATAGACCGTCGCCTCGTCATGGCCCCGGTTGTTGAGGGTCACCACATGGTCGCCATAGCCGCCGGCGTTGAACGGCGCATGCACCTCGATGAACCCCTTGTCGCCGTGGAACAGCATGACCTGTCGGGCGGCGAGCTGCGTCGACAAATAGAAGGAAAGGTCGAACCCGTCGAACGCGGCCTTGATGCTGGAGTAGCTGTCGGTGCCGAATTTGGGATCCCGCTCGACCGTAGCCTGCACCCTCAGCGGCTCCTTGCCGGTGGCGAAGCGGGTGGTGACGGTCGGGTAGACGCCGATGTCGGGCAGCGCACCGCCGCCCAACTCGGGCCGGTTGCGCATGTTGACGGGGTCGACATTGTAGTAGGTGAAGGCGCCCTGCACATGGCGCAGCGTGCCGATGGCGCCGCCCTGCACGAGCTCCCGCACCTTCAGCCATTGCGGGTGGTAGGTGACCATGAACGCTTCCACCACCAGCACGCGGTTGCGGTCGCGCGCGGCGATGACCTGCGCGATGTCTTCGGCCTTCAGCGCCAGCGGCTTTTCCACCAGCACGTGCTTGCCGGCGTCCGCCGCCTTGATCGCCCATTCGACATGCTGCGAGGTCGGAAGCGGGATGTAGACGGCATCGATCGTGTCGGAAGCCAGCATCTCCTCGTACGAGCCGAAGGCATGCCGGGCGCCAGTCTGGTCCGCCAGCGCCTTGGCCCTGGCGACGTCGCGGCTGGCGATGGCGGTCAGCACGCTGTTATCGGCAGTCAGGATGGCAGGTATAAGCTGTTCGCGCCCGATCTTGGCGGTGGACAGGACTCCCCAGCGGAACATTTTCTTCGCCTCCCGAAATAATTTGGGCGAACCTAGCGGGATGGCGGCAAAAAGGAAAGGCGGGACGATGCGAGACGCCCGCACTGCCGAGGCGTCATCCGCCGCCGGCGCGCAGCGCGTCCCGCAGGCTCTCCTGTCCGATGCCGGCCGCATCGATGCGGACGCTCGCCTGCCTCCCGCCCGCGCCCGACACGCGCGCCAGGAACCATGCCGGCGTCGCCGGTGAAAACCCGAGCCTGGCCTTGCCGTCCATCCCGACCGCCGTGATGCCCTTGCCGCAGCCTAGGCGGCCGCATTGGCGCTGCAGCGAGATGCGGTTCTCCAGCAGATGAACCGCCCGATCGAATGTGCGGCACGCCTTCCTGTCCTCGAATGACAGTCCGAATTTCTCGACCGCCGCGTTGCTGATCGCTTTCACCTCATGCTGCGCGAATTTGTCCGACAGCAGCTGTCGCGCCACGTGGAACCGCTCCATCACCGTCTGGAAGTTGGGGACGCGGCAGTTGAGATACAGGGTGACCATGTAGTCCTTCAGCCCGATCGACGGCGTCCATTTGACGAGCACATTGCGCTTGCCGAAATCATTGGTCTCGGCGACGGAGCGAAGGAGATCGAAACAGGCGTTGCAGCTGGGGTTGAGGAAAAGGACCAGGGTCTGCGACCGGTCGCCGGGTCCCAGCAGCAGGTCGTTGTCGAGGTCGAAGGCGATTTCGTCGGGTGCGGGCGGCGGGGCAGGCGTGTCGTTGACCAGCGCGGCCAGCCTTTCTTCCGCCTTTCGCATCTCCGGCTTCAGCAGCGGGTTGTCCGCTTCGAACCGGAGATGCTCCAGCATGAGTGCCTGGACCTTCTCGTCGCTGAACAGCTTCTTGAGGGGCTCGCCGACATCCTTGTCTTCGGCAAGGCCGGGTTGCGCCAGGGTGAGCAACGCCGCCAGCAGTGTCATCAGCCAGGTTGCGCGGGCAAAGCGCCGCCGCCAGCTTCCGATTCGATCTGTGCGGTTCGGCCCGATCGTCATCGCTTCCCCCCGTTCATGCCCCAGCGCATCCGCAGCGGAGCTTCTTCGCCTCCAGAAAACAGCTGAGCGAGCCTAGTCGGAGCGCCCGCAGAAGGAAAGCCACGGGCCGGTCTACCAGGGCTCGACGGACAGTTCCGGCCAGGCCGCCTTTGCCCGGCGGCCCTTTTCTTCATGCGTCACGCGGTTGTCGAGCGCGCGGTTGGGCGTTACGCGGAAGGCGAAGATGTCGTCGAGCCCGAAGGGCGCGACGAGGTCGAGCTCGCCGTCGGCGTCGAGGCGCACCCCCACCGCATGGGTGCGCGAGGCGAAATATTCGATGGCGTGCGCCGAGCTGCGATAGCGCGGACATGGCCGGCCGAATTTCTGCGGATACCAGAGATGCACCCGCGCCTGATTCCTGATCTCGACCGGCAGCGAAACATGCGCGAAGGCTGGCGCAGCCGCCGCGATCACCGCGTCCTCGGCTTCCCAGGACAGGTCGCCGCCATCGAAATAGAAAAGGTCGATGTCCTTGATGCCGTGCCCGCTGGGCCGGCCGGTGAGCGCGTTCCAGACCGTGTTGTAGAGCGCGCCGGAAACGATGATCCAGTCCGGAAGCGCGACCTCGCGCGCGGCGAGGAGCGCCGCGCGCACGATCGGGTCGGCCCAGACTATGTCGAGGAAGATGCGTCGCTGCTCGGCGTCGGGCAACCCGGCATGGCGCAGATGCCGCATCGTCCCCGTCAGCTCCGCAGCACGCCGCCCGTCTGCTTCGCAACATTCTCCACGATGCGCGTCGCCAGCGCTTCGAAATCCTCGTCCGTCAGCGTCTTTTCCAGCGGCTGGATGGCCACCTCGATGGCGATCGACTTCTTGCCCGCGCCCACCGATGCACCTTCAAAGACGTCGAACACGCGCACGCCCGTGATCAGCTTCTTGTCGGCGGCGAGCGCGGCGCGCGTCAATGTTCCGGCCTCGACGGTGCGGTCCACCACGAAGGCGAAGTCGCGCTTCACGGCCTGGAAGGGCGACAGGTCGAGCCGCGGCTTGGTCCGCGTCGGCCGCGCCTTCGGCTCGGGCACGGCGTCGACATAGATTTCGAAGCCGCAGATCGGACCCGACGCGTCGAGCGCTTCCAGCGTTCGCGGATGCAGCTCGCCGAACGTGCCCAGCACCACCTTCGGGCCAAGCTTGATCGTGCCGGAGCGTCCCGGGTGATACCAGGCCGGCCCGCCGGCCTCGATCTGCAGCTTGTCGACGGGCGCGCCGCACGCCTCCAGCGCGGCCAGCGCGTCGGCCTTGGCGTCGAATACGCCGACCGCGCCGGCATTGCCGTCCCAGTGCCGCCCCTGCCCCTCCACCTTGGCTGTGCCGCGGCGCACGCCGGCGGCTACCCGCCGCTGCTGCTCGGGCCTGTCGCCCTCATAGGTGCCCGAAACCTCGAACAGCGCGGTGTCGACAAAGCCGCGGTCGGCGTTGCGCTGCGCAGCCGCGATCAGCCCCGGCAGCAGCGAAGGCCGCATGTCCGACATGTCGGCCGCGATCGGGTTGGCAAGCTTGAGTTCGGGCTGGCCTCCGCCGAAGGCTTTGGCGTGGCTCTCCGGGATGAACGACCAGGTGACAGCTTCCATCATGCCGCGCACGGCGAGCGCACGACGGGCGGCACGGGTGCGCACCTGCAGCGTCGTCAGGATGCGGCCGTTCACCGCCTCGTGGCCGACCATGGGCTGCGGCGCGATCTTCTCCACGCGGTGGATGCGCATGACCTCTTCGACGAGGTCGGCCTTGCCTTGCACGTCCGGCCGCCAGGACGGCACCGAAACGGCCAGATGCCCTTCCCGACGTACTTTGCGGACATTCTCCTCGGTCACGTAGCCGATCGTGCCGGTGGGCGGGCCCGAGCCGAACACTTCCGCGCCGTAGGCCTCTTCCATCCCGAAGCCGAGGCTTTGCAGGATACTGCGCTGCTCCTTCTCCGGCACGGCGAGCCCGGTGAGGCGCTTCACCTCCGAAAGCGGCAGGTCGATCACCGGCGCGGTGTAGCCGGCATAGCCGACCACCTGCGCCTCGCTGGGCTCGCCGCCGCACAGCTCCATCACCAGCTTGGTCGCCAGCTCCAGCCCCGGCACCATGAATTCGGGATCGACGCCGCGCTCGAACCGGTAGCGCGCATCGGTGATGATGCCCAGCGTGCGGCCGGTGCGCGCGGTCACCAGCGGGTCCCAGAGCGCCGATTCGATGAGCACGTCGGTGGTGTTGTCGTCGCAGCCGGAATGTTCGCCGCCCATGATGCCGGCGATGGATTCGACGCCATTGTCGTCGGCGATCGCGCACATTTCCGGCGTCAGCGTGTATTCGCGCTGGTCGAGGCCCAGCACCGTCTCGCCATCCCTGGCGCGGCGCACCACCAGGTCGCCCTTCACCTTGGCCGCGTCGAAGACGTGCAGCGGCCGGCCCCGGTCGAAGGTGACATAGTTGGTGATGTCCACCAGCGCGTTGATGGGGCGCAGCCCGATGGCGATGAGCCGCTGCTGCATCCATTTCGGCGAGGGGCCGTTCTTCACGCCGCGCACAAGCCGCAGCGCAAAGCCGGGGCACAGCTCCGGCGCCTCGATCGTCACCTTCACCGGGCAGGCGCCCTGTCCCGCCACCGGCATGACCGAGCCGTCCTTCAGCCGGCCGAGCCCGGCCGCCGCGAGATCGCGCGCGATGCCATAGACTGCGGTCGCGTCAGGGCGGTTGGGCGTCAGGTTGATCTCGATGACGGCATCGTCGAGATGCGCATAGGCTGCGAACGACGTGCCCACCGGCGCGTCCTCCGGCAGCTCGATGATGCCGTTATGCTCGTCGGAAAGCTGCAGCTCGCGCTCCGAGCACATCATGCCGTGGCTTTCCACGCCGCGGATCTTGCCGACGCCGAGGGTGGTGTCGATGCCCGGCACGTATGTGCCGGGCGCGGCGAAGGCGCCGATCAGCCCGGCGCGCGCGTTGGGCGCGCCGCAGACCACCTGCACCGGCTGGCCCGCGCCAGTGTCAACGGTCAGCACCTGCAGCCGGTCGGCCTCGGGATGCTTCTGCGCCGTCAGCACCTTGGCGATCACGAACGGCTTCAGCGCGGCCTTGTCGTCGACCGACTCGACCTCGAGGCCGGTCATGGTCAGCGTCTCGACGATCTCGTCGAGCGAGGCATCGGTATCGAGATGGTCTTTCAGCCAGGAGAGGGTGAATTTCATGTGTCTGTCCCTTTCCGCTTAGCCGCTCAGCCCGCCGAACAGCGTCGGCAGGTCGAGCGGGCGGAAGCCGTAGTGTGAAAGCCAGCGGACGTCGGCGTCGAAGAAGGCGCGCAGGTCCGGCATGCCGTATTTCAGCATGGCGATACGGTCGATGCCCATGCCCCAGGCAAAGCCCTGATATTCGTCGGGATCGAGCCCGCCGAAGCGCAGCACGTTGGGATGCACCATGCCGCAGCCGAGGATCTCCATCCAGTCATTGCCCTCGCCGAAGCGCACTTCGCCCGGCCGCGAGCGGTCGCACTGGATATCGACTTCCAGGCTGGGCTCGGTGAACGGGAAGAAGCTCGGCCGGAAGCGCATGTTGACGCTGGGCACCTCGAAGAACGCCTTGCAGAACTCGGTCAGCACCCATTTCATGTTGGCGACGTTGGCTGATCTGTCGATGACCAGCCCTTCAAGCTGGTGGAACATGGGCGAGTGCGTGGCGTCCGAGTCCTGCCGGTAGGTCTTGCCGGGGATGACGATGCGGATCGGCGGCTTCTGCGCCTCCATGGTGCGGATCTGCACCGGCGAGGTGTGCGTGCGCAAAAGCTTCGGCGCCTGGCCGTCTCCGGCCGGGTTGAAGAAGAACGTGTCGTGCATCTCGCGCGCCGGGTGCCCCTCGGGGAAGTTCAGCGCGGTGAAATTATAGTAGTCGGTCTCGATGTCCGGACCTTCGGCGATGGCGAAGCCCAGGTCGCCGAAGATGGCGGCGATCTCGTCCACCACCTGGCTGATCGGGTGGATGCGGCCGCGCTCGGCCGCCGCCTGCCGCACCGGCAGCGTCACGTCCACCTTCTCGGCCGCCAGCCGCGCCTCGATCGCCGCGTCGCGGAGCGCGGTGCGGCGCGCCGTCAGCGCGTCGGTCACGCGGTTCTTCAGCCCGTTGATCGCCGGGCCCATTGTCTGCCGCTCTTCGGGGCTCATGGCGCCGAGCGTCTTCAGCCGCTCGGAGATCGAGCCCTTCTTGCCCAGCGCGGCGACGCGCACCGCCTCGATCGCCTGCTCGTCGGTCGCAGCGGCGATTTCCGCCAGCAATGTCGCCTCGAGAGCCTTCAGGTCGGTCATCTGTTCGGTCACGGCTTCACCCGCCCTGCATTTGCCCGCCGCCATCGGCAGGGATTGATCGGTCCAAGAAAAAACCCGCGCCGGCCGAGCCAGCGCGGGTTTCCCATTATCATTTTCCGAATGCCTGGGAAGCGCTGGCTTAGGCTACAGCGCTTTCAAAAGCGTTCGGCGTGGTGTCTTTCAGATATTCCAGCGCGGTCTTCGACTTGGCCACCAGCGCGGCGAAGGCCGCCGGCTCGTGAATGGCCATGTCGGACAGCACCTTGCGGTCGATCTCGATGCCGGCCTTGTTGAGGCCGTCGATGAAGCGACCGTAGGTCAGCCCGTGCTCGCGCACCGCGGCGTTGATGCGCTGGATCCACAGCGCGCGGAAATTGCGCTTGCGGTTCTTGCGGTCGCGGTAGGCGTACTGCAGCGACTTCTCGACCGCCTGCTTGGCGATGCGGATCGTGTTCTTGCGGCGGCCGTAGAAACCCTTGGCGGCCTTCAGCACCTTCTTGTGCTTGGCGTGGGCGGTAACGCCTCTCTTTACGCGTGCCATGTCATGATCTCCTAAATTTCTTCAAGTCCGCCGCGTCCTCATCCGAAAAGTCTGCAACTTTTCGGGGCGCAAGCGGAGCGTTCCTCTCAGATGCCGCCGCCGTTGGGCAGGAAGTTCTTGACGACCTTCTTGCCGTCCGGCTCCGCCAGCACCATGGTGCCGCGGGCATCGCGGATGAACTTGTTGGAACGCTTGATCATGCCGTGGCGTTTGCCGGCGGCTGCCGACAGCACCTTTCCGGTGCCGGTGATCTTGAACCGCTTCTTCGCGGCCGACTTGGTCTTCATCTTGGGCATTTTGCTTCCTTTATCGATGGGCCTCGGGATCGAGGCGAATATGCTCCGGACGGACCAGCGTCCGGAAAGCATCAGAAACCGCCACGGCATGCCCTGCCGGGCGGCTCTTTGAACGGGGCGCTCTATACAGGCTCGTCCGCGAAAGCGCAACAGGCCTTCAGCGGGCCGGCGAACCGGCCCTGGCGCGGCGCCTTATCTCGGCGCCAGCACCATCATCATCTGGCGGCCTTCCAGCTTCGGCTCGGCCTCGACCTTGGCGATCTCGCCGACTTCCTCGCGCACGCGGTTGAGCAGCTGCATTCCAAGCTCCATGTGCGCCATCTCGCGCCCGCGGAAGCGCAGCGTCAGCTTGACCTTGTCGCCTTCCTCGAAGAAGCGGCGCACGGCCTTCATCTTCACCTCATAGTCGTGGGTGTCGATGTTCGGGCGCATCTTGATCTCCTTGATCTCGATGACCTTCTGGCGCTTGCGCTGTTCGGCGGCCTTCTTCTGGCTCTGGTATTTCAGCTTGCCGAGATCGGTGATCTTGCACACCGGCGGCTCGGCATTGGGGGAAATCTCGACGAGGTCCAGCCCGGCGGCCTCGGCGGCCAGCAGCGCGTCGTTGATCGACACGACACCCTGGTTGTTGCCGTCCGCGTCGATCAGCTGAACCTTGAGGACACGAATGTCCCGGTTGGAGCGCGGCCCATCCTTGGTAGGCGCCGCGGCTTTGAATGGTCTGCGAATGGTCGTGCACTCCTTCTGCCGTTGATGACCAGTGCGTATAATGATGCGACGCGCAATGTGGTGCCCGCACCGGCGCTGTCAATAGCACAGAAGCTGCGGGGAATCACCCCGGCTCTTCTTTTCGGCGCGGTGCGGCTTGCCCGCCTCACCGCCATGCCATAGGCATGCTCCGAGGATGGGCATGGCCGAGATCGAACCGCAATTCATCGACGTGGATGGCCGGCGCATCGCCGTGCGCCATCGTCCGGGCCGCGCGCCCGGCTTCGTCTGGCTGGGCGGATACCGCTCCGACATGAAGGGCAGCAAGGCGGCCGCGCTCGACGCGTGGGCCGCCGAAAGCGGCCGCGCCTTCACCCGCCACGACTATTCCGGCCACGGCGAGTCCGGCGGCGCCTTCATCGAGGGCACCATCTCGCGCTGGCTGGAGGAAAGCCTGGCCGTCTTCCGCGTCTTCACGGCCGGCCGGCAGGTTCTCGTCGGCTCGTCCATGGGCGGCTGGATCGCGCTGCGCATGGTGCAGGAACTGCAGAAGGCCGGCGAGGGCGACCGCGTGGCGGGGCTGCTGCTGGTGGCGCCGGCACCCGATTTCACGTCCGAGCTGGTCGAGCCGCAGCTGACGAAGAAGCAGCGCAAGGAGCTGGCCGAAAAAGGCTGGTTCGGCGAGCCGTCGCAATATTCGGACGATCCTTATGTGTACACGCGCGCGCTGTTCGAGGATGGCGAGAAGAACCGCGTCCTCACCGGCATCATCGACACGCACTGCCCCGTGCACATCCTGCAGGGCATGCAGGATCCCGACGTGCCCTATGCGCATGCCCTGCGTCTGGTGGAGCACCTGCCCGCCGATGACGTGACGCTGTCGCTGGTCCGCGACGGCGACCACAGGCTGTCGCGCGCTGAGGACATAGCCATGCTCATTCGCGCCGCCGAAGGCCTGGCGCAGCTCGCCGGCTGAGCCCGATGCGCCTTTCGATCCCAGCCTCAGCGCTCGTGGCGGCGGTCGTCGGCTTCGGCGGCACGCTGGCGCTCATCATCGCGGCAGCCGACGCACTCGGCGCCACGCGCGACCAGACCGCCAGCTGGGTCACCGCCGTCTGCCTGGCGATGGCACTCGAGACCGCGTGGCTGTCCTGGCGCACGCGCATGCCCGTGGTCACGGCATGGTCCACGCCCGGGCTGGCACTGCTGGCCGCCACCAGCGGCTTCGGCATGCCCGACGCCGTTGCCGCCTTCATCCTTGTCGCGCTGATGCTGGTCGCGACCGGGCTCGTGCGTCCGCTGACGCGGCTGATAGCCATGATCCCGGCGTCGGTCTCCTCGGCCATGCTGGCCGGCATCGTCTTCTCTTTCGCCGCAGGCGCCGCGAAATCGGTCGCCGCCGACCCCGCGCTGGTGCTGCCGCTGGTGGCGCTGTTCTTCGTCAGCCGCCTGTTCAACCCGGCGCTGTCGGTGCTGGCGGTTCTGGTGGCCGGCATCGCGCTTGCCTTCGCGCTGGGGCGCATATCCGCCTTCCCGTCGCCCGAGCTTTCCACCCTCGTGCTGACCGAACCGCGCTTCTCGCTGGCCGGCTTCATCGGTATCGCCATACCGCTCTATCTCGTCACCATGGCCTCGCAGAACCTGTCGGGCCTCGCTGTCCTCAAGGCGTCGGGCTACGAGCCGCCGGCCGGGCCCATCATCGCGGTGACTGGCTTCGTCTCGCTGCTGACGGCGCCGTTCAACGCCGTCACCACCAATCTGGCCGCCATCTCGGCGGCCATCTGCACCGGGCCGGACGCGCATCCCGACCCGGCCGAACGCTGGAAGACCGGCCCCTTCTACGCGCTCGCCTATCTCGTCTTCGCCATCTTCGGCGCCTCGCTGGTGGCGCTTTTCGCGGTGCTGCCGCCGTCGCTGATCGTGCTGGTCGCCGGCCTCGGGCTTCTGGCCGCGCTCGCCAACGCGCTGTCGATCGCCATCGCCTCTGCCGACGACAGGATCGCGGCGACCGTCGCCTTCGCGGTCACGGCTTCCGGCCTCTCCGTCGCCGGCATCGGCTCGGCCTTCTGGGGGCTGGTCGCCGGCCTCGCCGTCCTGGCCCTCGATCGCGCGAAAAAACGCTTTGTCGGACAATGACTTGTCCGAATTAATGTTGCCATGCATTGAATCGGTTTGCCGCCGTTCCCATCTCGAAATTCAAGCAGCCATGGTGGTTGCGATTGACGACAAGGAACGGACAAGATGACCACTTCCGCATTGATCCGTCCCGCGTGGACGCCAGCGACCATCGCGCTGATGGTGATCGGCTTCATGGTGTTCTGGCCGCTTGGCCTGGCCATGCTCGCCTACATCATCTGGGGCGATCGCCTCGACGGCTTCAAGCGTGACGTGAACCGCGCGACGGACGGCATGTGGGCCGGCTGCCGCAAGGGTGGCTTCCGTGCGCATGCCCGCACCGGCAACGTCGCCTTCGACGACTGGCGCGCGAAGGAGCTGGAGCGCATCGAGGAAGAGCGCCGCAAGCTCGACGAGATGCGCGAGGAGTTCGACTCCTATCTGCGCGAACTGCGCCGCGCCAAGGACCAGGCCGAGTTCGACCGCTTCATGGGCGAACGCTCCAAGTCCACGCCCGCCACGACTTCGGACACCGTTTCGAAGAAGAAGGGCAAGGGCGAGGGCCTGCTGGACGACTGACCCGGTCCGCAAATCAAATGAACGACGGCGCCCTTGAGGCGCCGTTTTTCTGGGTAGTGTCTGCTGCGGCCCGCTTCATCGTGCAGGCCGTCGACGGGGGAGCCGGGGCCGACCCCCTCCCGGATAGCCGCATTCCGCGAATCAACTAGACTGGCCGCCATGCCCTTCGCCCTGCTGAGACGAACCCGTGCCCCCGCCGCGCCCGTCATCCGCGAATATGCGGTGGCAGGCCGCGTGATGCCGCTGCGCATCGCCGAGAACCCGCGCGCCACCCGGCTGACGCTGCGGATCGACGCCGGCGGCAAGGGCCTCCGGGTCACCGTGCCGCCGGGCGTGCCGTCGCGCGAGGTCGACCGCTTCATCGACAGGCATCGCGGCTGGCTGGAGGAGCGGCTGGCGAAAGTGCCGCAGCGGCCGCTCGTGCGCCCCGGCATCAAGATTCCGATCCGCGGCGTGCCCCACACCATCGTGCACGAACCCGGCACTCGCGGCACGGTCGAGACCGCCGTCGGCGAGGACGGTCCGCTTCTCATCGTCTATGGAGACCGCCGCCATCTGCCTCGCCGCATTTCCGATTTTCTCAAGCGCGAAGCCAAGCGCGAGATCACCAGGCTGGTCACCAGGCACACCGCCACGATCGGCAAGAAGGCCAAGGCGATCCGCTTCAAGGACACGACGTCGCGCTGGGGCTCCTGCACAGCCGACGGCACGCTGGCCTTCTCCTGGCGCATCATGATGGCGCCCAGGCCGGTGATAGACTATCTCGTCGCGCACGAGGTGGCGCACCTGAAGGAAATGAACCACGGCCCGAAATTCTGGAAGCTGTGCAGGGAACTCGCGCCTGACACCGACCGCTGCAAGGCATGGCTGAAGCGCAATGGCGGTTCGCTGCAGACCATCGATTTCGGCTAGTTTTCTCGACTCCTCCGCCTTTTCGGCCTATTCCCCCGCGTCATGAGCCTCGACATCAAGATCTGCGGCCTGAAGACGCCGGAAGCGCTGGAAGCGGCGCTGGCGGGCGGTGCGTCGCATGTCGGCTTCATCTTCTTCCCGAAAAGCCCGCGCAACGTCGCGCCCGCCGTGGCGGGCAGGCTGCGGGCTGCGGCGGAGGGCCGGGCGCAGGCGGTCGCCGTCACTGTCGACGCCGATGACGTGCTGCTCGACCGGATCGTGGACGACATGGCGCCCGACATGCTCCAGCTCCACGGCGGGGAGACACCGCAGCGCGTGGCGGCGGTCAAGGCGCGCTATGGCCTGCCGGTGATGAAGGCGCTGTCGATCAGCGAGCCGGCCGACCTCGGGAAGATCGCGCCCTACAAGGGGATCGCCGACCGCTTCCTGTTCGATGCCAAGCCGCCCAGGGGCTCGGAATTGCCCGGCGGCAACGGCGTATCCTTCGACTGGACCATACTGGCCGCGCTCGACCCCGGCACAGACTACATGCTGTCGGGCGGCCTCGACGCCGCCAATGTCGCCGATGCGCTGCGCCTGGCCAATCCCCCCGGCATCGACATCTCCTCCGGCGTCGAAAGCGCGCCGGGCGTGAAGGATGTCGCGCTCATCCACGCATTCCTCGCCTCCGTCCGCGCCGGCACCTAGCCGACGAAGCGTTCGACTGCGTCGTACAGCGCGTTCCAGGCCGGTTCCTGGGGGGTCAGCACGTGGTTCGGGCTCTCCAGCAGCACGAATTCCGCGCCGGGGATGCGGGCCGCGAGCTGGCGGCCCTGCTCCAGTGGCTGCACGCCGTCGTCGCGCGCATGCAGCACCAGCGTAGGAACCCGCAGCTCGTCCACGATGTCGTCCACGGCGAAGCTGTCGACCGCGGCTCGCAGCGCCGCCGCGTTTTCGGGTGTCGCCGTGCTGCGCTGCAGTTCCGCCAGCGATCCGATCTGCTCGCGCGAGCCGCCGGGCATGAAGAGCGTCGCGAAGGCGGAGTTGAACGGGCTGCCCGGCCGGCCCCAGCCGTGCCGGATCAGCGTCAGGATTGCTTCGGCCTGGGCCCGTTCGCCGGCGTCCGTGCGAACCAACCTGCCGCGTTCATAGCCGCCGTGCAGGACCAGGTGGCTGACCAGCTCCGGATGCCGGTGGGCGAAGGCGATCGCGATCGGCGCCCCCTGCGAGGCGCCGTATAGCGCGAACCGCTCGAGGCCCGCCGCCGCCACCACCGCCTCCATGTCCTCCACAAACCGGTCGAGGCTGAGGTCGGAGACGTCGCGGTCGGACAGCCCGTTGCCGCGCTGATCGTAGCGCACCAGCCTGAACCGCGCCGACAGGCGCTCCAGGTGCGGCCGCCAGACGGGGCTCGCCCAGTCATGCTCGAGATGCGTCAGCCAGTGGCCTGCCCGCAGCAGAGGACGGGCCCCGCCGCCGGCCCCGCTGGTGGCGTAGGCGATGCGGGTGCCGTCGGCCGAGCGGCAGAAGGAAACCCGCTGCCGGTCTAGCCCTGCCGGCCGCTGCGCATGAGCAGCCTGTCCTGCCGGCGGCGCGGCGGCCGCATCGGGCTCCACTTCACCCACGAAGCGGAAGCCGCGGCGCGGTATCGTCCTGATCCAGCGCTGGGTGGCGCCGTCGTCGCCGATGGCCGATCGGGCCGCACTGATGCGGGCCGCGACCGCCGAGTCCGAGACCACGCGTCCACGCCAGACCGACTGGATCAGCTCGTCCGTCGAGACGACTCGCTCGCGGTGCGTGATGAGCAGGTCGAGCAGGTCGAACACCTGCGGCTCGATCGCGACCGGCGTGCCGCTTTCCAGCAGCTCGCGGGTTTCGGGGTCCAGCCGGAACGGGCCGAAGCGATGGCTCATGCGACCGAGGCTAGCATCGGGAATGGCGACCGGCAAAGGCGGCCGCCAAAACACAAGGAAAAGACAAGCAAGGGGCAAGCCCGTCTTCAAGCGACGGTGCGGCGGCGCGCCTAGGGTGGCTTTGTCAGCAAGGAGACCCGCCATGATGATCCCGCAATCCGACCCCGTCCGCCGCCATCCCGATGGCTCCATCGATTTCGGCTTCTACGGCCGCCGGGCCGCCGTGATACGGCGCGCCGACCAGCGCACCCTGATGTCGCGGATCGGCAGCGTCCTCCGTCGGCTGGCCATGCGGTTGCGCCTGGCCTGACCTCCAGAATCGATTTTGATTTTCCCGGGCTGGTGGGGCATAAGCTCTCGCGACCGCGCGTGGCGGACGACCAGACAGGGACTTCGATGAACAAGCCGGCCTTGCCCAATTCCTTCCGCACCGGGCCCGACGAGCAGGGCATGTTCGGCATCTTCGGCGGACGCTTCGTCGCCGAGACCCTGATGCCGCTCATCCTCGACCTCGAGCGCGAGTGGGAAAAGGCGAAGAACGACCCGGCCTTCAAGACCGAGCTTTCGGACCTCTCCACCCACTATGCCGGGCGGCCCTCGAAGCTCTATTTCGCCGAAGGGCTGACGCGGCACCTCGGCGGCGCCAAAATCTACTTCAAGCGCGAGGACCTCAACCACACCGGCAGCCACAAGATCAACAATTGCCTCGGCCAGATCCTGCTGGCCAAGCGCATGGGCAAGACCCGCATCATCGCGGAGACCGGCGCCGGCCAGCACGGCGTCGCCTCGGCAACCGTCTCGGCGCGCTTCGGCTTCCCCTGCGTGGTCTATATGGGCGCCACCGACGTGGAGCGGCAGAAGCCCAACGTTTTCCGCATGAAGCTGCTGGGTGCCGAGGTGCGGCCGGTCTCCTCCGGCCACGGCACGCTCAAGGACGCCATGAACGAGGCGCTGCGCGACTGGGTGACCAACGTCCACGACACCTACTACCTGATCGGCACCGCCGCCGGCCCGCACCCCTATCCCGAGCTGGTGCGCGACTTCCAGTCGGTGATCGGCACCGAGGCGCGCGCCCAGATCGTGGAGCAGGAAGGCCGCCTGCCCGACATGGTCATCGCGGCCGTCGGCGGCGGCTCCAACGCCATCGGCATCTTCCATCCCTTCCTCGATGACAAGGACGTCGAGATCGTCGGCGTCGAGGCGGGCGGACGCGGCCTCGACGGTGTCGAGCACTGCGCCTCGATGAATGCCGGCAGGCCCGGCGTGCTGCATGGCAACCGCACCTACCTGCTGCAGAACGACGACGGGCAGATCCTCGACGGCCACTCCATCTCGGCCGGCCTCGACTACCCCGGCGTCGGCCCCGAGCATTCCTGGCTGCGCGACAGCGGCCGGGTCAAATACGTGCCGATCCTCGACGACGAGGCGCTGGACGCCTTCCAGCTGACCACGAAGGTCGAAGGCATCATCCCGGCGCTTGAATCGGCCCACGCCATCGCACAGGCGATGAAGGTGGCGCCGACCATGGGCAAGGACAAGGTGATCATCGTCAACCTCTCCGGCCGCGGCGACAAGGACGTGCACACGGTCGCCAAGATGATGGGCATGGAGATCTGATCATGACCACCACGCGCATCGACCGCCGCATGGCGAAGCTGAAGGAAGAGGGCCGCCCGGCGCTCGTCACCTATTTCATGGGCGGCGATCCCGACTACGAGACTTCGCTGTCGATCATGAAGGCGCTGCCGAGGGCGGGTGCCGACGTGATCGAGCTTGGCATGCCCTTCTCCGACCCGATGGCCGACGGCCCGGCAATCCAGGCTGCCGGCCTGCGTGCTCTGAAGGCCGGGCAGACGCTGAAGAAGACGCTGGGCATGGCGGCCGATTTCCGCAAGTCGGACGACGAAACCCCCATCGTCATGATGGGCTACTACAACCCGATCTACATCTATGGCGTCGAGCGCTTCCTCGCCGAGGCGACGGCATCCGGCATAGACGGGCTGATCGTGGTCGACCTGCCGCCCGAGATGGACGAGGAGCTATGCATCCCGGCCGTCCGCGCGGGCATCAACTTCATCCGCCTCGCGACCCCGACGACCGACGACAGGCGCCTGCCCAAGGTGCTGGAGAACACGTCGGGCTTCGTCTACTACGTGTCGATGACCGGCATCACCGGCTCGGCCCTGCCGGACACCTCGAAGGTGGCTGGCGCGGTCGCCCGCATCAAGGCCCATACCGACCTGCCGGTCTGCGTCGGCTTCGGCGTCAAGACCGCCGAGCAGGCGCGCGTCATCGGCCAGGCCGCCGACGGCGTGGTGGTGGGCACCGCGATCGTCAACGCGGTCGCCAACGTGCTTTCCCCCGACGGCAGGAAGACCGCCGATCCCGCCGAGGCCGTCGCCACCCTGGTGGGCGGCCTGGCCCAGGGCGTGCGCTCCGCCCGCCTTGCTACCGCCCGATAGCTGCCCCACATTCCGGGGCAGCAGGAGACCGCCATGAACTGGATCACCAATTTCGTCCGGCCGAAGATCAATTCCATGCTCGGGCGGCGCGACATGCCCGAGAATCTCTGGATCAAGGATCCGGAGACCGGCGAGATGGTCTTCCACAAGGACCTCGAGCAGAACCAGTGGGTGATACCCGCCTCGGGCTATCACATGAAGATCTCGGCCAAGGAGCGGCTGAACGCTTTCTTCGACGGCGGCCAGTACCAGGCGATCGAGAACCCCAAGGTGGCGGCCGACCCGCTGAAGTTCCGCGACGAGAAGCGCTATGTCGACCGGCTGCGCGACGCCCGGACCAAGACCGGCATGGAAGACGCCGTTCTGGCGGCCACCGGCGACATCGAGGGCCTGCCCATCGTGGCAGCCGTGCAGGACTTCGCCTTCATGGGCGGCTCGCTCGGCATGGCCGCCGGCGAGACGATCATCAGGGCATTCGAGACCGCGCTGGCGCAGAAGCGGCCGCTGGTGCTGTTCGCGGCGTCGGGCGGGGCGCGCATGCAGGAAGGCATCCTGTCGCTGATGCAGCTGCCGCGCACCACGGTCGGCGTCGACCGGCTGAAGGAGGCGGGCCTTCCCTACATCGTCGTGCTGACCAACCCGACCACCGGCGGCGTCACCGCCTCCTACGCCATGCTGGGCGACGTGCACATCGCCGAGCCCGGCGCCCTGATCGGCTTTGCCGGCCCGCGCGTCATCGAGCAGACCATCCGCGAGAAGCTGCCGGAAGGTTTCCAGCGCGCCGAATACCTGATGGAGCACGGCATGGTCGACATGGTCGTGTCGCGGCTGGAGATGAAGGCCACCGTCGCGCGGCTTCTGCGCATGCTGCTCAAGCACCCGGCCCCGCAGGTCGTGGCCGAGGACGACGAGGAGCTTCCGGCGCTGCCGCCTCCTGCCGAAGGCGGGCAGGCCGAGGCGCGTCCCGCCTGATCCCTCCCACCGGCCCGGCCGCGGAAGCTCTGCATGACCACGCTGACTGCCGACCAGGAAATCGAGCGGCTGCTGTCGCTCCATCCGAAGGGTTTCGACCTTTCGCTGGACCGCATCCGCCGGCTGCTCGACCGCCTCGACAATCCCGAACGGCACATGCCGCCGGTGATCCACATCGCCGGCACCAACGGAAAGGGCTCTGCCGCCGCCTTCTCGCGCGCGCTGCTGGAGGCGGCCGGGCACAGCGTGCATGTCCACACCTCGCCGCACCTGGTGCACTGGCACGAGCGCTACCGCATCGGCGGGCCTGACGGCGGCGAGCTGGTGCCGGACGCCATGCTGGCCGACGCGGTGCGCCGCGTGGCCGACGCCAATCGCGGCGAGACGATCACCGTCTTCGAGATACTGACCGCCGTCATGTTCGTGCTCTTCTCGGAGAATCCGGCCGAAGCCGCGATCGTCGAGGTGGGGCTGGGCGGCCGCTTCGACGCCACCAACGTCATCGAGCGTCCCGCCGTCTCCGTCATCATGCCGATCTCCATGGACCACGAGGCCTACCTGGGCGACCGGGTGGAGCTGATCGCGGCGGAAAAGGCCGGCATCATCAAGCCCGGCTGTCCGGTGATCATCGGCCAGCAGGAATACGACGCCGCGCGCGACGTGCTGATCGACACCGCCGCCCGGCTCGGCTGCCCCACGCAGGTCTATGGCGAGGATTTCCTCGCCTATGAGGAGGACGGCCGGCTGATCTACCAGGACGAGACCGGCCTGCTCGACATCTCGCTGCCGAAGCTTGCCGGCCGCCACCAGTTCGCCAACGCCGCCGCGGCCATCGCGGCCGTGCGCGCCGCCGGCTTCGACCTGGGCCACCGCGCCGTCGACCGGGCCATGGGCGCCGTCGACTGGCCGGGCCGGATGCAGCGCCTTCCCGAGGGCCGCCTGCAGCAGCTGGCGCCGGCGGGCGCGGAAATCTGGATCGACGGCGGCCACAATCCCGGCGCGGGCATGGTGGTGGCCGAGGCGCTGGCAGAGCAGGAGGAGCGCTTTCCGCGCCCGCTGTTCCTGATATCCGGCATGATCAACACCAAGGACCAGGCCGGCTATTTCCGCGCCTTCCACGGCATGGCGCGGCACGTCTATACCGTGCCGGTGGCCAACAGCGACGCCGGCGTGCCGCCGGCCGAGCTCGCCGCCCGCGCCGCCGAGACCGGGCTTTCGGCCGAGCCAGTCGCCTCGGTGCGCAACGCGCTGATGCTGCTGCGCGACACCTGGGACCCCGGCGAAACCGCGCCCCGTATCATCATCTGCGGCTCGCTCTATCTTGTGGGCGAGGTGCTGGCGGAAAACGGCACACCCCCGCGGTAGGCCGCATCAGCATCGCGTCACCTCCCCTCAAGGGGGAGGTGACGCCGGCCGCGACGTCGCGCGGTATCATTCGCTCACGCGCCGCACGCCGCTGACGCGGCTGGCGCTCCGCGGGGGCGCCGGACGTCCGGCGGGCGGCAGTCGCCGCCTCGGCCTGCGGCCGCCTGGCCAATCTTCTTCGTTGCCAC